>Ga0114942_1000056_pt1 | contig 29743 bp, 27 predicted proteins | sample LowerColdCreek_FD_88674 | JGI IMG/M metagenome (GOLD analysis project Ga0114942, IMG submission 88674) | Groundwater microbial communities from Cold Creek, Nevada to study Microbial Dark Matter (Phase II) - Lower Cold Creek | ecosystem: Environmental > Aquatic > Deep subsurface > Groundwater ... | reverse complement strand
TCCCCCAATCTGTACTTGAAGTAGAGATTCCCCCGATGAACAATCGGGGTGCTTAACTGGCAAGGTAAGTGCATTAAAAAACCACTCAATTTGAGTGGCTTATTTTTTTTGCTCCCCAATCTGGACTTGAACCAGAGACCCTCTGATTAACAGTCAGATGCTCTAACCAACTGAGCTATTGAGGAGTACTATCCCTTTAGGGGTTGCAAAAATAAGGAACCATTTATTTCTACCAAATTTTTTATTAGAAATTAAACAAATTAATTTCTAATACCAAAGCCTGCTTTTCACTACTATTTGCATTTGGAATTTGCCAGCCAGCGCATAATTGAAACTGTTTGTTTACGTTATAGGTAAAGCCAATAACGCTTACACTATTTTTATTATTACCAGATATATGATCGGCCATAAAAAGCCATTTCTTATTTAAATGAATTTCTGTACCCATTAAGTAGCCCACATTGTTTCCGCCGCCAACCATGCGCCAGTCTGTGGCATAAAGGCCGCCAACAAATTTATAGCTATGGTGCTTATGGTAGCCGCCAAGGGCGTAACTAAAATGGGTGAAACGTTTACCATCAATTTCTTTAGCCAAGTTGCTGCCCATTTGCGTACCTAAGTTGGTAAACCAATGCTCATTTATATCCCACCTTTTTTGAGCCGTTATTAACCCAACGGGATAGTAAGGGTAGGGAGGTTTTGAATTAAATGGGGTAGAAAAAAGTAGTTTGCTGCCGTTACTAAAATCAACATTCATGTTTACCACATTGGCACCTATTTCCCAACCTTTACCCAAGCCATATACAAAATGACTTTTAGCTGCATATAAATTAATAGCATTTACATTTATCTGCTGCTGAAAAAAAACTTTCTTATTAGGCGTAACATCTCCCGATGGAATATTGAATAGATTTTGTTGGGCGTTTATTTTTACAGCGTTTATAAATAACAACATAACTATGCTTAGTAAAATTTTTATTTTCATAGCTGTTTTTTTTTGAAATGCAAAAGTATTGGGGTAGTGCATGTAAGGTGCAGGCAATAGTTATTTTACCTAAGTTTTAACGGTTAAAACCAATTAAATAATTTGTTTGGGGAAATGCCAATAAAGATACCGTTACTCCTAATTTCTGCGGGGTAAGTTTTTAAAAAATACCCTTCACCCGAAGTGTTTTTACCAGTAATTAGGTTAAACTTGTACCTATGTAAGGGGCATACAATATTTTGCAAGGCATCTACATATCCGTTTGCCATTATGCCACTAGCATGTGGGCATTTATGGGCGCAGGCAGTTACAGTATTATTGGCTAATTTAACCAGCGTAATTTTTTTTCCATCAACTGTGCAAATAGCCATATTGTTAGGTTGCCACTGAATTTGATGTAGGTCGTCGGCTATTTTATGCCAGGTAACTGTATTGTTCATTATAGTTAAAACATAACAGATTTGTATGGATACCTAATATGATACATTGCCTTTACTTTTTCAAGCATTACCTCCCTTAGTAATTCAATATTTTGTTTTTCTATAGCAGATACAAATACGCAATTACCATCTGTAAGGTTATCCCATTTTTCCCTAAGTTCTCTTTTAATATCATCTTTTACTTCATCGGCTAACCATTCATCAAAGTTACGTTCGGCATACAAATCCATCTTGTTGAATACTGAAAGGATAGGTTTGTTAAAAGCATCCAGTTCTTGTAATGTTTTATTTACGGTAGCTACTTGGTCTTCATATTGTGCATGTGATACATCTATAACATGTAATAATATATCTGCCTCTCTAACCTCATCTAAAGTGCTCTTAAAACTTTCTACTAAGTGATGTGGCAATTTTCTGATAAAACCAACCGTATCGCTTAATAGAAAGGGTACATTTTCAAAAACAACTTTTCTGGTGGTGGTGTCAAGCGTGGCAAAAAGCTTGTTTTCGGCAAATACATCGCTTTTGCTTAGCAAATTCATGATGGTGCTTTTGCCCACATTGGTATAACCTACAAGTGCTACTCTAATAAATTCGCCTCTTTCTTTTCTTTGGGTAAAGGATTGCTTGTCAATTTCTTGCAAACGCTTTCTAAGTAAGGCAATTTTATCTTTTACTATTCTTCTATCGGTTTCTATTTCAGTTTCACCCGGACCTCTGGATCCAATACCGCCGCCTTGCCGTTCTAAGTGGCTCCACATACCTTTTAATCTGGGTAAAATGTATTGATACTGGGCAAGTTCTACTTGTACTTTGGCTTGTGCTGTTCTTGCTCTACTTGCAAAGATATCTAATATCAAATCGCTTCTATCAATCACCTTTACGCCAGTTTCTTTGGAAATATTTTGTATTTGAGAGCCGGTAAGCTCGTCATCAAAAATTACTAGTTGTATATCTTTTAGCTTAACATAGGTTTTTATTTCTTCCAGTTTTCCTTTGCCTACAAATGTTTTACTATCGGGGTGGGCTAGTTTTTGGGTAAATCTTTTTACAGCAGTTGCACCAGCAGTGTCTGCTAAAAAAGCTAATTCATCTAAATATTCTTGTATTTGAGGCTCAGTTTGTTCTTTTTGTATTACACCAACCAACACGGCGGTTTCATTTTTAAAAACCTGTTTCTTTTTTTCTATCAATGATATCTTTTTTGCAAATGTAAGCCATTAGTAAGCAGTAGTGTATTAGGTAACCTATTTGTACACATAAAAAAAGCCCCATAAATGAGGCATTTTAGAATAATAAAGTAATTATTTACAAACCACTAATGGTAACACCAACGGAGTAGGGTCTAAAATCGGCCCCGGCCCCGTCACGTAAAAAATTGGTTATCTGGTAACTGCCATGAAGGGAGAAAATGCCATAGCCCACCCTAGCTGTTGCAGCTATTCTGGTGCCACTTATGAATCTTTTTTCCGATTCTTTGGCAATATATTTAGCGCCATAAACGGTAGTATTATTAGCATCTACTAAATTTTTTCCTTTAGTATAAGCCTTAAGTAATGTTCCTACTTTAAAACCAATAGCAGCTTTAAACCCTTTGCTGGCACTGGCTGGGTTACTAACGTATCTTAATTCTATTGGGGCTTCTAGGTATATTGTGGTAAGCTTATACTTATCATAATGGTTGGTGGCGGCAACATCTCTAAATGGTAGTTTGGTTCCAGTATTTTTTAAATCAATGTATTTGTTTTTGAAAAACATATTGCTAGTACCTAAGCCAACACCCAAGCCTAAACTTAATCTTTGATTATTCTTAAAGGGTTTATCGAACATTGCATATACATTAAAATGTCTGCTGAAGCCACTTGTTTTTGCAGAATCGGGTGCATTGGCCCAACCTTCAACTCCATACTGAAGCATTAAGTGGTCGTTTGGTCTATTTTTCAGGTTTACAAATTGCTTATTTTTCTTAAGGGTTTTTGTAGAGTCTTGGGCAATTAAAAAAGTACAAAAAAGCAAGGAAATTAATGATAGACAGAGATGTTTCATTCAACGTAATAATTATATATAGAAAAATTTTAGCAATAATAAGTAGAGTATAGCATTATTAATGGCATATACTTGGCTAAAATGGTTAAAATAAAGTAAAAGCCTAGTTGTAACTGCTTAAATGTGGCATAAATGACCGTTATGGGTATTAAATTGTTTTTGTAGATGTATTATTAAAGCCGAATAATACTGTACTTTACACCATGCTTTAGTTAGCATATATCCTTGAAAAATCCGTAAATTGACTATTATGAAAATTCTAATTGCAGAAGACGATAATGCACTAATGAAAACCATTAGCGGCTACTTAGAAAGTGTGGGGTTACAAGTTATTACTACCAATAATGGTAGAGAGGCTATTGAACTAATTGATAACCATAAGCCAGATTTGGTTGTTACCGATATTGTAATGCCATACACAAGTGGCTTGGAATTAATTGGAATTGTTAAGTCTAAAAACGTACGTAAAATACCAATTATAGTGTTGTCATCTATTGACGAAGAAGATACCGTAATGATTGCTTTTAAGCTAGGAGCCGACGACTTTATTACCAAGCCGTTTGAGTTGCCAGAACTTACATTAAGAATTAACCGCCTTTTAAATTTGAATCAGAAGGTGGCATAGCTTATATTGCACAACAACTATAAGCTAATGAAAATTCTTGTTGCCGAGGATGAAGCGTTAATGCTAAAAACAATAACGATTAAGCTAAAAAAAGAGGGTTATGAAGTTATTGCTTGTGCCGATGGCAAAGAAGCACTAGAAGGTATTGAAGCTTATGCACCGGAAATGGTGTTAACGGATATGAACTTACCTTTTGCATCGGGCTTAGAAATAGTAACCGCCGCCAAAAAGAAAACGAATAACAAAGCAATTGTAATAGTGCTTTCTGGCATGGAAATGGGCGTTGCCGTTGAGGAAGCATTTAAAGTTGGTGCAAATGATTACCTAACAAAACCATTTAGCCTGGTAGAACTGGTAAATAGAGTAAAAAAGTTTATACCCTAATACACACTAACTAAGTAATATTAACAATGCCATTTTTAATGGCGTACATAGCAAGCCCAATTCTTGAAGAAGTATCCAACTTAATGAATAAGTTAGATCGTATTGCCTCGGCTGCCCTTGGGGTAATATTCATATCAATTGCTATTTCTTTATAAGATTTTTCAGTGCAGCATAATTTCAAAAAGGCCAATTCCTTTTCTGATAAATCTTCCTCAAAACCATGTAATTGAGGATTAAGTAGCAACTTTAATTTTGAAGTAACGAGTTGATTTATATAAAAACCATTATCGTACACCTCATTAATTGCTTCTTTAAAGGCTTCTGGTTTACTATCTTTTAATAGATATCCTTTAACGCCATTGCGTAACATTTTAACCACCGCATAATCGTTATCAAGCATGGTTAGTATTAATACCTTTATGTTGGGATAGTTGGTATGTAGTTGTTTGCTTGTTTCAAACCCGTCCATAATTGGCATATTAATATCCAATAAAATAATGTCGGGTATTTTACCAAGGTTTAGTAAATCCAAACATTCTTTACCATTATTTGCTTCGAATAAAATATTACAGTTTCCAAAGGATTGCACCAAGGCGGCCAGGCCAGAGCGGAGCAGTTTATGGTCATCAACAAGTGCTATATCAATCATGTAGGTTATTTGTAGACGGTTGCACAAAAATAGTAATATTAGTGCCTTGTTGTAGTGAAGATTGCAAACTTAGTTTAGCTCCAATATTTTTACACCTTTTTTGCATATTCAGTAGGCCTATTCCCACATCTTTAGTGGTAAGTGTGTTAACGTCAAAGCCTTTACCATCGTAAATTACAGATAATACTATTTGTTGTTCATCTTCAATAATATTTACTGTAATTTTATTTGCCTCTGCATGCTTTAAAGCATTATTTAATAATTCTTGCACTATTCTAAATAGTACCAAAGTTTGGTCTTCATTTATTGATATTTCGCTTAGCCTGCAGTTAAGATTTGCTTTAACCGCTGTAGATTTGTTAATCATTTGCACTTCATGCAAAATTGCTTGGGCTAACCCTACGTTTTTCACCTTTTCTCCAAGCATACTTTTACTTAAGTCTCTTAAGTCTGATATTGATTTTGATACAAGTTCCGCAGTAATTTCAATTTTGTCAGATTGCTGATTCGGTGGTAATGTATTTAAGTTAAGCTTTGCAAGGCTAAGCATTTGACCTATATTGTCATGAATTTCTTCACTTACTTTAGCAAGAATTTCTTCTTATGTATTTAATTGCGCCCTTAGTACGGCCGTTTCGTAGGATAGTTGCTGGTTAAGCAATTCCTTTTGGTATTGTAATCTTCGTCTGTGTAATTGGTTAAATAATAGGTAAAAGAAAACTGAAAAACCAAAAATAGCACTGCGCCTACAATAATAAAGAGGGCGGGGTATATTTCTTTTTGTAACATGAAAGACCTAAGATAATTAAGGTACACATGGCTAAGTTAGCAAAACTCTCCATCTGCCAAAAATACTTACTCACTTTATCTTCAATATCAGTGAAGTAGTTATATGATAGGTAAATTAAATCTGTGATAGCACTATAAATTATAAAAGCAGCTACAAACCAGAAAATGGGTAGCTTCTGAAAGTACATTATTTCATCTACCTTGGCTAGTTTTAAACAAAATAATAAGCCCAGAATAGTTATAGTTGTAAGTGATATAGATGCTGATAAGCTTGGAAAAGTATCAATTGGCTCAAAAGTATAAATATTTATTACACAAAAAATTAGGAGTAGGGAAGTTAAGAAAGCCAATATTTTTTGGTTAATAGGCTTTACATGTTTGTACAAAATCCAACAGAAAAAGAAGAAATTTTTAAAAGCTGCAAAATGGTAAACGTATAAGTTATTCCTATAATTGGTACTTAAATAATCGCCCCAGCTATAGATAACAATATTTACACATAAAAACAAAAGAATAGGCAATTCTGCTAATTTTATTTTATTCCAGTTCAGTAAATAAAATAGCAATACAATGAGGGGTAGAATTACCTCTGCATAATTTTCGAGTATTCTTATAATATTCCACATAATGTTATTCCATCAATCCATTACCAGATCCACAATCTTTAGGGCAAGGTTTTACCGCTGCAACTGCAGGGTAGTTGTGTCGGCTGCTATTGAATGATTCTATTTGCGTAGCAATGCTTGATGGTATATTGTAATCTACTGATCCACATATGCTATCGGCTACAGTAGCAATTACTTTAATTTCTGTTACTGGCTCTATGTTAATTTGCTCTTTTTTTGATAAGTAAATACGAATACCGTTGGTATTTCCACCATTCTGTGCAAGTAATTCATTTATTTCTTCGGTAGATAAATGAAAAGCAATGGGTGCATTTTCAATATGGCTTACGGATGCCCTGTAAGCTTTAATTTGTTGAATATCTTCAAATGTTAATGGTGGCATAAGGGTAGGTGCGATTGATTCACAAAATAAAATTTATTTTTAGTATTATTCTATGTGATTTGTTACCTAATAACTAGGTGATTTATCACATTCCATTCATGTTATAAACCACAGTAATTACGTTTCTTAAACAAAGTTTTAATATTGAACTCATCTTTAATGTAATTTTTACTTCCCGTTTAGCTAATTTTATAACCTATATAGACTTTTTTTAATCTATTCTAAATGCTTTTAGCAGTCGTAGATAGTTACCTTTGTTCACAACTGTGGAAAAAGTTTATTTTCGTAATACCCTTTCGTCCACATGAAAACATAGCCTTTATGACACGTAAATTATTACAAAAACTATTTAGTACCACGGCCTTAATTCTGGTATTAACAACAACTGCAAGTGCCCAATTTCAGTACATAGGTACTTACCAAAGTGGTTCGGGTGTTCCTAACTACCTTGTTAACCCTAACGATGTAATTGCACAAAGTTTCATCAATAGAATTGATGTTACCTTGCCAGAATACCTTAGGGTACCAGTATTTAACCCGCAATATTTGGTAAATACTCCTACAAACTTAGATATTACCGCAGCTGCGGATGTATGGATTACCTACATTAGTGAGGGGGCAAGTTTTAGAAATGCATTGGGCTACTATACTTTTCCTACTAATAACCCACCATTAACACCTCCTGCACAAAGTGCCATTAAAATTTTACTACCTAACGCATCAACGTTAAATATGGGTGGTGGATTGGTATCAGGTAATAAAGTATACTTGGGGCAATTTCCTGCAGGCACATCTATTGGTTGGGTTTTAGTATCAGATGGTTGGGATGGCACCGAAGTAACCTCTGGTAATTTCTCATTATACTCAACCCCTTCATTTAACCCAGAAGTTGATGCAAGTAAAAGAAGACACAATGTTATGTTGTTAGATTCCGCTACCAATAGGTTGGTTATTGGCTTTGAAGATAATAATAGGGAGAATCCGGCTTGCGATGAAGACTTTAACGACCTTGTATTTTACGCAACTGTAACACCATTTACCAATGTGGATACTACCAATGTTCCTTTCTTGAATGATACAACAGGAACATCTGGCGGTGGAAGCGGTGGAGGATTGGAAAGCGAAAGCCTAGGTGGAATTGTAAATAAAATAGCTTTTAATAAACTAAAGGCGGGCACACCAGAATTTAACCCAGCTACTGCTCCGTTATTTGCTACTATGCTTAGTGCAAGTAGAAGTTATGCGGAATCTTTATCTGGTTTTATGCCAGCTTCATTAGAGGGCGGATACACAGCCATTGTTAGCACACCCGATATTACTTCTTATACCAATGCTAAAGAAGTTGTGGGTATTGATTATACTAAAGCAGGCAAAACATACGCTACGGCTTTGGGCATTAAAACTTTTGGTAGAGCCTATAACCACACAAAATCAATCTGTGACAGGTTCAGAGGAGCACAAATTATTAGCTTAGATAGTATGAAGTTGGGTGAATATAGCTTCATAAGGTTTATACTAAGACAGCCTAATGGCTCAATAGAATACGCATTTAGTTTTGTTGCTGGCGTAAAAACTGGCCGTGCAGGCTTTTCCTTACAAACCAATTGGTTACTAAGCGATTTACAAAGAGAGGATACAATGTATAATTTCCAAGTTTGGAGCACCATACCTACCGATGCCGTAAAACTATTGTATACAGTTATTAATAATTTGAAAGCTTCAAGAACTGTACAGCAAATTAATATGTGGCAAATGCCAAAAGCCATTATTACACAAGGTGTAAGAAAAAAGGACAAATTATTGCTTTACATTACTAACCTTTCAAACACCACAAATGCATCTGTAAGGTTCGATGAAAGAAAATCGGAAACATCAACTGTAACTGACCTTTCAATACCATTTACCTTAAATCAAACAAAAGGTAATGTAGTAGCTATTGATATTAAAGATGGTTATGAATACGAAGGTGGGTTGCAACTTAATGGCGAAACGCAGGACCTTGTATATTTAACCGATGGTGGCTGGGGTATTGATAAAGACAATGCCTATACTACCATTAATAAATATGAAGTAATTAATAACCCTAGCAGGATATATAAAGATGATGAGTATCCTTTATATAGAACAAGTATTATAAAGGCTACAACCAAAGATTATATAACTGCCTTTAAAACTGTACAAGCTAGTGCTGCACCGAAAGATTTATCTGCTTACAAAACCCTACAATTCTACGCAGTTGGTAATGTAGCCGTTGAAATAAAAATTACTAAAAAGGGTATTACGGCTTGGGCCGACCAATACAAAAAAACAATTCAACTAGATCCTGCAGGTCGCATTTATAAAATAAGTCTCGAGGATTTCTATTCTGATAAGTATAAAGATCCTATTAAGGCAGATGATGTTGTTACTATTTCATTCGGCTACCTTGGTGGACGTGAGGTAAAAGATGTTAATATGACATTTGGTGATATTAGCTTTACTAAAGAATCTTTGGTAAGCGATAGAAGCTTGCAAAGCAAGGATATTAACATTTACCCTAATCCTTCCGATGGTAGATTCAACTGCAGTTTCACCACTGATGAAGATGGAGAGTTTGTATTACAAGTAGCAGACAATGTAGGTAGAACCTTGTATACCAAAACCATCAATGCCGTAAGAGGAGTTAATACAGTTAGTGTAGAATTAAATCAAAAAATTACAACACCAATTGTTGGTAGCATAATTATTAGAAACGGTAAAGAAAAGTATAACCCGAAGCAGATATTCTTCAAGTAATATATTCATTAATCGTTTTATTCTGCAACGCCCTTTGCCTCAAAAGCCTAGGGCGTTGCTCATTTTACAACCTTTCCTAAATTAATAAATGCTTTAAAAGGCATTTTGTAACTTTGCAGCCAATATTGAAATATTTATACCCCAAACATCCATGAGTACTTTAAGCAAGTTGGCAGATACATTAGTAGGAAGCGAAATTGTGAAATTGGGCAATGCAATTAGCGAAAGAATAAGGCAGGGAGAAAAAATTTACAACTTTACCATCGGCGATTTTGATCCTAAAATTTTTCCAATACCCGCCCAGCTAGAGCATGAAATTATAGCTGCATACCAACAAAAGTATACCAACTACCCACCGGCAGATGGTGTATTGGAATTAAGAAATGCAATAAGCAAATTCTTAGAAAAATATGCTTCATTAACTTATTCTAACTCAGAAATTTTAGTTGCAAGTGGTGGCCGCCCACTTATATATACACTTTTCAAAACAATTGTAGATGAAGGGGATAAGGTTATTTATGCAGTGCCATCTTGGAATAATAACCATTATGCTAACCTTACCAACGCCACCCATTGCCTAATTAATACTACGCCAGAAAACAATTTTATGCCCACCCCGGCCGATATTGAGCCGCACATTAGTGGAGCTACTTTGTTATGCTTATGTACCCCGCAGAACCCCACAGGTACTACCTTATCTAAAAGTCATTTTTCAGAAATATGTAAAATGATTGTGGACGAAAACAACCGCCGGCAAGCGAATGAAAAGAAACTATACCTTATGTTCGATCAAATGTATTGGACACTAACCCACGGAAGCACCCAACACGCCAATCCAATACAAGTGAGCTCAGAGATGAGACCTTACACCATTTTTATTGATGGCATATCAAAAAGCTTTGCCGCCACAGGCGTTAGGGTAGGTTGGGCATTTGGGCCAGCATTTATTATTGCAAAAATGAAAGCCTTGTTAAGCCATGTTGGTGCATGGGCGCCAATGGCTGAGCAAAAAGCAGTAGCACAATTTCTACAAAACTATGATGCAATTGACGCTTATTTCTTACAGTTTAAAGAAGCCCTCGCCATTAGGCTCAATGCATTTTATAACGGGTTTATAGCATTGAAAAATAAGGGTTACAAGGTTAATGCAATAGCACCACAAGCAGCAATATACTTAACTATTGAAGTTAACCTTGTTGGTGCTACCACTAGTAATGGGCAAGTGTTAGCCAACCAAGCAGATGTTACTAATTATATATTAAGTGAAGTCAAAGTGGCTATTGTGCCATTCTATTGCTTTGGTGCACCCGCAACCTCAGCTTGGTACCGAATGAGTATTGGCACCAGCAAAATTGAAGAGGTAGATGCAGTACTAAGTAGTTTTGAAAATGCTATGGCTACACTTACATGGTAATACTATGCAAAAACTCACAATACTTTAGTCTTGAAAAATGGCTCGCAATACGGGCAAGCTTTTTAGGTTGTAAAACTCTGGCACATGCAACTGTAAGTACAGCACATACATATCAATTAACTCATTCCTATCCTGCTTAGTAATTGCTATAGCAGCAAGTGATAGCGGGTTTGTTAATTTGTTAATTTCGTTTGTAATGCTTGCAAAATGCGTATCTAGCAACTCACCATTATTGGGGTTGTAAGAAGCTACAAAACAACCATTTTTGATATCTAAATAACAGTTATCATCCATTGAAAAATTATGCTGCAATGCAAAGCCCAATTTGGCGCCTAAGTGTAGCATGAAATATAGGGGCAAGTTAGCCGTTTGCTTATCAGAAGCTTCATTAAGCACTGTGAACAGTTCTTCAATCCAATCGTATAATTCAGCATTAGGCTCAGTTTCCTTAATGCTTTGGCTTAACACTTCTACCATAAACATGGCTACGGTATTTTTAACCACATGCTGCAATATATTGGCATTTATAACTGCCCATTGTACCGATTTAATAAATTGCAGCTGCCGCTGCTCTTGGTGTGTACCCTCTATCAACAAAAAGTTACTCGGTTGATAATATTGGCCTGTACCAGCCGATTTTTTGCTAGCCTTTCTAGCCCCTTTTATCATATAGCTACGCAATCCATACAACTCGGTAAATATGCTAGCAATAATACTAGTATCGCCATATTTCACTGTTTTAAGCACTACCCCTTTTGTAATATTCGAAGCCTGCATAGGCACACAAATTACTTCAAATCTTTTGGGTTTATGCAAATTAATGTGCTAATTAGCTAATGTGCTGATGAGCTAATTGAAAGCCAAAAAACTCCGTCCTTTCGAATGCATCGTTTACGAGCAGAGAAATCTCATGTTAATATGCTATTTAGCCAATGTGCTGATATGCTAATTGAAACCCCGAAAACTCCGTTATTTCATTCTAAATGTCACACTGAGCCCCGTCGAAGTGTGTTTAATGTTGCTAATTAGCTAATGTGCTGATGAGTTAATTGAAAGCCCGAAAGCGCCGTCCTTTCGAATGCATCGTTTACGAGCAGGGAAATCTTATCAATATCTATTAAAAGCCCAACCGCGAATTTAAAAGGAAGAAGCGCTATAAGTATTCTAAAACATATAGCGCTTCTTTATCTTCAAAAAAAAATATCCTGTACTATCCCTCAAAACTGCTGTAGAAATAAGGTGTCTTTGCCTCAAATTCTGCGCTACAGGTGTCAACCATTTTGTATACACGGGTTATGCCGGCAGCTTTCCTTTTTTCATATACTTCCTCATCAGTGCATTTATCATCTAGCACTTTTGCTATTTGCTCGTCGCTAAATCCGTTCTTCTTAGCTTCTTTTAATAATTCTATGGGTAATGATGCCAGTGTATGTTGTGCAATAGCTTTTTCAATACGGCAAATTTCCTGTATTTGGTAAATAAACCACCTGTCAATTCTTGTAGCTTGTACAATGCTTTTTACACTTACGCCAGCCATAAGGGCGTCCTTAATTCTAAATATTCTATCCCATTTTGGGGTTTTAATACTTTCTACTAACTCTTCCGCCTTCTTTAAGCTTTTGCCGTAATAGCCTAAACCTACAGCATCATTTTCTAAACTTTGACAAGCCTTTTGTATAGCTTCCGTAAAACTTCTACCAATGGCCATTACCTCGCCCACACTTTTCATTTGCAAGCCTAAGGTGTCATCTGCACCTTTGAACTTATCAAAGTTCCACCTAGGTATTTTTACAATTACATAATCTAATGCTGGCTCAAAATAGGCAGAGGTAGTTTTGGTAATTTGGTTCTTTAATTCATCTAACGTAAAGCCCAACGCTAGTTTGGCTGCAATTTTTGCAATTGGGTAACCTGTGGCCTTACTAGCCAATGCTGATGAACGGCTAACCCTTGGGTTAATTTCTATAGCAATAATTTCTTCAGTTTCTGGGTTTAAGGCAAATTGCACATTACAACCACCAGAGAAGTTTCCTAAATCTCTCATCATTCTAATAGCTGTATTTCTCATCAGCTGAAAAGCAGTATCACTAAGCGTCATAGCTGGAGCAACGGTTATAGAATCGCCGGTATGCACACCCATCGGGTCAAAATTTTCTACGGTACATATTATTACCACATTGTCATTGTCGTCTCTTAATAGTTCAAGCTCAAATTCCTTCCAGCCTAACACAGCCTTTTCTACCAACACTTCGTGTATGGGCGATGCGGTTAAGCCTCTATTCAAAGCCTCATCTAAAAACGATTTATCTAACACAAAACCGCCGCCAGTGCCACCTAATGTAAATGAGGGACGGATAACCAATGGAAACCCAATTTCTTGGGCAAATTCTTTACCCTCTAGCAAGCTGTTAGCAGTTCTTGCTGGGGCTACTTGTATGCCCATTTGTATCATCCATTGGCGAAATTTTTCACGGTCTTCCGCTTTGTCTATCGCTTTAATGTCTACCCCTATTAGGCGAACATTGTATTGCTGCCAAATACCTAATTCCTCTACTTCTTTACACAGGTTTAGTGCAGTTTGCCCACCCATTGTTGGTAATACAGCGTCAATGTCGTTTTCTTGTAATATTTGCTCAATACTTTCTGGTGTTAGTGGTAATAGGTACACCCTATCTGCCATCATGGGGTCAGTCATTATAGTAGCGGGGTTGCTATTAATAAGTATCACTTTTACCCCTTCTTCCCGTATGCTTCTGGCGGCTTGGCTACCAGAGTAATCAAACTCGCAGGCCTGGCCAATAACAATAGGTCCTGAACCAATAATTAAAACCGATTTTATAGAAGTATCTTGCGGCATAGTACTTGTAAAAGTTATAGTTAGGTAATGCAGTTTGCTAAAAAAACAAATTTCGCAAATGTACGGTACTACACTATATGCTTGGGGTTAATTTTAGAAACTATTAATAAGTTAAATGATACTATGTGTAAATGGCAACGAAATAACAATTGCAAAAGTTGCAACCACTTACTACTAATAAGTTTGTTTTTTGTTATTGCTATATTAATAGTACAGGTGGGTGTAGCACAAAAAAGCTACCCAACTAATTACTTTAGAAATCCATTAGCAATACCCATACAGTTGGCTGCTAATTTTGGTGAAATTAGAAATAACCACTACCATATGGGGTTAGATATTCGCACACAAGGCAGGGAAAATTTATCAGTATTTGCTACTGCTGATGGCTATATTAGCCGTATTAGTTGTGGCCGCGGTGGCTACGGAAGAGCTATTTATATTAAGCACCCAAATGGTTATACTACTGTGTATGGGCACTTAAATAGTTTTTATGAATTGTTAGAACAACACCTTAGAAACTTACAATACCAACAGAAAAGCTGGCAACAAGATATTACCCTACCGCCATTCCTTTTTCCAGTGGAAAAAGGAGATTTTATTGGGTTAAGTGGCAATACGGGCGGCTCTGGCGGACCACACCTGCACTTTGAAATTAGAGACACTAAGTCGGAAGAAAACATTAACCCTCGTTTCTTTGGTTTTGATATTCCCGATAATATTTCCCCAACTATTTTCGGGTTATTTTGGTACGATAGAAATAAAAGTACCTATGAAGCTGCTGCTAAAAGTATTGCACTAAAAAAAATTGGTGTTTCTAGCTACACCTCAAGCGTTAACACGGTAATTATTAATACCGATAAAATTAGTTTTGGTATTAAAGCAGAAGATAAATCTAGCAACTCCCCATTTTATTATGGAATTTATAATGCCATTATTAAAGTTGATGATAAGTTGATAAATGGCTTTCAGCTAGATAGGTTTTCTTACACGGAAGCTAGGGCCATTAATGGTTGTATTGATTATGTGCAGTGGGCTAACGGCAAAGGTGGGGTGCAACATTTATCCAAACTTCCTGGCGAAGAGTTACCTATTTACCTTAACAATCATTCAGGTGTTATTTCATTGGCAGATGGGTTGGTACATACCATAGAAATTGCTGTGAAAGATTTTTCAGGTAATGAAGCAACAGTAATTATTAACGTGCAATATGTGCCCACATTGGAAACAAATAACGCCTCAAACAGTATAGGCACTACCCAACTAATTCCAAATAAGTTCAATTTTGTAAATGGTAATTATATAAAAGTTGATTTTCCTATAAATGCATTGTACGATACAGTTAATTTTAAGCTTTTTGAACCATTGAATACCAACCTACCAATTAGTTTTCAATTGCATAACTACACTGTACCAATTCATAATTATTACACAGTGCTTATTCCCCTGCCAAAGGGTAGTATACTAACTGATAAATACCTGCTTACTCTAAAAAGTAACAAATATTTCGATTGTAAAAAACCGCTGATAGATAAAGGAAATGCGACTGCTACTTTCAATAGATTTGGTGAAATATCGTTGGTGATTGATAATAAGGCACCCGTAATAAAGCCGCTAAAATTTTCCGATAATGCAGTTATAAAAAGTATATCCGCTCTACAATTTAGCATAACAGATAATTATAAAGAAATAGCTAACTATGTTGCTTATATTGATGACAAATGGGCGTTGTTAGAAAATGTAACAGACAGCTATAAAATATTTATGGGTGAAAACATATCGGCAGGTATGCATGTTATAAAAATACAGGCAACAGATGTAGCGGGTAATACAACTACAGAATCGTTTAATTTTACTTTGAATGCTTTAAAAAAATAACAATGGCAATACAAGTTGGCGATAAAGCCCCTAAATTCTCTGGCTTAGATCAGAACGGGGATATAGTTAATTTAGCAAATTATAAAGGTAAAAAACTAGCAATATATTTTTACCCTAAAGATGATACTCCAAGCTGCACTAACCAAGCTTGTAACCTAAGAGATAATTATGCTGCCTTGCAAGCTAATGGTATTAATATTATTGGTATTAGTACCGATGAGGTGAAAAAGCATAAGAAATTCGAGGAGAAATACCAATTACCATTTACGCTTATTGCTGATGCAGATAAAAAAATTGTTACCGATTATGAAGTATGGGGCGAAAAACAATTTATGGGCAAAACAGTAATTGGTACTAAGCGAACAACTTTTTTAATTAATGAAAAAGGAATTATAAAGGCAATTATAACAAAGCCTATTACCAAAAATCATTCCCAACAAATAATCGATGAGTGGGCAGCACTTTAGTAAGCCAATCACAATTTTTATTAAGCAGAAAAGTGTTTTGGCATATATAGCTAGTAAATGCTTGCATACCAATAAAGCAGCTATTGTATTAGGTAGCTATATTTTTATTTATGGTTGTAACAAAGAACAGTTTATAGCAAATACTAAATGGTTTAATCATGAGCTACAACATGTACATCAATACCAGCAGCTAGGATTTGTAATCTTTATCTCAAAGTATATTTACTACAGCTTCAAATACGGCTATTATCTTAACCCTTTTGAGGTTGATGCTAGGAACCACGAGTTAAAAAGAGCCAATATTTTTGCTAATGTTCGTATAAAATAATGGGTAACTTTCCGCCCAAATTATTATTGCATGCAATTTTACCAGCACAATAAATCTACCGCTCAGTTATTGGATATTTACAAGCTACTCGTTTACCCAAGAATGATTGAGGAAAAAATGTTGGTACTACTAAGGCAGGGAAAAATTAGTAAATGGTTTAGCGGCATAGGGCAAGAAGCTATTTCGGTTGGCGTAACTTATGCATTGCAGCAAGATGAGTGGGTTATGCCTTTGCATAGAAACCTTGGTGTTTTTACAGGAAGAAATATGCCCTTACATAAGTTATTCATGCAATGGCAGGGTAATAAAGACGGATACAGTAAGGGTAGGGAAAGAAGTTTTCATTTTGGTAGTAAAGAGCATTTTGTATGTGGTATGATTTCGCATCTTGGCCCACAATTGGCCTTGGCCGATGGTGCTGCACTTGCTTACAAACTTAGGAAGGAGAACAAAGTGGCAGTTGCTTTTAGCGGTGATGGTGGCACTAGCGAAGGCGACTTTCATGAAGCCTTAAATACTGCCGCCGTATGGGATTTACCAGTAATATTTATTATTGAAAATAATGGTTATGGCTTAAGTACCCCTACCAACGAGCAATACCGTTGCGATAGCTTGGTTGATAAGGCAAAAGGCTATGGTATGGAGGGAGTAAAAATTGATGGTAACAATATTTTAGAAGTTATAAATACTATTGAAGGTGTTAGAGAATTCTGTATTCAGCACCAAAAGCCTTATTTAATTGAGTGTGCTACTTTTAGAATGCGTGGACATGAAGAAGCAAGTGGCATAAAATATGTACCAACCGAATTGCTAGAAGAATGGGCAAAGAAAGACCCGATTGCCAATTACGAGCAGTTTCTAATACACGAAAATATTTTAGATAGCGATACAATAGCTGCTTTTAGATTAGCAACAAAAGCACTTATTGAAGCCGAGTTGGCAATCGCCTTTCAGGCAAATGAAATTGTACCTAACACAACTGAAGAAATAGCCGATGTGTACATGCCCTACCATAGCAATGTACCACAAATAGATATACCCACGGGCAAAGAAGCAAGGTTTATTGAAGGTATAAAGGCTGCTTTGGAACAAAGTATGCAACGCCACAATAACCTAATACTTATGGGGCAAGATATTGCAGAATATGGTGGAGCATTCAAAATTACGGAGGGCTTTGTGCAGCAATTTGGAAAAGAAAGGGTACGAAATACGCCACTTTGCGAAAGTGCTATTGTGGGCGCCGCACTTGGCTTAAGCCTCGAAGGATTTAAAACGGTTATGGAAATGCAATTTGCCGATTTTGTTACCGTAGGCTTTAACCAAATAATTAATAACCTAGCCAAAATACATTATCGATGGGGGCAAAATGCAGATGTGGTTATTCGTATGCCAACCGGTGGGGGCGTAGGTGCAGGTCCGTTTCATAGCCAAAGCAATGAAGCATGGTTTGTGCATACTCCCGGCCTTATTGTAGTATATCCCTCTAATCCGCATGATGCTAAAGGCTTATTAATTGCTGCCATTAACAACCCAAATCCTGTACTATATTTTGAGCACAAGGCGTTGTACAGAAGTATTACTGGCTTACTAAGTAATGATTATTATGAGGTAGAAATTGGTAAAGCTAAGCAAGTACAAAGCGGTGAAGATATAAGCATCATTACTTACGGAGCAGGGGTGCATTGGGCAGTTGCTTATGCTAAGGAGCATTCGCAAATTTCTTTTGATATTATCGACTTAAGAACCCTGTTGCCATTAGATTATGAAGCCATAAAAGCAACGGTTATTAGAACAGGCAAAGTGTTAATACTTCACGAGGATAACTTAACTGGCGGCATCGGTGGCGAAATTAGTGCTTGGCTAAGTGAACATTGCTTTAGCTATTTAGATGCACCAATTATCCGTTGTGCTAGCCTTGATACGCCCATTCCATTTAACCCAACTTTAGAAAAAAATTATATGGCACAAGCTAGGTTGCATGAGGCTGTGCAGCGATTAATGAAGTATTAAGCTAAAATCTTTACCAGCTCCAACCCTTCATTAATAAGTACAACACCTGGCTGCATCCCTTTTTTAAACTGGCCCACTTTACCGGCAATATCCAAAGCAGCAGCACCATTACTTGTTGCCCATTGTAATAAAATATCAGTAGTAATATGGGGAAAATTTTTCCTTATTGTTCTTAGTTCATTAAGTATACATAACTGCTCATTGCTTGCTAAGCTATCTGTACCAACAACAATATTTACCTGATTATTAAATAACTGCTGCACATTAGGCAACGTATTTTCAATATACAAGTTTGCATTGGGGCATAAGCAAAATACGGTTTCAAATGGCTGCTTTTTTACAAAATCAATATCATTTTCATCGGTAAATGTATTATGCACCAGCAGAATTTTTTTCACCTTCCCAAGCTTTGGTACTGTATTTACTAAGCTACTAGCATTCAATGTGGAGAAATGAGCAATATCAACATTCAAAAAACTGTACAAAGCTGTAAAATCGCCAGTTTTTTGTTTAAAAAATTCATCCTCGGCTAAAGTTTCTTGATTGTGCATGCTAATGATTTTTTCGAAGGAAAAATCATTAATCAATGCCAATAAATCATCACTAACCGAGTAGGGGGCATGCGGCACAATGGTTTGTTGCATTTTAGGCTGCCCTTTTGCCGCTTCTATGAATTGTTCATAGGCTTCTAACCCTTGTTCAAATCGTTGTGTAGCAATATTTGGGTGAAAGCCACTTATCTCTACAAACGTGTGGTAGTGCAGGTTACCTTCCATTTTTAACTGGGCAGAAAGTGCATTATTACTTATATCTCCCACCGCCACAATACCATTTTTTCTCATGCTATTCTCAGCCGCTTGCATAGCCGCAATAATGGTAGCGATATCTGCATTTCTTTTGCTTAAAATATTTTTAATAAATGTTACCAAGCCCGTATGCTTGGGTACTGCTCGGTGCAAATGGCTAAGTTCTAAATGGCAATGTGCATTTACAAATCCTGGCGTTAAAATGCCTTTTAATTCTATAATATCATCCCCAGCATCAATTATTGGTACTAATCCCTCAACTTCCCCATCTTCAGTAGTAATTAGTACTGTTTCTGGTGGGCAAAAACCCTTACCATCAAATAATTTTTCCGCCACATATTTTTTGTATGCCATTGTATAAAGGTAAAGAAGATGTTTTAAGATGGTGAAATGATGTAATTTTGCAGCCCATAAAATGCACTAATATACAGGGTGCCTTTACCATAACATTTTATAATTGTGATAGTAAAGGCAAGCATTTGGCAAAAACAGGAATAATATGTTAGATCAGTTAGATAGTATAAAGGCCAGGTTTCAGCAAGTTGGTATTGCCCTTACCAACCCAGAAATTATTAATAATCAAAAAGAGTTTCAGCAATACAGCAAGGAGTATAGGCAATTAGAAAAATTAGTACAGCCTTATGAAGCCTATCTTAAAGTTACGGCTGATTATGAGTTTGCCAAAGAAAGCCTTAACAGCAGTGATGAAGAAATGAGGGAATTGGCGAAAATGGAATTACCCGAACTAGAGCTTCGAAAAGACGCTTTAGAAAAAGAACTTACCAAGCTATTAATACCAAAAGATCCGCAAGACGATAAAAATGCAGTAATAGAATTACGTGCCGGAACGGGTGGCGATGAAGCAAGCTTATTCGTTGGCGATTTGTTGGGTATGTACTTGCGTTACTGTGCCAAAAAAGGCTGGAAAACAGCAATTGTTAGTGAAAGCGAAGGCACCGTTGGCGGCTATAAAGAGGTTATTTTAGAAGTTACCGGAGAAGATGTGTATGGAACGCTAAAGTTTGAAAGTGGCGTTCACCGTGTGCAGCGGGTACCTAATACCGAAACACAGGGTAGGGTGCATACTTCCGCAGCCACCGTAGCGGTAATGCCCGAAGCAGAAGAGGTAGATTTTGAGCTAAACCCAGCCGATGTAAAAATGGAAACTGCCCGAAGCGGCGGTGCTGGTGGGCAAAACGTAAATAAGGTAGAAAGTAAGGTAATGCTTACCCACATACCAACCGGCGTTGTGGTTATGTGCCAAACTGAGCGTAGCCAGTTGGGCAACAGAGAAAAAGCCATGAATATGCTACGTACCAAACTGTACGAAGAGCAAGTGAGAAAGCATGAAGACGAAATATCTCGCCACCGGAAAACTTTGGTAAGCACAGGTGATAGAAGTGCTAAAATACGAACCTACAATTGGCCACAAGGCAGGGTTACCGATCATAGAATTGGCCTTACCAGTTACAATCTAGATGCAGTGGTTAGCGGCGGAGAAATTGAAGAGTTTATTGAAGCATTACAAGTAGCCGAAAATGCAGAAAAAATGTTGAGTAAAGGGTAATTATTTTTGTAGCTATTTCCTGCTATCCGCTATATCTTTTTTGCCCAGTGCTGCACCTGCCCAGCGCCACAAAAAAGGATGCCGCTACTATCAGGGCTAGGGTTAATGTTATAATTTGACAATTCGATGATGTGATAATTTGAAAAAATGTGCTGATGTACTAATATGCTAATGCGATAACTCTTATAACACCCCTTCAGGGTTTTGATTTTATTATCCAATTCTTTCTAGTAATATATCAGCCATACTGGCTTTATTAGTTATGTGATGGAAAAGCTTTTGGCTTTGAATTAGCAGATTGGCTAATTAGCATATCAGCATATTAACTTGAGATTTCTTCGCTCGTAAACGATGTACCTTCTAAAAGAAGGCAAGTTCGAAAGGACGGCTTTTTTTATGATTTTCATTAGCACATTAGCTAATTAGCACATTCATTATCACATCATCGAATGATCACATTATCACAACATCATAATCTTCTTCCTTAAACCTTTTGCCTTATGTCTTTCACCTTTTTCAATTAGCATATTCACTTTCCTTCATTATCACATCATCGAATGATCACATCATCACATTAGCCGCGTTAGGGATAGCAGCGGAAATACTTTTGTGAGGTACGAAACAAAAGATTGTAGCATATAGCCCGCCACCAACATAAGATTGGTGGAACGCCCAAAAGAATACAATATTGCCTGATTATTAATTAGGGTTGCACGGTATTTAAAGTAGGGATACTGTTATTCCGCAATTTCCCATATTTCTCTTCCGCTTAATAATTTATCCAAATTTCCATTTCCTTTTTTGGCAATGGCTTCTTCAATTTGCATAGCCAACTGATCTTCGTAGCAAGCTCTTTCTCTTGCATAAAATACGCCAAAGGGTCGTGGAAGATGTCCCTCAATTCTTACATCATCAAACATACGCACCAGAATTTGTGCTTTGTAAAAGTCAGTCTCATCATGTATCCATAAATCGCTAACATTGGTAGTATCATTCAGCTCTACCACTACTGGTTTTAGCCCATCAAGCTTTATGCCTTTCTGTTTGTTGGCGCCGAAAATTAATGGCTGTCCATGTTCTAGAAACAGGGCTTCCTCGGGCTTTGAGCTTTTTTCAGTAAATATTTCAAAAGCACCGTCGTTAAAAATATTACAGTTCTGGTATATTTCTAACAAGCTTGCACCCTTGTGTCCATGTGAGCGAAGGAGCATTTGTTGTAAATGTTTAGGATCTCTATCCATGCTACGTGCTATAAAGCTAGCATCTGCACCTAAGGCCAATGCCAATGGATTAAATGGATGATCTATACTACCCATTGGGGTACTTTTTGTAACCTTTTCTTGCTCGGATGTGGGTGAATATTGCCCCTTGGTTAAGCCATAAATTTGGTTATTGAATAGCATGATATTCACATCAAAATTGCGGCGTAATAAATGAATGGTATGGTTGCCACCAATGCTTAGGCTGTCACCGTCGCCAGTAACAATCCATACGCTTAATTCGGGGCGGGTTGCTTTTAAGCCACTAGCTATCGCAGTAGCCCTGCCGTGAATGCTGTGCATACCATAGGTATTCATATAATAAGGGAAGCGACTGCTGCAACCAATGCCGCTTACTATTACAAAATTCTCCTTGGGAATACCTAGTGTGGGCATTATTTTTTGCACCTGTGCAAGAATTGAATAGTCGCCACAGCCGGGGCACCAGCGAACCTCTTGGTCGGTTGAAAAATCTTTTGCTGTAAGTGGTGGTGCTATTGTATTTATATCTGCCATGCTATTAATGTTAAATAACCAATTTGCGGTTGGTTGTCTATAAAGTTGTTTGTTGTAGTGCCTGCCAATATTCGGCCGCTCTTCTTGTATGTGGTATTACAATAGTGCCGCCCACAATGTTGGCTACAGCAAAAATTTCGTACAATTCCTTGGTAGTAACGCCTAATTCGTAGCTTTTACCCAAATGGTATTTTATACAATCATCGCAGCGAAGTACCATGCTAGCTACTAGGCCAAGCATTTCTTTGGTTTTTTTATCAATGGCGCCAGCGTCGTAAGTATTGGTATCTAAGTTCCATAAACGCTTCATTACCAAATTATCTTCGGCAAGAATTACCTCGTTCATCTTTGTGCGGTACTCATTAAACTCTTGTACTATATCAGCCATTATTGGAAATTTTGTGCAAATGTACTATATAGCTATAATTTATTTTGGTGAATTAGGAAAATACTAGCTTGTAACCTCGTCAATTAAATAGAGAATACTCTCGTATTGGCGCCCCGAAGCGTTGGTTAAAGCCATTTCACAGGTGTGGCCAGTGCTATAACAGCCTATGTTGGGGCTGCATTGTAGTTCGGCAACTTCTAGCAGTGTAGCACTATGGGTAAGTTCGGGAAATAGGAACCCTCTGTCGCCCGCCATGCCGCAACATCCAGCATTTTTGGGTATAGTTATTTCTTTGCTGCAAGCAGTTGCAATTGCAGAAAAATCTTCCTGCAAGTGCATCTTTTGCACGGCACAGGTAGGATGCAATACCACATTTTCTTTAGGATGTGTAATGGTAAGTTTTGGAAGTAAATATGCCTTACAAAAACTTACAATATCTATTAACTGAAGTTGTGCAAATTTTTCTTGGTATTCTTTTGGTAAATGGGAAACGTTGTGAACAAAGGTGTAGGTGCAACTTGTGAAATCGCATACTACGGGTATTGCCCCATTATTGCTCCAAACAAGCATGGCATCAATTGTTTTTTGAGCCATATAATTAGCTGCTTCGTTGAAGCCTTTGCTGCTAAATGGTTGCCCACAGCAGTGGCCAAAAATATTGTTAGGTATTGTTACGGTAATGCCTGCCTTGTTGCATACATTAACAAAGGTGGATTGGATACTTTTTTTGTCTTTTGTAGGGCTGCCCATTATTCTATTGATACATGCGGAAAAATATACCACAGCTTCATCTTTGGTAGGGTTGGTTACTAATTTTTTAGCAGCCGATAATTCGGGCATCCATAAAGGGAAATTTGGAATAATTTTTTTCAGTGTTTTGGTAATAGCAGGCATTGTTTTTTGCCCAAAAATATGGTTAAGGGTGTCGCCGGTGGCAATTGCCACTCTTGCAGTTTTTTCTGCAAAAGCATATTGCTTAGCAAGGCTAAGGGCAATGTTTTTTTGCAAACTGCTGTGTTGTTCTTTTCTAAGCCTTTTTACCAATTCGCCAGTATTTATTTCCACTGGGCATTCACTTTGGCATAGGCCGTCTGTAGCGCAAGTATCTAAGCCGCTATATTGGTATTCTTTTGTAAGTTGGTTATAAGCAGTTTTATTGCCAGCTTGTTCTAATTTCTTTAGCTGTCGCCTTACTTGTATTCTTTGTCTTGGGGTAAGTGTAACGTGTTTGCTAGGGCAATGATGCTCACACATGCCACACTCAATGCATTTATCTACCTCGGCTTCTACTTGTGGTAATTGTTTTAAATTTTTAATATGTGCTTTGGCATCGGCATTAATTATTACTCCTGGGTTAAGTAGGTTTTTAGGGTCGATGGTTGCCTTAATTTGCTGCATCATTTCATAAGCCTCTCCGCCCCATTCTGCTTCTACAAAAGGTGCCATATTTCTACCCGTTCCGTGCTCGGCTTTTAGGGCTCCTTGGTATTTATTCAATACTAAGTTAATAACGGCCTGCATAAATGCATCGTATCTATCAATTTCTACTTGTGTATCTAAGTGTTGGGTAATTACAAAATGAATGTTTCCATCTTTTGCATGCCCAAAAATGATGGCATTGTTGTAATTAAATGCGGTAAATAAATTTTGTAAATCAAGTACTGCGGCGGCTAATTTTTCTACAGGAAAAGCTATGTCTTCTAAAATTACCGTGGTTCCTGCAGCCCTTACTGCGCCTACACTTGGAAACATTCCTTTACGTATTTTCCAATAAAATTCCCGCTCTTTAGCATTTTGGGTAAATGCTGCTTCATGAAGCAATGGCAATGCATTAATTACTGTTTGTGCGGTATGTAGTTGCTGTTGTAAATTTTCAATATTTTCTCCCTGAAATTCGCAAAGTAAGGCAGCTGCAGTGTTGGGTAAATTGGGGTAAAAGCTTGGCAACCCTTTTAAATGTTCTACACTTTTTAGTGATGCTCTGTCCATTAATTCTAGTACAGCAGCGCCAATGTTAGTTAATGGTATTATGGCATTGCAAGCATCTTGTATATTGTTGAAATACAACATAGCCGTGGCATTGCAAGGATGGTTGGGCAGTGTAAGCAAAGTTGCTTCGGCAATAAAACCCAAGGTGCCTTCTGCACCAATGAGTAAATGTGCCATAATATCTAACGGGTGTTCATAATCTAGCAGTGCATTTAAGCTATAACCAACCGTGTTTTTTGTTTTGTATTTGTGCCTTATTTTTTCAGTTAGGGCGCTATTGTTTTTTAGAGAACCTACTATGGCTTGTAGCACATTACACAACACGCTTTCCTGCTCTTCAAATAATTTGTAGCTATGTTCCTGTGCGGTATTATAATCGTTGCCATTAGGTAATATAAAATGAACGGTTTGCAGCGTATGGTAACTATTGTTAACCACACCACAGCACATACCCGAAGCATTGTTACTAAGAATGCCGCCCATCATTGCAGCGGATATAGAAGATGGGTCTGGACCAATTTTTCTGCCAAATGGCTTTAGGTAGGTATTCACCATACTTCCAGTAACGCCTGGCTGCACCGTTACTGAATGGCCATTTGTTGCCGGAATTACTTTATACCAATGCTTACCAATATCTACTAAAATACCATCAGTAATGCTTTGTCCTGAAAGGCTAGTGCCGCCAGCTCTAAAAGTGAGTGGAATATTATTTTGTTGCGAAAAAGCAAATAAGTCTTTCACCTCATGGTGGTTAACTGGCTGCACAATTGCTTTCGGAATTAATTCGTAAAAGCCAGCGTCGCCAGCATAAGCCATAATATCTATTAATGCAGTTTTTACTCTTGTGGCATCTATAAATTGGGTTAGCCGTTTTTGTAATTCCATGGTGTATAGGTAAAGGTTTAAAAATACTTCTTTATATATTTCTGTAGGGGTTTTGTATAGGTTTATTCACCGCAATAGTAGTTTTCTTATTTTTACCCGATGGAAATAAGCAACCATCGAAAAATAATTATAATTACCGCACCATCAGGAGCTGGAAAAAGTACCATTACTCATTATTTACTCAGTAATTTTCCTAATTTATGTTTCTCCATATCGGCGGCTACTAGGGCGCCTAGAGAGGGTGAAGTGAATGGAAAAGATTACCATTTTATAAGCCAAGATGCTTTTTTATCTCATATTCAAAACGATGATTTTGTAGAGTGGGAAATGGTGTACGAGGGGAAGTATTATGGTACTTTAAAAACAGAAATTTACCGCATTTGGAATGAAGCAAAAACTCCTGTACTTGATATAGATGTAAGCGGGGCACTGCATATAAAACAAACTTACCCTGCTGATACTCTTACTATTTTTATTGAACCGCCAAGTATTAATGTGTTAAAAGAAAGGCTTGCAAGCCGTGGCACTGAAACAGCAGAAAGCTTAGCAACTAGGGTTAACAAAGCAGCTTATGAGCTATCATTTAAGCACCAATTTGACAAAGTAATTTTAAACGATAATTTGCAAAAGGCATGTAGCGAAGCTGCTGAAATAATTAGTACCTTCCTTGCCTATTAAACTCAACTCTAACGATATGTCATTTCAAAACAAAACAATTTTTATTACAGGTGCAAGCAGGGGAATTGGTAAAGCAATGGCTTTAAAGCTAGCTGCAGAAGGTGCAAACATAGTAGTAGCAGCAAAAAGTGTGGAGGAGGACCCAAGATTGGGCGGCACAATTTTTTCAGCAGCTAAGGAAATAGAGGCAGCAGGCGGAAAAGCCCTACCAATACAACTTAACATACAACATGAAGATCAAATAATTGCAGCCGTAGAACAAACTATTGCAACATTTGGTGGTGTTGATGTACTAATAAATAATGCAAGTGCTATACAATTAACACCAACCGAACAAACGGAGGCTAAGCGCTTCGATTTGATGCACAGTATTAATGTTAGGGGTACTTTTTTAATGACAAAGCATTGCATACCGCACCTTAAAAATGCAGGTAATCCGCATATACTTACTTTATCTCCGCCAATAAATTTAGATCCAAAATGGATGGGCGGACATATAGCCTATACCATGAGCAAGTTTAACATGAGTATGATGGCATTGGGATGGGCTGCGGAGTTAAAAAAATACGGTATTGCGGCAAATGCGTTATGGCCAAGAACCACAATAGATACTGCGGCTGTAAGAAATTTACTTGGTGGGCAAGCATTGGCCAATATGAGCCGTACTACAGATATTATTGCTGATGCAGTACATATAATACTAAGCCGAAATGCTAAAGAATGTACTGGCAATACCTTTATTGATGAGGATGTGTTAACTAGTGCCGGAATAACCGATTTGAATAAATATAGCGTAGTGCCAGGTGCACAATTATACCCCGATTTGTTTGTGTAATTAATTAATACTATAGTAAAAGGCTTGCAGGGTTTATACTTTTTGCAAGCCTTTTTTATTTAGAAAACTTTACTAACTACATTCTTTATTACCGTTGGCTTACCAAGTGTGTAATAGTGTAGTACTGGCACGCCAAACTCTTTTAGTTCCTTACTTTGCTGTATTAACCATTCTGTACCTACAATTTCACATTCCTCATCAGTTTTGCATTTCATTATTGCGGTAGACAAATCAGTAGGAATATCAACATGAAAAATTCTTGGAAGTACGGAAAGTTGTTTTTTATTGGTAATTGGCTTTAATCCTGGAATAATGGGTACGGTAATACCCATATCTCTACAAGTTTTTACGTAATCGAAAAACTTTTTATTGTCAAAAAACATTTGCGTCATAATGTAATCGGCGCCAGCGTCAACTTTGTCTTTCAGTCGTTGTAAATCAATTTCTAAATTTGGTGCTTCAAAATGTTTTTCAGGATACCCTGCAGTACCAACACAAAAATCAGTTTGTCCTCCGTTACGTATATCTTCATCAAGGTATAAACCAGCATTTAAGTTAGCTACTTGCTTTTGAAGGTCAATTGCATAGGCATGTCCATCCTTCTCAGGTATAAAGCTAGGTTCGTTTTTTTCTGCGTCGCCCCTAAGTACCAACACATTATCAATTCCTAGAAAATTAAGGTCAATTAGTGCATCCTCGCATTCTCTTTTTGTAAATCCGCCACAGATAAAATGGGGTACGGTATCAATTTGATAATGATTCATTATTGCGGCGCAAATGCCTACCGTTCCAGGGCGCTTTCTTACCTCTACTTTTTCAAAAGTGCCATCCGCTTTTTTCTTAAACATACTTTCACTTCTGTGATAGGTAACATTTATCCAACTAGGTTTAAACTCCATCAGTGGGTTAAGGTGTTCGTAAATGCTATGAATACTTTTACCTTTCAGCGGAGGTAAAATTTCGAATGAAACAAGGGTTTTTTTTGCCTCAGCAATATGGTCTGTTACTTTCATACAGTATATAATGCTGCAAGATAGCTACTTAATGTTTTTAAAAATCAAACGTTAATAGTAGTTATACATAAAAATGATGGGCTTACATTTGTTATAAATCAAGGTATTTTGAGCTTAACAATACATACCAATAATTTGGTAAAAACTTATGGAAGTCGTACCGTAGTTAAGGGCGTATCTATACAAGTAAAACAAGGAGAGATTGTTGGGTTGCTTGGCCCTAATGGCGCCGGTAAAACAACAACTTTCTACATGGTGGTTGGCTTGATTAAGCCTGATGAAGGCACCGTATTTTTAAATGAAGAAGACATTACCAAACTGCCCATGTATAAAAGGGCACAAATGGGGTTAGGATATTTGCCACAAGAAGCAAGCGTATTTAGAAAATTAAGTGTAGAAGATAATATTATGGCGGTGTTAGAAATGACCACACTTAATAAAGCTGCTAGAAAAGAAAAACTTGAGTCGCTGCTTACCGAATTTAACCTGCACCATGTAAGGAAAAATAATGGAGATAGCTTAAGCGGTGGAGAAAGAAGAAGAACAGAAATTGCTAGGGCTTTGGCAGTAGATCCAAAATTTATATTGTTAGATGAGCCTTTTGCTGGCGTAGACCCTATAGCTGTAGAAGATATACAAACAGTAGTAGCAAAATTAAAGTACAAAAATATTGGTATTTTAATAACAGACCATAACGTAAACGAAACCTTATCCATCTGCGATAGGGCTTATTTATTAATTGAAGGTTCCATTTTTAAACATGGAACCGCCGAGGAACTCGCTGGTGATGAGCAGGTAAGAAATTTATACTTAGGCACCAATTTTGAATTGAGAAGAAAAGATTGGATAATAGATATGGAAAGAAACAACGCACTCAATAGAGATGCTAATATTTCTGCTAGTGCCAATTTATAATAGGTTTTCTCGTTAGCTTTCAATATTTTGCCACCATCAGAATGAAATTGTTAAGCCCCGCAATATCACGTTTGGCTCGCCTGCGATATAACAGAATAGAGCAATGGATGCTACATCCTATTGAAGCACAGCGCCAAGAATTGCAAGAGTTGGTAACCCATGCACAATACACCGAAATTGGGCGTAAGTATGGCTTTAATAAAATGTTTAACATTAGAAAATTTAAAGACTCAGTACCTA
>Ga0114942_1000054_pt1 | contig 30507 bp, 24 predicted proteins | sample LowerColdCreek_FD_88674 | JGI IMG/M metagenome (GOLD analysis project Ga0114942, IMG submission 88674) | Groundwater microbial communities from Cold Creek, Nevada to study Microbial Dark Matter (Phase II) - Lower Cold Creek | ecosystem: Environmental > Aquatic > Deep subsurface > Groundwater ... | reverse complement strand
TGGTACTGCTGCCTTATTTGTGGGGCTAATTATTTTCTTTACTGGAAAGTTCTTAGCGGAGAAGCCTTTGGTACCAAAATACCACCCTTTCTTAAAGGAAAGTATCATTCACCACACATAAGATTCAACAAAATTAAAATTGCTCTAAATCAGTAATTAGTTTTACTTTTTTAGTGAACAGGAATAAGAAAAGAACGTTATTAATAATAGAATAAAGATTTCACCATGTCAATGTATTTTATCTTGGCGGTTATAGCACTTTTCTTTCTGGTAATATTCCAGATTGCAAAAGCAAGTGAGTATGTATCGGTTCTAAAAGGCGAGAAAAAGGCAAATGCACAAAGCAACAAAATCAATGCATTTCTAATGATTGTTTTCCTAGTACTTGGGTTAATTGGTGTGTATTGGTGTAACAAATTATACTATGGTCAAACACTTTTTCCACAAGGTGCTGCAAGCGAGCAGGGAGAGAAAGTAGATAGTATGTTTATGATGACTACAGCCGTAACGGGTATTGTATTCATAGCTACACAAATTTTACTTTTTTGGTTTGCTTACAAGTACCAAGATAAGCCAGGAAGGAAAGTTTTCTTTTTTCCACATAGCACAAAACTAGAACTTATTTGGACTGCGGTTCCCGCAATTGCACTCACTTTTTTAGTGGTTATCGGCTTAAGAAACTGGTTTTCTTTCACTAGCGAAGCACCAAAAAATGCTGTTGTTGTAGAAATTACGGGCAAACAATTCGGATGGATATATAGGTATGGTGGTAAAGATGGACAATTAGGTAAAAAGTACTATAAAAATATTGATGAAGCAGGAAGCAACCAGCTTGGGCAAATATGGGATGATGAAGCCAACCATGATGATATTGTAAGTACACAAGCAATGTATATTGTAAAAGGTCGCCCAGCAAAATTGATTATCAACTCTAGAGATGTAATACATGATGTAGGTTTGGTACATTTTAGAATGAAAATGGATGCTGTTCCTGGAATTCCTACTACCATTTGGTTTACGCCCAAGTATACCACAAAGGAAATGAAAGAGCGTACGAACAATCCAAATTTCCAATACGAGATAAGTTGCGATCAAATGTGTGGAAACGGTCATTACTCCATGAAGGGATTGGTAGAAGTAGTTACTCAAGCCGAATACGATGCTTGGATGATAAAGCAGAAGCCTAATTACTATGCAGCTTTTCCTGATAAAGATCCAAGTAATGCGAAACCAGCGGTAGCTGATAGTACTGGGCAAGCAGCAAAATTGCTTGAGCAAAAGAAAACAGTGGCGAAGAACTAAATTGAAATGATACTGCCTTAAAAGGCAAAAGGTGTAGTTGTTATATTACAAAAAGTATTTCTTAAAGAAAACGTATGAGCACAGAAGCAGTATTGCACCAAAATGTTGGTGCTGCACAAAGCACTATTACACACCATGATGAGCATCATGGCGAACACCACCACCACGAAACCTTCATATCGAAGTACGTGTTCAGCATGGATCACAAAATGATTGCCAAGCAATTCTTAATTACGGGAATGATTTGGGCAGTTTTGGGTGGATTAATGAGCGTTCTATTCCGTTTACAATTAGGTTATCCAGATTCTACTTTCCCTATTCTTGAAACATTATTGGGTAAATGGGGTAAAGGAGGTAAGATTTCAGCTGAGGCGTATTATGCACTAGTTACAACGCATGGTACTGTGTTGGTTTTCTTTGTACTTACGGCTGGCCTAAGCGGTACCTTCTCCAACTTCCTAATACCATTACAGGTTGGTGCTAGAGATATGGCATCACCTTTTATGAATATGCTTAGCTACTGGTTCTTCTTTACTGCAAGCATTGTAATGTTAAGTTCAATATTTGTTGAAACTGGTCCATTTAGTGGCGGCTGGACTGCCTATCCTCCACTGAGTGCCTTAGGTGATGCTTCTCCAGGCTCTAAAACAGGTATGGATTTGTGGTTAGTTTCTATGGCATTATTTGTGGTATCATCCTTATTGGGGGGCTTAAATTATATTGCTACGGTATTAAATATGCGTACAAAAGGTATGAGTATGACGAGGTTGCCCCTAACTATTTGGGCATTCTTCTTCACTGCGGTATTGGGTGTATTATCTTTTCCAGTGTTATTTTCAGGTTTTATACTACTAATATTTGATAGAAATTTTGGTACAAGTTTTTATTTAAGCGACATATTTGTAGCATCCACACAACAAGCATTACCAAACGAAGGTGGAAGTGCTATTCTATACCAACATTTATTTTGGTTCCTTGGTCACCCAGAGGTATATATAATTTTATTGCCTGCAATGGGTATGGCATCAGAAATATTATCTACTAATTCACGTAAACCAATATTTGGTTACATGGCAATGGTAGCATCATTATTCGCAATTGCTGTGCTAGCTTTCTTAGTATGGGCACACCACATGTTTGTTACGGGTTTAAATCCTTTCTTGGGCTCAATATTCGTGTTACTTACTTTATTAATTGCGGTGCCTTCGGCTATTAAAGTATTCAATTGGCTAACAACTTTATGGAAGGGAAATATACGCTTTACACCAGCAATGCTATTTGCAATAGGATTTGTGAGTTTATTTATCTCAGGTGGTTTAACAGGTATATTTTTAGGTAATTCAGCGTTAGACATTCACTTACATGATACATATTTTGTAATTGCTCACTTCCACATAGTAATGGGTGTTGCATCTATGTTTGGTATGTTTGCGGGCGTATATCATTGGTATCCTAAAATGTATGGTAAGTTCATGAATAACACATTGGGCTATGTACACTTTTGGATTACATTAATTGGTGCATACCTAATATTTTGGCCAATGCACTACCAAGGTTTAGCCGGTATGCCACGCCGTTATTATGACTTTAGTGTATGGGAAAGTTTCAAACAATTTGGCGAATTGAATAGGTTTATCTCTACTGTATCAATGATTGTTTTTGCTGTTCAAATCTTGTTCTTAATTAATTTCTTCTATTCTATTTGGAAAGGTAGAAAAGTAACTAATCAAAATCCTTGGGAATCAAACTCATTGGAATGGACAGCACCAATAAACCCAGGGCATGGTAACTGGCCTGGCGAAATACCAGAAGTGCACCGTTGGGCTTACGATTATGGTAAGGATGGAAAGAATTTCATTCCTCAAACTACACCAATAGGTGCGGACGAAAAGCATAGTCACTAATATTTGATTAAACACTTTATACAGGGTTGTTACATTATATGTAGCAACCCTTTTTTATTTACTGGCTAAATAATGAGGTATAACTATTGTATTTACCTTATCTATAGTACATTTGCAGGTTAAATGGCTACACAAAATTCTACCTCGTATAAAATAGTTGCTAAGCTTAAAGATTATATGCAACTTATAAAATTTACCCTAAGCTTTACGGTTGTGTTTTCTTGTGTTATTTGCTTTTTATTAGTGCCCAAAAACGGTTATGATTTTATAATGATACTTATCATTTTTGTTGCTGGAATGTTGGTAACTGGTAGTGCCAACGCAATAAACCAATCTGTAGAGAAAGATACGGACGCACAAATGAAAAGAACAGCTACTAGACCAATAGCAGCGGGTAGGATGACGCAGTCAGAAGGGTATACATTTGCTATAGTTACAGGTGCATTGGGTGTTTTAATGATGTGGTATTTTTTTAATTTGCCATCCGCCATTATTAGCTTGTTAAGCCTATTTCTATATGCGTTTATTTATACACCTTTAAAAAAGGTAAATTCAATAGCCGTGTTGGTGGGTGCCTTTCCAGGAGCTTTGCCTTGCTTAATTGGCTGGGTAGCTGGCTTTTATAATGATGATATTCTATGGACTGGAGGTTTGGTATTATTTGCAGTACAATTCCTTTGGCAATTTCCCCATTTTTGGGCAATAGCTTGGGTGGCACATACCGATTATAGTAAGGCTGGCTTTAAACTACTACCAGCCGATAAAGGGCCTACAAAATTTACCGCTTTGCAAGCAATTATGTATTCGGTACTTATGATTCCGGTGGGAATTTTACCCAAATTGGTGGGTATATCGGGTATGGTAAGCTTATGGATTGTGCTAGCGGCCAACTTATTTATGGTAATACAATGTATAAGATTATATAAAGAAATGGATGTAAAGGCAGCAAGAAGGGTAATGTTTAGCAGTTATATTTATTTACCAATAGTATTACTGGCATTACTTTTTGATAAAATGCAGTAATTTATTTAATACCAACTATTCCTTTTTTACATCAAAACAAACGATTCTTTGTTATAAGAGATAGTTATAAACAACAATTGAATGGCAACAGCAACCGAGAACAAAAGAATACACCCTCATAAATTTACTATGTGGGTGGCAATGGGTAGTATTGTTATGATGTTTGCAGGGTTAACAAGTGCATACATAGTTAGAAGAAACTTGGGTAATTGGCAGGAGTTTAGCCTGCCTACCTCTTTTTGGTATTCTACAGTAGTAATATTGGCAAGCAGCCTTACAATGCATTGGGCGGTTAAAGCGTTTAAGGTAAGAGATAGACAACGGTATAGATTATTGCTTACAATAACCTGTGTATTGGGCTTACTATTCGCTGCTCTTCAAGCTTTGGGCTTCAGTCAATTGCACAGTCAAGGTATTACCCTAATAAAAGGTAGTAACCCAGCAGCATCTTTTCTAGTTATTATTACTGGCTTACACGTATTACACGTTGTGGGGGGCATTATTGCTTTACTAGTAATTTTCTTTAGGGCATATTTTTCAACAACTAAGGTGTACTCTGCAGTACCAATTGAAGTGGTAGCAACCTATTGGCATTTTGTAGATGCATTATGGATATATCTTTTCTTATTTTTCGGTCTTACTCACTAGAAAAAAATGTGCATTTATACACTTGATATCAACATCTACCATAAATTTGCAACGAAACTTTTTAACACATGGCTACAACAACGGGAACGGTAGAAACAAAACTCTGGAATGGCGGCAAAAGCCCTTTTAACTTAGAGTACGGTAAGTTGATGATGTGGTACTTTTTGATGAGTGATGCATTTACTTTTGGTGCTTTTCTTATTGCTTACGGTACTACAAGATTTGCAAGCAATGGCTGGCCAGATCCTAACGAAGTTTTTCAGTCTTTTCCTGGCTTAGGAAGCGGATTTCCTTTGTTGTTTGTTAGTTTAATGACTTTCATACTTATCATCTCATCAGTAACCATGGTGTTGGCAGTACAAGCTGGCCACAACATGGATAAAAAAGCAGTTGTAAGAAACCTAATTTGGACAATTATTGGCGGCGCTGCATTCCTTGGTTGCCAAGCATGGGAGTGGAGTCATTTACACCACGAGGGTGCATGGTGGGGCAGTAATCCTTTTTTGAATGCTGATGGCTCACAAGCAACCACTAATTTCACTAATTTCTTTTTTACCATCACTGGTTTTCATGGCTTTCACGTACTTAGCGGAGTAGTAATAAATATTGTAATGTTAATTATGACATTGGCTGATAAATTTGAGCAAAGAGGCCATTACTTAATGATTGAGAAGGCAGGTTTGTATTGGCATTTTGTAGACTTAGTTTGGGTATTTGTATTCACCTGTTTCTACTTGATTTAACTAATCCTTTTTTAAAAAATTTCTGAAATAATATATTAATGGAACATACAGCAACACACCAAAATGAACATGGCAACGGTGGTACTAAGGAAATAATAAAAGTTACTGTTATTTTATCTGTACTTACGCTTATAGAACTTGCTATTGGCTATTATATGATAAGTGTGCCAGAGGGCGGTTTTAGGTTAGCCTTAAAAGGTAGCATTGTAATATTAATGATGGTAAAAGCATTTTACATTGTTGCTTATTTTATGCACTTAAAGCATGAGCTGAAAAATATGATAATGACAATTGTAGTGCCATTATTACTTTTTGTATGGTTTATTCTAGCTTTCCTTTACGATGGAGATTCTTACAAAAAACTAAAGAATACGTACGATACACATTATAAAGAAACGAGTACACAAAAAGTAGAGAAGAAAGCAGAACATGGCGGAAGTACAAAGCATGGTGAAGAAGCAAAAGAAATTCATAAATAACTATTTCTTACTTTAAGGTGCTAAAAAGCAATTATTACAAGAAATAATAACTTAAAAAATGAACCATCGCTACCTTGCGATGGTTTTTTAATAATATCAAATATTACATGAACAAAAACGCAGCCTTAGCTCTGTGCATAGCAATTTTAATACCCGCCTTCTGCTATTTATTTGTAAAATATTCAAGCGAAACGGCAGTAATACTACCAAGGAAATACTTGCTTGATACAGTAATAACAAGGGTAGAAAAAGGTAAAGAAACCAATGATAGCATTTGGCACACCACTAAAGATATTACCCTAGTTAATCAGCTGAACGATACGGTAAATTTGTATAGCCAAAGAGGGAAAATTATTGTTGCAGATTTCTTTTTTACAAGTTGTAAATCTATTTGCCCAGCACTTACAAGAAATATGCAAGGCTTGCAAGCAAGCTTTTTAAAAGGCGGCGACTCTAGGAAAAAATTAGACAAATCACTTGTGCAGTTTGTTTCTTTTTCTATTGATCCGGAAAGGGATAGCGTTAGCGTATTAAAGAAGTACGCAGATAGATTTAATGTTAACCACGATAGTTGGTGGATGCTAACCGGTAATAGAGATTCCATTTATAATTTTGCCTTTCAAGAACTAAAGGTTGATAGATTCGATAATGAGCCTATTGACCCCAACTTTGTACATACCAATAGATTTGTACTGATAGATAGGAATATGGTTGTAAGGGGTTATTACAATGGCTTAGACTCTGCTGCATTAAGAAAACTGGCAAAAGATATTGGCTACTTGATGGTAGAGAAAGACAAAAAAGGGCCTAGAAAACTGCCTTTTGACCCGATAACAATGCTAATATATTTGGTATTAGCGGCAATAATTACCATTGTATCAATAAGACTAATTTTTAAAAAAAAGGGTAACTAAAAAATAGAAAAAATCTGAGAAAATGCTAACACAAGTAATTAAAAAGAATGATTTAAAAGCAAGTTGGCTTATAGGTATATTTTCATTTATAGTATTTGCAGTAGTAGTGGCATTAGGCAAAATAAAATTGGATGTAGAAGTAGGTTTTGATGTACATATTTTTGCATTTATTAATGCCGTTATTAATACAGCAATAGCCTTGGTATTATTATTGGCCTTAGTGGCAGTAAAGCGAAGGAAATTTTTATTACATAGAAATCTTATGCTAGTAGCATTAAGCTTAAGCATTGTTTTTTTACTAAGCTATATTACCCACCACTTACTAGCTGGTGATGCCAAATATGGCGATATTGACTTAAACGGAACATTATCAGCCGAGGAAAAAGACGCAGCAGGTACGCTCAGGTACATTTATTATGCAATTCTTATTACCCATATATTTTTAGCAACTGTAATATTGCCAATTATTTTATTTACTGCATACATGGGGCTTACCGCGGAGTTTGAACTTCATAAAAAGCTATCAAGAATTACATGGCCATTATGGTTTTATGTGGCAGTAACAGGGCCATTAGTGTATGTGTTAATTAGCCCCTACTACGCATAAAAATTATGAGGAAGTTACAGCCTGCTTTAAAGCATTTATTGAAAATGCATACAGCTTTTTTATTGCCGCCACTCATTTGTTTTTTTATTGTATATCAGTGGTTTTCTACACAGCCAATTTACCCATTGGGTACCAAGGAGTTCCAGTACTTGCAAACCTTTTGTGCCATATATGCTGTGTTAACCAACTTTGCCTCTACCCTTTTTTTTAGGAGAAAAATAAAGCTTTTTCAGGAAGCTACTACCATTACATTAACAAGCAAATTAGCTATGTATAGTAGTTTTAGTGTGGCTAAGTTTATTATGCTATTTTCAGTACTAATAGTTTGTATTGTTATTTATATACTAACTATACATTGGAGTATTACGGTGGTATTTTTGGTACAAGCGTTTATTTTATTTGTGCAAAGACCACACCCTATATTGGCTGCTGCACACCTTAATGAACAGCGAGATGCCTTATTTACTGGCTAATATTCGTTCGTATTTTTATAAAAACAACTACTAAATACCCTCATTATTTTAGGGATAATGAAAGTAATAGGTTGACATAAATAATATTCTGGTGCAGTATCAACATTTTTCTGCATTTTTGCACTCCTAATTTATAAATATTTTAAACATTTCAGTAATGGGAAGAGGTGATAAAAAAACAGCAAAAGGCAAGCGTTTCAAAGGATCTTTCGGTAAAAGCCGCCTTGCACGCCCTGCAAAAAAAGTAGAAGTTAAAGCCTAAGCTACAATTAATAGACTTTTATTAATTTGTTAGTGAACACTATGTACAATAAAAAAGTACACCTGCATTATGCGGGTGTACTTTTTTATTTAATACAACTACTACATTCCTTTTTGTTTCTTTAGAAAACGAACTATTTCGTTATTAACAGATAGTAAGTCCTTACTTTTTAAGTAGCCACCTATTACATGGTCGCCAGCACCTGCAATAGCAGCTTGTACTTTTAGGTTTGTAGGTGTTTTTATTTTTTCAAACATATTTTTCATAGCGCTAACTTTTACCACCTTGTCTTGTTCTTCCTCATTTTTATAGTAATACATTAGCAAAGTAGGTTGTGTAATTTTTTCAAATAAAGTATTGTTCATACCCGTTTCAATTAATTCCTGTACGGCAACTGCACCTTCAATACGGTATTTACTATACCAATACTTTTTATATTCCGCTCTTTGATCGCTACTAAGAATATAATTACCGCCCATTACTAGCCTAGCTGTTTGCAAGCCCCAATGATTGTTTAAAAGCCCAGCCTTTCCATCATAAATTTCTACATTAGGACTTAGTAAAATATTAGCAGCAATTTTTTTATTTAAAGTTTCATTACCGCATAGTAATAGGGCAAAAGTGCCACCAGTTGAGGTGCTCATGAGTATTACACTATCGCCCAACTGCTCACCAATATGTAATGCCTCCACGGCCGATTTCCAATAGGCTTCGGCTGTTAAGTTAAGTAGTGGCTCATCAGAAATTAACCCATGTTCTGCAAGCCTTGCAAGGTAAATATTGCAACCAAATTGCTTAGCAATATTAGTGTGTGTTGGCGCTCCTTCCTCCCTAGAGGCAGAGAAGCCCGGCAAGTACACAATTGCATACTTTGTTTTTTGCTTGCTGCTATCATTTGCCCATATAATTTTTGCTTCATTATTGGGCTTCACTGGTAATAGTTTTTCAGTGCTATCAATGTAGTTGGCTAGTGCTGCTCCATTAAGTTCGGTAACTGCACTTGTGTATGCAGTGTAAGTAGGGCGGTTAGGTTTTGGGCCAAAAAAGTAGGTAGCTAATAAGGCTAGTATGGCTGCTAAAGCAATTTTTTTATACATGGCAGTAGGTTTAAGGGTAGTTGAATATATTTCTATAAAATTACTTATAAAAAATGCCCACTAAGCAGTGAGCATTCTTAAAAATAGGTGTTATTATCTTGTAGCAGTTGGTAATGGTTTGTCTCTTTTTAGGCTTTGGTTTCTGTTTGCCATTTCCCAAGCGGTGTAGAATACTAGTTTTACACGTTTTTTCATAAGGTCGAAATTAATTTTATCAACCGTATCTGTGGTACGGTGATAATCTCTGTGTACGCCGTTGAAGTAAAAAATTACTGGTACACCTTTTCTTGCAAAATTGTAATGATCGCTTCGGAAATAAAACCTGTTTTTATCGTTGGGATCGTTGTATTTTCTATCAACTTCCATATTAATATATAGCTTGTTAACGCTATCAGTAATTGGTTGTAAGTCAGAGCTTAATTTATCTTCCCCAATGGCAAATACATAGTTCATAGAATCGCCTTTGTAGCTAGGGTCTATTCTACCAACCATATCTATATTTAAGTCTACCATTGTTTTTTCTAGTGGAAAAATTGGATGCTCGCTGTAATACTCGCTGCCCCAAAGTCCTTTTTCTTCTCCACTTACCGTCATAAATACCATTGTTCTTCTAGGGCCAGCTCCTTTTGCTTTGGCAGCTGCAAAAGCCTCAGCCATTTCAATAACAGCGGTAGTGCCAGAGCCATCATCATCTGCGCCATAATAAATATCGTTTCCTCTTTTACCTAAATGATCGTAGTGGCCAGTTATAAATACATATTCATCTTTTTTATCACTACCCTCAATAACACCAATAACATTGCTACTTGATAATTTATTAGTAGCCTTATCAACAGAAAAATTGGCGTTAGTGGTATATAATTTTTGTGTAACACTCGAAAGATCGGCAAAACTATTACACACCTTATTAAGCATAGATGCCGCAGCTTGGTAACTAATGGTTAGTATATTAACGGGTAGCTTAGTTGCCTGCTTTTGTGTGTACATATTGCCTTTTGCAGATGGCGCACTAGTTAGCGGAAAATTTTTGGTAACAAGCAATATTCCCTTAGCTCCTTTTTGTATTAGTTTATTGTAGAATGTGCTGTAATCTCTATACATGGCGTTTGCAATTATAGATGCAGCATCAACTCTTTTTCCATCTGCAACAATTACCCATTTATCATTAATATTTTGCGTAAGCGAATCATCAGTAAAGCCAATAAATACCACTTCACTTATGTTGTGCGTTCCAGTGTAGGTATTACTTAGCTGTAAGTTGTAATGAGCCGTTTTGGCAAATGGTAGGTTATAAATGCTTAGGCTACTAGAAATTATTTCATCTTGATACACGGGCCAATCTTGATAGAAATTTCCGTTATTTCCTTCTTTAAGTCCGTTTTTTACAAATTGGCCTTTTATATATTCTGCGGCTTTTCTTTGTCCTTCGGTAGCCGTTTCTCTACCTTCCATTTCGGCACTGGCAATTATAGAAAGCTTCTGTTTCAAATCGGTAGCGGTAATAGTAGCTGCAAATTTTTTTGCTTGTTTATCTTGTGCAAATAAGCAGGCTGGCAAGGCCAAGTAAGCCATTAGGTAGGCAATTCTTCTCATTGTAAAATGCTGGTTTATTTTATCTTTCTCCTTTAAAAAACATTCTTTTTATTCTTCTAATGGTGGCTTTTACCAAGCCGCCATCTATTTGTAACCTTCTATCGGTGGTCCATACTAAGGCGTTGCTTGCGGTAACTTTATATAAGGTGCCGTTAAACTTTTTTCTTAATTTAACTGCAAGCCAACCGTCTTCATTTGTACCCGGTGGATGGTTGAACATATCTACCGCTAAGCCTTGTTCTTTTTTAAAGCCTGAGTTAAAGCCGTATACATTTACCGCTTCATCCTTTAAGTAAATATTTAAGAACCGCATAAAATCGGCAAAATATTCGTAAAAAAAGTAGGTAAATCTACCGGTGCTGCCTACTGGGATAAAGGAAAAATTTCCGTAGGTAAGTACAACTTCACTTTTTTCAAGCGGAAGCACCATTTGTTCAATCCAATGTTTTGGGTAAATGGTATCGGCATCGGCATTAAGTATATAAGTGCCTTTAGCAACACTTAGCCCTGCATTGCGTGCATTGGTAATGCCTTGATTGGTTTCTAAAATGCAAGGTACTCCACAAGCATTTACCAAGGCTGCGGTATCATCAGTTGAGTTATTGTTAACCACAATAATTTCTACAGAATACTTAGTAATATTATTTGTTAATGAGGTTAAGGTTCTTACAATATTTTCCGATTCGTTGTACGCAGGAATTACTACAGATACTTGTGGCTTAAGGCTAGTAAGGCGTTGATATTGTTGTTGAATGGCTTTAGTTGCATTTGCATTGCTATAATTATGCGTCCAAATATCTTTAATATATGCTGGTAATTGTATTGGCCTCATAAATGCAAAATGAAAATATATTTATTGGATGTATGTAAGTATGGGTAAATTAATCTCTACCTACAACGGCAAAAATAATGGCAAGTATACCAATGCCAAAGCCGCAGTTGATGAAAAGCTGATAGTTTTCTCTTCCCCAAAACTGATAAATCCAATACACTTCAGATACTATAGGTAATATGGCAGATAATAATGCCGCACCCAAGCCTTGAACTTTATAGGCTAAAAAGCAGGTCCAAAAATGGTAGCCAGCGGCGGCTAAAATGAAAATATTGTATAGAAAATTAATTACTCCTCTCATTGTACAGAATTTTTGGGATTATTAATGATGGGTAAAATAAGCAAATTAGCAATATGCACAAAAAAAGGATGCATTTTATAACTAGCATCCTTTTAAAGTTAATACAATATTCACACGTATTAATAGTTAATTACTTGCTCTTGTATGGTATCAGGAATTTTTCTCCACTCATATTGTTGGTTACGTAGTTGTGGTTCAAAGCCAGCTTCAATAATTGCTTCCTGCATGGTTTTGTAAGTAAAGCGGTGTGGTGCGCCTGCTGCACTTACTACATTTTCCTCAATCATAATGCTACCCCAATCATTAGCACCCGCCTCAAGGCATATTTGTGCCGTTTGTTTACCAACGGTTAACCAACTTGCTTGTATATTAATAACGTTAGGAAGCATAATACGGCTAAGGGCAATCATTCTTATATATTCTTCGGCGGTTGTAAGATTTTGCACACCACGAATTCTTGTTAGTAGTGTATCTACATCTTGAAAAGTCCAAGGAATAAATGCTAAGAAGCCTTTTGCATCTGCCGGTTTTTTGGCTTGTACTTCTCTAATTCTTGCTAGGTGAATAAAGCGTTCCTCAATAGTTTCTACGTGGCCAAACATCATTGTGGCGCTAGTAGTAATATTAAGTTTGTGGGCTTCATGCATTATAGCCAGCCATTCATCTGCACCACATTTACCCTTACTAATAAGCCTTCTAACCCTATCAATCAATATTTCGGCACCGGCGCCGGGTAAAGAATCCATGCCCGCCTCTTTCAATGCTTTTAGAACATCGTGGTGGCTCATTTTCTCCAGCTTACATATATGGGCAATTTCTGGTGGGCCTAAGGTGTGTAATTTTATAGTAGGAAACTCAGCTTTTATAGCACTAAAAATTCTGGTGTAGTATTCAAGCCCTAATGCTGGGTTATGGCCACCTTGTAGTAATAGTTGATCGCCCCCGTACTGTAGGGTTTCCTCAATTTTTTTTCTATAGGTAGGCATTTCCGTAACGTATGCTTCTGCGTGGCCGGGAATTCTATAAAAATTACAGAATTTACAGTTGGCTACGCATACATTGGTTGTGTTTACATTTCTATCTATTTGCCAAGTAACTTTTCCGTGTGGCACTTGTTTTTTACGCAGTTCGTTGGCTATGTACATTAAATCGGCCAGAGGGGCGTGGTGAAAGAGGTGTACGCCTTCTTCTACACTTAAGAACTCGAAAGCAAGGGCCTTGCTATATAAATTGTTTACATCCATAATAATGGTAATTAATACAGTAACAAATGTAGTTGCTATTGGTTGGCTAATTAACTTAATTAACCACCGATGCGGCTAGTGCAATAAACTCTGCTTCCGAAATAATTTTTATGGTATTTATTTTTTTTGCTTTTTCTAGTTTGCTTCCCGCATCTTCCCCTACAACCAAATAGTGCAGTTTACTGCTTACGCCACTAGCCACAATGCCTCCATTGGCTTCTACCAATGCTTCGGCTGCCGCCCTCTTTAATTGTTGTAAACTGCCCGTGAATAAAAAGGATTGGCCTTCTAAAGCATTACTGTTAAGGCTTTTGGTATTTTTTTGGTTGGTAAATGATAAGCCAAGGCTAGCAAGTTGTTGCAGCATTGCAATATTGGCTTCAACCGAGAAATACTTGATAATGCTGTTAGCAACCTTTGGTCCAATATCTTCCAAAGCTTGCAGCTGTTCTACTGAAAAATGTTGCAGGTCTAATAAATTATTAATAGCGTTGGCTAGTGTTTTTGCGGTAGTTTCTCCTACGAATCTAATGCCTAAGGCATAAATGAGCCGATTAAGTGGTTGTTTTTTCGATTGCTCAATTGCTTCTTGTAAGTTATCGATACTTTTTTTGCCAAAGCCTTCTAAGGTTTTTATTTTCTCAAAATCTAGCTGGTATATATCAGGAATATTTTTAAGTAAGCCAAGGGTATAAAATTTTTTAACGTTGGCATCTCCAAAACTTTTAATGTCCATTGCATCTTTACTTACAAAGTGTACCATACCTTCTACCACTTGTGCGGCACAAGAAATATTGGTACAACGCCATACGGCTTCTTCCTCACTTTTAAATAGTATTTCGCTACACACGGGGCATTTAGTAGGAAACGAGATAGGCAGTTCGTTACCATTTCTATAAGTAGGGATGCTGTGCACAATTTGTGGTATTACATCGCCTGCACGTTCTATTAATATAGTGTCTCCAATTTTTAAATCTTTTTCTTTAATATACTCTTCGTTGTGAATGCTAATACTGCTAACGGTAACACCAGCTAGGTATACAGGTTGCAGTTTGGCAACGGGTGTTACAGCACCAGTACGGCCAACTTGGTACTCTACACCAATTAATTTTGTAGTGGCTTGCCTTGCTTTAAATTTATAAGCTATTGCCCATCTAGGGTGGTGGCTTGTCATACCTAGTTTTTCTTGCGTAGCTAGGTCATTTACTTTAATAACCATACCGTCAATTTCGTAGCCTAGGTTATCTCTTTTTTGCTCATATGCTAGCACATAAGCTTCAACGTCTTCAATGGTTTTACATATTTGTAATTCTTCTTTTGGGCTTTTTAATCCGCATTGCCATAGCATGGCAAGCATATTGCTATGAGTGGTTGGTATTTGGTATAGGGGTTGCGATTGTGAAAAGCTATCTGTTTGTTGAATATAGCTTACATGGTACAAAAAAGCGGTAAGTTTTCTCTTGGCAACTTCTCTGGGGTCTTTCATTCTTAGGCTTCCGGCAGCTGCATTTCTAGGATTAGCAAGTGGCGTTAAGCCAGCATTTACTAATTGATTATTATACGCATCAAAAGAAGCTTTACTCATAATAACTTCTCCCCTAATTTCAATTAATTGTATACCAAAGTCAGAAAATTTTGCTGAAAGCGGAATAGATTTTATTTGTTTTACATTTTGTGTTACCTCTTCGCCTTCTACCCCATCTCCTCTAGTAACGGCTTTTACCAATATATCATTTTCGTAAATTATTGAAATACTTGCCCCATCAAATTTTGGCTCTGCACAATATGTAATTTCTTTTGCTGCATGTGCTTCTTTTACCTTTCTATCCCAATCTTGTAAATCATTGGTGTTGTAGGAGTTTTCTAAGCTTAGCATTGGTACTAAATGTTGTGCTGTGGTAAAGGGGGTGTTTAAACTACTACCCACCCTTTGCGTAGGAGAATCAGGGGTAATTAAATTAGGAAACTGTTCTTCTAGATTCAGTAATTTTTTGTATAAATTATCGTAATCAAAATCTGTAATTATAGCGTTGTTAAGTACATAATATCTATACTCATGGTACTGTAATACCTTTCTTAAAATGGGTAATTGCTCAATTGTAGGGGAAGATATTTGAAGCAAGTGGGTGGTGGCTTCAATTGCTTTTGCATCATCTAATAATATATCCATAACACAAAAGTGCAGGATTAAATTCCTTTTTTTATAAAGTATGCAGCATTAAATTACTTTAACTAGTCTTTCTCTGGAAAATAACAATTGTTAGTTAATTGCGGAGGGTTATTGAAGAAATTGCTATTAAAAGTTGTACTAAAACAAGCTGAATATACAAAATTGTTAAATTTATTTTCTCATTGTGTAATTAATACACATATTTGTATTGTGTATTAATTACACATAATTAACGACGCCATTTTATTGCTTACATATGAATAACAGAATACTGCCATTATTATTAATGCTAATTAGCAGCTATGCCAATGCACAGTTGCTTAACTGGTCGCCCAGCTTTATTAAGGAAACCGATAATATAATAGAGCTTACCGTTGATGGATCGAAGGGTAATGCCGACCTAAATAATTACACTCCTAGCAATGATGTTTTTGTACATATTGGTGCTATTACCAATTTAAGTACTGGCCCAGCCGATTGGAAGTATGTAAAGTTTACATGGGCTACCACGCCACCACTTGCCAATTGTACCTTTTTAGGAAATAATAAATGGAAGTATACCATAACTGGCGGGTTAAGAAACTTTTTTGGTATTACCAATGCGAATGAAAGGGTTATTAGAATTTCAATACTTTTTAGAAACGGGGCAGGCACCAAAGTGCAAAGAAATACAGATGGTAGTGATATGTATGTGCCAGTATACGATAATGCAGCTTATATACGTATTGATAACCCATTAAGGCAACCACTATATAACACGGCACCTGAGCCTATTAATAAAAATATTGGAGATGCAATAGCAATAACCGCTAATGCAAGTGTTGCAGGAAATATTGCTTTATTTTTTAACGGAAATAATATTGGTAACGCCAGCAATTCAATAACTGCTAGTGCAAATAGCACAATAACTACAAGTGGTGAGCAAGTACTTGTGGCAAGAACAACGGTTGGTGCTACTGTTGTGGCAGATACGGTTAAGTTTTTAGTAGTACCACCCATTAACCAATTACCATTACCAGTGGGGGTAAGAGATGGCATTAATTATGAGCCTGGTGATACTTCAGTTACCTTGGTATTATTTGCCCCTAACAAAACAAGGGTTTCATTACTTGGCGACTTTAATAATTGGACGGAAACCGTGCAACAACAAATGAACCGTACGCCCGATGGAAACCGCTACTGGATAAGGCTTACAGGTCTTATACCGGGAACTGAATATGGCTACCAATACTTAATTGACGGTGCACTAAAAGTAGCAGATTACTATACCGAAAAAGTATTAGACCCAAATAACGATGGCTTTATACCTGCAACCACTTATCCTAACCTTAAGCCATACCCTGTAGGCAGAACTTCTGGTAACGTAAGTATTATACAAACAGCAAAACCAAACTACACCTGGCAGGTAAATAATTTTGCAAAGCCAGATAAGAAGAACCTAATAATATATGAACTGCTTGTTAGAGATTTTGTGGCTGCTAAAAACTGGCAAACGCTAAAAGACACAATTGGCTATTTTAAAAAATTAGGCATCAATGCAATAGAACTAATGCCAATTAACGAATTTGAGGGTAATGAAAGTTGGGGCTACAATCCAAGTTTTTATTTTGCACCAGATAAATATTATGGCACAGAAAACGCCTTTAAAGCTTTTGTTGATGAATGCCATAGAAATGGTATTGCGGTAATATTAGACATTGCACTCAATCACTCTTTTGGGCAAAGCCCAATGGTGCAAATGTATTGGGATGCTGCAAATAATAGGCCTGCTGCTAACAATCCATGGTTTAACCAAGCAGCAAAACATGCCTTTAATGTTGGTTACGATATGAACCACGAAGCACAAGCCACCAAAGACTTTGTAGATAGGGTATTAGAACACTGGTTGGTGAAGTACAAGGTAGATGGTTTTAGATTCGATTTGTCAAAAGGATTTACCCAAACACAAACTTGTGATAATAATGGAGCTAATTGTAATGTAGGTGCTTGGAGCAATTACGATGCCTCAAGAATAGCTTTATTAAGCAGAATTAATACAAAAATGCAGCAATATCAAGCTGGTTCTTACTGCATTTTAGAACATTTTGCCGATAATACCGAAGAAAAAGAGTTATCAAATGCTGGTATGTTATTATGGGGCAATTTGAATTATAATTTTAACGAAGGCACTATGGGTTTTATCCCTAACAGTAACTTTTCTGGTGCTATTGCCGCAACAAGAACTTGGACGAATAACCACCTAATTGCTTATCAAGAAAGCCATGATGAGGAAAGGTTAATGTATAAAAACCTACAATTTGGCAACAACACAAATGCAGCACATAATGTAAGAACATTGCCAATAGCACTTAAGCGTAATGGTATGGCTACGGCTTTTTGGGCAATGATACCCGGACCAAAAATGTTATGGCAGTTTGGAGAGCTAGGCTACGATTTTTCAATAAATACTTGTGCCGATGGCGTAACGGTAGACAATAACTGTCGCCTTGCTAATAAACCAATTAAGTGGGATTATTTAACCAATACCGACCGTAAGAGATTGCTAAATGTATATACCAAGCTTTTTGCTTTAAGAAACAAGCCTAATTATCAAAACACTTTTACAATTGGTACTACCACACAAACGCTTTCAGGAGCTGTAAAAACACTTACTGTAAATAGTGATAGCTTAAAAATTGTAGTAATTGGCAATTTTGATGTTAATGCACAAACAGCGTCTATTAATTTTCCAAACACTGGAAATTGGTTCAGCGTTTTAGACACTACTTACAGGGCTGTGGCTAATATTTCTGAAACTATAACCTTACAACCAAGTGAATACTATGTGTATGTAAGTAAAAATGTAAACAATGTTACAGTTGCACCACCCGTGGTTGTGCCGCCTGTAATTCCTCCAGTGGTTCCGCCAGTAGTTCCGCCACCAACACCAGCCCCCGTAATTACCCAAGCAGCTATTAACATTTATCCAAACCCTTCAGTAGGTACCAATGCAGTAGTTAATATAGCTATACCACAAGGCGGTGGAAAAGTGATAGTGGATATACTTGATGCTAGTGGAAAGCTATGTGCAACGCTATACAACAACAGAATAGCTACAACAGGCAATGTAAGTATTCCGCTTAATAGTGCAGGCTTCAATGCTAGGCGCTTACAGGGTGGTGTATACTTTGTAAGAATGCAGCACAATGGAAATACTATTACCAAACGATTTATAATAACTTATTAAAAAAGCTCCGTTTAACATTCGAAAACAATTAATTATGCAATTGAAAAAAATCCTCCAATTATTTCTGATACCGCTGCTATGTATAAGTATAATGGCTAGTGCTCAGGAAAAAACAGTTACAGGTAAAATTACTGATGCTAAAGATGGCAGCCCAGTGCCTGGCGCAACAGTAATGGTAAAAGGTTCCAAAACAGGCACGCAAACTAAAGTAGATGGTACATTTACCATCAAAGTTCCTAATGCAGAATCTGTATTAGTAATTAGTAATGTAGGCTTTACAGGGCAAGAAGTTGCTGCTAGTAAGGCTGCTACTATTTCGCTAGTACAAGCTGCTGGCACATTGAATGATATTGTGGTTATTGGCTATGGTACATCAAGGAAAAAAGATGTTACTGGTTCCATTACCACTGTTACTTCAAAAGACTTTGTGAAAGGTGCCATTACTACGCCAGAGCAATTGATTGCTGGTAAAGTAGCGGGTGTATCTATTACGCCAAATGGTGGTGCACCGGGCAGCGGAAGTGTTATCCGTATCCGTGGTGGCTCATCTATCAACGCAAGCAACGATCCGTTAATTGTAGTAGATGGAGTACCATTGGATAATGGTGGTATTTCTGGCTCTGCCAATGCACTTAACTTAATTAACCCCAACGATATTGAAAGTTTCAATATTCTTAAAGATGCTTCTGCTACAGCCATTTACGGTTCTAGAGCATCAAACGGGGTATTAATTATTACTACTAAAAAAGGTAAAAGCGGCAAACCGCAATTTAACTTCAATACCCTTGTTGGCGTTTACACAAAATCTGGAGAAATAGATGTTCTTTCTGCTGATGAGTTAAGAACTTATGTAAATGCTAACGGCGATGCTGCACAAAAAGCATTGTTAGGTACTGCCAATACCAACTGGCAAAATGAAATATACCAAACAGCTATCAGCTCCGATAACAACCTAAGTGTTAGCGGTGCAATTAAGAAAATACCTTACCGTGCAAGTGTGGGTTATTTAAACCAAAACGGTATTCTTAAAACGGGCAATTTACAGCGTACTTCTGCTGCTATTAACCTAAGCCCTAAGTTTTTTAAAGACGCTTTAAAAGTTGATATTAACTTAAAAGGATCAGCATCAAAAAATAGATTTGCTAACGAAGGTGCTATTGGTGCAGCCGTTACTTTCGACCCAACAAAACCTATATACAGCGGCAACAATAGATTTGGTGGATATTATGAGTGGAGAGATGCTAATTCCGCTACTGGTCTTAGGGCATTAGCTCCATTAAATCCATTGGGTTTGCTTGAGCAAAGGGATGATAGAAGTAATGTATTAAGAAGTATTGGCAATGTGCAGTTAGATTATAAAATTCCTTTTGTAGATGGCTTACGTGCCAACTTAAATGTGGGTTATGATGTGGCAAAAGGTAATGGTACTATTGTTATAAATGATAGTGCTGCTATGAGCTACAGAAGATTTAATGATGCTAACAACGTTTTCCATGGTGGTGTAAATAACGAATACCGCCAAGAAAGAAGCAATACCTTGTTAGATTTTTACCTGAACTATGTAAAAGAAAGCAATATTGGTAGGTTCGATGTATTGGCAGGTTACTCCTACCAAGATTTTAAAACTACTAATTACAATTTTGCTGATAAAACTTTTGACAACACCACAGTAGTAGTTCCTAATTTTCCATTTGATATTCCTCAGAATAGATTAATCGGTTTTTATGGTCGTTTAAACTATTCTTACAAAGGCCGTTATTTACTTACCGCTTCAGTACGTAGAGATGGATCTTCTCGTTTTGCAAAAGAAAACAGATGGGGTACTTTCCCTTCTGCTGCCTTAGGCTGGAGATTGAAGGAAGAAAAAATGTTTAAAAATGTTACTGCCCTTAACGACCTAAAAGTTCGTGTAGGCTTTGGTATTACTGGCCAGCAAGATGGCATTGGTAATTATAGTTACTTAGGTAATTATGGCTTAAGTGGTAACCAAAGCTTGTACCAATTTGGTAATACTTTCTATAATATGTATGCACCTTTTGGTTACAACAGAAACTTGAAGTGGGAGCAAACAGAAATGTACAATGCTGCGGTAGAATTTGCTTTGTTTAAAAACAGGGTTACTGGTACGGTAGAATATTACAATAGAAGCACAAAAGATTTGTTGAATACCATCAACCAACCGGCCGGTTCTAATTTTACTAACCAAATTACTGCCAACGTAGGTACCATGAAAAATGAGGGCGTAGAATTTACCTTAAATACAGGTATTGTACGTACCAAAGATGTTAATTGGGATTTTGGTTTTAACGTTACTTACAACAAAAACACCATTACAAGACTTACTATTAACGATGATCCTAAGTTTGTTGGTAACCAATATGGTGGAATTTCTGGTGGTACAGGTCAGCAAATATTAATCAATGCATTGAATAATCCACGTGGTGCATTCTTTGTGTACAAGCAGGTGTACGATAACAAAACTGGTCTTCCGATTGATGGTTTGTTTGATGATAAAAATAGAGATGGTATAATTAACGATCAAGATTTATATGCTTACCAACAAGTAGATCCAAAAGTATTCTTAGGCATCAATTCTAACTTCAACTATAAAAAATGGAATGCGGGATTTGTAATGAGGGCTAATATTGGCAACTATTTATACAACAATGTACACAGTAACACGGGTGTAAAAAGAAACATTTTAAATCCGCTTAGCTATTTAAATAATGGTTCTGCTAATTTACTTGAAACCAATTTTAGCGGCAATGGCTCACAATATTTATTAAGCGACTACTATGTTCAAAATGCATCTTTCTTGCGTATGGATAATATTAATATTGGCTACAATGCTGGTAAAATATTAAACAATAAAGTAGGTGTAAGAATTACGGGTAATGTGCAAAATGTATTTGTAATTACTAACTACAATGGGCTAGATCCTGAAATTAGTGGTGGTATAGATAACAATTTGTACCCACGCCCAAGAGTATTTGTATTAGGTGTAAACCTTGATTTTTAAAAGCCAAATTACATCAACCAACAAAAAAATTATTTATGAAAAGAACGTTTTATAAACTAGCCGTAATTACAGCAATTAGTGTAAGTTCTATTACGGCTTGTACCAAGAAGTTAGATTTATTTCCCACTAATGATATTACTGAAGAAAAAGTGTATGCCACTCCGTTGGGCTATAAACAATCTTTAGCCAAGGTGTATGGTTCATTTGCCCTTACTGGCAATGGAGGTCCTGGTTCAGGCGATATTGCTGGCATTGATGCGGGTACATCCGATTTTTTCCGTTTGTATTGGAAAGCCCAAGAATTATCAACTGATGAAGCAGTGGTGGCTTGGGGCGATCCGGGTATTCAAGATTTCCATAATATGAATTGGAGTTCCGATAACCCAATGACAAAGGGTTTGTACTACCGTAGTACTTACCAAATAACAGTGGCCAACGAATTTATACGCCAATGTGCACCTGATAAAGTAGCGAGCCGTGGCATTACTGGTACTGAAGCAGATAATATTAAGGTATATGCATTAGAAGCAAGATTCATTAGAGCTTACCAATATTGGGTGTTGATGGACTTATTTGGTAATCCACCATTTGTTACCGAGGCCGACCCTATTGGTGCTGGCTTGCCAAAGCAAATTTCAAGAGCTAATTTGTTCACCTATATTGAGTCGGAATTAAAAGCTATTGAAAACGATTTAGGTGCTTACCGTGGTAAAGAAGTGGGTCGTGTAGATAAAGGTGCAGCCCAAGCTTTGCTTGCAAGAATGTATTTGAATGCAGGTGTGTATACTGGCACAACTCGTTACACCGATGCCATTACCTATGCCAATAAAGTAATTGCAGGTGGCTATACCCTAATAAGCGATTATAGAAATTTAATGCTTGCCGATAATAACTTAAATACTACAGAGAACATATTTACCATTAATTACGATGGTATAAGAACGCAAAACTATGGTGGTACTACCTTCCTAGCCCATGCATCTGTTGGTGGTAGTATGAATGCAAGTGATTTTGGATTAGATGGTGGTTGGAGTGGTATTAGAACTACTAAAAACTTACCCAACCTATTTCCTGATGTTACCGGCAGTGCAGATAAGCGTTCTCAATTTTTCACCAACGGACAGTCTTTAGAAATCAATAGCCTTACCACATTTACTGATGGTTATGCAGTTACAAAATACCGTAACCGTACAAGAACGGGCACTAATGGCGCCAACCCAACTTTTGTGGATATTGATATGCCAATATTTCGCTATGCAGAAATGCACCTTATATATGCAGAATCTGTATTAAGAGGCGGAACTGGTGGAGATGCTGCAACAGCTTTAAGCTATATTAATGCATTACGCACAAGGGCTTACAATGGTAACAGTGGTAACATTACGAGTGCACAACTTACACTTGATTTTGTGTTAGATGAAAGAGCAAGAGAGTTGTATTGGGAAGGACACCGCCGTACCGATCTTATTCGTTACAACCGCTTTGTTGAGGCAACTTATTTATGGCCTTGGAAAGGTGGGGTAAAAGATGGTACTGCCGTATCGGCCATTAGGAAGTTGTATCCAATTCCTAATTCAGATATTACCTCTAACAACAATTTAGTACAAAACCCAGGGTATTAATTTTTAACAAAAAACGAAAATTAAGTATATGAGACTATTTTCAAAATGGCTAGTAGCAAGCAGCTTACTGCTACTTTGCTTTACAGCTTGTACCAAGCAAGAAAACAAAATTTATTTGGAAGATGGAACTGCACCTGTGCTAACAGCTAACCGAGTTGCAGGCTCCACCCTAACCGACCTTACGTATGCAAATAGGGATAAAGCATTAATAAACTTTATGTGGACCAACCCTAACTATAAATTTACTACTGGTGTTAGCTCACAAGATGTTACCTACACACTTGAAATTGACACTTTAGGCAAAAACTTTACTAGCCCTGGAAGAATTATTACTACTATTAGTAAAGATTTAATGAAAGCTTATACAGTAGGTGAGTTTAACGGATTGTTGCTTAATACCCTTCAGTTAGACACTACACGTACTAGAACTATTGAGTGTAGAATTACTTCATCTATGGTAGGTAATACAGCCCAATTACTATCTAACGTATTACGCTTTCAAGTTAAGCCTTATGCAATACCTCCTGTAGTAGATCCCCCAGCATCTAATGAACTGTTTATTACCGGCGGTGCTACACCAGCAAGTTGGATGGGCGGTGGTGATGCGCCAGTAATAAGCCAAAAATTTACCAGAGTAAGTAATACACTTTATCAAATTAATTCTATCCTATTAACGGGTGGAGGTTCTTACTTATTTGTTCCTATTTACGGCGATTGGAGCGATAAATTCGGCTTCGATGGCGGTGGTAACAATAACAATGTAGATAGTGATATTTTCCGCCGCGGTGGTAACGATATTAAGGCACCTGCTGCAACGGGCAATTATAAAATTGTTGTTGACTTTCAAAGAGGCAGATTTACACTAGCCAAACTTTAATAAATAATACAATGAAAAATATAAATAAATTTTTAGCCTTTTTCCTTGCAGCTACTATGGTGTTTGCTGCATGTACTAAAGTAGAGGATTTACCAGTGTACGAAGCTGCTGCGGGCGGTCCTGTACTAACTGCAAGTACCTTAACATTTGCTCCCTTACCTGCAGATTCTAATGCAGCTACCCTTCGCCTTAATTGGACAAAACCTAGCTACAGCATTGATTCTGCAACAGTAAAATATGTAATAGAAATTGACTCTAGTGGTAGAAACTTTTCTAGGGCTTTCTCAAAAACAGTTAGCGGTGCATTAACTACCACTTTTATTAACAAAGAAATAAATAGTGCGTTATTAGCATGGGGCTTTGCATTTAATACAGCATACGATGTAGATGTTAGGGTAACTTCCTCTCATGCCAATAACAACGAATTACTACGTTCTAATACTTTAAAAATAAGAATGACCCCTTATAAAATTCCTCCTAAAGTAGCTTTACCAACCTCTGGTAAATTATTCTTGGTAGGCGATGCTTCACAAGGTGGATGGAACAACCCAGTACCAACCCCTACACAAGAGTTTGCAAGAATTGATGAAACAACCTTTGCAGGTGTTTTTACCCTTAACGGAAATAAAGAGTACCTTATTTTGCCTGTTAATGGCGATTGGAATAATAAGTTCTCAGTTCCTAATAAATCACTAACTGGTTTAAGTGCAGGTGGTTCATTTGCATTTAATGCGTCTGATAACTTTCCTAGCCCAGCTACAACAGGTACCTATTTAATAAGATTAGATTTTCAATCAGGAACCTTTACTGTTACCCCATATACAACAAATACTTTACCAGCTAATTTATTTATTGTAGGCGATGCAACTGTTGGCGGCTGGAACAATCCAGTGCCTGTACCAACCCAGCAATTAACCCGTTTAAATTCTTGCGTATGGCAAGCTACATTACCAATGGTTGCGGGAAAAGAGTTTTTGCTATTACCTGTTAATGGTGAATGGACTAATAAATATGCCGTTGGTAACAAAACATTGCCCGGCTTAAGTGCTGGTGGCGTATTTGGTTACAACGCTAGTGATAATTTCCCAGGCCCAGCAGTTGCTGGTAATTACCAACTTACGGTAAACTTTGCTACAAGCACATTTACCAATGTTAGGCAATAAATAACTTTCATTATTATTGTAAAGGCTAATCAGTATATCATTGATTAGCCTTTACTTTATCAATTTATCTCTGTAGTACAAAAACGACTGTTGTATGATGAATGAGGCCGAAATAACCTTACCCATTTCAAACAAAAAAATAGCCAATCAACTTGTAGGTACTTACCCTAAAATGGCGGTTACAGTAGATTGTGTAATTTTTGGTTTTTCGAATAATGAACTTAAAGTACTGCTAATAAAAAGCGATTTAAATAATTTTAAAGATAAATGGAGCTTACTTGGCAATGCTGTAGAAGCTAATGAAGATTTGGATGACGCTGCTTACCGCGTACTTAGAGAAAGAACTGGCTTGGATGATGTATTCTTAGAGCAGGTAAAAACCTTTAGCAAACCCAATAGACATCCTGGCGGTAGAGTTATAACTGCTGCGTACTGCTCCCTAATAAATATTGCCCATCACCAACTAAAAACTTTTGAAAACGAATTGCAATGGCACAATTTTTCTAACGACATTACACTTGCTTTCGACCATGAAGAGATAGCCAAAAACTGTCATATCTGGTTACAAAAACGAATTCAAGAACATCCCCTTGGCTTTAATTTATTACCCGAAAAGTTTTCTTTAAGGGAGCTTCAGAACCTGTACGAGGCTATTTTAAGAACAAAGTTGGACAGAAGAAATTTTAGAAAAAAGTTCTTCTCTATGGATTTTTTAGAAGATACTGGCGAAATAGAAGACGACGTACCGCATAGGCCAGGAAGACTGTATAAGTTTAACTTCAAAAAATACGAAAAAGATAAACGTAAATGGATAGGAATAGATTTTTAAATGTCTATGCAACATATTGTTAATTAAAATTGTCTTAACAAAACAGATTTTTAAGATTTTTTTTGTTTTTGTGTATTTTTTACACACATTTGTAGACTTAACGATTTATTAACGAATGCTTGCTATTATTCTAACAATTCTTGTTAGCACAATCCTTGTGTTAGCGCTTGCAAATGCTAGCGGGCTTGAATATACTTACACGGGCTTCCCATTATATAGCCAAAAACGCTTACAAACTACCTTAAATTTTTGCTTTTATAAACCAGTAAACCAAATCGATCATGAATCTAAAACGACTGTTTGCGCTGTTCGTGGTAATGCTAGCGTGGGTATCAATACCTGCTTTGGCACAAGACAGAACAGTATCCGGAAAAGTGACTGACTCTAAAGACGGGAGTGCAGTTGCTGGTGTTTCAATTGTGGTAAAGGGAACCAAAATTGGTACCCAAACCAAAAACGATGGTACATTTAGTCTTAAAGTACCTTCTACAGCTACTTCGGTAGTAGTAAGTTCTGTAAACTATGATGAGCAAACCGTTGCCATCGGTAACGGAACAATTTCTGTAAGCCTAGTTGCTTCTTCATCTGCTTTGTCAGATATCGTAGTAGTAGGTTACGGAACGGCAAGAAAAAGAGATTTAACAGGTTCTGTTACTTCTGTTAAAGCTAAAGACTTTAACCAAGGTGTTATTGCTTCTCCGGAGCAGTTAATACAGGGTAAAGTGGCAGGTTTGCAAGTTGTTACTAACTCTGGAGCACCAGGTGCGGCTAGTACCATTCGTATTCGTGGTAACAGTTCTATCCGTTCTGGTAATAGCCCACTATTTGTAGTTGATGGAATTCCTTTGGATGGTCGTTTGGCTCGTCCAGGATTTGCTTCAGCAGCATTGGGTAGCACGCCAGAGTCTAACCCATTGTATTTTTACAATGCGGCCGATATTGCTAGTATGGACGTACAAAAAGACGCCTCTGCAACAGCCATATTCGGTTCTCGTGGTGCAAATGGTGTAATTTTAATTACCACCAAGCAAGGCCAGTCTGGTGCTGCAAAAATTGATGTTTCCTCATCAATTGGTATCAGTAACATTTTAAATAAGTACGATGTACTTTCTGGCGATGAATATCGTTCTGCCTTGGGTGCTTACGGCTTACCTACTACCGTTAACACAAGTGCTGTGCCTACTGGTAATTTTGGTGCAAGTGTTAATGCCTTCGACGAAATTTTACAAACTGGCATTACTAACAACCACAACGTGGGTATTAGTGGTGGAAACGAAAATGGTAAGTACCGTGTTTCAATAGGATTTTTTGATCAAAATGGTATTATTAAAAATACCAACTTACAGCGTTTCACTATTAATGCTAATGGCCAATACAAATTCTTGCAAAACAAGCGCTTGAGTTTAGATTTTAATGTATTTGCCGGTCAAGCTAAGGAAAACATAGCGGCTATTACTACAGATGCTGGGTTCACTGGTAACTTGGTAGCTATGGCATTACAATGGAATCCAACTCAACCATTATACAATGCAGCAAGTGCAACTGGATTAAATATTATTCCAGGATCATCTATTGTTAACCCTGTTGCTATGTTAAATGGTTATAAAGATATTTCCGATATCACTAACCTGATGGGCATTGTAGGCTTAGGTTATAAATTAACTGATGATTTAAGCTACAAATTCAATGTAAGTTTAAATCGTCAAACTGGTATCCGTCGTAGTATGATTTCTCGTTATATAACATTACCATCAGTAGAAGGAAGAGGTTTAGGTGCTTATGCTAACTCAGAAATGAATACATCTGTATTACAACATACTTTACAATACAATAAGCAAGTAGCAAAATCATTAAACCTTAATGCCATTGTTGGTTACGAATATCAAAAATTTGCATTCAGAAATTCTTCAATGTCAGGTATAGGTTTTGCGAATGATGATGTTCCTTTTTATAATATTTTGCAAAATGCACCAGCATCTACAAGGCAAATTGGTTCTTCTGAAGATCCAGCATCTTCTATCCAATCTTACTTCGGTCGTGTAATATTAAATTACAAAGACCGCTACATTTTCACTGGTACTATGAGAGCCGATGGTTCTTCTAAGTTTGGTAGCAATAACAAGTATGGCTATTTCCCATCTGCTGCTTTGGCTTGGAACATCCTTAACGAAGGTTTCATGAAGGATACTAAAGCTTTCCAAACTTTGAAGTTAAGAGCTTCTTATGGCTTAACGGGTAACCAATCTTTCCCTGCTGGTGCTGCACAAACACAATGGGGTTATGCAGGAAACGCTGGTGGTCTTGTACAACTTAATGTTGCCAACCCAGATTTGAAATGGGAAACTACTAAGCAATTCAATATAGGTTTAGACTTCTCTGTTGCCAAAGGAAGAGTGTATGGTAGCATCGATTATTTCTCAAGAAAATCAACAGATATTTTATTTGCATTCGCTGCTATTCAACCAGCACCAGCAGTTGTAGTATGGAAAAATATCGAGAATGCAACCATTACCAACTCTGGTGTGGAATTAGCTTTGGGTACTACCATTATTCAAAAGTCTAACTTAACATGGAATTTCAATGTTAACATGGCTTTCTTGAAGAACGTGTTTAACGACTATAGCGGTCCTGCAATCTTAACTGGTGCAATTGGTGGACAAGGCTTATCAGGCGCATTCTCACAGAGAATTGAAAACGGTCAACCTTTGAATGCTTGGTACTTACGCCGTTTCACTGGTTTAGATGCTAATGGGGTTGGTACTTATGCTAACAACGAAGCACAAGAATTTATTGGAGACCCTAACCCACGTATGCTTTTAGGTATTTCTACTGAGGTTATGTACAAGAAGTTCACCTTCACTTTAAACATGAATGGTGCTTACGGACATAGCATTTATAACAATACCTTAAATGCCGTATTACCAATTGGTAACTTAGGTAGCAGAAACATAGCAAAGAGCTTGATGGAATTGAATCCTAAAGAGTCTCAGGCTAACCCAATTAAGGCGTCTAGCAGATACTTAGAAAGTGGAGATTTCTTACGTTTAGCGAACCTTTCTGTAGCATACAATGTTGGTAATATTGGAAATAATATTAAGAATCTTAATGTATTCCTTACAGGTCAAAACTTATTACTTTTCACAAAGTACACTGGTTTTGACCCTGAAGTTAACACTGACAGAAACATTGGTGGTGTTCCTTCATTCGGTATTGAATATATACCTTACCCAACTGCTAGAAATATTCAATTGGGTGTAAGATTCGGATTGTAGTATTAAAACTTAAAAAAAGCAGAAAATGAAAAATGTAATTAAAAAAATGACCCTCTTGGGCTGCGGTGCTTTTGCGGTTTTAGCTGGATGTACTAAATTAGAAGAAAACCTAAATAGTACAGCTACGCAACAACAAGCATCTACCTTTTTAGGTGCAACAGCAGATTTAAATGTATTGATTCAATCTTGTTACGATGGTTTACAAACCTTCCAAAACCAAGATGGACCTACCTCATTAATGGAAAACAGCTCCGATGAGAGTTTGGTACCTACAAGAGGTGGAGACTGGGATGATAATGGTGTATGGAGAGTAATACATAACCACACTTGGAATGCAGACCACGCTCAGGTTTCTGGCGTATTCAATGGCTTGTTAGGCTTAGTATTTAATACTACTAACGTACTAAATTTTACAGCGGTAAGTACGGCTTCTAACAAAGACCAAATAGCTGCAGAAGCTAGATTTATTAGAGCTTTCGCAATGTTCACCGTATTAGATTTATATGGTCAAGTTCCTTTCCGTCAGCCTGGTGAAGATTTAAGAAATCCGCCAACTGTATTAAAGGGTACTGCAGCTGCAGACTTTATTTTGAGTGAATTAACAGCCATTAAGGCAAACTTGCCATCTTCTACTGGTCCAGCATCTGCTCCAAGAGCTACTAAAGATGCGTGTGACATGTTAATGATGAAAGTATTGTTACAAAAAGGTACTTATGCTAATAGAGCAACTCCAACATTTGCAGCGGCTGATATGGCACAGGTAGTTACTTTGGCAAATGGTATCATTAACTCTGGTAGATATTCTTTAGATGCTAACGTATTTGATAACTATGCACCTAACAACAACTCGGTATCTTCAGAAAACATTTTTGTTAACGAAAATATTGCTGGTTCTCGTGGTGGTGGC
>Ga0114942_1000053_pt1 | contig 30569 bp, 24 predicted proteins | sample LowerColdCreek_FD_88674 | JGI IMG/M metagenome (GOLD analysis project Ga0114942, IMG submission 88674) | Groundwater microbial communities from Cold Creek, Nevada to study Microbial Dark Matter (Phase II) - Lower Cold Creek | ecosystem: Environmental > Aquatic > Deep subsurface > Groundwater ... | reverse complement strand
TCCCTCTCAGCCCACTTAGCCCTCTTCGTCCAGCATGTGCACGCGCATGCCGATGTCATCCGCCAACGGCGCCTTCCACGGCGCGCGGGCCAACATGCGGCGACCGTCCTTCAGGCCCGTGGTCCAGCGGGCGCGCAGGCGGGCGTCGCTGAAGTCGATATCGCGCCAGGAATCCTCGCCATCCAGCGCGCGCATGACGAGGTGAACGATGTCGATGCGCGCGTTGCAGCCCAGGGCCAGCAGCTCCTTCACGGCCGGGTCGGCTGCGGCCTTGGGGCCAAGCTGCCTGCCGACCAGACGCAGCGCGCGGCGCAGGTTCTGCATGCGCTCGTGGTCACCTAGGTGCTCCATGATTCGACTCGCGTACTGGATGTCCTTGTAGCGCGTCAGCACCTGGGCCATGCTGTGCGGCGCGGCCTCGCTGGCGTCCCACAGGTCGACCATGAAGCACAGCATGTCGCGCCGCTCGCTGTCGTCCAGCACCACATCCAGCGGCGTATTGCTGTAGATGCCGCCGTCCCAGTACGCCTCCTCACCGATCTGCACCGGCGCGAACCCGGGCGGCAGCGCGCCGCTGGCCATCACGTGCTCGGGGCCGATGCGCGTGTGGCCGTCGCGGTTGTCGAACAAGGCCAGCTCGCCCGAGCGCACGTTGACGGCGCTCAGCGTCAGCCGCGTCTCGGCGGCGGCGATGCGCTCGAAGTCCACCAGCTCGCGCAGCGTGACGGCCAGCGGCGCGGTGTCGTAGAAGCTCAGCTCAGGCAGCGGTGCGCGGCGGTTCATGTCCCAGGACAGCGGGCCGCGCGGCTTGAAGAAGCCGGGTACGCCGCTGGTCAGCGTCTGCAAGGTCTGCAGGCCCTGCTGCCACATTGACGTGAACGGGTTGACCGGCAGGTGCGGCGCCAGGCCAGGCCGCGTCACGCGGTCCCAGAAGCTGCGCAGCGCCTTGACCCGATCGGCCGGCGCATTGCCGGCGATCAGCGCGGCGTTGATGGCGCCGATGGACGTGCCCACCAGCCAGTCGGGCGCGAGGTCAGCATCCTCCAACGCCTCGACGAAGCCAGCCTGGTAGGCGCCCAGGGCGCCGCCGCCCTGGAACACGTAGACGGTCTGCGGGCGGCGTGCGGGCATGTGGATCTTCCTTGTCGTCACCGGCGACAGCGCGAACGCCTCAAGGCGACGGAGACGGTCGCGGCTTCGCGCCATCAAAGCCGAGCAGACCGTCCGCCACCACCTTGCCATGCCTGCGCTCGATCTCGGCGTGCATGACTCGGTTGTAGGCATCGACGTAGGCGGTCGATGCAGGCGTGACGTCCTTGCTCCTGCTGACCCAGGTCACGCCGTAGCGCTGCTTCATGCGCTCGGCGCGTGCGGCCTCGCCCTTGGTCGGGTCGGGCCCCACGGTCTGCAGCTTCAGCTCGCCGGCCTCCAGGTCCCGCCGTGCCTGCGCCGCGCCGCGCTCGGCCGCCAGTTCGGGCGTGCCCAGGCGCAGGTCCACGGTGGCGACAAGCAGCCGGTCGCCCGAGGTGTCCAGATGCACGATGCCGAACTTGACGAACATCACCAGCACGACACTGACCGCCGCCAGCGCAAACAGCACCGCCACGACATGGATGCGCCGGATGCCGCGCGGCCGATGCCACTTGGGCGCGACGTATTCAGTGAGCAAGGCCATGGCCACCTGCGGGTGGGGTTTCGCAATGCTCGCCAAACGCCGCGATCAGCGGCCTGGCTCGCGCGATGACGGCATTCACGGCCGGCCGTTGCAGCGCGGCTTGGTGCGCCGCCGCATCCGTCCAGACGTCCGTGACCCAGATCGTCACCTCGTCGGCGAGGTCTTCGGCCACGACATCGCTCAGGCAGCCAGGCAAGCCGTCCATGCTCCTGGCAGCCGTGAAGCTGCCCATCAATCCATACATCGCATCAATTCCTGTCGGTTGCGGGTCGATTGTCCGCGAGCGGCGCCAGCGCCGCCTGAACACGCGCTTGCCAGGCGAGTTGCTCGGCTGCAGTCCAGTCCGGCCAGCGCGGCGCCTCGGCTTCCAGCTCGTCGGCCAGGGCTTGCAGCGAGGCCTGCGCCGTCAACGTCGCGGCCAGGCTCAGCCGGGCCAGCCACTCCTGCGCCTGGCGCATGCGCGGATAGGCGGCGAACAACCAGCGCGCCACCTCGGGCCGCTCGCGCCAGTCGGCGCTGCCGAAGCGCGCCACCGCCAGGGCCGTGAGCCGCTGCCCGGCGCCCAGGCAGTCGAAGGCCACGCAGCCGCTGAAACCCCGCTCGATCAAGCCGTCATGGATGCCGCAGCGATGGTCAGCGCAGAGGTGCTGGCAGGCCGTCTCGGCGGGCTTGTCGAAGCCGAAGCCCTGCGCGGCATCGAACGGCGGGATCACGCAGCACAGCGCCACGCAGGCCGAGCAGTCGGCCTTCAGGTAGGAGGGTAGCTGCACCGTATCCCGACCCATCACTCGGCGTCAGGCGACACGCCGACCTGCCAGCTCACGCCGAAACGGTCGGTCACCATGCCGAACAGCGGCGCCCAGAAGGTCTTGCCCAGCGGCATGGTCACGTGGCCGCCATCGGCCAGCGCGGCGAAGGCCTCGCCGGCGGTGGTCGAGTCGGGGCAATCCAGCGACAGCGCGAAACCCTTGAAGCCGCCCTCACCCGCGCACAGGCCGTCGGACATCATGACCAGCGCGCCGCCGATGTGCACCGAGGCATGCATGATCTTGTCCTGCGACCCCGGCGGCAGCACGCCCTCGGGCGGCGGCTCCGGGCTCTCGGAGTTGCGCATCATGAACTCCACCTTGGCGCCCAGTGCCAGCTGGTAGAACTCGATGGCTTCTTCGCAGCGGCCATCGAAGAACAGGTAGGGGTCGATCTTCATGCGGGTCTCCTGGGCGAACGCAAGGCCGTCAACTCTACGGCTTGAAGTCGCCTGCCGTCGAAATGATGAAGTCCTCGGCCTTGATGTACTTGCGCCAGGCGGCGTTGGCCTGCTCGACGGTCACGGAGGCAATGGCGTCGTCCTGGCGCTGGAAGAGGCTCCACGTTTCGCCCCGCTCGGCCAGTGCCGCGAGGGAGCCTGCCAACTGTCCGGGAGCGATACGCGTGGATTTTCTGCCTTCGAGGAAGGACCTCTTGTTGCGTGCAAGCTCGGCTGCAGTCACGCCATGGGCAGACATGCGCGCCGCCTCCTCCTTGATGAGGGCGATGATCCTGTCTCGATTCTCCGGCGCGTAGCCGGCCTCGATGCCAAGACTGCCGGCGTTGCCCCAGGCACTCGCGTCCAGCGAAACGCCGATGCTGTAGGTCAGGCCTTCCTTCTGGCGCACGCGTTCGGACAAGCGGCTGTCCATCCCGACGCCGAAGATGCGCACGGCCATGGCCAGCGCCAGGTAGTCGGGATCTTCGCTGTTCAGCGGCAGCGCCTGTTGCAGCCTGACGGTGGCGCTGGCCTTGTCGCGGGCGACGACATCGAAGCGCGCGGGCGGCACGGCCACGTACTGCGGCACATGGCGCACGAACCTCGGTGCCGCAGGCTTCTTCCAGTCGCCAAAGAGCCGCTCGACTTCGGCAGCCAGACCATCCGGCAAGGCGCCAGCAACGCCGACCTGCGCATCGTTGGCACTCCAGTAGTCGGCATGGAAGCGCTTCACCTCCTCCAGTGTCGAGGCCTTCAGCCTGGCGATGTGCTCATCCACGCCCATCACGTGGTCCGGATCACCCAACGAGACACCACGCGCGGCGTTGTAGTGCCCGCGCGTGGCCGCCTCGATCAGGATGCCGAGCCGCTGACGCGAGGCGTCAAGTGACGCAATGTTCTGCTTGATGTTGCGGTCAAAAGCGTGCTGTGGCAGCAGCGGATGGCGCAGCAGGTCGGCAAGCATGCGCAGCGCCGGCAAGAGCGTGTCGCGCTCAGCGCTGACGGTGATCGTGGCACCCTGCGCATCGCCCGAGATTTCCATGTCCGCGCCGAGCTTGACGACCAGATCCGTCAACTGCTGCCGACTGTAGTCCGCGCTGCCTTCGATCATGAGCGGCCCGACCATCCGCGCAGCGTTGCGCGCAAAGGTCGCATTGCGTTCGCCCCAGCGCAGCCGCATCTCCAGCGCCACTGCGTTGCCGCGGGTCTGCCTCTGCAGCGTGTGCAACGCGATGCCGCTGGGCAGCAAGGTGCGCACGGTGCGCGCCTCCAGCGTGGCGGGCAGGGGCTCCAGGTGCTCGCCGTCCTGCACCTTGGGCGGGCTTGCCAGCCCGACCAGGCTTTGTGCGAGTGCGGGCGCGGCGGGGACTTCCACGCGCTCCACCGCAGCAGCCGGCAGGTAGCGGCCCAGCGTGCGGTTGGCGAGCCTGAAGTAAGTCGCGCGCACGCGATCCACGTCGGCCAGCGTGACCTTGGCGATGTCCTGCATCTGCTTGAACAGCAGCCGCCAATCGCCAGCGGCAATGAGGCCGGAGATTTGCTGGATCAGCACCTCGGGGTGTTTCATCCAATGGCGTTGGTCGTTGGCGAGCGCGTCGCGCACGCGCTGCAGATCGCTCTCCTCGAAGGGTTTGGCAGTGCGACCTTCAACCAGGTCTGTCAGCACGGTCTGGACCTTGTCCACGTCCGCATCCGGAGGCAATACCGCGTCGATGCTGACCAGTCCTGGGTCCACGCCGCCTTCTATGCTCATGCTCGCAGACACGGCAAGCCCGGCATCGGCCAGTTGCCGGACGAGTCCGCCGCCCGGCTGGCGGTTCATCAGTAATCGATAGACGATCAAGGCCGGCATGTCGGGGTGCGTCAGGGCCGGCACGTGATAAGCCGCCCGCAGCAGGGGCTGTCCACCGACGCGGCGCACCACCACGCTGCGCTCCCCGTCCTGAGCCGGTTCCACCGTATAGGGTTGAGGGATGGGCGCTGCCGGCTTCGGCGTAGGGCCGAAGTGCCTGGCGATGAGGGCCAGCGTGGCGGCCTTGTCGAAGGCGCCGGCAATCAGCAGCGTCGCGTTGTCGGGCCTGTAGTAGCGCTTGTAGAAGGCCTGCAGCTTCTCGATAGGCACGTTCTCGATGTCGCTCCTGGTGCCTATCGTGGCGCGGCCATACGGGTGCCAGGCAAAAGCGGCGGCGTTGACACGTTTGATCATCACCGTCCACGGCTGGTTCTCGCCGAGCTCGAACTCATTACGCACGACGGTCATCTCGGTGTCGAGGTCGGCCTTGGCGACGCGGCTGTTCACCATGCGGTCGGCCTCCAGGTCGAGCAGGAAGGCCAGTGTGTCGGCGTTGGCGTTGAAGGTCGCGAAGTAGTTGGTGCGGTCTGGCGCCGTCGTGGCGTTCTTGCTCACACCCCGCTCTGCCAACGCACCTTCGATGTCCCGGTGCCGCTCGGTGCCCTTGAACAGCAGGTGCTCCAACAGATGCGCCATGCCGTACTCGCCTGCCACCTCGTGGCGGCTGCCGACGCGGTAGGTGATGTTGACGGTCGTGGTCGTCTGCGTCGCGTCGGGCAACAGCAGGATCTGCAAGCCGTTGGGCAGGCGGTACTCCTCGATGCCGCCGAACTCACGAACGGCCATGGGCAGGGCAGGCGCGGATACCGAGGGCGGAGCCGCTGGCTTGGTGGCCACAGCACGCGGAGGTTTGGCCGAAGCCACGCCGGCGGCCAACAAGCAGGCCAGCATCAGGCCGATTCGCAAAGAAGTCACTCGTGTCTGCGGCTGGTGGCGACGCCACCGGCTTTTCGTTGAGGCGCGGATTCTGGCTGCGCCAACACGGACCGAGCGCCCGGCGCGCTCCAGTGAATATTGCCTGCGTTGGCAACTTCAACCCGACGCCTTGAGCGGCAATGCAGAAGGCCGTGCAACAACCGTTGCACGGCCTTCTCACTGAACGAGGCTGTGCGCCTCAGGGCTACTTGAAATCGCCCGCCGTCGAGACGACGAAGTTGTCGGCCTTGATGTGCTTGCGCCACGCCGCATTGGCCTGCTCCACCGTGACGGCGGCCAGCGCGTCGTCGCGCTTCTGCGCCGCCGCCCAGTTCTCGCCCCGCTCGGCCAGGCTGGTCAGGCCGCCGGCCAGTGCGCCGGGGTCGGCGCGGCTTTGCTTGCGGCCTTCGAGGATGTCCTTCTTGGCGCGTGCCAGCTCGGCCGCCGTCAGGCCTTGCGCGCTCATGCGCTGCACCTCTTCCTTGATGACGGCGATGACGCGTTCGCGCTTGTCCGGCGCGTAGCTGGCCTGGATGGCGAAGCTGCCCTCGTTGCCCCAGAAGCCGGCGGACAGGCTGGCGCCGATGCCGTAGGTCAGGCCTTCCTTCTGGCGTACGCGCTCGGACAGCCGGCTCTCCAGCCCGCCGCCGCCGAACACGTGCACGGCCAGCTCCAGGGCTGCATAGTCCGCATCCTCGGTGTTCAGCGGCAGCGTCTCGTGCAGGCGCACGATGGCATTGGCCTTGTCGCGCGCGATGGCGTCGAAGCGCGCCGGCGGCACGGCCAGGTGCTTGGGCACATGGCGAACGAACTTCGGCGCCGCCGGCTTCTTCCAGTCACCGAAGAGCTTGTCCAGCTCGGCGGCCAGACCGTCAGGCAAGGCCCCCACGACGCTGACCTGCGCGTCGTTGGCGCTCCAGTAGTCGGCGTAGAAGCGCTTCACATCCTCCAGCGTCGTCGCCTTCAGCTCGGCGATGCGCTCGTCGACGCCCATGACGTAGTCCGGGTGGCCGAGCTTGACACCGCGCGCCACGTTGTAGTGGCCGCGCGTGGCCTCCTGGCGCAGCACGCCGGGCTCCTGGCGCGAGGCCTCGATGCCGGCCAGCGCTGCCTTGAGCTCGCGGTCGAACGCGTCCTGCGGCAGGTTGGGCCGGCGCAGCACGTCGGCCAGCACGCGCAAGGCCGGCAGCAGCGTGTCGCGCTCGGCACTGAGGAAGATGGTCGCGCCCTGGTCGTAGCTCGCGATGTTCAGGCCGGCTCGCAGCTTGATGAGCGCGTCCTGCAGCTGCTGCTTGGTGTAGCCCGCACTGCCCTCGTTCATCAGCGAGCCGATCATGCCGGTGCCGTTGCGCGCGAAGGTGGCGTCGCGCTCGCCCCAGCGCAGCTGCATCTGCAGCACCACCGTGTTGCCGCGCGTCTGTTTCTGCAGCGTGTGCAGCGCGATGCCGCTGGGCAAGCTGGCCCGCTTCGTGCGCGACTCCAGCACCGCCGGCACCGGCTCCAGTTGCTCGCCCTCCTCCACCTTGGGCGGGCCTTGCAGCGAGGCCAGGCGCTGATCGAGCGGCGGCGCAACAGGAATCTCCACGCGCTCGCTGGCCGCCGCCGGCAGGTAGCGGCCCAGCGTGCGGTTGGCGGGCTTGAAATAGGCGGCGCGCACGCGCTCCACGTCGGCCAGCGTGACCTTGGGGATGTCCTCCATCAGCTGGAACAGCAGCCGCCAGTCGCCGGCCGCGATCAGGCCCGAGATCTGCTGGATCAGCGCCTCGGGGTTCTTCATCTGCTGGCGGTAGCTGTTGACGGCGATGTCGCGCACGCGCGCCAGTTCACTCTCGTCAAACGGCTTGGCCGTGCGGCCCTCGGCCAGGTCCAGCAGCAGGGTCTCGACCTTGCTCACGTCGGCGTCCGGCGGCAGGGCCGCGAAAGCGCTGACGGTGCCCGGGTCCGCCCCGCCGGCGCCACCGATGCCGGCGGCGACCGCCAGCTTGGGCTCCACGAGCTGCTTGTAGAGCTGGCCGCTGGGCTGCAGGCTCATCAGCAGGCCGTAGACGATCAGCGGCGCCGTGTCGGGGTGGGTGATGGCCGGCACGTGGTAGGCCGCCAGCAGGATGGGCTGGCCGCCCACGCGGCGCACGACGACGGAGCGCTCGCCGTCCTGCGCCGGCTCCACCGTGTAGGGGCGGGGCACCGGCGCGGCGGGCCTGGCGATGGCGCCGAAGTGGCGGGCGACCAGCGCCAGCGTGGCGGCCTTGTCGAACTGGCCGGCGATCAGCAGCGTCGCGTTGTCGGGCCGGTAGTAGCGCTTGTAGAAGGCCTGCAGTTTTTCGATCGGCACGTTCTCGATGTCGCTCTTCGGGCCGATGGTCGCGTTGCCATAGGGGTGCCAGGTGTAGGCCGCCGCAGTGACGCGCTGGTTCAGCACGGCAAAGGGCTGGTTCTCGCCGCGCTCGAACTCGTTGCGCACCACGGTCATCTCGGTGTCCAGGTCCGCCTTGGCCACGCGGCTGCTCACCATGCGGTCGGCTTCCAGGTCGATCAGGAAGGCCAGCGTGTCGGCGTTCGCATTGAAGCTCGCGAAGTAGTTGGTGCGGTCCACCGTCGTCGTGCCGTTGAAGCGCACGCCGCGCTGCGCCATCGCGCCCGGGATGTCCTGCTGGCGTTCGGTGCCCTTGAACAGCATGTGCTCCAGCAGGTGGGCCATGCCGTACTCGCCCGGTGACTCATGCCGGCTGCCGACGCGGTAGGTGATGTTGACGGTGGTCGTCGTCTGCGTCGCGTCGGGGAACAGCAGCACCTGCAGGCCGTTGGGCAGGCGGTACTCCTCGATGCCCCCCAGCTCGCGCACGCGCTCGGGCAGGGCCACGACGGTCGCCGCTGCCGCTGCCGGCCTGGGCTTGACCTTGGCCACCGGCTGGGCCTGCGCCGCGCCCAGCGCCAGGCTCAGCAGGGCGACCCCAAGCCCCCGCGACAACAATCCGTCGAGCTTCAATCTCATTCGTCTCACTCCAGGCAACCGCATCTTCGGCTTGGCGCGGATTCTCAGGGGTTTTGGGAGACCCGCCGTTCGTCAGTTCCCAAAGCCGCGTCTGCCCGCGCGCACAGGCGGCAGGCCGCGGAACATCAGGACGGATGGCCTCCTAGAGTTTCGCCAGCAGGGCCGTCACCGCCTCCAAGCTCGCCGGCTTGGTCAGGTGCTCGTCGAAGCCGGCCGCGCGTGAGCGGCGCCGGTCTTCGTCGGAGCCCCAGCCGGTCACCGCCACCAGCAGCGTCGACGCGAAGCGCGCGTCCTGGCGCAGCCGGGTGGCGAACTCGTGGCCGTCCATGCCAGGCATGCCGACGTCGCAGAAGATGGCATGAGGTTGCAGGGCGGCGGCCGCGGCCAGCCCGGCCACGCCGCCGTTTTCCACCCGCACCTCATGGCCGTACAGCGCCAGCAGCAGGGCCAGCGACTCGGCGGCGTCCTCGTTGTCGTCGACGAGCAGGATGCGCAGCCGCCGCACCGGCGCCTCGGCCTTGTCGCCCATCAAGGCCTCGGTTGGGGCCGCCTCTTGCAGCAACGGCAGGCGGATGGTGAAGGTGCTGCCCCGGCCCGGCCCGGGGCTGGCGGCGCTGACCTCGCCGCCGTGCATGGCCACCAGGCTGCGCACCAGCGCCAGGCCTATGCCCAGGCCGCCCTGGGCACGTGCCAGCGAGCGGTTGACCTGGGCGAACATGTCGAACACCCGCTTGATCATGTCTGCCGGCAGGCCGATGCCGCTGTCCTGCACCGTCAGCGCCGCGTGCGCGCCGCAGCGCGCCAGCGTGACGTCGATGCGCCCGCCGTCCGGCGTGTACTTGGCGGCGTTGTTGACGAGGTTGCTCAGCGACTGCGCCAGCCGCGTCAGGTCGCCATTCACGTGCAAGGCCTCGTCGGGCAGGCTGACCGACAGCCGGTGCCCGCCGCGCGCGATCAGCGGCTCGCAGGCCTCCAGCGCCGTCTGCACCATCTGGCGCAGGTCCAGCCGCTCGCTGCGCAACACCAGCTTGCCGGTGGAGATGCGCGACACCTCCAGCAGGTCGTCGATGAGCCGCAGCAGCTGGGTCATCTGCCGGTCCATCATCTCCGTGACCTGGCGGCGCTGTTCGGCGTCTGCGGCCTCCACGGTCAACAACTGCAGGCCGGTGCGGATGGGCGCCAGCGGGTTGCGCAACTCATGCGCGAGCGTGGCGAGGAACTCGTCCTTGCGCTGGTCCGCCAGGCGCAGGGAGCGGTCGGCCTGCAGCAGCGAATCGATCTGGTCGCGGATCTGGTATTGCCAGCGCCGCCCGCGCAGCGCCGTCATCACGGCGCTGAGCATCGCGCGCATCGATGTCGGCCGGTCCAGCACCGTCAGGTTGCGCAGCCCGGCGTCGCGCAGCGCGGGCGCCAGCAGGCCCTGGCGGCACAAGGCCAGCAGCGGCAGGTTGGACCAGGCCGGCTGGCTCTGCAGTGACAAGAGCAGGCCGGCGAAGCCCGGGCCGGTCAGCGTCACGTCGGTGAACATCAGTGCACCGGCACCGTCGTGGATGAGCTCCTGGGCCTGGCGCCAGTCGCGGGCGACGACACCCTCCATGCCTGCGCCGGCCAGGGCCTGCTGCGTGACATCGGCATCACGCGCCGTGGGAGCCAGGATGATGACGCGTTCGCTGTTGCCCGGTTCAGATCCGCCCGCCGCCATCTTCGGCCCCCTCCCCTGGCACCCTGGCACTGCCGACCTCGACCGGCACGCCGGACAGCACACCGCGCAGATGCGTCAGCGCCGGGCCGACGTGGACGCCGTTCTCGTCGAACCACAGCTGGCGGATGGTCTCCTCATGCCGGCCACTGCGCTTCTTGACGACCGACATGGCCTTGCGCACCGCCCCGCCGTGCTCGTACATGCGAAACAGCATGATGGCGTCCGCCAGGTAGCTGGTGTCGACGACGTTGCGCATGCTGACGCCCATCAGGCCCGACTGCGTCGCGACGAGGAAGGTCGCGACGCCCTGGTTGTTGAGGTAGCTCAGCAACTCGTGCAGTTGGACCGTCAGCGCCCGCGCCTCCGGCATCGCATTCAGGTAGCCATTGAGGCTGTCGATGACGACGACCCGGGCGCCGCCCCGCTCCACCGCGTCGCGCACGATGTTGGCGAACTGGCTGGGCAGCACCTCGGCCGGGTCGAGCTGGCGAACGACCAGGTTGCCGCCGAGCAGGTCGATGTCCATGCCCAGGCCCTTGAGGCGATCCAGCAGCAGGGCGCGCGATTCCTCGAAGGTGAAGATGACCGCATGCGTGCCGCGCCGCGCGGCCTGCACGGCGTACTGCGCTGCAACGGTGGACTTTCCCGAGCCCGCCGGGCCGATCAGCAAGGTCGACGTGCCACGGTCCACGCCGCCGCCAAGCAGGCGGTCCAACGCCGCGACGCCGCTGGGCACGGTGTCACGCGCATAGGCCGAGCCATGTTGATTGGGCGTGAGCCGGGGGAACACCTGCAGGCCGCCACGCCGGATCAGCAAGTCCTGCTGGCCGCTGATGAAATCGCTGCCACGCAGCTTGGTGACGTGCAGCTGCCGCTGCGCCGGCCCGTAGGCGGGCACCTTGCGCTCCAGCGCGATGACGCCGTGCGCGATGCTGTGCACCTGCGTGTCGATGACCGCGCCCGAGCGGTCGTCCAGAAACAGCGCCGTGCACTGGCGGCCGATGAAGAACTGCTTCAGCGCCAAGATCTGGCGACGGTAGCGCAGCGAGCTCTGGGCCAGCAGGCGCAGCTCGGACAGCGAGTCCAGCACCATGCGCTGCGGCATGCTGCGCTCCACGGCCTCCAGGATGCGCTTGGTCGTCTCGTTGAGCTCCACCTCGGCAGGGTGGTACATCGTCAGCTCGGCGTCGCCCAGCAGCTCGCTTTCATCGGTCACCAGCTCGACGATCTCGATGCCGTCCAGTGACAGGCCATGCGACTCGGCTCCCGCGCGCAGCTCCGCCGCCGTCTCACCCAGCGTCACGTACAGGCAGGACTCGCCCTCGCGCACGCCCTGGATCAGGTATTGCAGCGCCAGCGTCGTCTTGCCCGCACCTGGCTCGCCGTCCACCAGGTAAAGCCGGCCAGCGATCAGCCCGCCATGCAGCACCTCATCCAGCCCTGGCACACCGCTCGCGGAACGGGTTTGGCTCCCTGTCATCGCACTCTCCTTCGCAAAAGCGCCACATGCGGAGAAGGCAGCACGCAGCGGCGTTTTCAGTTTATTTGTGCAGGGCACCGCAGCCGCCTGTGCGGCGCCGAATCCGGCCTCGTCCGACAAGGGCGCGGCGTACACTTCCTTCGCCTGTCGCGGGTCTGCTCACTGCCGCGACAGCCTGGCAGGATGGGCGCCACGCATCACATCAGCGTTCCCGGTTTGCCGGCTCCCGCCGGCGCACGTCGGTCGTCACCTGTCCTCAGCGGCGAGCCCCGCATTTCGCCTCGAAGCGACTGACGACCCGCATCGCAAGGCCAATCTCGTCACTCGACGACAGCCGCTGCCGATGCGCCCTGGAGATCCTGATGAAGCCGGCCCAACCTGCCCCCGAAACCCTGCGACGCGAAGCGCTTCGCGACGGCCTGCTCGCCACGGTCGACCTGCTCAAGCGCCGCCGTGCCGCCGACATCTCCGAGACCGTCATCGAGGAGTACGTCAGCCTGAACTGGCTCGAATGGCATGGCGGCTCGCTGCGCCTGACGACCACCGGCGAGAACATGTGCAAGCACCTGACCGCCGTGCTGGGGCGCAACACGCCGCGCGCGGCTTATTGAGAGGCTAGAAGCTGGCAGACCCGGCTGGGTTTTCGGGCCGAGCGCCGGGCCGCCCCCAAGCCGTCCCCTTGGGGGGCCGGCCAACGTACTCGTTGGACGAGGGGCTTCACTTCAGCGTTCAGAGCCGACCAGCCGCAGCATCTGCGTCAGCAACTGCTGCGGCCGCAGCGGCTTGCCCAGGTGCACGTCGAAGCCGGCGGCCAGCGCCGTGGCGCGGTCGCTGTCGCGCGAGAACGCGGTCAGCGCGATCGCCGGCAGGCGGCGTCGGCCCGCTTCGCGTTGCCGCAGCTCGCGGATCAGCTCGTAGCCGTCGCGGCCGGGCATGCCGACATCGCTGATCAGCAGGTCGAAGCGCCGCGCCGCGAGGCATTCCAGCGCCTCATCCACCGAGGCGGCGTGGCGCACCTGCACGCCCTGCTCGCCGAGGATCATGGCCAGCATGGCGCCGGCCTCCAGGTCGTCCTCCACCAGCAGCACCTGCAGCCCGAGCAGCCCCGCCGGGGCGCCGCCGCCCATGCCGCCGAAGCCGCTGGCCGGCCCCGCGTCCTGGCCTGCCGGCGTCGCCTGCGGGCCTGGCAGCCAGACACTGAAGCGCGCACCCAGACCCGGGCCGTCGCTGGCCACGCCGACATGACCGCCATGCGATTCGACCAGGCTCTTGACGATGGCCAGCCCCAGGCCCAGGCCGCCATGCTGGCGGTTGCTGGCGGCGTCGCTCTGTGCGAAACGGTCGAAGACGAAGGGCAGGAAGTCGGCCGCGATGCCCTGGCCCCGGTCGGTCACGGTGATGGCCACGCCGCCCCCTTCGGCGCGCAGCGTCAGCGTGATCTCGCTGCCACCGGGCGAGAACTTGACCGCGTTGCCCAGCAGGTTCCACAGCACCTGCTGGATGCGCGAGGCATCGGCGTAGATCGTGAAGTCCTCCTGCTGCAGGTCCAGGCGCAGGTGGTGGTCGCTGCGCTGCAGCAGCGGCTGCACAGCCGAGGCCGCCGCGGCGATGAGGCTGCCGACGTCCACCCAGTCCTGGTTCAGGGGCAGCTTGCCGAGGTTCAGGCGTGACATGTCCAGGATGTCGGCGATCAGCCGCGCCTGGATCTCTGCATTGCGCTCGATGGCGGCCAGGCCCCGCTCCAGCAGGTCGGGCTGGCTGCGCTTTCTCAGCATGTGGGCCCAGTTCAGGATGACGTTCAGCGGCGTGCGCAGCTCATGCGACAGCACGGCCAGCAGGTCGTCCTTGAGCCGGCCATGCCGCTCGGCCGTGCCGCGCGCGCTGCGCTCGCGCTCCAGCAGCTCCTGGCGCTGCTGGGCCACCAGCAGGCGCTGCGAGATATCGGTCGCGACGATCATCGCGATGCCCGGCTCCAGGTAGCTGGCCGCGGCGCACTCGATGGGCACGAGCCGGCCGTCGGGCTGCACGAACTGGAACTGCGCCTGCGTGCTGTCGGCGGACAGGCCGCGCACGAAGGCCTCGACGGCGGCCGCGTCGGCCGGCGCCACGAAGTCGTGCAGGGGCAGCCCCGTCACCTGCGCCTGCGTGCGGCCCAGCAGCGCGAGCAGCGCGGGGTTGACGTCCAGCAGCCGGCCGTCGACGAGGTCCACCAGGCCGATGCCACCCGGCGCGCGCTCGAAGGCGGCGCGGAACTTGGCCTCGCTGTGGCGCATCGCGTCCTCGGCCTCGCGCGTGCGCACCAGCGCCTGGATGGTGGAGATGATGACGGCCGGCTCCACCGGATGGGTCAGGTAGGCGTCGGCGCCCGAGTCCAGGCCGCGCACCTTGTCCTCGTCGGTCAGGTAGGCCGCCGTCAGGTGGATGACCGGCAGCTTGAAGGTGGTGGGCTGGCGGCGCAGCCGGCGGCAGACCTCCAGGCCGTCGATGTCGGGCAGGTGGATGTCCAGCACAACGGCCGAGAGGCTCTCGTCGGCCAGCGCCAGCGCCTCCATGCCGGTGGCGGCCTCGACGACCGGGAAGCCCGCCGACTGCAGCTGGCGCACGGTGGCGTAGCGGCCGACGGGGTCGTCGTTGACGACCAGCAGCCGGTGCCGCGAGCGGTCCAGCTTGCGCGCCCCCGGGGCCGCAGGGGGATGCAGTTCGGTCATGGCGTCGGGGCCTCCAGCGGCATCTGCGGCTGGGTCAGCCGCAGCGGCACGGTCACCGAGAAGGTCGAGCCGACACCCGCCTCGCTGCACACCGCGATGCTGCCGCCCAGCAGCTCGGCCAGGCGCTTGCTCAGCGACAGGCCCAGGCCGGTGCCGCGCAGGCGCTTCTGGATGGGCGAGTCGAGCTGGGTGAAGTCGTGGAAGATGGCCGCGTGGTACTCCGGCGCGATGCCGATGCCGGTGTCGGCCACCGAGAAGACGATGGACTCGCCCTGCTCCACCGCCGACACGCGCACCTCGCCGCGGGTCGTGAACTTCAGCGCATTGGCGATGAAGTTGCGCAGGATCTGCGACAGCTTGGCGTTGTCGGTGAACAGCTGCCGCGTGCCCTGCGGCTCCTCGAAGACCAGCTGCACCTCGGGGTTCACCAGCACCGGCTTGAACATGCCGCGCAGTGCCACGAACAGGTCCAGCAACTCGAACCACGCAGGTGACACGTCGATGCGCCCGGCCTCGACCTTGGCCAGGTCCAGCAGGTCGTTGACCATCTCGGCGAACTCCTCCGACGTGGTGCGGATGAAGTCGACCTGCCGCTCCTGCTCGCTCGTCAGCGGCCCGTCGACGCGGTCCAGCAGCAGGCGCGTCAGGCTGCGGATGGAGGCGATGGGCGTGCGGAACTCGTGGCTCATGTAGGCCAGGAAGCGGCTCTTCAGCTCGGTGGCCTGGCGCAGCTGCTGGGCATGGTTGTCCAGCTCGGCGTACAGCGCCAGCACGCCGCTGTTGGTCTCGTCCAGCTCCTGCTGGAGTTGCTGGACCTGCTGACGCGCCTCTTCTAGCGCGGCCTGCAGCGCGCTCACATCCGGGGCCAGGTCTTGCTGCATGGTGGGTTCTGCGGTTCAGTGGCGTCGCACGACGACGACGGTCGCATCGTCGCGGCCGCGGCAGTGGTCACGCAGTATCCAGCCGGCGATGACGGTGGGCTCGCACTGCAGCAGGCCGGCGGCGCCGTCCAGGCTCCAGCGAGAGACGATGCCGTCGGAGTGCAGCACGAGGATGGCGTGCTGCGGCCAGTCGTGCGTGCTGTCCTGCAGGCGCCGGATCTGCACGCCCAGCGTGCCGGGCTGGGTCAGCAGGCCGCGGTCGCCGATGCCCGAAATGAGGCGGCCGACGATGTTGCCCGCGCCGGCCAGCACCAGCGGGGCCGGCGCGGCGGCGATGGCCGCAAGGGCGACGGCCGCACCGCGCGTGCTGCGCAGGGTCGCATGGGCCTCCTCCAGCAGCGCGGCCGGGCTGGCAGCGGGCAGGCGCTGGAACAGCGCCAGCGCCAGGTCCGACGCCTCGGCGGCCTCGGGCCCATGCCCCAGGCCATCGGCCATCATCAGCAGCAGCCGGCCATCCTGCGCGCGCAGTCCCCAGCCGTCGCCCGAGACCTGCTCGCCGGGCGCCGGCAAGGCGACACCGGCGACGCTGAAGCCGGGCGTGGGCACAGGCGCACCGCCGAAGCGCGCGGCGATGACGGCGCCGCGCCCAGGCAGCGAGAACGCCGAAAAGCGGTCGGCCAGGCGCTTGACGGCGCCCAGGCCGGTGCCGGCGGTGCCGCCGGTCGAGTAGCCGTCGCCCAGGCAACGCTGCACGTCCATGCCGGGGCCGCGGTCCAGCGACAGCAGTTCCACCGCCGCACCGTCCACGCCCAGCAGCAGCGCGCCCCCGCCGGCATGGCGGACCAGGTTGGTGCCGAGTTCGGTGACGCCGATGGCCAGCCGCCCGCCGGTGGCTTCATCGAAGCCCAGTTCGTTGGCCAGCAGGCGAGCGGCACGGCGGACCTCGCCGACCTGGCTGGCATCCTCGACGGCAAACCGCTGGAAGGGGCGCATCGGCCTACTTCCAGCGCGTGATGGTGACGCGCGTGCCCTGGCCGACGGTCGAGGCCAGCTCGAACTCGTTGACCAGCCGCTTGCTGCCCGACAAGCCCTTGCCCATGCCGTTGCCGGACGTCCAGCCGTCCTTCATCGCCAGCTCCAGGTCGGGGATGCCCGGGCCCTGGTCGACGAAGGCCAAGGTCAGCCCGGCGCGGATGCCATCCAGCCGCAGGCGCCAGTGCATGTCGCCGCCGCCGCCGTAGATCAGCGTGTTGCGCGACAGCTCGCTGGCCGCCGTGATCATCTTGGTCTGGTCGACCAGCGAGAAGCCGAGCTGCTGTGTCAGCTTGCGCACGAGCTGCCGGCTGGTGACGACATCGTGCTCGCTGCGGATCGCCACACTGCCTTCATTGGCCGTGGGGTTCGTCGTCATCGGAGAGCTCCCGGGTTGCTTGGCGGAGCAGGTCCATGCCGCGCTCGACATTGAGCGCCGTACGGACGCCATCCAGGGAAAGGCCCAGTTCGACCAGCGTGATCGCCACGGCCGGCTGCATGCCGACCACGACCGAGGCCGCGCCCAGCACGCCGGCGATGCCGGAGATGCTGGCCAGCATGCGGCCGATGAAGGAGTCGACGATCTCCAGCGCGGAGATGTCGATCAGCACGCCGGTGGCGCCGCTGCGCTGGATCTTGTTGGCCAGGTCGTCCTGCAGTGCCAGCGCGGTCTGGTCCATCAGGTCGACCTGGATCGTGACCAGCAACAGCTTGCCGATCTGCAGGATGGGGATGCGTTGCATGTCAGTCAAGGACTGCTGAGATCTGCGGCTTGCTGCGGCTGATGACGAAGCCGGTGCGTCTCAGGGCCACGGCCAGCGCGTCGGCCAGCGTGGCCTTGGTGATGACACCTTGCAGGTCGATGCCCAGGTGCACGATGGTCTGCGCAATCTGCGGCCGGATGCCGCTGATGATGCATTCCGCGCCCATCAGGCGGATCGCCGTGACGGTCTTCAGCAGATGCTGGGCCACCAGCGTGTCGACGGTGGGCACGCCGGTGATGTCGATGATGGCGATGCTGGAGCCGGTGTCGACGATGCGCTGCAGCAGCTCCTCCATGACGATCTGCGTGCGGCCGCTGTCCAGCGTGCCGATCATCGGCGCGGCCAGCACGCCCTCCCACAGCTTGATGACCGGCGTGGACAGCTCCAGCAGCTCCTGCTGCTGGCGGGCAATGATGTCTTCCCGCGTGCGCTGGTAGGCCGACACGGTGAACTGCGCCATGGCGTCGATCAGCGTCGACGCCTCCCACACGGCGCTCACCAGCGCGGCTGCATCGTTGCCGAGCTGGCGCTGCAGGCCGGTGAACAGCGGCTTCTTCAGCGCCAGCACGAAGCGGCTGGTGTCGGCGGCGGTCGCGCCCTGCGCGGCGCGCGAGCGCGACAGGCCGGCGAGGAACTCGCGGCTGGGCTCCCAGGCGTCGGCATCGAAGTCGTCGAGGCCGCCATCGGCGCGCAGGCCGGCGGCCATGGCATCCAGCAGCGTCGCCGTGCCCTCGACATCGGTGCTCAGGCCGCGGCCGGCGCCGCCGACGGTGAGTGCCGACCGCCATTCGGCAAGCACCTGGTCACGGTGCTGGGACAGCAGTGTTTCAACGGCCGCACTGTTTTTCTGCATAGGTTCCTCGCATGACATGTCACGGCGACGAAAAGCTCGTGCGTATGGGCGACAGTCGCGGGCGATCCTAGATGGCCGGCGCGGCGGCCTCTGTCAGACAAGACGCCGTACTGACGCGCTATCTGCGCAGCAACGTCAGCCCGATCAGCCGCGAGACGACGGCGGCCAGGTACATGACGCCGACGAACATCTCCAGGCTGGCCAGCCCGCGCGCCAGCGGCCGCACCGGGATGACGTCGCCGATGCCGGTGCTGGACAGCAGTGCGAAGCTCAGGAACATCAGCTCCGTCCAGGTGCGCGGCTGGTCAGCGTTGACGGCCGCCGCGAAGCTGCCCGGCTGCCAGGCCTGCAGCGCGACGAAAGCGTAGGTGAAGCCCCAGGCCAGCAGCGTGAAGGTGGCACCCGCGGCAAACAGCTCGTCGGTCGTCGCCCGCATGTCGCTCATCATGTAGGCGACGAGGCTGCCGGCCGCGTAGAAATAGAACAGCGCCTCCAGCGCGGCCGACCAGGGCTGCAGCCAGTGCATGTCCAGCAGCGCCTGCAGCAGCAGCATGATGACGGCCGGCAGCGCCAGGCAGACGCTCAGCCAGGTCAGGCCCGGCGTGCGCCGCACCATGCGGGTCGTGACGACCAGCACCGCGATGCCGAAGGCGCTCAAGGCCAGCGGGCCGGCATGCGTGCCTTCGAGCAGCGGGTAGAGCAGCAGGCCGGCGAGCTGCACGAGCAGCAGGATGGCCGAGGGATGGCGCCGCGTGACGGCGAGGTACTTCAGATGGCGCGCAGGCATGCGGCGGATTCTCAACCGCCGATCGCCGTCGAGCGCACCAGCCGGAAGACACCCGCCGGGTCGTCCAGGTCCCAGCGTTCCACCATGGCGCTGCGGCCCGGGCCGGTGCGCAGGACGTTGACCGAGTTGGAGATGCCGCCACGCAGCCGGTCGCTCAGCCCTGTGCCGGCCTGCACGGCCCACATCGGGCGCGGCAGGTCGGGCCAGACGTCCTGCAGCGGCAGCACATAAGGCAGGTGGATGTGCCCGCCCAGCACCGCGTCCGCACCCGCCTCGGCCCAGCGCCGCACCGCCGGCCCGTGGCCGCGCAGCAGGTTGTTGATGTCGACCGCCTGCAACGCCGCCACCGGCTGGTGCACGGCAACCAGGCGCACCTGCCGCGCCGTGGCCCGGGCCAGGCGCGCCGCGACGCGCTCCACCTGCAGCGCCGACACCTCACCGTGCTTGTGCCGGTGGCGCCGCGTGGTGTTCAGCGTGATGACGAGCAGGTCGTCGCTCTCGAACTCCCCTTCCAGCACGGGGCCGAACGCACGGCTGTAGCGGCGGTAAGGATGGAAGACGCGGCTGTACAGGTCGAACAGCGGGATGTCGTGGTTGCCCGGGATCAGCAGCCGCGCCGGCACGGCCAGCCGGTCGAAGAAGGCCCGTGCCGCGTCGAACTCACGGCGGCGGGCGCGCTGCGTGATGTCGCCGGTGACGAGCAGCAGGTCGGGCCGCAGTTCGGCAGCCAGCCGCGCCAGGGCCGCCATCGCGATCGTCCGTTCGGTGCCGAAGTGCGGGTCAGAGACCTGCAGCAGCACCGTCATGCGCCGGTCTCCGTGCCGGCCACGGCCTGGGCCTGTGCTTCAAGACGCTCCGGCGCCAGCCCTGGCGGGCGGATCAGCAGCAGCGGCTGCGGCGCCACCTGGAAACGCAGCGGCAGCCGCATCTTCAGCACCTCGCCGTCGGTGGCGACCTGCAGGCGCCGGGCGCCGAAGGTGCGGGCCTTCACGGTCAGGCAGCGGAACGAGACATTCAGCAGCTGGTCGGCATCGCCCAGCCGGCCGAAGGCGCCGCGCGCCAACAACACCAGCATCGCCCAGCGGCTCACCGGCTTGAGCATGACGCCCGCCAGACAGCCATGGTCGATGGCGTCGGCCACGGGCAGACCGACCTGCTCCATCTGCAGCGCGTTGTTGCCGACGAACAGCGTCGGCGTGCGCACCTGGCGCGTGAGACCCGGCAGCTCGACGGTCAGCCGCAGGCTGCGGTGGCCGCTCAGCAGCGTCTTGACGGCCGCACCCAGCGCAACCAGCCGGCTGCGGCCGAACTGCTGCTTCCAGGCCTCGCGCTCCTGCAGCAACTGGGAGTACATGCCGAGGCTGGCGTTGACGAGGAAGACGCGGTCGTTGACCTGGCCGACCTGCACGGCCACGGCGTCTTCGGTGAGCAGCACGTGCAGTGCGCCGTCGAGGTCGGTCGGGATGCCGTGCGTGCGCGCGAAGTAGTTGAAGGTGCCGCGCGGCAGCACGCCGAAGCGGCAGCCGCTGCCCAGCACCGCCTGCGCGACGCCGTTGATCGTGCCGTCGCCGCCGGCCGCGACGACGATGCCGCCCACCGCGCGGGCACGGCGCACCGCCTCCTGCGCCTTCGCGGCCAGCTGGCCCGGCTGCTCGACCGGCAGCAGCTCGCAGCGCCGGCCGGCGGCGGCGCACGCGGCCTCGACGGCCGGGCCGACCTCATCACGGTCGCCCCGGCCGGAGGCGCGGTTGAAGACGACGAAGAGCGGGGAAGGTTCAGTCATGGGCGGGGCCTTGGCAACCGGCGTGCCCGGCATGGCAGGCAGTTTGCCCGAGGGTGGCCACAATGCGCCGGCTGCGGTTTCGCACGCGCAGGGGAGCAAGATGCAAAGAGGTTTGAACGGCGGGGTCTACGGGGCGCTGATGCTGGCCGCCACACTGGCGGCCAACGGCGCCCTCGCCTGCCCGGCGCAGGGCAAGGGCTGGAAGGACTTTTCATCGCTGACGCTGCAGGTCACCGGCAAGCCGCCCATGACCGTCATGCCGTTGAGCGATGGCCTGCATGTCAAGTCCGAGAGCCATGGCCAGCGCGTGGAGCTGCTTCAGCTGAACGGCGGCCCCACGCTTCACCTTGGCCATGACCCGGCCAAAGGGCCTTCGCCCTTGATGTTCTCCGACATGCTCGTCGGTGTGGCGCTCAAGCCCATCGCCGAGCACTACGGGATGCCTTGTGGCGTGCCGAGCGCGCCCGTGCCCTTCACCTGGACCGGGAGCAACGGCTTCCCCAGCGTGTCGCGAGGCTCGGTCCGCTGGCTGGACGGATCAGCGCTTGCCTATGAACTGCAGCTGGCGCAGCGCGCACCTGACGCGCCGGCCATGACCTTGAGCGGCGAGATCCGTTTCGAGCAGCGCCAGGCCGCGCCGGTCGACATGCCCCTCACCGGCTGGATCGCCACGCGCGGCGGCGACCCGTTCAAGCCCGACATCCTGCCGCCCGCCGCGACACTGCGCGAACTGCGGGAGCGGACGAAGGGCTAACGAAACACCCCAACGGCGTCGACCAGGCTCGCCACCTGCTGCTTCAGGCTCATCGACGCCGCCGTGCTCTGCTCCACCAGCGCCGCGTTCTGCTGCGTGACCTGGTCGAGCTGGCCGACCGCCTGCCCGACCTGGGCGATGCCGCTGCTCTGCTCGCGCACCGAGCCGCTGATCTCGCCGATCAGGTCGGACACGCGCTGCACCTTGCTCATGATCTCGCCCATGGCCTGGCCGGCATCGTCCACGAGCTTGGCGCCGGCCTCCACCTGCTCGACGCTGGCGCCGATCAGCGTCTTGATCTCCTTGGCCGCCTCGGCGCTGCGCTGGGCCAGGCTGCGCACCTCGGCAGCCACCACCGCAAAGCCGCGGCCCTGCTCGCCGGCTCGCGCCGCCTCGACGGCGGCGTTCAGCGCCAGGATGTTGGTCTGGAAGGCGATGCCGTCGATCGTGCCGATGATGTCGGCAATCTTGCGCGAGCTGGCGCTGATGTCGCCCATGCGGGAGATCACCTGCGAGACCGCCTGGCCGCCCTGCGAGGCCGCCGTGCTGGCCTGGCCCGACAAGTCGTTGGCCTGCTGCGCCGTCTCGGCGTTGTTCTGCACGGTGGCTGTCATCTGGTCCATGGACGAGGCCGTCTGCTGCAGGCTGGAGGCGGCCTGCTCGGTGCGCGAGCTGAGGTCCTCGTTGCCCTTGGCGATCTCGTCGACCGCCGTCTGCAGGTTCATCACCTGCTGGCTGACGTCACTCACCAGCCAGCGGAACATCAGGCCGAGCTGGCTGATGCAGCGCATGCTCATGCCGATCTCGTCGACGCGCTCCATGCTGCTGACCTCCTGCTGCGCGCCGGTGGCCACGGCCAGGGCCTGGCTGCGCAGTTCCTCCAGCGGGCGGGCGAACATCTGCTCGAAGGTGATGCCGATGACCACCATGCCCACGCCCACGACGACCGCCAGGCGCAGCAGCGCCATCCAGTCCGACGCCAAAGGGATGCCCGCGATCAGCATGGCCAGCCACACCAAGCCCAGCGTCAGGCGGATGCGGCTGCGCGCGCCCAGCGTCTTGCGCCAGTTGAACAGGCCCGCCAGGCCCGAGCCCAGCAGCAGGCCCTTGTGCAGGCGCACGCCGGCACGGCCCTCGCGCATCTGCGCGTACAGCCGCTCGGCGGCGGCGGCCTCCTCGCGCGTGGCCCGCGTGCGAACGGACATGTGGCCCTGCAAGCGCCCGTTGCGCACGATGGGCACGGCATTGGCGCGCACCCAGTAGTGGTCGCCGTCCTTGCGGCGGTTCTTGACGAAGCCGGTCCAGGGCTCGCCGCCCTTGAGCGTGGCCCACATGTCGGCGAAGGCGCCTTCCGGCATGTCGGGGTGGCGCACGAAGTTGTGCGGCTGGCCGATCATCTCGTCGCGCGTGAAGCCGCTCACCGCGATGAACGCGTCGTTGGCGTACTTGACGTGGCTCTGCGTATCCGTGGTCGACATCAACGTGGCATCCGCCGCGAAGTCGAATTCCCGCTGGGTCACTGGCTGGTTGACGCGCATATCTCCTCCACTGGGGTTGGGGAACCATGCAGACCGCTTGCAGGAGGCCTGCAAGAGCATGATCGCGCGACCGATCAGAAAAGGCGAGACGTCACGGAGCCACGAACGCCGGTCGTCAACGCCGCCAGGGCGCCTCCTGTATCGCCTTCGTCGCCTCGGCCTCCGGCATCGCCTTGGCGAACAGCCAGCCCTGCCCGACCTGCACGCCCAACTGCTCCAGCAGTGCCGCCTGGTGCTCGTCCTCGACACCCTCGGCCAGCGTCTGCTTGCCCAGCGCCGCACCCAGACCGACGATGGTGCGCACGATCTCCTGCGCCTCGCGGCCGGCGGCCAGCCGGATGACGAAGCTGCGGTCGACCTTGAGCGTGTCGAACGGGAAGCGGTGCAGGTAGGCCAGCGACGAGTAGCCGGTGCCGAAGTCGTCGATGCTGAGCTTGAAACCCATGCGCGCCAGCTCCTGCAGCACCTCGGCGCTGCGCTGCGGGTTGGCCATGGCCATGCTCTCGGTGACTTCGAGCTTGAGGCGCTGCGTGGGCACGTTGCCCAGGGCGGCCAGCGTGGCGCGGGCATCGGCGAGCAGCTCGATGTCGCGCTCCAGCTGCACGCCGGACAGGTTGACAGCCACCTCGCCCGTGAAGCCCAGCGCCTGCCAGCGGCGCAGCTGGGCGGCGGCCTCCAGCAGGCCCCAGCGGCCGATGGCGCAGATCTGCCCGCTGGCCTCGGCCACCGGGATGAAGTCGCCCGGCATGATCAGGCCCTTGGTCGGGTGGCGCCAGCGGATCAGCGCCTCGAAGCCCAGCAGCGCGCGGTCGGACAGGCGCACGAAGGGCTGGTAATGCAGCTCGAACTGGTCGCCCGCCTCCAGCGCCGTATCGATGGCGTCGCGCAGCCAGCGGCGCGACTGCTCGACGAGTTGCTCGGCGGGGTCGAACTCGTGGGTGTGCCCCGGGCCCACGGACTTGGCGCGGGCCAGCGCGCCCTCGGCGGCGGCCAGCAGCTCGTCGGCGCTCGCCGGGCCATGGCGGCGCTGGGCCCAGGCCATGCTGGCCGTGACGTTCAGGCGGTGCTCGCCGAACGGCGCCTCCAGCTGCGCCTGCACCTGCCTGGCGAGCTCGGACGCCACGTCGCCACCGGCCAGCAGCAGCGCGAACTGGTCCGGCCCCAGGCGCGCGACGAGGTGGCGTGAACCGAAGGTCGCCTTCAGGCGCGCGGCCAGCTCGGTCAGCACCGAGTCGCCGGTCACCGGGCCGTGGGTCTCGTTGAGTGCGCGAAAGCCGTCCAGCCCCAGCAGCAGCAGGCCGGCGCCAGGCGCAGGCACGCCGGTCAACAGCTGCCTCAGCTGCTCGCGGATCAGCACGCGGTTGGCCAGTCCGGTGAGGCGGTCATGCAGCGCGTCGAAGCTGATCTGGCGCTGCAGACGCTGGCTCTCGGAGATGTCGGTCAGCGAGCCCGCCATGCGCACCGGGCCGGCGCCTTCGCGCACGGCCAGCCCGCGTGCCAGCAGCCAGCGTTCCTGGCCGCCCTGGGTGAAATGCAGCACATGGTGGAACTGCAGGCTGTGGCCGTGCAGATGGGCTTGCAGCTCGGCGTTGAAGGCCTGGGCGGCGGCCGGGTCCAGCGGCAGCGTCCAGGCCTCGATGGCATGGCCGGTCTCGGCGGCGGACAGGCCCATCAGCGCCAGCCAGCGCGGCGAGTAGTAGACCCGGCCGGTGCCGATGTCCCAGTCCCACAGGCCGTCGTTGGCGCCCTGGGCCGCGAGCGCATAGCGCTGCTCGCTGGCGGCCAGTTGACGGGCGGCCTCGCGGCGCTGCGCCTGCTCGACACTGGCGCGCCAGGCGCTGGCAGCCAGCGTCGCCAGTGCCAGCGTGAGCAGCGGTGGCGCGATGGACAGCACAAGGTGATGGGCCTCGAAAGCCCATTGCGCCAGCCCCAGCAGCAGCAGCGCCAGCAGCCCCAGCGCCGCCAACGCCCGCCCGAGCGACACCCGCACCAGCAGCAGCACCGCCGCCAGCGGCAGCAGCACCAGCGCCGCCAGCTCCGCCGCGCCGCCCCAGGCCGGGCGCACGAGGCTGCGGCCGGTCAGCAGGTTGTCGGTGACCGTCGCCACGCGCTCCATGCCCGGCAGGCCGGCGTCGAAGGGCGACGGAAAATGGTCGCCTGCCGCCAGCGCCGACACGCCGACCACGGCCACACGGCCGCGCAGCCGCGCCGCGTCGACCTTGCCCGCCAGCAGCTCGGCAAAGCCGATGGACTCAAACGTGCCGCTGGGGCCGTAGTAGTTGACGTTCAGCCGGGACAGCAGGTCCAGCGGTGTGCGCAGCGTGGGGCCGACGCTCAGCTCGCGGCCAAAGTTGGCGCGCGCCTCGCGCCAGTCCGCCCCGCGCGCGAACGCGGCCAGCCGCAGCGCCAGGGACGGGTAGACCTCGCCGTTCAAGCGCAGCAGCGGCAGCTCCTGGCGCAGGCTGCCGTCGGTCTCGCGACGCACGCTGACATGGCCCAGGCCCGCCGCAGCGGTGGCCAGCGCAGGCTCTGGCGCGAGCAGCCGGCGCGGCTGGTAGAAGCCCGTCTCGCTGCGTGCCAGCGCGTCCTCGCCGTCATAACGGAGCAGCGCCTGGGCCAGCACGGGCTCGGGCGCCGCCGCCGTGTCCACCGGACCGTCGTCGGGCAGCGCGAACGGGATCAGCGTGCGGCCGCCGGACTTCATCGCGGCGGCCAGTGCGGCATCGCCCTCGGCCGTGCCGCCACCGGGCAGCAGCAGGATGTCCAGCGCGATGGCTCGCGCGCCGCCGTCCTGCAGCGCCTGCACGGCGCGGGCCAGCTCGGCGCGGTCAGGCACACGGCCGCCCAGCGACTCCAGCGCCGCGTCGTCCACGCGCACCAGCAGCAGCGGCAGCTCGGTGCCCGGCGCCAGCTGGCCGCGCCACTGCGTCTGCGCATGCAGGGCCCACTGGTCGAGCCGCTCGAAGACGGCCACCTCGGTGCGCAAGGCCCACACGGCCGCGCCCAGCACCGCGGCGGCGACCGCGATCAATGCATAGCCGGCGCGCCTCAATCCAGCGACCCCAGACGCTGCTCCAAGCGCTGCACGCGCTCGGCCGACCAGGTCGAGCCATCGCTGCAGTCGTTGGCGTCGCAGCGTGTGCCGCTGAGCTTGCCGGCCAGCTTGACCGGGGAGCGCGGCTTGATGCTGCGGGTCTGCGAGCCAGTGGGCTCGACGTCGACCTCACCGGTCTTCACCAGCACGGCGGTGGCACGGTCATCACCCACCTCGACGGTGAACTCGGTGCCGCGCACGGCGGTCACGGCGGTGGGCGTGCGGACCTTCCAGCTGCCCCCGGCCGCCGGGCTCACACGCTGGCCGATCAACCCCAGCTCCAGCATGAATGAGGCCTCGCGCGGCTTGCCCGCCCCGGCGCCGAAAGCCTCGATGCGCAGCTGGCTCCTGTCGGCCAGCACCAGCACCGAGCCGTCGATGAACTTCAGCCGCACGCGGCCGCCAGCGCCGGTGCGCAGCGCGGTGCCGACGTCGAGCTTGTCGCCCACGGCCAGGGATTTGCCATCCACCCGCTGCGCCTCGCCACTGACGGCCATGACCTCACAGGCCTGCTGGGCCAAGGCGGCTGAACTGAGCAGGGACAGGCACATCAGCAGTGCGCGCATTACAAGACTCCTATCGAGACGGGTCACCGAACAAGGCGTAGCCCGCCCAGTAGAACGGATGCGCCCAGCGCCCACCACCGAGAGTTCCCGCAATCATCTCCATTTGAGCCAGACGCAGCGCCTCGGCGCGCGGGGCCTTGGCGGCGAAGGCGGCCGAGGTCAGCGCCGCAGCCGAGGTGGTCTCGACGGCCCAGTGCGTGGCCACCACCGAGCGGCTGCCGGCGAAGAAGAAGCCGCGCACCAGGCCGGACATGGCCGCCCCGCCCTGCTCGCCCGCCGCCGTGTTGCAGGCCGACAGCAGCACGGCCTGGGCGTTCAGGCGCAGGGTCAGCACGTCGTCCAGCTCCAGCAGCGGCGAGGCACTGGCGTCCGGCCCCGGCGCCAGCGCCAGCGCCGGCTTGGACACGCCTGGCAGCTCGCCCGGCATCAGCCCGTGCGTGGCGAAGGCGACGAGGCGGCGGTCTGCGAGCGGTGCGGCCAGCACAGCATCGCGGGTGGCGGCGGCGCCCAGCAGCAGGTCGGTCTGCGCATTGGCGCCCAGCGCCTTGGCCAGCGCCATCAGCTCGGCGCGGGTCTCGGGCAGCGGCGGGATCTCGCCATAGCTGAAGCCCCAGGCGGCGTCGTACGTCGTCGCACCCGGCCCGAGCGCTGCGCGGCCGGCCTTGGCGGTGGACTTGAACTGCGGGTCGCCCACGCCGAACATCGCCTTGGCCGCCGGCGCGGGTGCGGCGGCACGGCGCAGCGCATACAGCGCGCCGGCCGAAGGCAGCTGTGTGATGGCCATGCGGCGGGCAACGTAGGCGCCGGGCTCTGGCGCCGTCAGCGCGGCGGCCAGCGGCAGCGCGGCAAGCGCACCGTCGGCGGCGACGAGCAGGCTCTTCACATCGGCGCCCGCAAGCAGTGGCGCCATCAGCTCCCGCCAGACCTCGTGCAGCCCTGGCACCGGCAGCATGGGCGGGCGGCCGGTGCTGAGGTCCAGCGCCGTGCGGAGTTGCGCCACCCGCTCCGCCCAACCCGCCGCGCCTATTGCCGAGGCCGAGAACCGCGTCGCCTCACCTGGCAGCACCAGCCAGGCCAGCGTGGCGCCCTCCAGCGGCTGAAGCACCAGCAGCGCCTCGCCGGGAGACAGCAGCTTCTGCAGCGCGGCCGGCGCGGGCAGCGTCGGCGTGACAAGGTCGGCATAAGCGGGATAGGCCTTGGCGACGCGTTCGCGCTGCTGGTTCAGCGCCTCGCGTGCCGCCTGGGCCTGCTCGCGCTGCTGGCGCACCTGCTCGCGCACGGCGGCCCACTCATCCGCCTGGGCCTTCTGCTGCTGCTTGCGCTCGGCGTCGGGCAGGGCCTTGAGCCGGGCCTTGTTGTCGTCGCTGCTGTTGCGGCGGCGGATGCGGTCCTCCTCGCCGAGCGTCGCGTTCAGCGTGCCGGTGCGCGCGGCCGCTGCGGCGCGTAGCGTCTGCTCCTCCTCGACCAGGGCGCGCAGCGCCGGCGTGGCGGCCAGCACGCGGGCGCTGGCATCCACGAGCGCGCGGTGGGCGCTGCCGGTCTGCAGGCGGTCAGCCACCTGCAGGGCGCGGTCGGTCCAGGCGGGTTCCAGCCCGGAACTCCCCGTTTGGCCACGCTGGGCGCGAGCGGCGATCTCGCGCAGGAACTCGTCGAACGCCAGGCCCAGCACGAAGCCGCGCGCGCCGCTGAGGTCCAGGTCTTGCCAGCCGCCAGGCGTGTCGAGCAGGGCCGTGAACAACGGCTGGTAGTCGCTCCAGGCGCCGGCCATGTCGCCTTTCAAGACGCGCACCAGCGCCCGCACGCCGGCCGCCTCTTGGGTCTGCGGATGGGCATCGCCATACAGCCGCGTGCGGCTGCGGTGGATGCGCTCGACGGTGTCCAGCGCCTCGTCGAAGCGGCCGTTCTTGGCCGCCAGCAACGCACGCAGCCGCCAGTCGTTGGCGCGGTCTCTCGCCAGGCTGTCCGCGGGCAGGTTGGTGAGGAAGTCGCGGTAGAAGGCATCGGCCTCGGCCCAGCGGCGCAGGCCGATCAGCGACTTCACCTGCTCCTGCCGCGCCAGCCAGCGCACATGGCTGGCCGGGCTGGCGCCGGCGCGCTGCAGCATGTCGTCGGCGCGCTGGGCGTTCTCCAGCGCGGCGGCGTACTGGCGCGACGCGACCTGCGCCTGCGCCAGCCGGTAGCTCCAGCGCGCGCCCAGCGTGTCGCTCAACTGGCCGGCCCGCCACAGCGCCAGGTTGCTCTGGCCGACCTGCACCGCCTCGGCGGCGCGACCCTGGCGCACCAGCGCGTAGGTCAGCATGCCCAGCGAACCGTCGTACCAGCCGTAGGCGTCCTGCACGGCGGGGTCGCGCAGCGGCTTGCCGCCCTGGCGCGCTGCCTCCACCCCCTGATGCGCCAGGCGCACGGCCTCGCGCAGCGTCGCCACGGCCTCGGCCAGGCGGCCGTCGCGGCGCTCGATCTCGGCGCGCACCTGCAGGCGGTCCACCTGCAGGCGCAGCGCGCCGGCGGGGTCGTTGCCCATGCCTTGGAGCGCCTGCGTTGCCAGGCCTTGCGCGCGCGGCCACATGCGGTCGAGCTGCGCGCGGTCCCGCGCCTGGCTCAGCGCATAGACCTGGCGCAGCGCGGCGCTCGCGCGCACGGGCAGGCTGAGCGAGCTGTCGCTGGCGATGGCATCGGCGGCCAGCAGTCCCTTGCCGGAGCTGCCCCAGATGTACTCGGCCCGGAGGTACTGACGCACCCAGCCATCGTGCCCGGGCTGGCCGCGGCCCAGCTGGGCCAGTTCGGCGAGCAGCTCCACCCAACGGCCGCGCTGCTCCAGTGACTGCGCGGCCCTGACTTGCTGCTGCAGCAGCGCCAGGCGCGCACCCGGCTCTGCCGGCAGCGGCTGCGCCAGCAGCGCCTGGGCCTCGGCGGCCGGCATCAATGCGGCCGGCGATTCGTCGGTGTCTCCGTCATCGACCTGGGCCAGCGCGGTCGTCGCCGCGAGCAGGCCTGCCAGCACCCATGTCAGCTTGCGCATAGGCCACCTCCAGTGGACGCAGATGCTAGAGCTTGCGCGCGGGCAGTAGCGCAGCCAGCAGCGCCCCGGCCATCAGCCACATGGGCGCGGCCAGCGCCGTGGCCGCAGCCAGCATGCCGAAGCCGGCCGGCATGGCCACCGTGGCGCCGTTGACCGACAGCATGCGCAGCCCCAGCGCCTGGCCGTGACGCTCGGGCGGCGTGGCACGGTGCAGCATGGACAGGATCATGGGCTGCGTGGAGCCCAGCGCCACACCCAGCAGCGCCGAGCCACACATCAGCCCCGCCGTGCCGGGCAGCCAGGCATAGGCCATGAAGGTCAGCGCGGCCAGCGCCATCGCGCCGCGCACGGCCTTGGCCTCGTCGATGTCGTCTGAGAACCGCACGATGGCCAGCCGCACGACCGTGGCCGCCGCGGCAAAGCAGCCCAGCACCAGGCCGATGCTGGCCGCCGACAGCCCGCGCGCGTGGCCCACCACCGGCACGACGAAGCTGTGCGCATCCCAGCCGGCCGAGAGCGCCAGGTTGACGATCAAGAGGCGCCGGTAGGCGGGCAGCCTGAACAAGTCCCACGCCGCCGGCTCACGAAAACTCTTGCTGACAACCGCCGGCGGGTTGCGCGGCACCTTCATGGCCAGCACCCAGGCCAGCACGGGCAGCGCCGCCGCCAGGCCGAAGGCAGCGGACATGCCCGCAAAGTCGATCAGCAGGCCGGCCGCGATGGGCGACAGCGCGTTGGACATGGCCGGCCCCAGCGCCATCCAGCTGAAGATGCGCTTGAGGTCGCCCGGCTGCTCGGCCATCAGCCCGGCCTCGCGCTGCATCGCCACCGCCGCCACCGCGACGGCGCCGCCGCACAGCAGGCAGCCGATGGCAATGGCCCAGACCTGTTGCACCGCCAACGCCAGCAACGCACCCACCAGCGCCAG
>Ga0114942_1000052_pt1 | contig 30591 bp, 28 predicted proteins | sample LowerColdCreek_FD_88674 | JGI IMG/M metagenome (GOLD analysis project Ga0114942, IMG submission 88674) | Groundwater microbial communities from Cold Creek, Nevada to study Microbial Dark Matter (Phase II) - Lower Cold Creek | ecosystem: Environmental > Aquatic > Deep subsurface > Groundwater ... | reverse complement strand
TGACGTGTCGCTCTACCTCAGCCACCACGAAGGCATCCAGGCCGGCGAACATGCCCTGAGGCCGAGTCTGGCCGACCACGACGCCCCCGGGCAGTTGTAGCCCTCATCTGCTACCGTTCCGGCCCAATTAGCGGTCCGCAGACGCCATGAATGACAAAGAGACATTGCTCGGCATCCGCCGCGGCATCGAGAAGGAAAGCCTGCGCGCCCTGGCCGGCGGCGGCCTTGCGCTGACGCCGCATCCGCTGGCCCTGGGTGCTGCATTGACGCACCCGCACATCACGACGGACTACAGCGAGTCGCAGCTGGAGCTGATCACCGGCGTGCATGCCGGCGTCGACGAGGTCCTCTCGGAGCTGACCGAGATCCACCAGGCCGTCTACCGCGCGCTGGCCGACGAGCGCCTGTGGGTGGGCTCCATGCCCTGCGGCCTGCCGGCCGACGAGACCATCCCCATCGGCCGCTATGGCGGCAGCAATGTCGGCCGCGCCAAGAGCGTCTACCGCATGGGCCTGGGCCAGCGCTACGGCCGGCGCATGCAGACGATCTCGGGCATCCACTACAACTGGTCGCTGCCCGGCGTGTCGACGGACGGCTACTTCGGCGCCATCCGCAACTTCCGCCGCGACGGCTGGCTGCTGCTGTATCTCTTCGGCGCCAGCCCGGCGCTGTGCGACAGCTTCGTGCAGGGCCGCGACCACGGCCTGCAACGGCTGTCCGACCACAGCCTGTACCTGCCGCATGCCACCTCGCTGCGCATGGGCCGGCTGGGCTACCAGAGCGACGCGCAGGCCAGCATCGCCGTCACCTACAACTGCCTGGAAAGCTACGCGGCCTCGCTGCAGGACGCGCTCTCCCGCCCCTACCCGGCCTATGAAGCGATCGGCGTGCAGACGCCCGGCGGCGACTACAACCAGCTCTCCACCAGCCTGCTGCAGATCGAGAACGAGTTCTACAGCACCATCCGCGCCAAGCGCGTGATCCGCTCCGGCGAGCGGCCGCTGCATGCGCTGCGCGAGCGCGGCGTCGAGTACATCGAGGTGCGCCTGATGGACCTGGACCCGTTCGAGCCCGTGGGCATCGGCGCCGATGCCATCCGCGTGCTGGACGCCTTCCTGCTGCACTGCCTGCACAGCCCCAGCCCCAAGGACACGCCCGACGAGATCGCGGCCAACTCCCGCAACCAGCACCGTGTCGCCGCGCGCGGCCGCGAGCCCGGGCTGATGCTGGAGCACTGGCAGCGCGGCGAGCTCCGCCTGCAGGACTGGGCTGCGGAGATCCTCGCCGGCTGCGCCACCCAGGCTGAAGCGCTGGACGCGGCCCACGGCGGCAACGCCTACCGCGCCGCGCTCAGGCGCGTGGCCGAGCGGCTGCAGCGGCCCGAGCTGTGCCCGTCGGCGCGCGTGCTGGCGGTCATGGACCAGGATTTCGACGACAGCCACATCGGCTTCATCCGCCGCCAGAGCGACGCCACCCGCGCGGCCCTGCTGGCGCTGCCCTTCCCCGACGCGCTGCAGCAGCGCTTCGAGAAGATGGCCGCCGACTCGCTGGCCGAACAGGCCCGCATCGAGGCGGCCGACACGCTGGACTTCGAGGCCTTCAGGCGCTTTTACGTGGCGCCGGAGCGGATGGCGGTTTAGGGCCTGACGGCCTACGCCATTTCTGCCGCCATCACCGAGTCGCTGAAGTCCAGCCGCCCCTCGGGGTCGTGCGGGCGCATCGCCCACTCGACCAGCGCCTGCGCCGGCATGGGCCGCGCGAAGAAGTAGCCCTGCAGCTTGTCGCAGCGCTTGGCGCGCAGCACGGCGGCCTGGCCCTCGGTCTCGACGCCTTCGGCCACCACCTCCAGCCCGAGGGCATGGGCCAGCTCGATGACGGCCCTGACGATGGCGCGGGCGTCGGCGCTGGTTTCCAGGTCCTGGATGAAGCTGCGGTCGATCTTGAGCTGCGACACCGGCAGGCGGCGCAGATAGGCCAGGCTGGAATAGCCGGTGCCGAAGTCGTCGATGGACAGCGCCACGCCCAGCGCGCCCAGGCGCTGCAGCACGCGCTCGGTGGCGCCGGTGTCTTCCATCGCGACCGATTCCGTGATCTCGCAGCTCAGCTGCGAGGCGTCCAGGTGGTGGCGCTGCAGCGCCTGCTGCAGCCGCTGCAGCAGCGCCTCGGGCTGGCGCAGCTGCTGCACGGACAGGTTGATCGCGACGCGCAGTTGCAGACCCTGGTCGCGCCATTCGGCGATCTGCCGGCAGGCTTCATCGATGACCCAGCCACCCAGCGCGACGATGATGCCGAAGCGCTCCGCCACCGGGATGAAGTGGATGGGCCCGATGGCGCCCCGGCGCGGATGCTGCCAGCGCAGCAGCGCCTCGACGCCGAGCACGCGCTTGGTATCGCCCGCCACCTTGGGCTGGTAGTGCAGGCTAAGGCCCGCGCCGCCGTCCTCCAGCGCGGCGCGCAGGTCGCGGGCCAGCTCCAGCTGGTCACGCACGCCGTCCTGCATGTGCGCCTCGAAGAACGCGAAACCGTTGCCGCCGCCACGCTTGACCGCCTGCGCCGCCGAGTCGGCCTGCGCGATCAGCGCCCTGCCGGGCACGTCGGGGCCGCTGTGCAGCACGATGCCGATGGACGCCGACAGCCGCAGCACCTGGCTGACCTGGCTGGCCTGTCCGTCGGCCCCCAGGTTGACCGACATGGGCACGGCCAGCGAGTCCAGCAGGCGCTGGGCGATCTGGGCCAGCACGGCCTCGCCGGTATCCCCTTCGATCAGCACGACGAACTCGTCGGCGCCGAGCCGGGCCAACGTGTCGTGGCCCCGGGCCTGGGCCTGCAGCCGCGTCGCCACCTCCAGCAGCACGGCGTCGCCCGCGGCATGGCCGAAGGAATCGTTGACCGGCTTGAAGGCGTCCAGGTTGAGCATCAGCAGCGCCAGGCTGGCGCCATCGCGGCGGCCACGGGCGAGGGCGTGGCTGATGCGGTCGTCCAGCAGCTGGCGGTTGGCCAGGCCGGTCAGCGGGTCGCGCAGCGCGCGTTCGCTGGGTTCCGTCGTCGCGGCATGCAGCGATTGCTGCAGCCGGCCGTTGCGGCCTTGCCTGCGGGCGTCCAGCGCGGAGGTGGCCAGCGCCGACAGCAGCAGCGCTGCCGCCGCCGCGGCTGTCGCGACGGCCGCCGATGCGGCCACCAGCGGCAGGGTCCAGCGCATGCCCGGCGCCAGCACCAGTGCAGCCATGCCGGTGTAGTGCATGGCGCCGATGCCCACGCCCATGCCGAGTGCGCCCAGCGCCTGCCGCTTGACAGTGGCGCCGTCGTGGGCGGCGGTGCGCAGCGCGATGGCCGAGACGGCGACGGCGGCCAGCCAGCTCAGCAGCGTGACAAGGCCGTCATGGCCGACCTCGATGGGCAGCTGCAACGCCAGCATGCCGACGAAATACAGGGCCCAGATGCCTGTGCCCATGGACAGGGAGCCGGCCCACCACCAGACGCCCGCCACGGCGCGGTCCGGCGTGCGCACACGCTGCACCAGGCCGAGCGCCACATAGGACGCAAAGACGGCGGTCAGACAGGACAGCGCGACGACCGCGGGGTCGACGCGCAGCGCGAGAAGGGCAGGCATCCCATCAGTATGGGAGCGCTACATGTGCACCCGGGACAGCGGAACAGGGCGGCCGTGAAGGGCTGACGCTGCGCACAAAAAAAGAGACCCGGTCAGCGGGCTGCCGGGTCCTCAAGCCCTCGGGTGAGGGCGTCGTTGGGAGAGCCCACTTTAGGAGTCGCCGCCGGCGTCGGGTGGGCAATATTCACAGCCTGCGGCGGGCGTCGCCGCGCCGGCGCCCGATCAGGCGTCGTGGGCCATGACGACCCGGTTTCTGCCGTCGGCCTTGGCCTGGTAGAGCGCCTGGTCTGCGGCGTTGATCAGCATGGCGCTGGAGGTGGCCGCCGTCGGGCAGGCGCTGACCGCGCCCAGGCTGATCGTGACGTGCGCCGCCGCTTCGGAGCCGGGGTGCGCAATCTCCAGCCGGGCCACCGCCTCGCGGACGGCATCGGCCACCGTCTGCACACCCGCTGCGTCCGTTTCCGGCAGCAGCAGCACGAACTCCTCGCCACCGTAGCGCGCGATGACGTCGCGCGGGCGGCGGGCAGCGCCTTGCAATGCCTGGGCCACGCGGCTGAGGCATTCGTCGCCTTGCAGGTGTCCGTAGCGGTCGTTGTAGCGCTTGAAGAAGTCCACGTCGCACAGGATCAGCCCCAGCGGCAGCCCGCTGCGCTGGTGCTGGGCGAGCTCCGTGGCGATCGCCTGCTGAAACGCCGCCCGGTTGGCAATGCCGGTCAGGCCGTCGACGAAGGCCAGGCGGCGCAGTTCCTGATTGGCCGCGTCCAGCGCCTGCTCCGCGCGCCGGCGCACGTCCACCTCGCGCTCCAGCTGTTCGGTGCGGCGCTGCACCTTGGCTTCCAGCTCCGACGCGTGCGCTTCCAGCGCCGCGCGCTGATGCTGCTGGTGCAGCGCGGCACTGAGCGCGCCGGAAAAGCCTTCGTGGTCGAGGTCCCAGTCGCGCGGGGCTTCGAAGAGGATGAGCCCGTACTCGCCATCCGCGCAGCACAGCGGGTAGACGAAGAGATGGCCGCTCGCCAGCTCGTGGGCGAGGCTGTCCGGCAGCAGCTGGGCGGCCGGGTAGGGTTCGTCGTCGTCCACGTGCGCGGCGGGCGAGGACGCCAGCCGCAGGCGCGCCAGCCGGCGCGAGCCGACTGCCGCCGGCTCATAGGTGGCCAGGAAGTAGCGCGTCAAGCCCAGGTTCTTGATGTACCAGGCGCAGCCGTCCAGCACCGAGGGCAGGTCTTCGCGGCTGCCGATCAGGGCCACGTTCTCGCTGGCGAAGCGGTCGTGCCGCAGCTGGTGGAAGTGCCCCAGCCGGTAGGCAAAGTGCTCGAGCGCCGAGAACACGGGATACATCTGCGCCAGCAGCCCGTTCAGCCGGCCGCGCCCGGCCTCGTCGAGCGAACGGGCGGCCCGCTCCGCCGCCCGCTCCACGTCGGTGCGCAGTGCCTGCTGGTCGTCGCCGCGGCCCAGCGCGTCTGCCAGCCGGGTCTCCCAGGCATGTCGCAGCGCTGCCGCCTGGTCGGGGCCGCGCACGGCTTGCAACAGCTCGGCCTCCAGCGAGGCGACGCGTTGCGCGTCCTCGCCGCCGGCCCGGCTCATCAAGCCGCCCAGCCACTGAGACACCGGCGCCCCGCAGGACCGGCGCACCTGCAGCTCCGTGCCCAGCAGCATCCGCTCGGTGGTGTGCTGTCGGCCCTCCACCAGGGCCAGCAGGTGCTCCGCGGCGCAGCGGCCGATCTTCTCGAGCGGCTGCCGCACGGTGGTGAGCGGCGGGATGTTGAACTGCGCGTCCACCGTGTCGTCGAAGCCCGTCACGGCCACGTCCTCGGGCACGCGGATGCCGGCGTGCTGCAGGACTTCGATGACGGCAAATGCCATGGGGTCGTTCAGGCACACGACGGCGTCGAAATCCCGTGATCGGTCGACGATGCGCTGCATGCCGTCCCGGGCGTCGGCCGACCAGAAGCCACCGTAGGCGACGTGGTCCTCGCGCAATGCGATGCCGTGTTCGGCCAGCGCATCGCGCACCGCGCGCTCGCGGGTCTCCGAGTCGGGGTGGCCCCGCAACCCGCTCATCAGCACGAAGCGGCGGCGGCCGCAGGCGATGACGAGGTGGTCCATCACCTGCTTCATGCCCGCCCGGTCGTCCACCACGACACGGGGCACGCCGGGCACATCGCGCGCCATCAGCACCAGGGGCTTGGCCGACACCGGCGCCAGGCGCCGCAGCAGTTCGGCGTCCGACACGTACTTGCCCACCGTGGAGGCCAGCACCAGGGTGCCATCGTGCAGGTCCGGGTCGATCTGGCTGTAGAGCTGGTTGGCCAGCGCACGGCCCCAGTCGGGCGTGTCGAGCTCCTTGCCTACGTAGAGCGTGGTGGCCACGCCCCGTGCTTCCAGCACGTCCAGCACACCGGAGATCACGCCGCGGTGGTACGGGTAGCAGGCGTCGACGATGACGGCAACGCTACGGCAGTTCATCGGCGGTCCGCGCTCCCAGATGCGCCCGGCATGCCCTGGCGCTTCGCGGCGATGATAAGGACAGGCCGCGCTGTCCATAATCCGGCCATGTCAGCCCCCCAGCACCGCGCCGATCAAGCCCTTTCCGAAGCCGACCTGGAGCGCCTGCAGGCGCTGCTCGATGCGCTGCCCGCGCCGCTGGAGCCACTGGATGTCAGCATGCTGGACGGTTACCTGTGTGGCGTGCTGCTGCAGCCCGAGGCCGTGCCGCTGGAGCGCTGGCTGCCGCCCATCATCGACAGCGAGGGGCGCCCGCTGCCGCAGCGCATCAACGACGAATTGATTGCGCTGCTGCGCCGCCGCCACAAGGAGCTCAACCTCGCCATCGTCGGCCGGCAGTGGTTCGACCCCTGGGTGTTCGAGCTGGACGAGGACGCCAGCCCGAGCGAGACCGTGCTGCCCTGGGTCGCCGGCTTTGCCCATGCGCTGGATGCCCACCCGGCGCTGATGAAGCTGCCCGAGGAACCGCTGCTGGAGCCGCTGGCCGCGCTCTACCTGCACCTGGACCCGGACGACCTGGAGGACGCCGACACGCTGCTGGAGGAGATCGAGTCGCTGGAGCCGCCGGTGGATCTGGAACAGGCCGTCGAGGGGCTCGTCAGCGCGGTCTTGATGCTGGCGGACGTGTCGCGGCCGCTCAAGCCACAGCCGCTCCAAAAAGCCGCTGGGCGTGCAGGCCCAGGCCGGTCGCGACCGAGGCAAACCGGTCGCCGGTGACGCGCGCCGCCGCAGGGAAGCCGGCGGCCATGCCGTCCACCAGCAACCTCAATCCCGTCGAGCCGCCGGTGAAGTAGAGCGCGTCGATCTGGCTGGCCTGCAGCCCGGCCAGCGCCACGGTCTCGTGCGCCGTCGAGATGATGCGGTCCAGGTCGGCGCGCAGCGCGTCCACGGCCAGGCGCTCGCTCAGCGGCAGCATCAGGCCGGGCTCGACATGACCGAGGTCCACCGTCGTGTCGGCGCCGCCCGAGACGGCGATCTTGGCGCCCTCGGCGCGCGCCGCCAGCTCGTGGCCCAGCCGCTCCTCCAGCACCGTCATCAGCCGCGCATGCTGGCGTACGTCGTTGAACCAGCTCTTCATGCTGCGCCACTCGGCCACGCGCAGCGGCGCGTAGCAGGTGTTGATGAGGTGCCAGGTGGCCAGGTCGAAGTAGATGCCGCTGGGGACCTCACGACCCGGTTGTCCAGACTTCGCAGGCCCCGTGGCGCGGTAGCCGAACTCGGGCAGCAGGCCGGCCAGCTCGATGTGGCGGTCGAAGTCGGTGCCGGCAATGTGCACGCCGTGGCTGGCAAGGATGTCGTCGCGCCGCGCCAGGCGCTGCATGCGCTCGGGGCCCACGCGCACGATGGAGAAGTCGCTGGTGCCGCCGCCGATGTCGGCGACCAGCACCAGCTGCTCTCGCGTGGCCTGCTGCTCGAAGTCGAACGCGGCGGCGATGGGCTCGTACTGGAAGTGCACTTCATCGAAGCCCGCTGCGCGCGCGCAGGCCTCCAGTTGCGCCTGGGCGGCCGCATCGCGCTCCGGCTCGCCGTCGACAAAGAACACCGGCCGGCCCAGCACCGTGCGCGCGGGCTCGCCGGCCAGGCGACGCAGGCGCTTCAGGTAGCCGGCGACGATGTCCGAATACCGGGCGCCGCGGCCGCCACCGACGTCGGTGGTCTGGTCGATCAGCGGCGAGCCGAGGATGCTCTTCATCGACCGCATCAGCCGGCCCTCGTGACCATCCACATAGGCCGCCACGGCAGCGCGACCGAAGGCGCGCGGCGGGCCGTCGGCATCGTGCCGGCCTTCGGCGAAGTAGAAGACGGCCGTGGGCATGGTGCGCTGGCCGGGCTCCAGCTCGATGAGGCGCATGGCGGCCGCATCACTCGGTATGGCGACCGCGGAATTCGACGTGCCGAAGTCGATGGCGCAGAAGCTGGACGGGGTGCTCATGACATCTTGCCGGCCCTCGGGCCAGCCCTGAGAAGGGCCGCGCATTCTAGGAACACAATCGCGCGCCTGTTTTGGAGACACGATGAAGACGCGCCTTTTCGCACCGATCCTGCTGGTCGCCCTCCTCGCCGCCTGCGGCCAGCGCTCCGAGCAGGACCTGCTCGCTGCTGCGCAAAAGCGCATGGCGGAGAAGGACGCGGCGGGCGCCGCCATCGAGCTGAAGAACCTGCTGCAGCAGCAGCCCGACAGCGCCGAAGGCCGCTTCCTGCTCGGCAAGGCCTTGCTGGAGGGCGGCGACATGGCCGGCGCCGAGATCGAGTTGCGTCGCGCACTGGACCTGGGCAAGCCGCGCGACGAACTGATGCCGCTGCTGGCGCAGACGCTGCTGTACTCGGGCCAGTCGCGCAAGCTCATCAGCGAGTTCACCGACCAGCCGCTGGCCGACCCCAAGGCCATGTCGCAGCTGCTGCAACACCTGGCGCTGGCCCATCTCGCGCAGGGCAATGTGACCGAGGCCAAGGCCGCCGCCGTGCGTGCCCTGCAGTTGGCGCCGGAGTCCGAGTCGGCGGTCATCGTCGGCGCCCGCGTCAAGCTCGCCGGCGGGCAGGTCGACGAAGCGCTGGAGGCCCTGAACGAACTGCTGCTGCGTTCGCCCAAGGCCGTCCGCGCACTGCAGCTCAAGGCCGAGGTGCTGCTGGCGCGCGGCAAGGCCGACGAAGCCGAGCCGCTGCTGACCGAGGTGCTGGCGCTGGACCCCAACAGCTTCGACGCGCGCTCGCTGCTGGTGCGGCTGGCCTTCGGCCGCCAGCAGGTGGACGCGGCGGCCAAGCTCATCGACGGCATGCCGCCGGCGTTGGCCAAGCAGCCGCGTGGCCGCTTCCTGCAGGCCCAGCTCGCGATGGCCAGGAACGATGCTGCCAAGGCCCGCGAGCTGGCGCTGCCCCTGCTCAAGCAAATGCCGAACTATCTGCCGCTGCTGCGCCTGGCAGCAGGCGCGCACCAGCAGCTGGGCGAGCTGGCCGAGGCGGAGAACCTGCTCAACCAGGCGCTCAAGCTCACGCCCGACGACCGGGGCCTGCGCCGCCAGTTCGCCAGCCTGCTGCTGCAACGGCGCGCGCCGGCCAAGGCGCTGGACGCGCTGCGCCCGCTGCTGGAAGGCGGCAAGGCCGACGCAGAGACGCTGTTGCTGGCCGGCAAGGCGCAGCTGATGCAGGGCAATTTCGAGGCCGCCGACCAGGCCTTCGGCGCGGCCGCCAAGCAGCGCCCCGACGATGCCAAGACCCAGGCCGCGCTGGCGCTGACGGCCATTGCACGCGACGCCGCCGCGCCGGGCGGCGCAGGCCGCGCCAAGGCCGACGCGGCGCTCATGCAGCTGCGTGACATCGCCGCCAAGGACAGCAGCGGCAATTACGACCTGATGCTCGTCAATTCGCTGATCCGCCGCCAGGACTTCCCTGCCGCGCTGACGGCCATCGACAAGCTCGCGCCCAAGATGAAGGACAGCGCGGTGCCGGCGGCACTGCGCGGCCGCATCCACCTCGTGCGCAAGGACGCGCCCGCCGCTCAGGCCGCCTTCGAGGAATCGCTGAAGGCCGATGCTGCCTACCTGCCGGCCGTGCTGGGCCTCGTCGCTTTGGACGTGCAGGCCAAGCGAGCCGACGCCGGGGTCAAGCGGTTGGAGGGTTTCATCGCCCAGCAACCCCGCTCGCCGCAGGCACGGCTGGCGCTGGCCGAGCTGCTGCTGCAGACGCAGGCGCCGGTCGAGCGCGTGACCGAGGTGTTGAGCACCGCCGTGCGCGAGGAGCCGACCGAGGCGGGCCTGCGCCTGGCGCTGATCGACCACCAGCTGCGCCTGGGCAACGGCGCCGCCGCCGCGCAGGCCGCGCAGGAGGCCGTGGCCGCCCAGCCGCTGAACCCTGACCTGCTGGAGCGCCTGGCCCGCACCCAGCTCGCTGCGGGCGATCGCGCCCAGGCTGCAAAGAGCTATGCCAAGCTGACCGCGCTGGCACCGGCGCGCGCGTACGGCTGGCTGGGCCAGGCGCAGCTGCGCTTCATGGACAAGGACTATCCCGGCGCCGAGCGCGAGGTCAAGCGCGCGCTCGAGGCCGAGCCGGGCTCGGCGATCGCCCAGCGCCTGCTGCTGCAGCTCGCGCTGCGCCAGGGCCGTGTGGACGAGGCCCTGGCTGGCTTGCGCGAGCGCCAGAAGAAGCATCCGCAGGAAGCCTTCGCCTTCGTGCTGGAGGCCGACATCGAACTGAGCCGCCAGCGCCCGGACGCAGCCATCGCGCTGCTGCGCAAGGCCGTGGCGCTGCCCGAGCCGGGCGATGCCGCGACGCGCATGATGGCCGTGCTCTTGGGCACCAAGAAGCGTGACGAGGCGCTGGCCTTCGAGAGCCAGTGGAAGGCCGCCCACCCCCAGGACGCCGGCTTCGCCGCCGCCGCTGCCGACCTGCTGCTGACGCGCGGTGACTTCGAGGGCGCGCTGACCCGCTATGAGGAACTGCTCAAGCGCGCGCCGGATGCGCTGCCGTTGATCAACAACGTCGCCTGGCTGCGCAGCAAGACCGGCAAGGCCGGCGCGCGTGCGCTGGCCGAACGCGGACTGGCGCTGAAGCCCGACTACGCGCCGCTGCGCGACACCTACGCCACCGTGCTGGCCGGCGAGAAGGCCTACGACAAGGCCGTCTCCCTGCAGCGTCAGCTGGTGGCCGACCTGCCCAACGACCCGAGCTTCAAGTTCAACCTCGCGCAGCTGCTGATCCAGGCCGGCGACAAGCCCGCCGCCAAGGTCGAGCTGGAAAGCCTGGCCAAGCTGGGCGCGAAGTTCCCGCAGCAGAAGGACGTCGAGGCGCTGCTGAAGACGCTCTAGCCGTAGAAACCGAACTGCATCTCGGGCCGGCGGCCGGCCATCAGCTCGGCAAGCGCCCGGCCCGAGCCGGCGCCATGCGTCCAGCCCAGTGTGCCGTGGCCAGCGTTGAGCCACAGGTTGCGCGCCTTGCGGCTGCGGCCGATGTAGGGAATGTTGGTCGGCGTGCTTGGGCGCAGGCCGGCCCAGTAGTGCGGCTCGCTCGTGTCGGCCACGCCGGGGAACAGCTCCTCGTAGCGCTTGACCAGCGCCGCGCAGCGTACCCGCGCCGTTGGTGAGTCCAGGCTGAGGTCGAAGCCCGACAGCTCGGCCGTGCCGGCAATGCGGACGTGATCACCCAGCCGCGAGATCGCGATCTTGCGGCTGTCGTCCAGCAGGCTGACGACGCTGGCGGCCTCGGGCTTCTTCAGGCGCAGCGTGGCCGAATAGCCCTTGGCGGGATAGATGTTGAGGTGTTCGCCCAGCGGGCGCACCAGCTCGGGCGTGTAGGAACCCATCGCCGCGACGAAGGCATCGGCCTTCAGCGTCTTTCGCTCGCCGCTGCGCGTGTGGGCGATCTGCACGGCCTCGATGCCGTCACCGGCCCGCTGCAGGGTCAACACGTCGTGCTCGTAGAGGAATTGCGCACCGCGCTGGGCGCAGAGCCGGGCCAGCTTCTGCGTGAAGACCTTGGCATCGCCGCTCTCGTCGCTGGGCGTGAAGGTGCCGCCGAATACGTTGGCGCCAAAGCCAGCAAGCGCCGGCTCCACCTTCAGCACCTCCTCGCGGTTCAGCACGCGGCGGTCCACGCCGTGGCGGCGCATGATCTCGGCGCCGGCCGCACCGTTGTCCAGGTCGGCCTGGCTGGAGAAGAAGTGCAGGATGCCGCGCTCCAGGCGGCAGTACTCGATGCCGGTGCTCGCCACCAGTTCCTTCAGCGAGGCATGCGAATAGCGGCCCAGCTGCACCAGCTCCTCCACGTTGCGCTCGAACGCGGCAGTCGTGCACTGCCTCAGGAAGGCCAGGCCCCAGCGCCACTGGTTCGGGTCGAGGCTGGGGCGGAACAGCAGCGGCGAGTCGTCGCGCAACAGCCACTTGGCCACCTTGAACGGCGCGCCAGCATTGGCCCAGGGCTCGCAGAAGCTGACCGAGATCTGCGCGCCGTTGGCGAAGCTGGTCTCCAGCGCGGCATCGGGCTGGCGGTCGACGACGACGACCTCGTGGCCTTCCTCCAGCAGGTACCAGGCGGTGGCGACGCCGATGATGCCGGCACCAAGAACGACGATCTTCATGAGAGGCACCTAAAGCGGTTGCAAGAGCAGTTGTAAACCCAGGCCGGTCATCAGCACTGCGACCAGGCCATCGACGACGCGCCAGGTGTGGGCACTCTGCAGCCGTGGCGCCGCAGCCGCCGCGCCAAAGCCCAGCAGCGCAAACCACATCGCCGAAGCGACGCCCGCCCCGGCAGCGAAGGCCGCGCGCAGCTCCGGCGGCTGACGCGCGCCCAGGCCGCCCAGCAGGACGACGGTGTCCAGGTAGACGTGGGGGTTGAGGTAGGTGAGGGCGAAGGCGGTCGACAGCGTTGCGCCGAGGCTGCTCGCCGTGCCCGTCACCTGCAAACCAGCGGTCGGCCGCCATGCGCGCCTGGCCGCCAGCAGCGCGTAGCCAAGCAGGAAGGCCGCGCCGCCGAAGCGGAAGACCTCCAGCAGCAGCGGGCTGCCCTGAATGAGCGCGCCCAGGCCGAAGACGCCCAGCGCGATCAGCAACCAGTCCGACAGCGTGCAGACCGCCACGACGGCGCCGACATGCTCGCGCCGCAGGCCCTGGCGCAGCACCAGCGCGTTCTGCGCGCCGATCGCCAGGATCAGCCCGGCGCCCATGGCCCAGCCCTGCGCGAAGACGGCGGGCATCGGGCTGGCGGCGAGATCGGCGGCGGGCATCCAATGATTCTCATCAGCCGCCTCCTTTTCATGAAGCGACATTCATATTGATCGCACTACATTAGCAAGGCTTATGAACGAGTTCGACCCCGCCGCGCTCCATTGCCTGGCCGCCCTGGCCGACGAACAGAGCTTCGAGCGTGCCGCCCAGCGCCTGTCCATCACCCAGAGCGCCGTCTCGCAGCGCCTGCGTGCACTGGAGGCACAGGTGGGCCAACCGCTGGTCGTGCGCTCGCGACCGCTGCGACTGACCGAGGCTGGCAAGGTGCTGCTGCGCTTCGCCCGGCAGCTGCAGGCGCTGCGCGTGGACGTGGCGCGCGAACTGGGCGAGCGGGTCGCGCCGCAGTCGCGCCTGGCCATCGCCGTCAACGCCGACAGCCTCGCCACCTGGGTGCTGCCGGCGCTGGATGGCGTCGTGCAGCAGGGCCTGCGCGAAGGCTATGGGCTGGAACTGGTCGTCGACGACCAGGACTTCACCCACGACAGCCTGCGTCAGGGCGCCGTGCTGGGCTGCGTCACGACCGTGGCCGAGGCGCTGCAGGGCTGCCGCGTGCAGCCGCTGGGCGTCATGCGCTATGGGGCGGTGGCCAGCCCGGCCTTCATCGCCGCGCAGCTGCCGGAGGGCCTGCATGCCGGCAACTTCGCCGACACGCCCTTTCTCGTGTTCAACCGCAAGGACGACAGCCAAGTGCAGTGGGTGACCCAGGCCTTCGGCGTGCGCGCGCCGCAGCTGCGCGAGCGTTTCGTGCCGTCCAGCGAGGCCTATGTGAACGCCGCACTGATGGGCTGGGGCGTGGGTGTGGCGCCCGACATCCAGGTCAGGCCCTTCATCGACGCCGGAAAACTCGTCGTGCTGAGACCGGACGTCGGCGTGGATGTGGCGCTCTACTGGCACCAATGGCAATTGCAGGGGCGGGGCGCCTTGCTGGATCAGATCGGGCACGCGCTGGCCGAAGGCGCACGGCAGGCGCTTGGCGCGCGCCAGTCGTGATGCGAATCCGCGACAGAGCCGATGCCTATTGGCCTGTCGACCCACCCTGAACGTGTGGTAATCCCATCAGAGGCAATATTTACTGACAGTTGCGATGTTCCGTTGTCACACGAATCCCGCACACTGACTTCACTGAGCCGACGTGTCTGTCGGCAACACCCAGCGAGGTTTGTCATGCGATTCGTTCCAGCGCTGCGTTTTTTCCGCCGTGACGCTGCCGCTCGCAGCGAACCGGATCCCGCCGATCTCGGTACGGCTTTCGGCCTTGACGCTTGTCTGGACGGTGGCGGCATCAGCGAGTACCGCAGCCAGTCGCCGAGCGACTACCTTGAGTCCCAGTCCGGCCGCACGGTGCAGGATTCCCCCTTGGGCTGGCTCTCCCGTCGGACAGCCTAGACGCAACCGTCAGGGCCGCGCGCGGCGGGGCCCCTGCGTTTGACTGTATGACGAACCGCCACCCCTGAGCCAAGGGGGAGCAGCCACCACGCGTTGGACGGGTATTGAGGTCAAATGCCCGAGGGCCCTGCCGGACGCTTGAGCGTTTCACGTGGAGGCCGCTCTTACAATTTTGTATTGCACCGCGCGCACGACTTGGCGACAAGCCGTGGACATGCGGGCTCCTAAAACGCGCAGGTCGGCGGACGACCAAGGTGAGCCTCAAATGAACGACCAGTCTTCGACCCCGGGTGCTTCGTCCACGAACGATCCGCTGTCTCCCCAAAAGCCTTCCCTGTCGGCCGACGCGCTGATGCGCCGCCGGCTGATGCTGCGCGGAGCCTCTGGCGGCGCTGCAGCGCTGGCGGCCTTGCAGCCGATCGGCGCGCTGGCCACGGGCCAGTCCACCGTGCTGATCTGCACGGCGGGTGATTTGAAGCAAAGACAGTGCTCGGTCTCCGGCGTGCAGTCGGCGGCGCATTCCTTTGGTCCCAACGTCGACAAGGTCTGGGCCAAGGGCAAGACGAAGACGTACTGGAAGGATGCATCGTCCTGGCCCAATGGTTGCAGCAAGAACACCAAGGTCGGCGACGTGTTCAAAGGTGCCAGCAACCCCGACAAGACCTTCTTGCAAATTCTGTCCAGCCACGCAGGCACGATCGAAGCCGACTTCGTCACCGCCTACCTGAACGGTGCGTTCCTGTATTCATCGACGCCGTCAGTGTCCAAGACCTTCCCGTACAGCAAGGAGGACGTGGTCATGCTGTGGGGCAAGGATGGCGATACCCGGGCGAGGGCACGGCAGCTGTTCGTTGGAATTTCGTCGTGATCCATCGGTTGCGATGAGCGAGTGCCAGCGGCGGCCGCCGGGTGACCCGGCCCGCACCTGAACCCCGTGACGCATTGGCGCCTTGGCGGCCTCACGGCTCTGCACTGGCAGCACTTCGACGGGGACTGGGTCATCTTTGACGATGGATCGGGGCAGACCATCGCTGCCGATCCGGTCATGGCGGCAGTGCTGATGGCGCTGGAGAGTGGTTGCACCACGGTCGACGACATTGAAGCCCAGGTCAGGCGCGACCTTGAGGCTCACCCGTCGACCGAGTTGACCCCGCAGCTGTCCGAAGGGCTGGCCTTCCTGCTTCAACTCGGCCTCGTTGAGGCGGCGCCGACATGAGACTGGCCGAACTGGGCGAGCGCGAATGGCGCCGCCGCCTGCACGTGGGCAAGCTGGTGGTCCGCGCTGGCCCGTTCCGCTACCGCTTCGACTCCCGCCTGCCGCAGATCGCCGAAGGCATCGGCCTGCTGTACGCGGACTACCCCGTCGCCGAGCCCGACGAGTTCGCCGACTTCGCGCTGAAGATGGAGCATGGCGCCGGCCTGCACCGCTGGTGGCGGCGCCAGGTGCGCTTCAGCTCGGATGGCTTCTATCCCTTCGCGCCACTGCCTGCGGACCATGCTTACCCGCAGCTGGAATGGGCGATGAACTGGTGCGTGTCGACGCGGGCGCACCACTACCTGATGCTGCACGCGGCCGTGGTGGAGCGCGGCGGCTTCGCGGCCATCCTGCCGGCACCGCCGGGCTCGGGCAAGAGCACCTTGTGCGCTGCGCTTGTGCACCGTGGCTGGCGGCTGCTGTCGGACGAGGTGGCACTCATTTCGCTGCAGGATGGCCGCATTTCAGCGGCCGTGCGCCCGATCAGCCTGAAGAACCAGTCCATCGACATCATGCGCGCCTACGTGCCCGGTGCGGTGATGACGCCGGTGACGCATGGCACGACCAAGGGCTCGGTCACGCACCTGAAGGTGCCGGCCGAGCATGTCGAGCGCATGGACGAGACGGCAGCGCCGCGCTGGGTCGTGTTCCCGAAGTACATCGCCGGCGCGCCGACACGGCTGGCGCCGTATCCGCGCGCGCGCAGCGTGCTGGACCTGGGCGGCAACTCCTTCAACTACATGCTGCTGGGCCAGACCGGCTTCGAGGCGCTGGGGCGGCTGGTGTCGGCCTGCGAGTGCTTCGAGTTCAGTTACAGCCAGCTCGACGAAGCGATCCACGCATTCGACGGGCTGGCGGATGCGGTGGGTGGCCATGGCTGACCTGCTCAGCGGGGTCTGGGCGCGTGTGCCGCAGGCGGGCTTCAGCGCGCGGGACTGGGAGATCCTGCTCGGCCAGGCCCGGCGCAGCCGGCTGCTGGCCCGTCTGGCGCTGCAGGCGGCGACCTGGCCTGGCGAACTGCCGGCGCCGCAGCGCGACTACCTGCAGGGCAGCCTGCGCCTGGTGCAGCGACAGCGGCGCGAGGTGCTGTCGGAGCTGAGCCGCATGCGCGAAACGCTGGGCCAGGCGCAAGGGCCGGTGGTGCTGCTCAAGGGCGCCGCCTACCTGCTGGCCGACCTGCCGCCGTCCCGGGGCCGGGTGTTCTCGGACATCGACATCCTGGTGGCCAGGCCCGCGCTTGAAGGCGCCGAGACCGCATTGCTGGCCGGCGGCTGGGTCAGCCAGGAGCGCGACGCCTACAACCAGCGCTACTACCGCGAATGGATGCACGAGGTGCCGCCGCTGGAGCATGTGCAGCGCGGCAGCGTCATCGACCTGCACCACACAATCGCGCCGCCCACGTCGCGCTTTCGCGTCGACGGCGCCTTGTTGATGCAGCGCATCCGGCCCATCGGCGCCAGCGGCTTCCACATGCTGGCGCCGGAGGACATGGTGCTGCACAGCGCCGTGCACCTCTACCAGGAAGGCGAGTTCGACCACGGCCTGCGCGACCTGCTGGACCTTCACGACCTGCTGCTGCACTTCGAGGCCGAGGCCGACTTCTGGCCGCGGCTGCTGGCCCGCGCGGCGGAACTACGGCTGGGCGAGCCGCTGACCATGCTGCTGGACCAGCGCAGCCGGCTGCTGGCCGCGCCCGTGCCGGCCGCTCACCGGGCGGCCGTGGCAGCGCTGCGGCCGGCCTGGCCCGTGCGCAGCCTCGTGTCGGCACTGCTGGCGCGGGCGCTGCGGCCACAGCATCCGGCCTGCGATACCTGGGACGCGGGTCTGGCGCGCCAGTTGCTGTACGTGCGCTCCCACCATCTGCGCATGCCGCTGCGCCTGCTCGTGCCGCACCTGCTGCGCAAGGCCTGGATGGCGCGGCGGCCTGCGCCTGCACCCGAGCCGCCGCCGGCCTGAGCGCGGGTCAGAGCCGGCTGGCGCCGAAGCTGTCGCAGGCCTTCAGGTCGCCCGCGTCCAGCCCGCGCCGGAACCAGCGCACCCGTTGCTCGCTGCTGCCGTGCGTGAAGCTCTCGGGCACGACGCTGCCGCGGCTGCGCTTTTGCAGCGTGTCGTCACCGATCTGGGCGGCGGCGTTCAAGGCCTCCTCGATGTCGCCCGCCTCCAGCCAGCCTTTGCCTTGTTGGGACAACTTGGCCCAGACGCCGGCAAAGCAGTCGGCCTGCAGCTCCAGCTTGACGCTCAGCGCGTTCATCTCGCGCTCGGAGACGCGGCCGCGTGCGCGGTCCAGCTTCTCGGTCGTGCCCATCAGGTTCTGCAGGTGGTGGCCCACCTCGTGGGCGATCACGTAGGCCTGGGCGAAGTCGCCCGGCGCGCCGAGTCGTTCACGCAGCGTGTCGAAGAAGCCGAGGTCGATGTAGACCTTGCGGTCGGCCGGGCAGTAGAACGGGCCCATGGCCGCCTCGCCGGTGCCGCAGGCGGTGGGCTCGCTGCCGCGGAAGACGCGCAGGCGCGGCATCTCATAGGCCTGGCCGCTGCGCTGGAAGTAGGCGGTCCAGACGTCCTCGGTGTCGGCCAGCACGACCTTGACGAAGCGGTAGGCCGGGTCCTGCGCCTGCGAGTCACCGGCCGGCGCCTGCTGTGCGGGCGGCGCGCCGCCTTCCAGCGCGCCCAGCAGCGTCAGCGGGTTGATGCCCAGCACCCAGGAGGCGATCAACGCGATGACGATGCCGCCCAGCCCCAGGCCGCCACGCCCCATGGGCAGACCGATGCCGCGTCGGCCACCGCCGCCGCCCCGGGCGTCCTCGACGTTTTCACTTTCCCGCTGGCCTTCCCATTTCATCCCGGTCTCCTGCTGGTCGGCGCATCCTACGGCCCAGCGCTGCGGGGCTGCAGTCTGTCGCGCGCAGCGGGCAACGCACGGGCCGACTGGCCACACTGGCGCCCGTTGCCGAACCGGGAGCCTTCACATGAAACGCCGACTTGCCCTGCTGACCCTGACCACCGCCTTCACCGCCGGCGCGGCAGCCGGCGACGACGACTGGCGGCTGCGCATCAAGAAGGAGCACAACGGCTGGACAGCCAGCTTCAGCGGCCCGATCGAGTACGGCAACGGCAAGAGCCGCATCAGGGGCTCGGGCGTCAAGGTCGAGAAGACACGGGCGCTGGGCGCCTTCACGAAGCTGCGCATCGACGGCCCCTTCGATGTCGCCCTGGCGCAGTCCGGCAGCGATCAGGCCGTCGTCATCGCCGATGACAACATCGAGCCGCTGATCGAGACCGCGGTGGAGGGGGACACCCTCGTCGTGCGCATGAAGCGCGAGGCCGGCTTCACGACGCGGTTGCCGCCGGTCGTGCGCATCGACGCGCGGGTGCTGCAGGCCGTGGCCATCCACGGCTCCGGCGACCTCACGGTCGAGCGCTTCAAGGCCGACCAGTTGAGCTTGGGGCTGGTCGGCTCGGGTGACGTGCAACTGGGCCTCGTCGAGCTCAGGGTACTGACGGTCAGCATCAGCGGCTCGGGTGACGTGCGCGTAGCCGGCCGGGCCGAGCAGCAGCAATGGAAGCTGCACGGCTCCGGCGATGTGGACGCGCGCTCGCTGGCCGGCCGAGCGGCCCGCGTCGAGCTGCATGGCTCGGGCGACGTGGCGGTGGGCGTCACGGAGCAGCTGGAGGTGCAGCTCAGCGGGTCGGGTGACGTCAGCTATGCCGGCCGGCCGCAGTTGCGCCAAAGCGTCAGCGGTTCCGGTGATGTGCGCCGCCGCTGAGGCGCTGGGTTCCAATCGCCCGCGTGAATGCGAGCGATCTCTGGTGGCAGGCGCAGGCCGACGGGCCGTTGCTGCTGGCCCTCTTCGATGCCGATGGCCGGCTGCTGCAGGCCAACGCGGCGTTTCGCCGCGCCTGGGCGCTGGCCGAGGGCGACCATCCCACGCGGGCCGAGATGGCCGAGGCGGCGCATGCGGCCGGCATCGGGCCGGTGGAGACGTCGCAGGGCCGCGCGCAGGCCGCCCCCGGCGGTCGCGAGCAGGCCTGGCGCGACGGCCGGCGGCTGTGGTGGGTGGAGCAGCCCGCGCCCGGCGGCGGCTGGGCCTGCGCCGGGGTGGACATCAGCGCAGTAGCCCGCTCGCGGGCGCCGGCCGGCCAGCTGCTGCAGCCCCAGGCCGGGCTGGAGCTGCTGCAATCCCTGCTCAGCGACGCGCGCGCCTGGCCGCTGTGCGTGGCGACGACCGCGCCGGGCGCGGTGGCGGATGCACTGCTGGCGCGCATCCGCGGCGAAGACGCCTGTGCGCGGCTGGCGGACGGCCGGCTGCTGTTGATGCTGCCTTCCACCGGCCCGGCACAGGCGGCGGCGCTGGTCGAGCGGCTGGGCGGGCTCAGCCTGACCGAGGCGCAGTGGGGCGAGTCGGCTACCGAGTTGCTGCTGAGAGCCTGAGGTCGCGCCCCTGGGACTGCGCGGGTGCGGGCAGGTCGGCAATGGCGGCCAGCGTGGGCGCCAGGTCGGCGACCTCGACGCGCGCCTTCTCCTCGCCGCGGCCCACGTAGGCCGGGCCCCAGAAGAGCAGCGGCACATGCGTGTCGTAGCGGTGCGGGCTGCCGTGGGTGCTGCCGCCGGGGCGGTAGCTGTGGATCCAGTTCGGCTTCAGCACGATCTGCAGCTGCGCGGCGCGCGTGGGGTCGTAGGACTTGCGCATCGCGTCCAGGTAGGGCGTCGCCGTGTCGCTGCCCAGCAGCTGCTCGCGCGTGAAGACAGCCTCGACGGCCGGCAGCTTCAGCAGCTCCTCGCGGGCAGCGGCCTGCACGTCGGCGAAGTTCAGCCCGCGGGCGGCGGCGAGCTTCTCGTCCAGCAGCAGCCCGGCGGCGGAGAAGTCACGTGCCAGCCAGTCGACGCCGAACTTGGCAGTCAGCGCGGTGTTGACGATGGCCAGCGACGGTGACGAGCCGAAGCGGCCGGCGTCGCGGCCCTGGGTGGCGGCCCACTCGGGCGTGTCGGTGAAGCCATGGTCGGCCGTCAGCGCGAGCACGTAGTTGCCGGCGCCCACTTCCTGGTCGAGGAACTGGAAGAAGGCCTGCAGGTGGCGGTCCAGGTGCAGCGTGTGGTCGTGCGACAGGCGCGACTCGGGGCCGAACGAATGGTTGACGTAGTCGTGGCTGGACAGGCTGACCGCCAGGATGTCCTGCTGGCCGCGCTGCCCCAGCTTCTCATGGCGCACGGCGGCGCGGGCGAAGGCCAGTGTCAGCTCGTCGCCGAAGGGCGAGGCCAGCAGGTTGCCATAGAAGCGCGCGCCGGGCGCCTCCATCTGGTCGCCGATGACGGCGGGCAGGCGGTTGCCGTTGCTGCTGGCGACCTGCCAGGACTGGCCGTCGGGCACCGAGCGCGCGTAGGCCTGTTCGGGAAGAAGCGGCGCCCAGGTCTTCTTGAAGAAGGCATCGGCCGGCTTGGCCGCATTGAAGTCCTTCACCCAGGCCGGCAGCGCGGCCATGTAGTAGGTGCTGGACGAGAACTGCCCGGTCTCGCCCATGTACATGTAGGCGGTGCCCTTGTGGCCGGCGGGCAGGATGGCGCCGCGGTCCTTGCCCGAGATGCCGATGACCCGCGACTCGGGCGAGCGCGTGCGCAGCACGTCGCCCAGCGTCTCGACCTTGAGGCTGCGCGGGCTGGTGCCCGACAGCGGCGCCGTGGAGTTGTCGAGGTAGGTGTAGGCCGTGTCGCCGGTGTTGTAGACCGGCTCGAAGGTGACCGGGTCACGCCACTCGTTGCTGATGATGCCGGTGCGCTGCGGATGGGCGCCGCTGAGCATCACCGAATGGCCGGCTGCCGTGACCGTGTGGCCGTGGCCATAGTGCGCCTCGGAGAACCAGCGGCCGCGTTCCAGGAAGCGCGCGAAGCCGTCGGGCGCGAGCTGGTCGCGGTAGTCAGTGACCTGCCGCATGGGCAGGCCGTCGACGACGACGAGGACGAGCAGCTTGGGCACCTGCGTCACCGGCGGGGCGACCGGCGCAGGCGGCGTGGCCGTGCAGGCAGCGATGAAGGGCAGGGCGGCAAGGGCCAGGCTCAAGCCGATCAGACGGCGGCGATCAGGCGTAGTCATGAGGTGTTTGTTGGCGACGTGAGACGCGAGCTTACGTCGTCACAATCGGCCGGTATCGCCATGGCCGACACCGACGACTTCGACCCCGCCCGCGTCCTCGACGGCTGGCGCCCGCCCGCGCCGGCCCCGGTGGACCTGGACCTGGGCCGGCTGCTGGACAGCGGCCACGCGGCCATCGACGAGGCCAAGAGGGCGCGGCTGCAGGCGCGCGGCTATGCGATGGGGGACGTGCAGGACGTCGACCTGCCGACCGTGGCGCCGCTGCCACCGGTCAACGACATCCCGCCGCTGAACCTGCCTGCCACGCGCACCTGGGCCGATGCCCGCGTGCTGGCGCGCTGGCAGCCCGGCGCGTGGACGGCGCTGGCGCGCCGCGTGCGCGGCGCCAGCAGCGAGGTCGTGCAGACGCCGCACGGCCCGCAGGTCGAGAACCATGCGCCGCAATGGCTGTGCGCGCTGTGGCCGCCGCAGGGGCTGGAGGTGCCGTTGCTGGGCCGCTGGCCGGAGCTGGCCATGCTCGTCAGCGCCGAGACGGCGTTCGGCGCGCTGCACCAGCTGCTGCCCTCGCTGCCGCCCGGCGCCGCGCTGTGGCCGGCGACGCTGGAGGTCGACTGGGCCCTGCTGGCCGACCTCGTGCGACACCAGGACGCGCGGCTGCGTCCCTCGCAAGCCCAGGCGCTGCACGAGCTGGCCGAGGCCGAGCGCAGCGCCAGCTTCGCGCGGCTGAACGACGGCTATGCCTGGCGCGACCGCGCCGCGCGGCGGCAGGCATGAGCGGCCAGCCACCGTTGCTGGAGATGGCTGACGGCGTGGCACGCATCACGCTGCGCCGGCCGCGCCAGGCCAACCGGCTGACCAGCGACGACCTCGCCACGCTGCAGGACATGTTGGCCGAGGTCCATGCGAACGCCGCCGTGCGTGTACTGGTGTTGGCCGGCGAGGGGCGCTACTTCTGCAGCGGCTTCGACCTCGGCGCGCTGGGCGCCATCGATGCCGGCGCGCGCTTCGGCGAACTGGCCGATGCGCTGGAGGCGGCCCGGCCCATCACCGTCGCGCGGCTGCACGGCGGCGTCTATGGCGGCGCGGCCGATCTGGCGCTGGCCTGCGACTTCCGCCTGGGCACGCCGGCCGTCGAGCTGTTCGTGCCGGCGGCACGCATCGGCCTGCACTTCTATGCGGGCGGCCTGCGCCGCTTCGTCGACCGCCTGGGCCTGGCGGCGGCCAAGCAGGTGCTGCTCGCCGGCCGCACGCTGGACGCCCCTGCCCTGCTGGCCTGTGGCGGCCTCGACCAGCTGCTGGCGGATGCCGACGCGCTCGATGCCGCACTGTCTGTGCTGACGGCCGAACTGCTGGGCATGGCGCCGCTGGCGCTGCTGCCGATGAAGCAGCATCTGAACGCCATCGCCGCCGGCCGACTCGATGACAAACGGCTTGCGGCCGACATCCTCAAGGCCCGTGACTCGGCCGATCTGGTCGAAGGCCAGGCTGCCTGGGCGCAGAAAAGGCGGGCGAAATTCAAGGGGTGTTGAAAGCCCTAGCCCGGGCACTCCGCGCATGGTGGAAAATACAGCTTCTGCGCGCGGCCCCGCGCGCCACCTCCCTACACTCTTCGACAGGACCAGCGTGGCCAAAGAAACCACCAAGACCACCATCGAAGCAGATGGTCTGCGCTATCGCTCCAAGGCTCCCGGTTCGCCCTTCGCGGCCACCTCCTCCTTCGGCGCCGCAACCATGTCCTGCTTCCTCTGCGGCAAGCATCGGCCCCGCGCGATGCTGAAGTCCAAGAAACTCCTCGGCAAGTCGCAGCCGGTGTGCTCGCCGTCCTGCAAGGAGCTGGATGCGCAAATCGCCGCTAAATAGTTGACCCCTCGCCTGGGCTTGCCGCTGGACGCGTGCGAGCCCAGTCGATCCCCCGAGGGGATGGCGATGCTCGCGGGGCGTGCCCCGCTCGCACATCGCCAGACGGGCCGGCTTGGGAGCGGCCCGGCGCTCGGCCCCAAGAAGGCACTACGGCCTTGGCTCGATTCTTTGTCGACACACCTCTGACCCAATCTGGCGAGATTTCTTTGCCGGCGGGTGCTGCACGCCATGTGCAGGTGCTGAGGCTGCAGCCGGGCGATTCGCTGACGCTGTTCGACGGCAGCGGCCCCGAGTGGCGGGCTGAGGTCACGGCAATGGGGCGCAGCGAGGTGCGCGTGAGCCTGCTCGCGGCGGAACAGCCGCAGCGCGAGCTTGGGCGAGCGGTGACGCTGGCCGTCGTCATGCCGGCCAATGACCGCATGGACTTTCTCGTCGAAAAGGCCACCGAGCTGGGCGCGGCAGCGCTGCAGCCGCTCGTGGGTGAACGCTCCGTGCTGCGCCTGAGCGGTGAGCGTGCCGACAAGAAGCGCGCCCACTGGCAGGGCGTAGCCATCGCGGCCGCCGAGCAGAGTGGGCGCACGGTGCCGACGCGCATCGAGCCCGTCCTGACACTGGCCGCCTGGCTGGCCGCCTTGCCCGCGCCGGCGGACGACGAGTGGCGCGGTCTGCTGAGCCCGCGTGCGGCCGCGCCGCTGGCGGCGTTCCCGCAGCGGCGGGCGCTGTTCCTGAGCGGCCCGGAAGGCGGTCTCAGCGACGCCGAGGAAGACGCCGCGCGCGCCCGTGGCTTCGCCGCGATTTCGCTCGGCCCGCGCATCCTGCGCGCCGACACGGCACCGCTGGCCGTTCTTTCCTGGCTGGCTCTGTCATGAACAGGAGGCTCGCGCTGCTCGTGCTGGCGCAGGGCCTCTTCCTCACCAACAACATCTGTCTCATCGCCATCAACGGCCTGGTCGGCCTGGCACTGGCGCCCGAGGCGTGGATGGCGACGCTGCCGATCTGTGCCTACGTGGCCGGCGGCGCGTTGACGGCGCGCATGGTGGGCCGGCACCAGCTGCGCTTCGGCCGGCGGCGCGGCTTCCAGATCGGCCTGTTGGTCGCCATCGTCAGCTCGGCGCTGGCGCTGTGGAGCGTGATGCAGCAGCAGTTCTGGGGTGTCGTCGCGGCCACGCTGGTGGGCGGCTACTACAGCGCCAACGCGGCGCTGTACCGCTTCGCGGCGACCGAGATCGTCGCGCCGGCCAAGCGCGAGGCGGCGATCTCGTGGGTGCTGGGCGGCGGCTGCCTGGGCGCCTTCATCGGCCCGCTGCTGGCGCGCGAAAGCCAGTACCTGCTGACGGCACCATTCGCCGGCGCCTACCTGCTGCTGATCGGCGTCGCGGTGGTGGGCCTGGTGCTGATCTCGTGGATCGACTTCCCGCCGCTGGCCCGGCCCGCGCCCGGCGCCGGCGGGCGGCCGGGTGCGGAGCTGGTGCGCCAGCCGGTCTTCATCGTCGCGATGGCAGCGAGTGCGCTCGGTTACGGCGTCATGAGCCTGCTGATGGCCGCCACGCCGATCGCCATGGGCCAGTGCGGCCTGCCCTTCAGCGATGCGAGCATGGTGTTGCAGTGGCATGTGCTCGGCATGTTCGTGCCGAGCTTCTTCACCGGTCCGCTGATCAAGCGCATCGGCGTGCTGCCGGTCATGTGGATGGGCGTGGCGCTCAACGCAGGCTGCGTTGCCTTCGCGCTCAGCGGCCAGGACCTGGACCATTTCCTCGGCGCCCTGGTGCTGCTGGGCATCGGCTGGAACTTCCTCTACATCGGCGGCACGACGCTGTTCACGCAGGCCTATCGGCCCGAGGAGAAGACGCGCGCGCAGGGCCTGATGGACACCGGTGTCTACACGGTGATGACGCTGACGTCGTTCTCTTCCGGTGCGCTGGTGACGACGGGTGGCTGGCAGTGGATGAACCTGGCCAGCCTGGTGCCCATCGGCCTGTGCGCGCTGGCGCTTTTGTGGCTCGCGGCGCGTCAGCGCGCGTCGTCGGCCTGAGCGTCACCGGCCGGCTTGCGCGCCGAGCCCTTGATGAGGTCGAAGCGGAACAGCCGGCATTCGATGGGGCCGTTCCACATCGGCACGCGGCGGGCCTCCTTCAGCCGCATCTTGCTGGGCAGCTTCATGTCGGGGCTGAGCATCCAGGCCGTCCAGCCGGCGGGGTTCTCGGTGTACTGGCGCTTCCAGTGCGCGGCCAGGCGGGGGAAGAAGTCGTCGCCGGCGTCCAGCTCCTCGGAGCCGCGCGCGTCGCGTGACATCGCCGCCTTGCCGCGCACTTCGATGCGCTCGCCGTAAGGCGGGTTCATGACGATGCTGCCGGCCATGCCCTCGGGCAGTTGCGGCGCCGGCCGCTCCAACGCGTCGCCGCCGTTGAACTGGATGTACTGCGCCACCCCCGCCCGCTCGGCATTGCGGCGCGCGAAGTCGACCATGCGGAAGGCCACGTCGCTGGCGTAGATGGGCACCTTGGGCGCGCGCACGCGGGCGCGGGCGGCCTGGGCCATCTCGCCCCACGCGGCCTTCAGCGCCGGCGTGGAGAAAGGGATCTGCCGCTCGAACGCGAAGCGGCGCAGCAGGCCGGGTGCGGAGTCGCAGGCGATCAGCGCGGCCTCGATGGGGATGGTGCCGGAGCCGCAGCAGGGGTCGTGCAGCGCGGTCTCACCACGCCAGCCGGCGGCGGCGAGCATGGCCGCCGCCAGCGTCTCCTTCAGCGGCGCATCGCCCTTGTCGACCCGCCAGCCGCGCTTGAACAGCGGCTCGCCGGAGGTGTCGACATAGATCGCCGCACGCTCGGGGCCGACGTGCAGCAGCACCGGCAGGTCGGGCGAATGCGTGTCGACGCTGGGGCGCTCGCCGGTGTGCTCGCGCAGCTGGTCGCAGATCGCGTCCTTGATGCGCAGCGTCGTGAAGTTCAGGCTCTTCAGCGGCGAGCGCTGGGCGATGGTGTCGACGCGGATCGTCTCGCGCGGCGTGATCCAGTCGCGCCATTCGACGCGGCGGGCCAGCGTGTAGAGGTCTTCCTCGTGGCGGTAGGGGCCTTCGATCAGCTCGATGAGCACGCGCTGCGCGAGCCGGCTCTCCAGGTTGATGCGCATCACATCTTCCAGGCCGCCGATCAGGCCGCAGCCGCCGCGCAGCGGCTCCACCTTGCTGCGCACGCCGGGCGGCAGGAAGCGTTTCAGCTCTTCCTCCAGCAGGGGCTCGACGCCACCGGCGCAGGAAACGAACAGGGAGAGTTTGTTGGGCAGGCTCACGGGCCGTATTGTCGCCGGCCATAAACTGGACAGCGTTATCCCAACGCCCAACACAAGCCATGAAGCGATTCGTCCTGACCCTGGCCTTCCTGTTCAGCGCGCTTCAGACGCAGGCTGCCGACCCGGCGCCGCCCTACCCCGCGCACACCCTGCCCAACACGCTGCTGCGCGCGCTGCCCAAGAACGCCGACGGCCGCACGTATCAGCTGCACATCCACCTGCCCGCCTCCTTCGCCAAGGAACCCAAGCGGCGCTACCCCGTGCTGTACGTGACGGACGGCTACTGGGACTTCGCGACGATCGTCAGCTCCTACAACAACCTGGCCTACGACAAGGTCGTGCCGGAGTTCATCACCGTGGGCCTGGGCTATGCGGGCGACAACCTCGACTACGGCGCCATGCGCAACTGGGAGCTCTTGCCGATTCGCCAGAACCCGCTGGCCACGACCACCGGCAACGCCGACAAGTTCATCGCCTCGCTGGAGAAGGACATCTTCCCGCTGCTGGAGCGCGAGTACCGCGCCGACCCGGCACAGCGCTTCCTCGCCGGCAGCTCGCTCGGCGGCCTGTTCACGCTGCACGCGATGTACACCAAGCCGCACCTCTTCCAGGGCTACATCGCGGCGAGCCCGGCCATCGTTGTCGGCAACGACTGGATCATCGGCCAGGCCAAGGCCTATGCCGCGACGGGCAAGCCCATCAAGGCGCGCCTGTACGTGACCGGCGCCGAGGCCGAGTGGCCCGCCTTCCTGGCCGGCATCAAGCGCTATCAGGCGCTGCTGCCGGAGCTGAAGCACCCGGAGCTTGTGTTCCAGAACCGCGGCATCGATGGCGAGCGTCATGCGGGCACCAAGGCGGAGAGCTATACGCGCGGCATGCGCTTCGTGTTCGAGCCGCTGGCGCCGGAGACGGGGCTGTCGAAGGATTGAGCACGGGCGCCGAGGTCAATTGACTTCGAGAGGTGGCCACGCACGGCGCCCGTGACCGGGCAGCCCTCCTTGAGCTCGATGGCGCGCAGCCGCCAGGCTGAACAGCAACGCGATGCCGATAGGCGCAGGCAGATCAGGCGATCTGTGTCGGCGACCTGAACTGACAGGAACCGCCTGGCGCTGGAACCTTGATCCGTCTCAAGTCTGCGGATGTCCCGGCTTTCAGCGCGCCCTGACCACCCGCACCTGGAAGGGCACGCCTTCGATCTCCAGGAAATACGCGCCGAGCAAGCCGCGGTGCACCACGACCTTGGGGTCTTGCAAGTCGTACAGCGCCTCGCTGCCATCGGCGATGCGCCAGGCCTGGCCGTTCTCCAGCTCGATGCGGCTGTTCGGGCCCCAGCCCTGGAAGCGACCGCGGATGCGGCTGTCGATGCGCTTGAGCTCCGGCGCGGCGGCTGGTGTTCTGACGCTTTCCTGGCCGAACTTGGCCACCGGGTCCACCGCGACCGATGGCGCGGCCACCACGGCGGGTGCGGCGACGGCCGGTGCCGCGGGCAGGGCCACGGCGTCATAGCAGGCCAGGCGGCGCGCGCCGTCGGCCAGCTGGCGGCAGGCCGTCAGTTCCCCTGCGATGTTCTGCGCCTGGGCGCCCGTGGCGAGGAGCGCGAGAGCGAGTGCGACGGTGGACGCAAGGCGGATGGACATGTCGTTTCCTGATTACAGCGCCTTGCGCAGGTTCGCCGGCGCGATCTTCATCGCCTCGCGGTACTTGGCCACCGTGCGCCGCGCGCACTGGATGCCCTGCTCGTCCAGCATGGCCGCGAGCGCGCTGTCGGACAGCGGCTTCTTGATGTCTTCGGCGGCGACGAACTGCTTGATCAGTGCCCGCACCGCCGTGCTGGACGCCTCGCCGCCCGCCTCGGTGCTCAGGCCCGAGCCGAAGAAGTACTTCAGCTCGAAGGTGCCCCAGCTCGTGGCCATGTACTTGGCGGTCGTCACGCGCGAGATGGTGGACTCGTGCAGGCCCAGCTCGTCGGCGATCTCGCGCAGCACCAGCGGCTTCATGGCCAGCTCGCCATGCGTGAAGAAGCCGCGCTGGCGCTCGACGATGGCCTGGCTGACGCGCAGGATGGTGTCGAAGCGCTGCTGGATGTTCTTGATGAACCAGCGCGCCTCCTGCAGCTGGCCGCCCAGCGGCGAGTTGCTGATGCCGCCGCGCGTGGCGCGCAGGGCATTGGCGTACAGCTCGTTGATGCGCAGCTTGGGCGCCACCTCGGGGTTGAGCATGACGCGGAACTCGCGCCCCACCTTGCGCACGATGACGTCAGGCACGATGGCCGCCGCCGCGCCCTGGCCGAAGCGGCGGCCGGGCTTGGGCTCCAGCTGCGTGATGAGCCCCTGCGCCTCGCGCAACGTGGCCTCGTCGGCGCCGGTCTCGGCCATCAGGCGGCGCATGTCGCGGCGCGCCAGCAGGTCCAGATGACTCTTGCAGATCTTCAGCGCCACGGCCTGGGCCGGGCAGGCGGGGCAGGTGCGCAGTTGCAGCATCAGGCACTCGGACAGGTCACGGGCGCCGATGCCGGCCGGCTCCAGGCTTTGCAGCAGGCGCAGCGCGATGCGCAGGTGGTCCAGCAGCTCCTCGACGGCCTCCGCGTCGTCGGCCGGGGCCAGCGCGGCGGCGATCTCCTCGATCGTGTCCTCCAGATAGCCGTCCTCGTTCAGCGACTCGATGAGCACCTGCACGGCGATGCGGTCCTCGGTCGACAGGCTCAGGCCGGCGAGCTGCTCGGCGAGGTGGGCCGCCAGCGTGATCTCGGCCGACTCCTGGCTCTCACGCTCGCCGTCTTCATCGGCGCTGCCGGCGCTGCTGCTGGGCAGCTCGCGGATGCCGTCGAAGTCGTCGCGCTCGGTGCCGTTCTCCCAGTCCTCGCGCTCGGTGCCGCCGAAGTCCTCGGCCTGCAGCTCGGGCGCGTCGCCACCCTCGGCCTCCCCGCTGGCGGTCTCGCCAGATGACTCGGCCGGCGCATTGGCGGCCAGCTCGGGCGTGCTGACGCTGAACTCCTCCTCGGTCTCCAGCAGCGGGTTGGTGGCGAGCATCTGCTCGACTTCCTGGTTCAGCTCCAGCGTGGACAGCTGCAGCAGGCGGATGGATTGCTGCAACTGGGGTGTCAGCGCGAGGTGCTGACTGAGGCGGACCTGCAGTGTTTGCTTCATTCCGCCCCGCCGGTGACGGTATGGGTGTCTTCCGGGCCGAGCGCCGGGCCGCCCCAAGCCGGCCCACTGGCGATGTGCTTGCGGCTCGATGCCGCAAGCATCGCCGTCCCCTCGGGGGACCGACCAGACTCGCTCGCGTTCAGCGACGCGAGGGTGGGCGAGGGGCTAACCATGATCACATCCTGAAGTTTTCGCCGAGATAGACCTTGCGCACGTCGGCGTTGGCCACGATCTCGTCGGGCGTGCCTTCGGCCAGCACGGCGCCCTCACTGATGATGTAGGCGCGGTCGCAGATGCCCAGCGTCTCGCGGACGTTGTGGTCCGTGATCAGCACGCCAATGCCGCGGCTCTTCAGGAAACCGATGATGCGCTGGATCTCCAGCACGGCGATCGGGTCGACGCCGGCAAACGGCTCGTCCAGCAGGATGAAGCGCGGCTGCGTGGCCAGCGCCCGCGCGATCTCGACGCGGCGGCGCTCGCCGCCCGAAAGCGCCGGCGCCGGGCTGTCGCGCAGGCCCTCGATGGACAGGTCGTGCAGCAGGCCATTGAGCAGTTCATCGATGCGCGCCTTGCTCAGCGACTTGCCGCGCTCATCCACCTGCAGCTCCAGCACCGCGCGGATGTTCTGCGCCACGGTGAGCTTGCGGAAGATCGAGGCCTCCTGCGGCAGGTAGCTCAGGCCCAGCCGGGCGCGCGCATGGATGGGCAGGCGCTGCACCTCGGCGCCGTCGATGCGGAT
>Ga0114942_1000051_pt1 | contig 30689 bp, 26 predicted proteins | sample LowerColdCreek_FD_88674 | JGI IMG/M metagenome (GOLD analysis project Ga0114942, IMG submission 88674) | Groundwater microbial communities from Cold Creek, Nevada to study Microbial Dark Matter (Phase II) - Lower Cold Creek | ecosystem: Environmental > Aquatic > Deep subsurface > Groundwater ... | reverse complement strand
CTATGTTATTTGATATATTAAGCTATGCCGGCTTGCAACCAAGTATCATTAGTGGTGCTGGTCTTGTAAGGCTACAACAGCAAGGATTAATAGGCAATGCTTGGGTAGGTAACGGCGAGTGGTTGGTGATTGAAGCAGATGAAAGTGATGGATCAATTGTTAATTACTATGCGGAAATTGGGGTGCTACTTAATATAGATAAAGACCATAAAGAGGTGGCGGAACTACTACCAATTTTTCAATTGTTTAAAAATCACTCCAATCAATTTTTTGTAAATATTGGCAATCAGTTGGCGGCTCCGTTTGCCGATGGGCTAACTACCCGTTTTTCAGTGTATGGGGAACAAGGAGAAGCCAATTACACCGCAACCGCATTTAAGCAAGATGGCTTTGAAATGCATTTTTTAATTAATAATACTGCGTTTCAACTAAATGCGTTGGGCAAGCACAATATGGAAAACGTATTGGCGGCAGCTAGTGTAGCAAATAGTATTGGCGTTAACCTAAATACAATTGCAGCAGGAATAAAAACTTACAAAGGAATTTATAGACGCAACCAAATAATTGGTAAAAAGAGTGGGGTATGGTTAATTGACGATTATGCCCACAACCCCGCTAAGGTGGCAGCCGCTATTAGGGGTGTGCAACCATTAGCAACAAAAGTAATTGCATGGTTTCAGCCGCATGGTTATGGCCCTACAAGGTTTTTAAGGAACGATTTTGTAAGTGAAATTGCAAACGCTTTAAGGCCTAATGATGAAATATGGATGAGTGAAATATACTACGCAGGTGGAACTGCTGTAAAAGATATTTCTGCATCGGACCTAATTGCTGATTTATTGGCTAAAAATTCAAAAGCCTTTTTCGTAGAAGATAGAAATGATTTAATAAAAACTATGCAAAATCATTTCACTTCCGATACGGTTTTGTTATTAATGGGTGCTCGAGACCCTAGCTTGGATAGCTTTGCAGCACAGGTGTACAGCGAATTATAATTTTATTAAAATAATTATATATAGTAATTTGTAATACGTATAATTATTAATAATAGTAACTTCCAAGCAAACTGCTACTAATGGTTAAGATACTCCCCAGCGAAAAATGGCAAGAAGTTAAAATAAGTAAGCGAAAAAATATTAGAAAGCGCTATGCAATTTCTAACCAAGGTAGGGTAGTAAGCTATACTACAGAAATAAAGGAAGGTACCCTACTAAGCCAAGTTAGTGATAGCCATTTAAGGCTTAGGGTAAAAGTAAATGGGGTGCTAAAGAACTTATCAGTAAGTAGATTGGTAGCAAAATATTTTCTTGAAAAGCCAGCAACAAATGAAAAATTTGTTATCCATAAAGATGGTAATTCTCAGAACAACCATTACAAAAACTTACAGTGGGTTAGTAAGGCAGCAATGTATGGCTTCATTAACAGAAATACAAGTGCAGCGGAACAACAAGTAAAAATTGCGGGTGAAAAATGGGTAGTGCTAGCATTGCCCGAAACCAAAAAATTGCAGAATAGCTATGCTATATCTAATAAAGGAAGGCTAAAAAGTTTTACTGAAAATATTCAAAAGGGAAATATTTTAAAAACAGCATTGCATAAGGCAGGTTATCCAATATGGCGGTTTAAAAGTGCAAGTGGCTACCATGCCTTTTTAATTCATAGGTTAGTTGCAAGTAATTTTTGCAAGCAGGCAAGTATTAATCACTCCTTTGTTATTCACTTAGATAGGAATAATGGTAACAACGAAGCCAGTAATTTAAAATGGGTTACACTTGCTGAGCAGCGAAAATTTGCTAGCGAAGGGCCAGCTGCTAAGGCCGCAATTAAGGCTTTACACGAAACCAATTTAAAACGGGGTATTACCTATAAATTGAATGAAGCAAAAGTGCAGAAAATTAAAACAGCACTTAATAGCACTACCAAAAAAGTTACTCAACAACAACTTGCAACTAAATACAACGTTAGTATTATGCAAATTTCAAGAATAAAATCGGGTGAAAATTGGGCTTGGGTAAAATAAATTTTGTTGAAACAGTTACTTAACATCGGTTGAATATTTATACCAAATTATAAGTACGTATATATTATAAAATAGCTTTATTGGGGTACTCATTTTTTTGAGGTAAGCACCTTTTTCTTGCCTTCATCCGTTTTGGCGAAGCTTCTTTTCATTACCTTAATATAGTTAACGTTTCGCACCCTTAATGCACTCCAATCTTCGTTAATTGATACAAGCCTAACAGGCTCAAGGTTATAAGCTACTAAGCTATCCCAACCAGTATCTCTGTTAATTCCTTCTTTGTATTTTTTGCTACTTCCTTTAAGGTAGCAATACCATATTGGTGCATCCTTAGTAACAATAGGCATAGTTTGGGCTAAATACTTATCTACTTCTTCTTTTGTGTATACAAAAACAACTAAAAAATCAATTTTTATTAACTTGTTTAGGTTGTTTGCAATAGTGGAATGATTTAAGAAACCCTGAAAAAGTGGCAATACATCAGCAGGTGTATTTATTAAAGCAACATCAAGCTGATTTTTGTAGTTTAGTTTTGTAAGCAAGGTTTGTCCATTTTTCATTTATCCATATTTTACTGAATATCATTAAAAATTACCAGTTATATGATAATGCAATTTTTTAAAAAATGTAATCCTTAATTTAGTAAAAAATAATTTTATGATAGTTACTACAACTAATGCAATTGAAGGGCAACCTGTGCAAACTTATATGGGTGTAATATCTGCCCAAAGTATTATTGGTGCCAACTTTATGAAAGATATTTTTGCAAGCTTCAGAGATTTTGTGGGTGGTAGAAGCGAAACCTACGAACGAGTAATTGAGGAGGGCAAGCAAAATGCTATGTCGGAGCTTACGCAAAAGGCAGCAAGTATGGGAGCAAATGCTATACTAGGTGTAGATTTAGATTTTGAAACAGTTGGTGCAAATGGTAGTATGTTAATGGTGGTTGCTACTGGTACTGCGGTAAGAATATAATTAGTAAATAGTAGTTAATATACAAAGAGGGCTGTTGCATTTTGTATGATAACAGCCCTCTTTAACTTAAATATTAATATTCCGTTTCATCATCCCAAATGGTGCTTACTACCACCTTAGTTGTTGGTACTAACAATGATGCATCTACCTTTTCTCTATAAGTATTTTTTGCTCCATCAAAAACTATAGAAAAAGTATCATCAAGGTTCACATCGGCCTCAATTAGAATGGTTTTTTTAAACTGCCTATTGGTATAGATACTTGTGTAAATAGTTTCACCGTTTTGGTTAACTACTTTAAAAGTACCATTATCATCTGCGCTTGCTGGTAAGGCTACGGCTAAGTACACACCCTCCGCAGTTTTCTTTAGAAATGTTACCTGCTTATTATTTTGGGGCTTAACTACTTCGTTGTTGGCAATAGCACCAAACATGCTTACTAATGCTACCAATGTTACAATCTGCTTCTTCATTTTATTTGTTTTTTATAGTGAATAAAATGGCAGCAATTTCTGTTAGAGATGCGAATTTATAAAGCTTATATACTATCGCTTGTTAGTATTATTAATCCTTTGGAAAACATTAACACTCAAAAAATTATTACTGTATTACTGGCTTGCTAAGCAATTGCCACAAAGTATCTTTAAGTTGCGTTAGCCCTAAATTGGCAACGGAAGAAATAAATAAATGAGGAATTTCACTTGGTAACTCCTTAGCAATTGCAAGCTTAAGTTCTTCATCCAACATATCACTTTTACTTATTGCAATTACTTTATCTTTCAACAATAACTCTGGGTTATAGGCTGCTAACTCGTTATGAAGTATTTGAAATTCTTTTGCATGATCGGCACTATCGGCGGGAATAAGAAATAGCAAGGCCGAGTTTCTTTCTATATGTCTTAAAAATCTATGGCCAAGTCCTTTGCCTTCGGCAGCACCTTCAATAATGCCGGGTAAATCGGCAATGCAAAAGCTTTTACCGTCTCTGTAAGCCACCATACCTAATTGGGGTATTAATGTGGTAAATGCATAGTTGGCAATTTTTGGTTTTGCAGCAGTAATTACACTTAATAAAGTACTTTTTCCTGCATTAGGAAAGCCTACTAAGCCCACATCGGCCAATACTTTTAATTCTAAAAATTTATATCCCTCTACACCAGGTTCGCCTGGCTGTGCATGCTCTGGTACTTGGTTGGTAGAAGTGGCAAAGTTTGCATTTCCTAATCCGCCTCTGCCGCCCGCAAGCCAAATAATTTCTTGACCGTGTTCTAAAATTTCGGCTTCTATCTTTCCGGTTTCCTCATCTTTTGCAATGGTACCTAGTGGCACATCTATAATAATGTCTTTACCGTATCGGCCAGTGCAGTTGCTTTTGCTACCTGCCTCACCATTTTCGGCAATTACATTTTTAAAATAACGTAGGTGAAGTAGTGTCCACAAATTGCTATTTCCTCTTAAAATTATATGTCCTCCTCTTCCACCGTCACCGCCATCTGGGCCACCCATTGCAGTAAGTTTGTTACGCATAAAATGACGCATACCTGCACCGCCGTGACCGCTTTTTGCAAAAATTTTTATATAATCAATGAAATTTCTATCAGACACGTTTATTATTTTAAAATGGCGGCTAAGGTACTTAATTATCGGCAGTATTATTTTTTATAGCGTTCCAAGTGCTATATAAGCTTTCTTGTGTAGGTCTACTCAAGGGCATCGTTGTTAAAGCTTCGCAAGGTTGCCAGTGCAAATGCATTTCGGCGGGTAATGCCTTGTACAGGTTGGTGCCTGCAGTTTTCCATGCCATCATTTCATCGGTTACTACTTTAATTTTTTTTGCTGGGTTGCCCACAATTAAGCTTCTTGGTTCGTATACTTCATCGGCTTTTATAAATGATAATGCGCCAACTATACACTCATTGCCAAGTATTACATTATCCATAATTACCGCATTCATACCTACCAAACAATTTTTGCCAATATTGGCACCATGTATAATAGCGCCATGCCCAATATGTGCGCCAGCTTGCAAAGTAGCAGTTGTGCCAGGAAACATATGAATTGTACAGTTTTCTTGCACATTGCAGCCATCTTCAATAATTACCGCACCCCAATCGCCACGTATAGCAGCGCCTGGACCAATATATACATTGCTGCCAATTACTACATTTCCGGTAACAGCGGCTTGTGGATGTATAAATGAAGATGGATGTATTACAGGTATAAAACCTTTGAAAGCATATATCATATACAGAAAATTTATAAAAAAAAGGCTAGAACGAAATTACGTTCTAGCCTAATATTATGTAAAGAGAATTGCTTGTTATGGTGCAATAAGTCTGAATCCATTACCGTGAATATTAGCAATTTCTAATGCGGTATCTTCTTTTAAGTACTTTCTTAATTTGGCAATGTACACATCCATGCTACGACCATTAAAGTAAGTATCACTACCCCAAATTTTCTTTAACGCCCTTTCTCTTGGTAATAAATCATTCTTATGGTCTGCTAGCATTTTAAGCAGTTCACTTTCTTTTGGCGAAAGTGTATTGCTGCTACCATTAATAGTTAGCTGGCGAAGTTTTGGGTTAAAGTGGTAAGCGCCAAGATCGTATTCTTGGTTTTCTGTTTCTTTATTTAACTCCTCATTACGCTTAAGAATTGCCTTTATTTTTAGTAGTAATAATTCACTATCGAATGGCTTGGTTATATAATCGTCTGCTCCTAAGTTATAACCGGTTATAATATCTTCCTTCATTGTTTTGGCACTAAGGAAAAATAAAGGAACTTCTTGGTCAATGTCTCTAATTTCTTCTGCTAGGGCAAATCCGTCCATATTGGGCATCATTACATCTAACAAACAAATATCATACTTCTCTCTTTGAAAAGCTGCCAAACCCAATCGTCCGTCTCTTTCAAGGGTAACTTCGTAATCATTTAATTCTAAGTAGTTTTTAAAAACCATACCTAAATTTTGATCGTCTTCACAAAGCAATATTTTGTACTTTTTTGCTTCCATGTTTTATTAGTTTTATTGTGTAAATTAAGCTAAAGAAATGTTGTAAAACTCTTAAGATAAAAGTAATTATTTGTTAAACAATATATTGGCTAGCGGTTATTACTTAATTGGCTTATCGGTAAGTGTTTTTAAAAAAGCAACTAAGTCGCTCTTTTCCTGTTGTGTTAGGCCTAATGGCTTGGCAAGTAAAGTATCTACATTAATTGGGTTTGGTACAAATTTTTTAGGATCGTTGTAGTAATCAACCACCGCTTCCAAAGTAGCAAACATACCATTGTGCATGTATGGTGCGGTAAGTGCAATATTTCTAAGGCCAGGCGTTTTAAATTTACCAATATCGCCTTTGTTTTTTGTTACCTCATATCTGCCTTTATCTGTTAAGGTGCTTCCATTAAATAAGCCAATATTTCGGAATTCATCGCCTGTATAATCAGGTGTAAAGTGGCAATCAAAGCACTTAGCTTTATCGCCCACAAATAGTTTTCTTCCTCTTTCTTCTGTGGCAGAAAGCAGGGTTGTATCATCAAAAGATTCATCCATTTTACTACCACTGGTCTCCAAACTTTGCTCGTATGCTTGCAAAGCATTAGAAAGATTGGTAGCATTGGGGGGTTGCTTAAAAACTTTATAAAATAAGTTTCGGTATTGGCTGTTATTATTTAGTCTTTGTACTGCTTCTTTAATTGGTAACCCCATTTCATTAGGATGAGAAATAGGCATTAAAGCTTGTGTAGCTAAAGAAGCCGCCCTGCCATCCCAAAAAAAATAAGGTCTGCTTTTCATATTAAGTACCGATGGGGTATTCCTTGAAGTAAGCTTACCATAAATGCCCGTGCTAAGAGCAGCAGTATCGGCAAATGCAAATGCTGGCTTATGGCAACTTGCACAACTTATAGTATAGTCTTTAGATAAAATGGTATCAAAAAATAGCTTTTTTCCAAGCGATGTTTTAGAATAAACGGTTGGAGTGTAAAAATATGCACTACATATAATGAAGCATAAAAGAGTAAGTGAAATGATTAAAAACCTATTCATACAGTAAAAGTAAAAACAAACAACTAAAATGTAATTAGTCACCTATTTATAATGTATTAAAAGTAAATGCGTACGTTATGCCTAGTTAACTTATCAAAAATCTGTAAATTTTATAAAGCAAATTTTTTAAAACCCATAACCATAATACTTTATTAAAAATTGAGGTAAGTATATATGTTGGGTTGGCTTGAAAGAAAAAATTATATTGCCCTAAAATATACCATATGCCCACTAAAGAACTTTTTATAGAAGCGGTTACCAAAGGATATACTTTTAAGGGAGAAGCGGCAGTATTAGGCTGTGGAATGATAAATGGAGTAGTAGAAAAAGAAGCAGTTGTGAAGCTACCATTAAGAACCATGAATAGGCATGGATTAATAGCTGGCGCCACAGGCACCGGGAAAACTAAAACCCTGCAAGTAATAAGCGAAATACTTAGCGATGCTAGTGTGCCGGTGCTAATGATGGATATAAAAGGCGACCTAAGCGGTATTGCAATGGCAGGTGCTAGCAACCAAAAGTTGGAAGAAAGATGTAGCAATTTGGGCATAACCTATAATGCTAATGGCTACCCCGTTGAGTTACTAACGCTAAGTAATGAAAATGGGGTAAGATTAAGAGCAACTGTTATTGAATTTGGCCCCATATTGTTAAGTAAAATATTAGGGTTAAATGATACGCAAGCTGGGCTAGTTAGTATGCTGTATAAATACGCAGATGATAATGCACTGCCATTGCTTGATTTAAAAGATTTTACAAAGTTGCTACAATTTGCTGGCGATGAAGGCAAGCAGGAAATAGAAAAACTTTACGGAAAAATATCTACCACTAGTACAGGTACCATATTAAGAAAAGTGATAGAGTTACAGCAACAAGGAGCAGATATATTTTTTGGGGAGCCAAGTTTTGATGTAAACGATTTAATGCGAATACATAATGATGGAAGAGGGGTAATTAATATTTTACGGGTAACTGATATGCAAAGTAGGCCCAAGCTGTTCTCAACTTTTATGTTACAATTATTGGCAGAGTTATACGCTGTATGCCCTGAAGAAGGCGACTTAGACAAGCCCAAACTAATACTATTTATTGATGAAGCCCACCTGCTTTTTAACGAAGCATCTGATGCTTTGTTAGACCAAATAGAGACTGTTATTAAATTAATTCGATCCAAAGGGGTTGGAATATTTTTTTGCACTCAAAATCCGCAGGATATACCAGCACCTATATTAAGCCAATTGGGGTTAAAGGTGCAACATGCCTTAAGGGCTTTTACTGCTGCTGATAGAAAAACAATAAAACAAGCCGCCGAAAATTTTCCATTATCGGACTTTTATAAAACAGACGAATTGCTTACGCAAATGGGAATAGGCGAAGCCATGATAACCTTACTTAATGAAAAGGGTATTCCTACACCATTGGTACATACCATGCTGTATCCGCCAAAAAGCCGGATGGACATACTTACCGATGCGGAAATAACCAACATTGTGAATAATAGTAAATTGGCTGCTAGGTATAATAAGGTTATAGATAATGAGAGTGCATACGAAATACTAAATAAAAAAATAGCAACAGCAACCCAAGAACAAGCAGTTGAAGTGGCAACTGAAAAAAAGGCAGATAAAGAGGAAAGTTTTTTAGATAATCCAATTGTGAAACAAGTAGGCAGAACCGCTGCAAGCATACTTACCAGAACATTGCTTGGGGCCTTGGGATTAACGGCTACAAGTAGCCGTAAGAAGAAAACAGGATGGTTTAGTTAGCCACACCATGTAATTAAATTATTAAAATTTTTTATTTTTTTCTCTTGTTCTAAGAGGGTAATTATTTGCCAAAAGTTTCCCTTACTTATAGGTTGTAGCGCCTGCAAAAGATATTCTGTAGTTTGGGCATTTACTTCAAGGATGCCCTTAATTACTTCAATTTTTTGGTTAACAGATATTGGCGTTAGTGCTTTCCTTTTTTTGGTGATGCAATTATCACAAATGCCGCAAGGTGGTGTGTTATTATCGCCAAAATAGCTATTAATTATTTGGCTTCTACAATTGTTGCTACTGGCGTAAGCCATCATATTTTTCAATCTATCTTCATAGGCTGCTTTACGCTTAAAGTAAGCGGCTTGGTTAATGTATAAATCGTTGGCAATAACCTTATTGTGCAAAAAAAGTATTTGAGGTGTATTTTTTTGAGGATAATATTCTAGTACGCCTATATGGGTAAGTTGTTGTAAATGCTGTGTAATAAGCTCAATTGATTGCTTGGAAAGTTTTGCTATTTGTGCCTCATAAATAGGTACTTCATTGGTTAATATGCCTTCATAGGTTCTTAGTACTGTTTTTAATGTATTATCGAGTGCTGGATAATTTTCTTCAATATCTCTAAAAGAAGATCTATTGCCGCACACATATATTTTAGAAGGGATAAATATTTGTTCTGAAAACTGAATATAGCCCTCTTGTTCTAAGGTTCTTAATACCTGGGTGGCTGTTTCCATTGCTACATTAAAACTGCTACAAAATGTAGGTAAATTAAAGTTGAAGAATATATCTTTCCCCGAACCAGCTGCAATTTGTAAGTAGTCACTAATTTTTTGGTATACCTCTTTTATAACATCAATTGGAGGATATTTTAGGTGAATATTTTGTAGTACTTGCTGCATAGCAACTTCATCGTACAAAAGAACTGCATAGCTTTTTTGCTCATCCCTACCCGCCCTGCCAGCTTCTTGATAATAATTTTCTAAGCAGTCGGGGCAGTTGTAATGTACTACTAACCTTACATTTGGCTTATCAATGCCCATACCAAAAGCATTTGTACATACCATAATATGGTTATTACTATTCATCCAATATTGTTGCTTTTGGTTACGAACTTCTTGGCTTAATCCTGCATGGTAATAGTCGGCACTTAGGTTATTATTTGTTAACGCTATGGCTACTTCTTTTGCCATTCTTCTACTGTTGCAATACACAATAGTAGAGCCTTTTACACCTTTAACTATCTGTAATAGTTTAGGTATTTTGGCTTGCTCATTAAATAGGCTATAAGAAATATTTTTTCTAAAAAAAGATTGAGCAAATATTAATGGTTCATGTAACTGTAATTGTTGTAAAATATCTTGCTGCACTTGTGCCGTTGCAGAGGCTGTTAGTGCTATGGTAGCAATAGATGGCAAAAATGCCTTAATACTTGGTATTTTTTGATAAGCTTGCCTAAAATCGTAACCCCATTGCGATATGCAATGGGCTTCGTCTACCGCTAGGAGGCATACATCCATTTCGGATGCATAATCAATAAACACTTGCGTAGTAAGCCTTTCGGGGGAAACGTATAAAAATTTTAATCGGTTATTTACTGCATCTGCAAGTACGGTTTTAATATCAGCAAGGCTCATACCGGTTACAATAGCCGCAGCAGCAATATTTCTTTTTTGTAAGTTTTGCACCTGATCTTTCATTAGTGCTATTAATGGGCTTACTACAATACACACACCATCCATTAACATTGCAGGTATTTGAAAGCAGATTGATTTTCCGCCACCAGTGGGTAGTAGTGCTAATACATCTTTTTTATGTAGTACTGCATCAATAATACTTGCTTGATTGCCCCTAAATTGTTGATGCCCCCAATACTTAAATAAAATTTCTTGCGGTGTAGGCATTATAATAGTGGGTAAATATTTTTTGTAAAAATTATAGTACTTTTTTCCACCGTAATCTAATGCTATTTATTGCCAAAACTACATCGCTTAAGCCCATTACCAATGCACCAATTGTTGGCGATAAAAAGCCAAATGCTGCTATGGGTATTGCAATAATATTGTATGCAAAAGCCCAAAATAAATTTTGTTGAATGGTAATATAAGTTTGCTTTCCTAAGCCAAGGGCTAGGGGTAAATTTCTTAACCCGTTAGATAGCAGAATTACTTGTGCATGTTGTATGGCTAGCTGCGTAGCATTTGCAATTGAAATGCCTACCGCCGATTTTGCCAAGGCAGCCGCATCATTTATTCCATCGCCAACCATTGCAGTGGGTAGGGTGGCATTTAAGGCTGCTATTTGTTGGTATTTCTGCTCTGGTGTTTGTTCTGCAAATACTGTTACAATACCTAATTTCTCTGCAACTTGTTTACATTTTTCAAGCTTATCGCCGCTAAGCAATATGGTGTTAATATTTAATGCTTTCAATAGACCAATTACTTCTTTTGCTTCGGGCCTTATTTCATCTTCCACATCAATCCAGCCAACCAATGTTTCATTTTTAAGTAAGTAAATGCTGTGCTGAAAATTGGTAGTTTTATCCAGCACCATTTTGTATGAGCCAACCTTCCATATATTTCCTTCTTTGTCAGTAGCACAAATGCCAATTCCTTTTATTTCTTCAAAATGTTTCCAATTAATGGCATTTTTTGTTTTCCATGCCTTTGCAATACATTTTGCTATTGGGTGTGTAGAAAATTTTTCAAGGGAGTACACAATTTTTTTTGCCTCTTCTTCCTCAATAGAAAAATGAAAATTTGTAATGGTAAAATCCCCCGTGGTTAAAGTGCCCGTTTTATCAAAAACTACCTGTTTAATATGTTTAAAAATTTCAAGGCTTTTTGCATTTTTAAAAAGAATACCATTGTTTGCAGCCCTTCCCAAGCCTACGGCTATAGCGGCGGGTGTGGCCAAGCCCATGGCGCAGGGGCAAGCAATAACCAATACTGCTATAGCCCTTAACATGCCTTCGGCAAAGGTAGTGTGGGCAAATACCATATTTAATGCTAAGGTTAGTATAGCTACTCCAATAACAATAGGTACAAAAATGGCACTTATTTTATCCGCAAGTTGTTGTACTGGTGGCTTTTCACTCTGTGCGTTGGTGGCTAATTTTACTATTTGGCTCATAACGGCCGTTTCGCCAGCGGCGGTAACATAGGCTTTTACCGTTCCTTCAACTAGTATGCTTCCACCAATTAAATGGTCGTTCATTGTTTTTTCTAGCGGTATACTTTCACCAGTTAATATGCTTTCATTTACTGATGCATTTCCCCAAAGTATTTTGCAATCTGCTGGTACTTGCTCACCTAATTTTATTAGTAATAAGTCGCCAGTTTTTAAACTGTTAGCTTCTACTTGAAAAATGTTTTCTTCATGCTTATCATCGTAAGCAATCATATTGGCCATTAGTTTTTCCGAAATAGTTATTTTTTTTAGGGCTTGCTGTGTTGCCATGAACGACTTATGCTCAAGCCAATTACCAAAAAATACTAGCGTTATAATGGTAGCAGTAGTTTCATAAAAAAGGTATTTTTCGGCTTCGCCAATTAGGGTGCCATATAAGCTGTAAAAAAATGATGCAGCTGCTCCAATGGTTATTAGCACATCCATATTAGGAATACCATTTACCAAGCTTTTAATGCCGTTTCTTCCAAAATGCCACATGCCAATTAAAAAAACAGGAATTGTTAATGCAAGCTGTACGCTGCCCTGCATAAGCCAATGAATGTGTACGCCAGGAATCATATGTAACATTAATGGTAAAGTGAAAAATACACATATGCCAAAGCGTTGCATTTCGGAAAGCTTGTACCATTTTTTATTTACACTATTATTTTCAGTTTGTTTTACTACATGGTAACCCAATTTATCAATATCTTTTTCAACTGTTGTTAAGTCTATTTTTTCCTTTGCAGTAAATGAAAGCTGACCGGTTATAAAATTTACCTTAACATCATCAAATCCTTTTTTGGTGAAATGCTTGTGTATTGTTAAGGCACAATTGGCACAATCCATTCCTTCAATTTTTACATTAATTTCTTCGCTCATTGTATTTGCCCAACATTTTATTCATTGTAAAATTACCTAAGATATTTGGCCATTGTATTTCGGTTTCAGAAATATATTTACAATATGGATGTAATTTTTAATCAGCAACAATTGCCGCAAATTGTAAAACAAGTGTATGAAGCTTATAAGCAATGTAAAGTTTGGGCATTTTACGCCGATATGGGTTGTGGTAAAACCACATTTATACATAGCCTGTGCACACAAGTGTTGCAAGTAACGGAGGCCGTAAGCAGCCCAACTTTTTCTATTGTAAACACTTATACAAGTGTAAATGGTGAACCCATTTATCATATGGATTGGTATAGGCTTAAAGATGAAGAAGAGGCTATGGCAGTAGGCGTAGACGATGCAATGTATAGTGGCAACTTATGCCTTATTGAGTGGCCAAGCATAGCCGAAAATTTACTACCTACCAACATGTTGCATATAGAGCTAAAAATGGTTTCAGCACAAGAACGAAGACTTATTATACGCTAAAAATTATAGCCTTATTTTTGTTGATAACCGAAAAAAAATTAATAAACGAATGGCCACAGTAAAACCAATGGTAAGTGCTTCCATAAGCCTTGAAACCTTAGCCGAAACCTTAGATATAAGAGCCAAAGGAGCTAAGCTGCACATTGGGATACCTAGAGAAAGTGGTTTTCAGGAAAATAGAATAGCGCTAACACCTGATGCGGTGGAAGTATTAATTAATAATGGGCACGAGGTAGTTATTGAATCAAAAGCGGGTAGTGGTAGTAAATATTCTGATAGAGATTATGCTGAAGCGGGTGCAAGAATAACACTTGAAAAGGCGGAAGTTTTTAAGGCGCCAATAATTATAAAAAGTGCACCCATTATGGATGATGAACTGCCATTATTGCAACTTAACCAAACTATTATTTCGCCCATTCATGTACCAATTTTAAAGAAAGCATTACTTGAAGAATTGGTTAGCAAAAAAATAACGGCAATAGGGTTTGAATATCTAAAAGATGATAGTGGCACTTACCCAATTGTGCGATCAATGAGTGAAATTGCAGGAAGTGCAGCCATGTTAGTAGCAGGGCAATACTTAGGTAATATGAGTGGTGGAAAGGGATTATTACTTGGGGGCATAAGCGGCATACCCCCAACTAAAGTAATTATTATAGGGGCGGGTGTTGTTGGTGAGTTTGCAACCCGAACAGCATTGGCACTTGGAGCATCAGTAAAAGTATTTGACAATGATGTGTACAGACTTAAAAGATTGCAAAACAACCTTGGCGTAAGGGTTTGGACTAGCGTAATTGAACCTAAAATATTGGCAAAACAACTTAAAACCTGCGAAGTAGCTATTGGTGCTTTAAGCAGTGAAAACGGTAGAAGCCCAATAGTAGTTACCGAAGAAATGGTAACGCAAATGAGGCCAGGTAGTGTAATAATTGACGTGAGTATTGATAGGGGGGGCTGTTTTGAAACAAGCGATATTACAACCCATGATGAACCCACTTATTTAAAGCATGATGTAATACATTATTGCGTTCCTAATATTCCTAGTGGCTATGCAAGAACGGCAAGCCATGCTATAAGTAATGTACTAATGCCGCTAATATTACAATCAAGCGAAAGTGGCGGATTAGATGAAATGATATGGCATAATTTTAGCCTTAGGCATGGTGTGTACATGTACAAGGGGCATGTAACCAATTTTTATATTAGCCAGCGGTTTGATATGAAGTACACCGATTTGAATTTGTTAATTGCTAGTAGGCGATGACGTTACTTATGGTAACTCAACATCCAAGTTTAGCGTTTCTTTAAGATGCTTAACAGCAGGAAATTTTTCTGCCATCATTAGGTAGCGTTCATGGCTGCTTAAGTGTTTTACCGCATTGGTATCGGCATCATCTTGTGTTTCTTCTATAATAATATCAAACCCAATTTGCTGATTAAAAAACTCATTTCGAATACAATCTGCTATATCATTTTTTTCAGTATCAATAAATTTTTTCTGGAGTATTGAGTAGACGGTTACTGTAAATCTTAATTCACTAATAATAGATATTTTAGCGGTGCTTAGTGCACCAAAAACGGTTGTTTTACCTAATTGCTCTAGCTTTAAAACATAGTCTTTCCAAATAGCTAGTAATTTTTCCTCGTTTAAATTTTCAGGATTCCTAATAGGTTTTACTTCAAAATTTCCTCCAAGTTGTGCTTGTAATTTTTCAAGTAAGGTTACTTTATTTTTTGGGTCGGCGGGGGTATATTCCCTTACTGTTGGTAGTTGCCTAACTGGTGTAGTGGGGGGTGGTAAATTACTTGGTTGATTATTTGTTACTGTAGCGGGTGTAGTGTTATTGGCTTCAATGTATAGTTTTCCTTCTGTATGTTTTTTTACTGTTGGGGTATTTGTGTTACTGCTAGCAACACATAGTGTTTTGGTAAGTTTTTTCTCCCTAAATATTAATGGTTGGTTAAGTTGTTTTTTTTTAAGGGAACTAGTTGTTGTAGTATCCGTTTCTATTGTTAATGCTTGTTGCAAATAGTTAAGCTTAATAAGTAACATTTCTACGTGCAGCCTTTTATTTCTTGCAGCTTTGTATTGCTGTTCTGCTTCGGATAGTAGGTTAAGTGCACTAATGATAAACGATGTGCTTATTCGTTTAGCTGTTTCTAAATATTGTGGCTGCATGCCCTCTACAACATCTAATAAGGCTGCGGCCTTGGCATCCTTGCAAACTAAAATGTTACGAAGAAATGTTGCAAAGCCATTTATAACTAAATCGCCTTCAAAGCCTTTTTTATTAATCTCATCGTAGTTTAATAAAGTAGCAGCTAAATCTTCTTTTAGTAAAGCATTTAATAATTCGAAGAAGTAATTATCGTCAAGAATATTTAGGTTTTCAAGCGTATTCTTATAGGTTAGTTTTCCTCCGGTAAAACTTACAATTTTATCAAGAATGCTTAATGCATCCCGCATGCAACCTTCACTTTTTTGGGCTATAACTTGTAAGGCTGCTTTTTCTGCATCTACATTTTCGGCGGTAATAATTTCTTCTAAATGTTCTACGGTATCATGTAGGGTAATTCTTTTAAAATCAAATATTTGACACCTTGATAAAATGGTGGGTAATATTTTGTGCTTTTCAGTAGTTGCTAAAATAAATTTTACATAAGATGGGGGCTCTTCTAATGTTTTCAAAAATGCGTTAAAGGCATTGGAACTTAACATATGTACCTCATCTATTATGTACAGCTTATAGTCGCCAGATTGAGGGGCAAAACGTATTTGCTCTACTAAAACTCTTATATCATCTACCGAATTATTACTAGCAGCATCAAGCTCATGAATATTTAAGGAGGTACCTTGGTTAAATGATTGACAGCTATTACAAGTATCACATGCTTCACCATCGGTTGTTCTGCTTTGGCAGTTAATGGTTTTTGCCAAAATTCTTGCACAGGTGGTTTTGCCCACACCACGTGGTCCGCAAAACAAAAAAGCGTGTGCTAGTTGGTTATTTGCAATAGCATTTTTTAGTGTTGTGGTAATATGGCTTTGCCCAACAACTGTTTTAAAATTTTGAGGCCTATATTTTCGTGCAGAAACAACAAATTTATCCATAACAGCATGCAATATAAGTACACTAATAATCTTAAAAAGGGAAAGTGGCTTAATTACTTGCCCACATTTTTTTGCACATAATTTCTATTTGTATTCCATTGGTGGATGCCTAAGAAACGGATTTTTTTCTTCATCGAATATAAGGCGATAGGTAATTAAATGCCTAGTTTCTACCCCATTTAGTGATTTGTAAATATTTAGCATTATAGGGTTCCAATCGCCACACCAGCCCATTTCATATTCGCTATACCACCCTTTATTTTGAATTAAATTTCCGCATTCTTGAATAATAAAGCTGTCAATGCCTAATGCTTGGTATTTTGGTATTACGCCAAACGCTAATCCGGTTGCCTTTTTACAATGCGCCGTGTACTTGTAATACATTAATTGTAACTTTTGTAATAGCCCTAGCTTACCATTAAAATGCCTAAAGTATTGGTTAATATCGGGTACGTTAATAAACATGGCAATTGGCTCTTCTTTATAATAGGCAAACCATATTAAGCGTTCGTCCATTATTGGTTTCAGTTGTTTAAAAATGGCTAAAATGTCATCTTTGCTAACTTCTTTTGCCTCGCCATGTTGTGCCCATGCTTGGTTATACACTGTTGCAAAATCGCCAGCATATTTTTCAATTTCATTTAGTTGAATATGCCTTGCTGTATAGCCAGCCTTGCTTTTTATTTTTGCATGCCTTTGTTGTATTTTTTCGGAAAATGGCCTATCTATTTCCATGGTATAATAGTACTGGTTATAATAGTTTTTAAAGCCATAGGTTTCAAAAAGTTGTTGATAATATGGCGGGTTATATGCCATGCCGTACACGGGTTCTTTATCAAAGCCAGCAACCATTAATCCCCACCATTTATCTCTATCGCCAATATTTACCGGCCCGTCCATTGCCTCGGCGCCATTTGCCAATAGCCATTTTTTTGATTCGTCGAATAATAGATTTGCAACCGCTTGGTTATTAATAGCGTCGAAAAATCCAATACAACCAGTTGTATAATCAGTGCCTTTATTTACATACTTTTTTACCATAAAAGCAGCAATACGCCCAACGGTAATACCTTCTTTTACAATAATCCATCGTATCACTTTTCCTTCGTGCAAGTGCTTGTTTTTTGTGGCGCTAAAAGCATCTTTCACTTCTTTATCAAGTGGCCTTATGTAGTAAGGATTATTTTTTTGTAAGCTGGCATTAAGCTCAATAAATTCTTTTTCGTGTTCTGGGGTGCTTACAATTATTAGTTGCATTATTGTATACAGTATTTAATTATTTGGCAAATAGTTTATTGGCCATTATTTTATCGTGGCCATAAATATCTTTCCGAAAGTTAAGGGTGCCATTATCATCTACCCAAGCGGTAAAGTAGGCAATTACCACTTTTATTGGTTTCTTTAAAGTAACCCATTTTTCTTTTGCTAGGTGCATGGCAGTTTCTATAGTACTATCATTCCAAGCAGCATCTTCTTTAAGTAAAAAATTTGCTAACCATTTTGGCTCACCAATTCTTACGCATCCGTGGCTAAGGTTGCGTTTGTTATTCTCAAATAAGCCTCTATTAGGCGTATCATGCAAGTAAATATTATAGTTATTAGGGAATAAGAATTTTACTAGCCCAAGGGAATTTGTTGGTCCGGGTTTTTGCCTTATTTGGGGTAAGCCACCTACCTTTCCGCCGTAAGTTTCCATGTTGTTCCTTGCTAAATAATTTCTATCGGTAGCAATTTTGGGGGCTATTTCTTTTTTTACAATACTATAGGGTACATTCCAATAAGGGCTAAAAACTATGTACCGCAAGTTGCCTGAAAAAATAACTGTATTGTTAGCTTCGCTACCAACAATAACGTTCATTTTTTTATGTATCGTATCGTGTAAATACACCGCTAATTTGTATTCAGGAATATTAACATAAATGTAAATGGAGTCCTCTACTTTGGGCATCCATCTTGCCCTTTCCATATTAACAAGTATGGTTCTAATTTTTGTATCTAAAGAATCATTCAACTGTTTTATCATTGCTGGGCCTATTGCACCATCTACCGCTAAGCCATTTCTTTTCTGAAATGATTTTACTGCCGTTAGTAAAGTTTCATCATAGTGGGCTGATGTTTCTTCATTCTGTAAATCGCCGTAGGCAAAAAGTCTTTGCTTAATGGATTGTATGGCATGTGAGGAATCTCCTTGTTTGTAAGCTTTTGGTGGAATAGGAATGGTATCATTATCCCAATCATATTTCTTTCTTAGCGCCACAAATTTTTCTAAGAAATTCTGTAATTTTTTATACTGAGGGTGCAGCTGACCAAAGTTATAATCGGCTTTTGATTTTACTTTTATTGCCGAGTCTAAAATGTTTTTTACATCTACTTTTTTTCTTGGTATAAACCAACCTAACTGGGTGGCATCTACTTGGCTACCTGCATATACCTTAGCCGCATAAGAGAAAAACTGACCTGTAAGCAATAGTTCCGCTTCGGAAAAATTAGCCTGTGCATTTTTTACTTTGCTTTTTGAGGAATTGATAGCCTTTTCATAAGCATCATATACTAATTTGTTATACAGGCTGCTATCTTCAAGCTGTTCTATACTGTGCTGTAATAGGTTGAAGAAATTATTGGCTTGTTCACTACCACCAACGCTATCAAACCATGCAAATTCATAATTTCTTTCTTTATAAAAATCATGGTATTGGGTAGTAAATGTATCAAAGCTAGGATGATTTTGAAGAAACGCATCAATGCCAATACTATCCAAAAAAAGGTTGTTGAATGAGGTGGTTTCGGTAATACTTTCATCCCTTACTGGCGGCTCTCTATCCTCGTAAGGGTTTGGCTTACAGCCCCATAGTAAAACAAGTGAAGCAATGATTGCTACAATTTTTCTCATAGTACAAAACGGTTTAATAATTTTATAGCAATGCCAGCGTAGTTGCAACTAAGCCAGCTGTTTCAGTTCTTAATCTTGTGTTGCCTAAACTTACGGCTTTATAATGTTTTTGCAAAGCCCTATTAATTTCTTCTTTTGTAAAATCTCCTTCGGGGCCAATGCATATTAGCATTTCAGTAGCTTTATTAAAACTTTGTATTGTTATTTTATCATTCCCCTCAACGCAATGTGCAATTAGGTTGGTTTCAATAATATTTGATTCAATTAATTGAAAAAATTTGGTAGGTTCTTGTAACGAAGGAAGCCAACATTGCTTACTTTGAAGCATAGCCGATATTATTATTTGTTGCATTCTATCAAGCCTAAAATGTTGTTTCTCTGTTCTTTCGCATATTAATGGAATTACGGAAGCCACGCCAATTTCTGTAATTTTTTCTAGCATCCATTCAAACCTTGCTGCATTTTTTACCAACGAAATGGCCAAGGTAATTTTTTTTTCTTTATCCTTTTGCACGTCAATATTTTCTATTGCAGCAGTACTTTCTTTTTTTTGAACTTCAATAAGCTTGGCTTTTGCTAATAATCCGTTACCGTTAGTAAGGTGCATATTATCACCCACTTTCATTCTTAATACTTGTATTGCATGCTTATGTGTATCGTTGCTTAAAGCAATAATACTAGTTGACTCTAGTAGTTGGGGTTCGTAAAAAAAAGGAATATCCATATACTAAGTTAGTGTGTACCAAGCTGCAATTAGTTGGCTAATAATTGATACAAAAATACCCCGGTACACATCGCTGTTATTATGTGCGGAAAGTGCAAGCCTTGCACTACACACCATGCCAGCCAACAGTAATGCTACGGTAATATCTAAGCCCATATTTTGTTGGTAAAAAAAGCAGGTAATAATACTTGCAGTTACAATACCAAAAACACCCATGGCGTGCATGCTGATTTTAAAAAAAGTATTAAGGGTTAATGCCAAACTAATGCATATGAAGTTGCCTAAGAAAAAAGACTGAAGTGCTAATGGTTGGTCTAAAAAGTTTCTACTTAAATAATAAATCCACCAGTAAAAAAACATGGTAATTAAGTAGGGTACAATTCTTTCCTTTTGCGTTTTTAAATAAATACTATTAATGAACTGAAGGCGCCACAGTAATAGTGTGGCTACTGTAGGAAAAAGAAAAGTATTGATGGCAACTACTAGCCCTCTTTTAATATTTCCGTCAATACCAGCTATATTGAATTCTAAAGGAAATCTATAAACCACCCAAATAAAGAATAGGGTAGGCATAAATACCGGATGTAATAAATACGAAATTATTTTTGCTGGTAAAAGCTGCCATTTTTTGGTATTGGCTAATATTACTGCTGCCATTATATACTGCTGGGTATTAATATTCTTTTCTTAGCCTTGCTACGGGCACATTTAATTGTTCTCTATACTTTGCTACCGTTCTTCTTGCAATGTTATAGCCTTTTTCCTGTAATATTTCGGTAAGATTTTCATCGCTAAGGGGTTTCTTTTTGTCCTCTGCTTCTATAACATCACTCAATATTTTTTTTACCTCACGGGTGCTTACTTCTTCACCACTATCGGTGCTAAGGCTTTCGCTAAAGAAAAATTTTAATCGGTATGTTCCAAACTCCGTTTGTACAAACTTACTGTTAGCCACCCTACTAACGGTAGAAATATCAAGAAAAGTGGCTTCAGCAATATCTTTTAAAATCATTGGGCGTAGGTTAGTTTCATCACCCGATAGAAAGAATTTTTCTTGGTAATTTACTATTGCCTTCATGGTGTTGTACAAAGTTTGTTGTCTTTGCTTTATCATATCAATAAACCATTTAGCACCATCAATTTTTTGCTTAATAAACTGTACTGCTTCTTTTTGTTTTACATCTTTTTTACTACCTTTTTCATAATCTCTAAGCATTTCTCGGTAGCCTTCGCTAATGCGTAAGTCAGGGGCGTTTTTACTATTTAGGGTTATTTCTAAAACTCCATTTAAGTTAACCACAAAAAAGTCGGGGATTACAAAGGTATCACCAGATTTTTCAGTACCAATATTTCCTCCGGGGCGTGGGTTAAGCTTAATAATGGTTTGAATAATGCTTTTAAATTGTTCATCCGTAACGCCTAATGATTTTTGAATTTTTTCGTAATGCTTTTTGGTAAATTCATCAAAGTATTTGTCTAAAACAACAATGGCTTTTGATACGTTAATACCCTTATTCATTAGTTTCCTAAGTTGTATTAACAAGCATTCTTGTAAGTTTCTGGCGCATACGCCTGGTGGATCAAACTGCTGAATTTTAAGAATAATTTCCTCAATTTCTTGCTCTGATGCAATAATGTTTTGTCTAAAGGCTAAATCGTCAACTATCGATAAAAGTTCTCTCCGTAAGTATCCATCATCATCCAAACTGCCTACAATTTGCTCCGCAATTACTTGTTCTTTATCATTTAAATCAAGCATGCCAAGCTGGTTTTGCATCGTATCATGAAAGGTGTTTTCGGCCTTGTAAGGCATTACTTCCTTATCCGTCATTTCAGGATAATTTTCATCTTTCATTCTATACTCTGCAATATCATCATCGCCCTCAGAAACATAATCGGCCAAATCAATGCTGTCGTAATCATCTGCGCTGCTGTCGCTCTCAAATTCAGGTTCGGCATCCCCTTCGAATTCATCTTTGTATTCGTCTTGACCATCAAAATCTTCATTGCCTAGTTCTAATGCGGGGTTCTCCTCAAGTTCCTCCTTAATTCTTTCTTCTAAGTTTGCGGTAGGCACTTGAAACAGCTTCATAAGCTGTATTTGCTGCGGCGAGAGTTTTTGTAAAAGTTTTTGTTGTAATGATTGACTAAGTGCCATTCTTTATATAAAACGGTTAGAAATTTTTTTAACTGTATTAAGGCGTAAATTTACAAATATTAATGCGTTTAAAATGCTAAAAGTACTTCTTCTGTGTATAATGCTGCAAATGGTGAGTGTTGCAAACGCCCAAATAATAGATAGTTTACCGAAAAGCTTATTAACTAGTGGAGGAATAAAAAATAACAAAGTACTTATTCCTGTAAAACTGCTACCTCCTTTACCATCAAATTGGTATGTAAGCACTTTACCGTTTACGTGTAAGCAAGAATATGCAATTGAAAAAGCAACCAAAATACCTATAAGATTTAGACTCGGCTCACTAAGCTATTGCAATAGCTTAGAAGGAAAACAGTAGTAACAATAATATCTCTTTACACAATAAACATTTACACCCATTAATCCTTCATTTTTTTATAAACAGCGTGGAATTGTAGTTGTAGCAATACTGTTGCTGTTAATGTTATTGAGTTCGGCAGCTACTTTTTACTTTGTAAAAGAGAGTAGCAAAACCAACAAGCTTACTACAGCAATTATTGTAAATACAAAACAAATATTTACCATTACTAAATTGCTTAACAACGCAGTTATAGCCCAGCGAAATTTTTTGCTAACAGGTAATAGTAGCAGCCTAGATCCTTATAACAAAGCAGTAATAGCAATTAATAAAGAAGGCTTTTTTGAAAGTGTGTATGCCAAGGTGCCTGATTATACAGAACTTATAAATGTATTAGAAAGTGATAGCAAGGATATTTTAGCAATTTTAGGCAAAAATATAGTTGCTTATTCCACAAAAAATACAATAAATGTGCAGCGAAACTCAGCTGCAATTAATATTAAGCTAGCTACCGTTAATAAAATTGTAGCAATTATTGAAGCAAACGAACAACAAAAACTAACTGCCACCATCCATAAGCAAAAAGATAGCTTTTTAATGGCCACAACATTTGTAATTATAGGTTTATTGGTAAATATTTTTTTAGTGTTTTTACTATTTATCTTCATTAAGAATGACACACAAATAAGTGTGGCGGTACAAAAAGAATTATTGAGTGCAAAGGAAGTTGCAGAAACTGCAAATTTATCAAAGTCGCAATTTTTGGCAAGTATGAGCCATGAAATTAGAACACCTATGAATAGTATGATGGGTATGGCATCCTTACTATTGCAAACACCGCTTAGCACTGAGCAGCTTAACTATACAAATAATATTCATAGAAGCGGTTTGGCATTGCTTTCTTTAGTAAATGATATTGTAGACTTTTCAAAAATTGAAGGTGGAAAGTTGGCATTAGAGTATGAACCATTTGTGCTTAGGTATTGCATTGATGAAGTATTATCTATTTTAAATAATACTAATACCAAAATAGGGCTTAGAATTAATATTTTACCAGAGGTGCCAAAGTTCATATTTGGTGATGCTGCAAGGTTAAGGCAAGTGTTGCTTAATCTTATGAATGATGCATTATACAATATTCAAGATGGTGTTGTGGCTATTGAAGTAGCAGTTGATAAAAAAGAAAATAATAAATATCATCTTTTATTTGCCATTACTAGTGATGGGGAAGCGGCGGATACCCTGCTATATAAGCAAAATAGCTTCGACGAAAATGTAGAGCAAACGCATAGAACTACAAGAGGTTTTGGATTATCAATTGCTGCAAGAATGGCAAGCTTAATGGGTGGAAGTATTAAGGTAGCATCTAACGCAAGTACACTTACCAACTACGCTTTTCATTTGCCGGTTATGTCGCCATCAGAAGGTAATATTGTGCTTGAAGCAGATGAGGATACTTTTATAAAGAAAATAGATGCTGCACTTTCTAAAAAAATACCCCTGAAAATATTATTGGTAGATGATCAGGAGATGAACTTATTAATACTAAGTTCTATACTTTCTAAAATGGGCTATAGTTGTGATATGGCAAGAAATGGTGTGGAAGCTTATCAATTAGCAATTCAAAACAAGTATAACCTAATATTCATGGATATTTATATGCCTGTGATGGATGGGATAGATGCTACTAAGCGAATAAAGGAATACTTTGTGTCGGTAGATGCTCCATTTATTGTAGCACTTACTGCAAATACGATGCAAGAAGATAGAGTAGCTTGCTTAGAAGCAGGTATTGCTGAAATACTTATTAAGCCCTATAAGCCTTTTGATATACAGCAAGTATTGGTACAGCATTTTATGGCAAATCAACAGAAAGATGAAAATGCATAATTACCTTAATAAAATTAGCCTATTAGTTCATTTAATATTAGCAACTATTTTGCTATTTATATTATTACACATTGAAAAAAATTGGTTTGTAGTTCTTGATAAAGATTTGCAACAATATTTTATTTTAAAACTACAGTTTGCGCCCACACATCTTAAGCTTATTGATATGCTAAGATTTTTAAGCTGCGAGGGAAAGCGTGCCGTAGCATTTTATTTGGGCTTGGAATACCTTTTTATGGTTCTAATATTTACTTGGTTTATTCGCTGTCATTTATTGCTTACAATGCAGCACCCTAAGCCATTATTTAAAAAACTAGGTACGGGAATAATACTGTTGCAAATTGTAGCATTAGCAGTGGATATTACTGAAAATACCTATCAAATAAACTGGTTAATGAATAGCGATTGGGATGGTAATTTTACCCTGTACTATTGGATGGTTAGGGTAAAATGGGTAATTGTAATAATTGGTATTTTACATATTATTTTTACCTTTTTTTTCGATAAAAGTAAATACCCCAAAAAGTTAAAAAGTAGGGTATAACTATACATTTCTTAATAAAATATATATTGTGGTAGCTCCTGTATTTCTATTTACTCCACCCTTTACTCAATTAAATACTCCGTATCCGGCAACAGCTTATTTAAAGGGGTTTTTAAACACAAAAAAAATTCCCGCTTTTCAGGCCGATTTAGGTATTGAAGTAACCCTAGCTCTTTTTTGTAAATCTGGTATTGAAGGCATTTTTAACCACATAAAAAGTAACAAAGTTTCTACCACAGCCAATGAGCAGAAAATGATAGCCTTGGCTAACGAATATATAGCAACAGTTGATGCTGCAATTGCTTTTCTACAAGGTAAAATGCCAACATTAGCCGATCAAATCGCGAAGAAAAATTTGTTGCCAGAAGCAGGAAGATTTGCACAGTTAGAAAACCTTGAATGGGCATTTGGTAGTATGGGAATACAAGATAGGGCCAAGTATATTACTACCATGTATTTGGAAGATTTATCTGATTTAATTAAGAATTGTGTTGATGAGCATTTTGGCTTTAGCCGCTATGCAGAAAGGCTTGGAAGAAGTGCAAATACTTTTGACGAACTATATCACCACTTGCATTTACCACCAACCTATGTAGATGAAATATTGTTAGCATTGTTGGCACAAAAGATGGAGAAATTGCAGCCGAAAATAGTATGCATTTCAGTGCCTTTTCCTGGAAATTTGTATACTGCTTTACGCTGTGGTAAATGGATAAAAACAAATTACCCCACCACTAAAATTATACTTGGTGGTGGCTTTGCAAATACCGAATTACGAAGCCTGAAAGATAGCAGGGTATTTGAATTTCTTGACTTTATTACATTGGATGATGGCGAAGCCCCAATAGAAAATTTATACCATCATATTGTAAGTGAAACTATACCCCTAACAGCGCTAAAAAGAACCTTTACCTTGGTTGATGGGGCTGTTACTTTTATAAATAATAAAAGCTGCCAAGACTATAAGCAGGGCGATGTAGGCACCCCCGATTACAGCGATTTTAATTTAGATAAATATATTTCCGCCATTGAAGTGGTTAACCCCATGCATAGGTTATGGAGTGATGGTAGATGGAATAAATTAACCATGGCCCATGGCTGTTATTGGGGTAAGTGCACCTTCTGCGATACCTCACTTCCGTATATAAAAGATTATGAGCCAATTGCTGCAACTGTATTGGTAGATAGGATGCAGGAAATGATAGATAAAACTGGGGAAACCGGGTTTCACTTTGTAGATGAAGCTGCACCGCCAGCGTTAATGAAAGCGCTTGCAATAGAAATTATTAAGCGAAAACTAATTGTAAGTTGGTGGACGAATGTACGCTTTGAAAAAAGCTTTACCCGAGACCTTTGCTTACTTCTTAAAGCAGCTGGTTGTATAGCCGTTTCGGGAGGGTTAGAAGTTGCCTCCGACAGGTTATTACAATTGATAGATAAGGGTATAACCGTAGCTCAAGTAGCAGTAGTAAATAAGCATTTTACTGAGGCTGGAATTATGGTCCATGCTTATTTAATGTACGGCTTTCCTACACAAACGGCACAAGAAACCATTGATAGTTTAGAAATGGTACGCCAGTTATTTGCAACCAATGTACTGCAATCGGCATTCTGGCATCAATTTGCCATGACGGCACATAGCCCAGTGGGTTTAGCGCCAGAAAAGTTTGGTGTGCGAAAAGCAAGTGAGGTAGCAATTTTATTTGCGGATAATGATGTAGCACATATTGATAGCACTGGCACAGAACATGAAGCTTTTTCGTATGGGTTAAAAAAATCTTTATTTAACTATATGCATGGTCTATGTCTTGATGATCCCTTACACAAATGGTTCGATTTTAAAGTACCTAAAACCACTGTAGCCCCAAATTTCATTGAGCAATGCTTGGTTAACGAAACCTTACAAACGTATAAGCCCACTGCTAAGGTAATTTGGTTGGGTAAATTATTGAACTACGAAATATTTACGCAAAGTAAAAAAGGAAATAGCCGGGAAATGATGCGTATACAATTACTAAATAAGCAAGCAGCAGTTGATATTCAAATTAATAAAGATTATGGAGAATGGCTACTAACGCAATTACCTAGGTTGGATATTTATTCCGGAGTAAACATAAATCTTCAACAACTAAAAGATAGTTTTGAAAACAATTTTCCTGATGAGGATTTTGAATTATTTTGGGATAATAAGCCAATGAATACCTTGCATAAAGTTGGTATGTTAGTTGTGTAACCAGGGTTTATTTACAAAAAATTTTATTATATGCGATTGGTATATGCAGCTATTCAGTTAATTAACGCAGAGGATGTTATGTTAGCCAACAAGCATATTATTGGTAAAGAAGAAATTAAACAGTTGCAAGTAAATATGTTGGTAGATACGGGTGCATTTATGATGGCTATAAATGAGGATATTCAGGCACAGTTACAATTACCCTACAAACAAAAAAGAAAAGCCCAATTAGCGGCTGGTTCAGTAGTGGAGTATGATGTGGTTGGCCCTATTGAGGTTCGCTTTAAAAATAGGCAGGCAACCTGCAATGCATTTGTACTTAAAGGTAATGCGGAGCCATTGTTGGGTGCTATTCCAATGGAAGAAATGGACGTACTAGTACACCCAACAAGGCAAGAATTGTTGGTAAATCCTGAGCATCCTTATTATGCAGTTTTAAAAATGAAATAGCTATTTCATTTTACACCATCACTTGCTGCTTGCTAATTACTTTTTGTAATATTTCTACCATTTTCTCTCCTTTTGCTGCAATTTGTTCTTCTGTCCAGCTAAGGCTAATAGCAGTAGAAATACACCTGCTCATAATGGCATCGCTTACACTAAAATCTTTTGTTTTTAAATTAAGCAAGGCAGTTTTTTGAGCATCATTCAGTCTGTTAAGCGTTGTGGCATTTTTTAAATGATCCCACTTACTTATATAATGCCAATTATTATTATACCAGTAGAAGTGGCCTGCTAACTGTGCTTCAGCTTTCATTGCCTCTACAAAATCTCTGGTTAGTTGTTCCGTAGGTAAATACCAGCTTAAGAAGGTGTGATTATCTCCATCTATATCAGGCACTACTCTAAAAGTAATTTCAGGTACTTTTTCAAGGTAGCTTCTTAGGTGTTTGTTGTTTTTCTTTTGCATTGCTAAAACGGTATCTAGCTTTTTTATTTGTGCTAAGCCCACCGCTGCATGCAATTCACTTATTCTAAAATTATAGCCAATAAATGGGTGTAAGTCAGCACCTCTATCAGTGCCTAAATGGTCGTGGCCATGGTCGGTGTAGCCATCACATTTTTCCCATAGTTCTTTGCTATTCGTCATTACCACACCACCTTCGCCGCAAGTAATTGTTTTTACAAAATCAAAGCTAAAAGTACCCGCATCACCAATGGTGCCAAGGCGTTGGCCATTGTAAGTACCACCAATACTTTGGCAAGCATCTTCTAATAATAGTAAATTATATTTTTTGCAAATTACCTGCAAGGCACCTAAATCTGCCATGCTGCCGCACATATGCACCGGCATTATACATTTAGTATTTGGGGTAATGGCGGCTTCAACTGCTGTTGGGTTCAGCGTCATGCTTTCATCAATATCTACCAACACGGGTATTGCACCTACGCTTAATACAGCTTCAAAACTTGCCACAAAAGTAAATGCAGGCATTATCACCTCATCTCCCACGCCAATACCCATAGCAGCCATAACAGTTGTTAATGCTGCAGTGCCACTACTTGTAAGATGTGCATGTTGGCAACCAAATACTTCTGTAATTGCTTTTTCAAGTTCTTGTGCTTTCCAAATACCTTTACGGGGCCCGTCAAAGCCGTAGCGCATAAGAATACCAGTTTCTAACACATCATTTACTTCTTTTCTTTCTTCGGCACCAAATAATTCAAAACCAGGCATGATTATTTATTTATGGTAAAAATAATGCATTGATGTAAAAGGCACATCAAATGTTAAATGAGTAGTACTATTTCAGGTACTTTATCTTGGAATCGTCCAACCCTTTGGAGTATTTATAACGCTAATAAAATTACTAGTAGGGCTTTCATTATTTTCCCCATCAATATTGCTAGTAGCAATAAAGCATTCTTTCCATTCGCTAGGAATAGTGCTGCTAGGTAGGGAAATATTTATTTTCCCCTTAATAATATTCGTATGGATGCTATGGATTCTTTTTCCTAAGGTTCTTGGGTCGTTACTAATAAATAACGCTACTTTATTAACTGCTTCTACCGAATCGGTAATAGCATAAGTAAGTAGAATTTCTTTTGTTTTGCTATCTCTTTCATCCTTAATACCCAATAAGGTTGGGGCTATTGGGGCAATACTATCTATCCAATACATAGGTGGTACTAATGCTGGCGATTGGTAGTAATTGTTTTGTAGACTATCATTCCAGCCATTAGGGTTTTTCTCAAAACTTTTGCTGCTGAAGTAAGCACTGCCTTGCACTTTTGCATTAATTCTTAGGTTGCGTATTTGTGTAGTTAATTCATTAGCATCTTTCCAAGCAGTATTGGTGCCGGCACGGTATATTCCATGGCCAATATATACATGCTTGCCATAACTATTATTACTCCACCAATCTAGTAAGGTATTGTAATCACAAAGTTTGTGGCCAATTTCCCAGTATAATTGTGGCAGCACATAATCAATCCAACCTTTTTTAAGCCATAATAAAATATCGGCATACAAATCGTCGTAGTTGGTTTGGCCGGCTTTAGAATCGCTACCCATAGGGTCTTTGCTTTTATTTCTCCACACGCCAAATGGGCTAATACCAAATTTTACCGTTGGGGCTGTATTTAATATGGTTTCGTGAATAAGCTTTATTATGCTATCGCAATTGCTGCGGCGCCAATCGTCTTTGTTCATTCCTTTACCATATTTCACATAGTTCTTATTATCAGGAAACTCTTTACCAGGGATACGGTAAGGATAGAAATAATCGTCCATATGTATTGCATCAATTTCGTAACGCTCACACAAATCCTTTACCACACGGTTTACATGTTGTAATACTTTTGGCTCCCCGGGGTCAAAATATTTTTTGTCGCCATAGGTAATAAACCATTCCGGATGCACACGACTAATATGGGTAGGGGATAGGGATGATTTATTTATGTTAAAAACGGCTCTGTAAGGGTTAAGCCAAGCATGAAACTCCATTCCTCTTTTATGGGTTTCGGCAATCATAAATTGCAGTGGATCGTAATATGGGGTAGGGGGCAATCCTTGTTTTCCATTAAGGTATTCACTCCATGGTTCTAATGTAGACGGGTAAAGGGCATCGCCACTTGGCCTTACCTGCATAATAATAGCATTCATGCCATTGCATTTATGCATTTCTAGCATAGCAATGAAGCTGCTTTTTTGTTCCTCAACCGATAAGCCTCTTTTAGAAGGCCAATCTATATTTTCTACACTAGCTACCCACACGCCCCTAAATTCATATTTGGGCTGTGCTACTAAATTTGATACGATAATTATGTGAATAAGTAGACCAACAATTATTTGCTTCATGTATTTATCTGGTGTTTTCAATTTTTATTTTTCTTTGCCAATCTCTAAAAAATACGCTTTACTAAGAACTCTTTACGCCCTACTTATAACTTACCACTTATAACTTACCACTCACTCCACCTTTCACCCTCCACCCTTTACCCT
>Ga0114942_1000050_pt1 | contig 30775 bp, 27 predicted proteins | sample LowerColdCreek_FD_88674 | JGI IMG/M metagenome (GOLD analysis project Ga0114942, IMG submission 88674) | Groundwater microbial communities from Cold Creek, Nevada to study Microbial Dark Matter (Phase II) - Lower Cold Creek | ecosystem: Environmental > Aquatic > Deep subsurface > Groundwater ... | reverse complement strand
CGACGAGGTGGCCCTGGCCAGCCAGGAGATCGCGGCCGGCAGCGCCGACCTGTCCTCGCGCACCGAGACGCAGGCCGCCGCGCTGGAGCAGACCACGGCCTCCGTGGACACCGTGCGCCAGGGCCTGGGGCACGGCGCTCAGCAGTCGGGCCACGCGGCCGACCTGGCCGGCGAGGTGCGCCAGCTCGCTGAATCCGGTGGCAGCACCGTGGCCACGCTGGCCGCCACCATGCGCGAAATCCAGACCAGCTCGACCAAGATTGCCGACATCGTCGGCGTCATCGACGGCATCGCCTTCCAGACCAACATCCTGGCGCTGAACGCAGCCGTGGAGGCGGCGCGCGCCGGCGAGCACGGCCGGGGCTTCGCGGTCGTGGCCGCCGAGGTGAGGGCACTGGCCCAGCGCGCGGGCACGTCGGCCAAGGAAATCCGCGACCTGATCGGCGCCAGCGTGGAGCGCGTCAGCGCCGGCCACGCCCAGGGCGAGGAGGCCGCCGTGCTGATGCAGCGCGTGGTGGACGCCGTGGGCCGCGTGGCGGCCGTGATCGGCGAGCTGAGCTCGCTGTCGCGCGACCAGCACCTGAGCATGAGCGAGGTGGGCGTGGCCGTGCACCAGATGGACGACATGACGCAGCAGAACGCCGCGCTGGTGGAAGAAAGCGCCGCCGCCGCCGAGAGCCTGCAGCGCCAGGCCGAGGCCTTGCGCGAGGTGATGGCGGGCTTTCGCACGGCGGCCTGATCACCGGCAGCGCGGGCGGCCAGCGGCGTTGACGCAGGCCCTTCAGGCGGTCAGCGCGTCGTCCACGGCACTGCGGGCAACATCCAGCCGCGTCTCGCGCTGCCAGGCCAGCAGCCCCGACGGCGTCTCGCGCGGCGGCAGGCCGTGGCTGCGCAGCGCGCCCACGTAGCCGTCGCGGCCCTGCGCCTTGGCCGCATACAGCGCCGAGTCCGCCAGCGCCAGGCAGGCACGCCAGTCCCACAGGCGCGGGTGGCGCGGGTCCAGCGGGAAGGCGCAGAAGCCGATGGACACGGTCACCTGCACGGTCTGGCCCGGGCCGATGTCGAACGGCTGGTCGCGCACGGCGGCGCACACGCGCGCGGCCAGCTCGGGCGCATCGCGCCGCTCGGTCTCGCGGGCCAGCACCAGCACCTCCTCGCCGCCCCAGCGCACCAGCGAATCCGTTTCGCGGAAGACGCCGCGCAGCCGCTCGGCCAGCTGCACCAGCACCGCGTCGCCGGCCGCGTGGCCGTGCAGGTCGTTGATGCGCTTGAAGTGGTCCAGGTCCAGCAGCAGCAGCAGCAGGTCCGCGTCCGGCCCCGCAGCCTTGGTGTCGGACGTCTCGAAGCGGCGCAGGCACAGCGCGAGGTCGTCGTCCAGGCGCAGCTCCAGGTAGCGGCGGTTGCGCAGGCCGGTCAGCGTGTCGGTGAGGCTGAGCTCGCGCAGCTCCGTCGTGCGCTCGGCCACCAGTCCCTCCAGCTCGGCCTCGCGCCGGCGCAGCTGGCGGGTGCGCCAGCGCGTCCAGCCCCAGATGCCGGCCAACGCCGCCAGCAGCCCACCGGCGCGCGCCAGGTCGGTCTCCCACCAGGCAGGCTGCAGCGTGATGGGCAGGGCCAGCACCTCGCCGCCCCACAGCGCCTGATGGGCCGTGGCGCGCACCTGCAGCGTGTAGGGGCCGGGCCTGAGCGGGCCGAAGCTGGGGTTGCGGCCGGTGGCGTCCACGCGCGTCCAGCCCTCGTCCAGGCCCTCCAGCCGGTACTCGTAGCGCAGCCGGGCGGGGTCGGCATAGTCCAGCGCGGCGAACTCGACGGACAGCGTGCGCTTGTTGGGCGGCAGCGTCAGCGCCTCGCCCGGCGTGTGCGGCTGCGCCCAGGGCTGGCCATTCACGCGCAGGCCGCTGATGACGAGCGGCGGGTTGCCGGCGTCGGCGCGCCAGGCCTGGGGTTGCACGCGCAGCAGGCCCCGGCTGCCGCCGAACAGCAGGCTGCCACCGGGCAGCTCGGCGCTGGCAAAGAACCAGAAGCTGCCGAAGCTCGCGCCCTCGGCGGCACCGAAGCCGTCCAGCCGGTCGGCCTGGGGGTCGTAGACGTAGAGCTGGCTCCAGATGCGGCCCTGCGCGTCCTCGTGCAGATGGCCGCCGAAGAGGCCCTCCACGCCATGGCGCTCGCTGATGCGCTCGAAGCGGGCGCGGCCCTGGGCGTCCCAGCCCGTGAGGCGGTGCAGGCCGACGGCCGTCGTGTCCACCCACAGGCGGCCGTCGCGCGTCCACAGCAAGGCCATGACGGCGGGGCTGCCCAGGCTTTCGCCGGGGGCTTGCGGCACGCTCTCCAGCACGCCGCCGGCCGCTTGTTCGCGCAGCAGGCCTTGCTGGCCGCCCACCCACAGGCGCCCGTCCGGCGCCTGGCGCAGCACATAGATGCCGCCGTGCAGCTTGGCGCCGCCTGCCAGGTGCACGCGTTCCAGCGCCGGCGCGTCTGCGCCGGCCAGGCGATAAAGCCCCTCCTGCATGCCCAGCCAGACGCTGCCGTCCTTGCGCAGCAGCAGCTGCTGCGCGCGGCCACCGTCGAGCGGCCAGTCGTGCAGCAGACGGCCTTGCGCCGAGCGGTGCTCCAGGCGGCCGGCGGCGGCCATCCACAGGCTGCCATCTGCCGCCTCGGCCAGGTGCTCGACGACGCTGCGCCGCTCGCGCGGCCAGGTGCCCAGCGTGGCCAGGTCGCGGCCGGGGCGGCCGTCCATGCGCACGATCTTGCCGCTCTGCGTGGCGCCCAGCACCTCGCCGTTCTTCAAGGCCAGCACGGCGCGCACATCGGCCTCGGCGAGTGAACGCGCCGGGTCGGCGGGGTCGGTGTCCGGGCCGCGCACGGCCAGGGCCGGGTGGCTGAGGTGGCGCTGCAGGCCCACGCCGTAGCCACTGACCCACATCGCGCCGCTGCGGTCGCGCAGCAGGCCGCTGATGTCGTTGCCCGCCAGGCCCAGCGCGCGGCGCGGGTCGTGGCGCAGACGCGCTTCGACGACGCCGCTGGCCGCATCCACCCAGTACACGCCGTTCTTGCTGCCCACCCACAGCCGGCCGTCGGCGTCTTCCGCAAGGGCCTGCACGGGCACGCCCAGCGACAGCACCCAGCGCACCCGGCCCTGCTCGACCACGCCCAGCTGGCCGCCCTGCGTGCCCAGCCACAGGCGCCCGCCACGGTCCTGGGCCAGCGCGAGCACGGGCATGCCCTGTGAATGCTCAGGCAGGTCCGGCAGCGGCAGGTCTTGCCAGGCACCGTTCATTCGCCGCGCGAGCCCGCGCCAGTGGCCGGCCCAGACGGTGCCGTCGGCGCCCGCATGCAGGGCCAGCACGCGGCTCTCGGCCTCGCCCCGCCAGGTCAGCGTCTGCGGCTCGACCTTCTTCGTGCCCGGCTCGTAGCGGTACAGGCCGCGGCCGATGGTGCCCACCCACACGGCACCGTCGGGCGCCTCAGCCACCGCGCGGATGGGCGCCTGCGGGGCGCCCTCGGCATGGCGCTCGACGCGGTCAAGCAAGGGGTCGTAGGCCACCAGGCCCAGGAACTCGGTGCCTATCCACATGCGCCCGTCGGCCGCCGGCGCCAGCGCCCGCACCCAACCCAGGCCGCGCCGGGCCGACGCGTCGCCGGCCAGCTCGATGGGCCGCAGCCGGTAGCCGTCATAACGCGTCAGGCCCTTGGAAGTCGCGACCCACATCAGGCCGGCGCGGTCCTGCGCCATGGCCGGCACGGAGTTCTGCGGCACGGCGATGCTGCGGAACTGCACCTCCAGCGGGCCGGCATCGGCGCGGGCAGCGCCCAGCATCCATGCGGCGAACAGGCCGACAAAACCACGAACTAGGGGGGACATGGGCGCGCATCCTAAGGGCGCGGATGCCCCGGCGCCGGCCAGCGTTCAACCCGCCAGCAACGAATCGAGCATCCGACTCGGGTCCGTCATGAAATCCTTCATGACCCGGTAATGCGCCGTGTCCTCGTAGCCCACGCGGGTGATGCCGTCGGCGTCGAGCCGGTAGACCCAGGCGTCGGGGTAGGCCATCAACAGGGGCGAATGCGTGGCGATGACGAACTGCGAGCCCTGCCGCACCAGCTGATGCAGCCGGGCCAGCGCGTCGAGTTGGCGCTGCGGCGACAGCGCGGCCTCGGGCTCGTCGAGGATGAACAGGCTGCGGCCGCCGAAGCGCTCGTTGAGCAGCTTGAGGAAAGACTCGCCGTGCGACTGCTCGTGCAGCGAACGGCCACCGTAGCTGTCGATGATGGGCGGCCCGCCGGGGCCTTCGTCGAGCTTCTCGATCTCGGTCGCGACGTTGAAGAAGCTCTCGGCGCGCAGGAACCAGCCGTCCTGCGGCCGCTTGTAGCCCTTGGCCACGCGCAGGTATTCATGCAGCTCGGAGTGCGAGATGCGCGTGTCGAAGCGGAAGTTCTTGCTGCCGCCCTCCGCGTTGAAGCCCATGGACACCGCCAACGCCTCCAGCAACGTCGACTTGCCGGAGCCGTTCTCGCCGACGAGAAAGGTCACCTTGGGGTGCATCTCCAAGCGGTCCAGCGTGCGGACGGCGGGCAGGTTGAAGGGGTAACGGTCGAAGGACTCGACCTTGTCGCGTTGGAGGGCGAGGTGGAGGATGAACTGGGTGGTGAGCATGTCAGGCGCTCAGCTCGCTGCTACCGGCTACCAAACTCGCGAATCACCTCAATGAGGCCGACGATGTTGGCGTTGAGTTCATCAAGCCGCTCGGCCGGCACCCACCACTCCGTGTGCAGTCCTCCACCCACCTGCTGAACCTCGAATTGCGCCATGAATGCTGATCGAACCTGAAAACGTGTGACGCAGCCATAGCCGCTGGCGGGCACGTTCCAATCACGCGCAATCTGGACGGCATAGGCTTCGTTGGTGACCGGGTAGAAGATCGGCTGATCAGGCAACCGAGGCGGCCAAGCCTTGGAGCCTGACTGCTCCACGAGAGCCAGCTCAACGGGGCCGGTTGGGCGATAGAGGGTGATGGTGCTGTCGTCCATCGGCAAAGTATGCCGAAGTGGTGCCAGCCGTCCGGCCGATGGCAGCGGGCCGGCGGTCAGGCCACCGCCGCTACCGCATCCACCACCACCCGCCCATCCAGCAACCGCAAGGTCCGCGACGCCTGCGCCGCATGCTCCAGCGAGTGGGTCACCATGACCAGCGTCGTGCCGTCGGCATTCAGCTCCCTCAGGATGCGCATGACCTCCGCGCCATGCGCGCTGTCGAGGTTGCCCGTCGGCTCGTCGGCAAGCAGCAAGGCAGGCCGCGCTGCAATCGCGCGGGCGATAGCGACGCGCTGCTGCTGGCCCCCGCTCAACTGACTCGGCCGATGTGAAGCGCGATGCGACAAGCCCAGGCGCTCCATCACCTCCACCACCCGCGCACGCCGCTCCCGCGCCGGCAGCTCGCCGTACTCCAGCGCCAGCGCGATGTTCTCGGCCACGCTCAGGTCGTCGATCAGGTTGAAGCTCTGGAACACGAAGCCGATGCGGCCGCGGCGCAGCGTGTTGAGCTGCTTTTCGCTCCAGCCCGCCACGTTGTGGCCGTCGAACCAGTACTCGCCCCCCGACGGCGCGTCCAGCAGGCCCAGGATGCCCAGCAGCGTGGACTTGCCGCAGCCCGAGGGGCCGGTGATGGCGAGGTATTCGCCGGCCTCGATGTCGAGGTCGATGCGGTCCAGCGCGGTGGTCTCGATGTCGCCGGTGTGGAAGGTCTTGGTGAGGTGCTTGAGCTTGAACATGGTGTCAGTGCAGTTGAATCGAGGTGGCGCCCGTGAGGGCGCGGTAAGGGGAGACGACGACCTGCTCGCCGGGCTGCAGGCCGCCCAGCACTTCGATGACGCCGTCGGCGCGGCGGCCCAGCCGCAGCGGGCGCCGCTCGGCGTGGCTGCCGCTTGCATCAAGCACAAAGGCCCAGGCGCCGCCGGTGTCGGCGTAGAAGCCGGCGTCGGGCAGCAGCAGGGCCGGCTTGGCGTCGCCCAGCGTCAGGCGCACGTCCAGGCCCTGGCCGACCTGCAGCGGCGGCGGGTCGGCGTCGAAGCTCAGCTCGGCAGAGAAGCGGCCGTCTTTCACTTGCGGGTCGATGCGGGCGACGCGCAGCGCGTGGCTGCGGCCGTCGTGCTGCAGCTCGGCAGCCAGGCCCTCGCGCACGCGGCCGAGGTGGAACTCGTCCAGCAGCAGCTCCAGCTTGAAGCGGCCCAGGCTGTCCAGCCGCGCGATGCGGGTGCCGCTGCGCACGCTCTCGCCGACCTGCAGCGTCAACCCCGTCACGCGGCCGGCCACCGGCGCGCGCACGGCCAGGCCTTCGCTGGCGGTACGCATCACGCCGAGCCGCTTGTTGAGGTCGGCCACGGCGCGCTGCATGGCCTGCACGGACTGCTCGCGCACGGCCAGTTCCTCGCGGCCGTCGGCTTGCTGCTGTGTGAACAGGCGCTCGGCCATGCTGAGCTTGTCGGCCGAATCCTCCAGCGCCGACGGCGACAGGAAGCCCGTGCCCGCCAGCTCACGGTTGCGCTGGTGCAGGCGGCGCACGCGCTCCAGCTCGAACTCGCCTTCGGTCAGCGAACGGCGCTGCAGGGCCTGGGCCTGCATCCACGCGGCGCGCAGCGTCGAGAAGTTGGCCAGCTGCTGGGCCGCCTCGCTGGAGCGGGCCATCAGCTCCTGGGCGCGCTGGGTGCTGCTCAGCACGACCAGCAGCTGGCCGGCCTCGACGCGCTCGCCATCCTTGACCAGCACCTGCTCGACGCGGCCCTCCTCGCTCGCGTCCAGCAGCACGGACTGCAGCGGCTGCGCCGTTGCGCGGCCGACGACGACGTCGCGGAAAGCGCCCATCCTGGCGGCGGCGACCTCCACATCCACCCGCGCGACCGGCACGCCACGCGGCCAGTAGCGCACCAGCAGAAGGGCGGCCGCCAGCGCGACGACGACGGACAGGGCGGCAAGGCCATAACGCCGCGGCACCCGCACGCGGCGGTCCATCGCAGCGCCAGAGGTCAGCACAGCCGTCATCCGCGCAGGGCTTGCAAGGGCCGCAACTGCAGTGCCGCGTGCAGGTGCCGGGCCACGGCCAGCGCAGTGACGACAGCCAGCAGCGCGACCGCCGCCAGCAAGACCCACATCGACGCCGGCCCCACCGGCGCGCGCTCGACGAAGCCGCTCAGGTAGAGCTGGGTGACCCAGGCCGCCACCGGCAGCGCGACCACGCACGCTGCGACGAGCACGCCGGCGAACTCCTTCACCAGCAGCCCTGCCACGGCGCCGGCTCCGGCGCCATGCAGCTTGCGCAGCACGATCTCGCGCTCGCGCCGCCGTAACGTGTAGGCGGCCAGCGCGTAGATGCCCACGGCTGCGAGAAGCAGCGCCAGCGCGCCGGTGACGCCGATGAGGGTGCCGATGCGCGTGTCCTCCGCCATCACGGTTGCCTGGTGCTCGCGCACCGACAGCACCTGCGCCTCGGCGGCGGGCAGCATGGCGTTGACGAGGGCGGCCAGCTTGCGGCGCGTCTCGGCGGGATTGCGGCTGTGCACGCTGATGACGCCGGTGCCGTGCTCGACGACGGGAATCAGCAGGACCGGCGAGCGCGGCAGGCGCGGGCGGTCCAGGCGCAGGTCGTCAACGACGGCGACGACGGTGACCGGCTGGCCATCGCGGAAATCCTTGATCACGCCCACCGTCTGGCCAATGGCAGCCTCGGGGCTGGCAAAGCCCAGCGCCGCCGCCGCGCTGCGGCCCAGCACCGCGCCGTTCTTCGCCACCTCGGCGCGGTGGTCCGCCGACAGCCGGCCGGCCAGCACGCGCACGCCGTACAGCGCCAGCCAGCCCGGCGTGAACTCCATGCCGGTGCGCAAGTCGGCGGACTGGCCGCCGGGCCCACGGAACGACGAGTACCACTTGCTCCAGTCGCGTCCCGGCACGTCCGGCGACGCCGCTGCGGCGATGACCTCGGGCCAGGTCTGCAGGCGCGCCAGCAGCGACTGCACCTGCGCGGGCGTCGTCTCGGGCGGCAGGTCCACGGCGATGCGGTTGTCGATCTCGAAGCCGCGCTGCAGGTCGGCCACATGCTGCGTCTGCCAGGCCACGGTGAGGGCGAGCGCGGCGAACAGTGCGGCGGCGCCGAACTGCACCGTCGTCATCACGCGGCGCAGCCAGCGGCTGGCCGCGCCCTCGCTGTGGCTGCGGCCGGCCAGCGACTCCGCCGGCCGCACGCGCAACGCGATGCGCGTCAGCGGCAGCGCACTCAAGGCAGCTATTGCTACGCACAACAACGCGACCAGCGCCACCATGAGGGGCGACAGCACCGGCGTGTCGAAGCTGTGCTGCATCAGCACCGACACCGCCGGCGTGGCCCACCAGGCCAGCAGCAGCCCCAGCACACCGGCCAGGCCGGCCACGGCCAGCGCCTCGACGAAGAACTGCACGCCCAGCACCGACGCACTGGCGCCGAGCGACTTGCGCAGACCGATCTCGCGCTGGCGCCTGAGCGTGCGCACGCTCCACAGGTTGACGAAGTTGATGACGGCCAGTGCCAGCACGCCGGCCGCCGCCGCGGCCAGGCTGCCCAGGCGCAGGCGGCGGTCCGGGCTGCCGGCGCCGTGCAGACCGATGTCCAGCACCGGCAATGCGCGCAGCGTGGCCCACCAGCCGCCGCCCTTCAGGAAGTCGGCCGGCATGGCCGCCGGGATCGGCTGCTTCTCGAACAGGCGCTGCGCCAGCTCGCCCACCTGCGCCGCCGTGGCGCCGGGCTGCAGGCGCGCGTACAGCAGGCTGTTGCCCCAGCTCCACATCTGGTATCGGTGCAGGTAGGCCTTGGCCGCCGGTGCGTTGAAGCCGGCCAGCGCGTCGTAGATCAACGTGGAGTTCCGGCTCGGCGTGGGGATGACGGCCATGACGGTCAGCGTGATCGTCACCGCCTGCGGCCTGCCCGGCTCGCCGTCCACCGTGGTGGTGACGGTCATGGGCCGGCCGACGACGTGGGTCGTGCCGAACAGCTTGTGCGCGCTCTGCTCGGTCAAGGCCACGCCGTCGGGCGAGGCCAGCGCGGCTCGCACGTCCCCGGCGATGGGCTTGATGCCGAACAGCGACTCGATGTCCGGGTCGGCGAGCATGGCCGACAGCCGCGCGTGATGCTGCACGCCTTGCGCGTCGACGGCGCCGACCAGCAGCGGCAAGCCGATGCCCCGGCTCATCTCGGCCACCGGCGCGCCGGTGTCGCGCAGCGCGCGGCTCAGCGGCGTGGCGGGCACGCTGCCGTACCACTCGCTCGTGCCGCCGCCGGGCTGGCGCACCTTCCACTCGAAGGCGATGAGGCGGTCGGCCTCGGGCAGGTGGGCGTCCGGCCACAGCGTGTCGCGCAGGAAGCCGACGGTCAGCAGCGTCAGGGCCAGGCCCAGCGCCAGGCCGGCGATGACGAGGGCGGCCGGGCCGGGCTCGGTGCGCAACTGGCGCCAGGCGCCGCGCCAGGAGGTGGAGGAGGTGAGCAGGGTCATGGCGTGTCTTTTTGCAAGAGGCGGGCCAGCGTGTTTTGCCCAGGAAACCGGGCTTTTCGGCGTCGAACCGTCCGCTTGCGAACACCCGCACTGTCCGCTTCCGGACACCGCCTTGCCCCGGCCCCTGCTCACCCTTAGAGTCGCGCCCTCTCATGATCCTCATCCTCGACGACGACCCCGACGTGGCCCTGGCCGCGCGGCTGGCCTTGCGCAAGCTGGGCCCGGTCGCCGTGCGGCACTCGCCTGCGGAGCTGGCAGCGGCGCTGGACGAGATCGCCCCCGACGTGCTGCTGCTGGACATGAACTTCACGCCCGGCGCCAGCGACGGCGCGGCGGGGCTGGCGTTGCTGCGCGAGGTCGTTGCGCAACGCGACGCGCCGGCCGTCATCGTCATGACCGCCTATGCCGAGGTGGAACTGGCCGTGCAGGCGCTGAAGAGCGGCGCGGTGGACTTCATCACCAAGCCCTGGCCCAACGAGCGACTGGTGGCCTGCGTGCAGGCCGCCCTGGCACGACGCGCGCCGGCGCCCGCCGTGGGCGAGCTGCTGGGCGACGCCGCCGCGATGCAGTCGCTGCGCGCGCAGATCGCGCAGGTGGGCGCTAGCGAGGCCAGCGTGCTCATCCTGGGCGAGAACGGTGTCGGCAAGGAGCTGGTGGCCCGCGCGCTGCACCGCGCCTCGCCCCGCGCGGCCGGGCCGCTGCTGGCCGTGGACATGGGCTCGCTGCCCGAGGCGCTGGTGGAGAGCGAGCTGTTCGGCCACAAACGCGGCAGCTTCACCGACGCCCGCGAGTCGCGGCAGGGCCGGTTCGTCGCGGCGGCAGGCGGCACGCTGTTCCTCGACGAGATCGGCAACCTGCCGCTGGCGCAACAGGCCAAGCTGCTGGCCGCGCTGGAGCGCCGTGAAGTCACGCCGTTAGGCAGCGACAAGCCGGTGGCGGTGGACGTGCGCGTGCTGGCCGCCACCAATGTGGCCGAGGCCGAGCTGTTCGACGCCAAACGTTTCCGCCCCGACCTGCTGTACCGCCTCAACACCGTGGTGCTGCGCGTGCCGCCGCTGCGCGAGCGCGGCGCGGGGGACATCGCCCTGCTGCTGCGCCACTACCTGGCGCAGTTCGCCAGGCGCACGGTCGAGCTGACCCCCGATGCGCTGGCGCGCCTGGCCGCCTACCGCTGGCCGGGCAATGTGCGCGAGCTGCGCCAAGCCTGCGAGCGCGCCTCGCTGCTGGCGCGCGGGCCGGTGTTCACCTGGGACGACTTCGGCCTGGTGAGCATGCCCGCGCCCGAGGAGCCGACGCTGGACCTGGAGCAGCGCGAGCGCGAGGCCGTGCAGGCGGCACTGGCTCAGGTCGAGGGCAACATCAGCCAGGCCGCCAAGCTGCTGGGCGTCAGCCGCGCGGCGCTGTACCGCAAGCTGGACAAGCATGGCCTTTGACGGCGCCCGCGTCGTGGCTGCCGCCGTGGTGCTGGCGGCGAGTTCGGCCGGCATCGTCGCGTCGCTCGATGCCCCGCGCCTGCTCGTCGCCTGCGCGCTGGCTGGCCTGCTCGCCGCCGCGTTCGGCTGGGCCGCACTGAGCCGCCTGGCCCACCAGCCCAAGCCGGTGCCGCCCGACCCGCCGCCCGCGCCCCGGCCCGACCTGGACGCCGCGCTGGAGCACGCACCGCTGGCGCTGTGGCGCCTGGTCGCCGGCAACCCGCCGCTGGCGCTGAACGCCGCCGCCCGCCGCCTCATCGCGCCGGGCCGCGCCGTCGAACCCGCCGCCCTGCTTGCACTGCTGGACGCCCCGCCCGGCCGGCGCGTCGTGACGCTGCCCACCGAGCACGGCCAGGAGCGCGCGGTGCTGGCCACGTCGGCGCTGACCGTGCAGGGCCAGCCGTGGCGGCTGGCGGCGCTGGCACCCATCGAGTCGGAGCTGGAGACCGAGACGCTGGTCGCCTGGCGCCAGCTGGTGCAGGTGCTGACGCACGAGATCATGAATTCGCTGACGCCCATCGCCTCGCTGGCCGATAGCGCGCCGGCCTTGCTGCAGGCCGGCGAGCACGAGGAGTTGCAGGCAGCGCTGGCCGCGCTGGCCCGGCGCGCGGCGCATCTGCAGGGCTTTGTCGAGCGCTACCGCAGCGTCAGCCAGCCGCCCGCACCGACGCTGGCCGACGTGCCGCTCAGCGCCCTGCTGCTCGCGGTGCAGCGGCTGCTGGCGCCGGCCTGGGAGGCCGCGGGCGGCACGGTGACCGTGGCGGTGGAACCCCAGACGCTGGCGCTGCGCACCGACGCAGCCCAGCTGGAGCAGGTGCTCATCAACCTCGCTCAGAACGCGCTGCAGGCCTGCGCCGGCCGGCCGTCGCCAGAGCTCAGCATCGACGCCCGACTGAGCCGCGGCGCGCGGCTGCGCCTGACGGTGGCCGACAACGGCCCTGGCGTCGCGCCGGGGCTGGAGCAACGCATCTTCACGCCCTTCTTCACGACGCGCGAGGGCGGCAGCGGCGTGGGGCTGGCCGTCGTGCGCCAGCTGGTGCACGGCCTGGGCGGCACGGTGCGCCACGCCAAGCGGCCCGGCGGCGGCGCCTGCTTCGTCATCACCTTTTGACGCGCTGGCGTGCAATCTCGGGCCGACCGTCCAGAAATGCCGGCTTTCCTCGGTGGTGTGCCGTGGAGGCGGGTGTTAGGCTGCCGCCTGTTTCACGCTGGGGATGGAGTCGATGTTTCACGAGCTGCAGGAGTTGCTGGGCGCCTACCTGATGCCGGTGCTGTTCGCGATACCGGTGGCCGTCGGTGTGCTGCTCGTCGCCATCTTCAAGCGTGACGACTACCGCCCGCCGCGTGACTACACGCCGCCGCAGCGCCCGCCCGAGGCCCGGCCCCGCACGACGCCGTCACCGGTCACGCTGCCGCCCTTGCCGGGTGTGGGCGGCCCGTCCATGGCCAGCGCCTTCGTCACGGCACCCACGCCGATGCAGCCGCCGTCGGCCGTGCCGGCGGTGCCCGAAGGCCCGCCCACCGTCCTCATCGCCGACGACTCCGCCGTCGTGCGCACCAAGCTCAAGCGCCTGCTCGAAGGTGCGGGCTTCACGGTCGTGCAGGTCAACGACGGCAACGAGGCCATGGCCGAGCTGGAGGCCAAGCCCGAGATCGCCGTGCTGATCACCGACCTGGAGATGCCCAACAAGGACGGCTTCGAGCTGATTGCCGATGTGCATGGCAGCCTCACGACCGAAGACCTGCCCGTCATCGCCATCACTGGGCACGACGAGCTGCATGGCCGCGTGGGTCAGATCGAAGGCGTCTACGGCATCTTCAAGAAGCCCTGGAACGACCGCGAGCTGCTCAAGCGCGTGGAGTCGCTGGTGCATCTGCGTGCCGCGGCGTCGCGGCGGCAGCGCCGGGTGACGGACGCGCGCGTGCCGCCGGCCGCCTGAACGGCGGCGCGCTCAGGCGGGCCGAAAACTCCACCTCAGCTGGATCTCCGACGGGCCGAGCTTGGCCTGATCCTGCCCCTCGGCGTTCAGCCGCACCAGCTTTTGCTCCAGCCAGCCCTGCGCCTCCAGCCACCGCAGGCTGATGCGGCTCTCGCTGCGCTGCGCGCGGCGGCCGGCTTCTTCACGGGTGCGGACACCCTGCACGTCCTGGATGAGCACGCCCAGCGAGGCCCAGGCGCGGCCGTTGCGGGTGTCGAGCACGACCTGCAACGTCGGGCAGTAGGTGTCAGCGCGCCGGGTTTCGCTGCCTAGCGCTGTCTCGGTGTACTCGACCCAGCCCTGCACGTCACCAAAGCGGCCCTGCACGCGGTCGTCCAGCTTGGCGCTGACCTGCAGGCCGCAGGCTGCGGCGCCGGTGAAGATGAGATAGGGCGTGGCCGGGCCGTCGTCCTCGGGCGCATCGACGCCACCGCCGGCCTGGCGGCGCGCCTCGGCCTGGCAGGCCGTGCGGGCCTTGCCGGGAGGCTGCTTCTCGCAGGCGGCTGCAGCGTTGCCGTAGGCCTGCAGCCGACCCTGGGTGGACGCGGGCATGGTGGCGGCCGTCAACGCCGAGGCCTCGCGCATCAGGCATTCGCGGTCCTGGCCGCACCGGGCCATCAAGGCTTGCGCCTGGGCCTGCATCGCGGCCACGTCGGGCATCGGCGCCATGGGCGCGGCCGTAGCCGTAGCCGTAGCCGTAGCCGTAGCCGTAGCCGTAGCCGTAGCCGTAGCCGTGCGCTGGGCGGACTGCAGCTGGCGGCGCTGGTCGTCCGGGTCCAGCGGGTTGTAGGGATAGCGCGTGCCGTCGCTGTGCATCAGCGCGCTGAGCTGCCAGCGCTGGCCGAGCCGCTGCTCGCCGCGGTCGGAGCCGGCCTGCACGGGGCCTTGGCGCTGCAGCTCGATGTCGAGCACGAGGCGGCGTTGCTGCTCTTGTGCGTGGGCGCTGTCGGCCAGCACGCAGAAGCCGAACAAGGCCAGCAGCGTCGTCAGCAACGTGCGGCGGGAGGCAGGGTGGGCGGTCATCGGTGGCTCCGGCAGGGGTGGGATGGCCGGCATCGTCGGCCGCGGGCGGCGGCGGCGCATCGCCCGCGAGGAGCCATGACGACGGGGCCGGGCCATGGCTCCTCGCGGGCGATGTGTGACAGCGGCCGATGCCGACGGGCCAGGCCACGGCGCCGCTCGGGCGTCAGCGGAAGGCGCGCGGGCTGAGCGCCGATGCTGCGGCCGCCAGTGCGCAGGCCATCAGCAGCACCGGCAAGACCTGGCGCGTGGCCGGGTCGAACAGCAGGCCGGCACAGGCCAGCGCGGCGCTGCTGACGAGGGCGTCGGCCAGTTGCAGCGCGGAGGTGTTGCTGCCTTGGCTCTGCGGCGGCGAGAGCTTGAGCAGCAGTACCGACAACATCGGGAACGACAGGCCGATACCCAGGCCCACACCCACCCAGCCCAGCAACACCAGCACCGCCGGCAGCGCCGCCGAGAGCAGCGGCAGCATGACCACCCCCAGGCCCCCGGCCGCCAGCGCAAAGCCGGCCGGCAGCAGGCGGCGCCGCGCCGCCTCGCCGTGCACGCGCGCCTGCACGGCGCTGCCGATGCTCCACGTCACCGCGCCGGCGCTGAGCGCAATGCCGGCCTGCGTCAGGCTCCAGCCGAAGTGCCCGGTCAGCAGCAGCGGCAGGAAGGCCTCGGCGCTGGCGAAGGCGGCAGCGATCAGGCCGCGCAGCAGGATGACTGTGGGCAGGCCGCGCGCCGCCGTCAGCGTGCCCGCCGGCAGCAGGCGCCGCGCCGCAAAGCCCGCCAGCGCCAGGCCGGCGCTGAACAGCAGCCAGGCCGCCAGCCCCTTCTGCTGGCTGGCCGCATGCAGCACCAGCGCGCCCACGCTGGCCAGCAGCGCCCAGCGCATGGCGCCCCACAGCAGGCGCTCGCCCGTGCCGGTGCCCACACGCCGCAGCGCCGGCAGCATCAGCGCCGCCGCCACCGGCACGGCCGCTGCCACGGCCAGGAAGACGGAGCGCCAGCCCAGCGTCTGCACGAGGAAGGACGCCAGCGCCGGCCCCACCAGCCCGGGCACGACCCAGGCGCCGGCGAACAGCGCGAACAGCTGGGGGTGCAGCGCCTGCGGCACGACGCGGCCGACGCCGACGTACAGCGTCACGCCCAGCACGCCGCTGCCCAGGCCTTGCAGCGCCCGGCCCGCGACCAGCGCCGTCATAGACGTGGCGAAGCCGGCCAGCAGCAGGCCGGCGAGGAAGACGGCCAGCCCGGCCAGCGCCGCGCGATGCGGGCCGCGCTTGTCACACAGTTGGCCGGCGGCCGTCATGCCCAGCACCGAGGTGGCCAGCGTCGCGCCAAAAGCCAGCGCGTACAGGGACAGGCCGTCCAGCGCGCCGGCCACGGCAGGCATGGCGGTGGCGACGGCGATGGACTCGAAGGCCAGCATGGAAATCAGCGCGACGGCGCCGATGCAGGGCGCGCGGCGGCCGGGGGCGAAAAGCTTGTCGGGTGGGGCGGTCACGGGGTGAGCGAGATTCATGGCGTGCAGCCTAAAAGCTCAAGCGCACTTCAAGGCAAGCGGTTTCTGTGGCGCGAGGGGACAATCGGCGCATGTCAGTTTCGGTCCTCCACTGCGCGTCCGCCGGCTTCGAGTCGGCCTGCCGCATTCCCGCCCTGCCCGTCTCGCACCGCAGCCACGGCCTGCACGGCCACAGCTATTTCGCCACCGTGCGCGCGGCACTGCCCGGCGGCTGGGCGGCCTTCCCGGGTGGCGAGGTCGAGGCGCTGCGCGCGCGTATCGGCGAGGTGGCCGCGCCGCTGGACCATGCGCTGCTGAACGACCACCTCACCGAGCCCACCGACGAGAACCTCGCCCGCTGGGTGCGCGCCCGCCTGGCGGTGCCGGGCATCGTGCAGGTCGGTGTGCAGAGCACTGCGCACAGCGGCGTGGACCTGGACGGCGCCGGCCATGCCCATGTGTGGCGGCGCTACCGCTTCCAGGCCGCGCACCAACTGCCCAACGTGCCAGCCGGCCACCAGTGCGGCCGCATGCACGGCCATGGCTTCGAGGTGATCCTGCATGCCAACACCGACCTCGGCGAGCGCGACCTGGCCATCGACTACGACCACCTCGACGAGGTCTGGGCGCCACTGCACTTTGCGCTGAACTACCGCTGCCTGAACGATATCGCCGGCATGCAGAACCCGACCACCGAGAACATCTCGGCCTGGCTGTGGGACCGGCTGAAGCCGGTGCTGCCGGAGCTGAGCTGGGTGACCGTCTACGAGACCGGCTCCAGCGGCGCCAACTTCAACGGCCAGAGCTACCGCATCTGGAAGGAGATGACGCTGGACAGCGCCGTTCGCCTGAAACACGCACCGGGCGGCCACCCACTGGCCGGCACGCACGGGCACACCTTCACCTTGCGCCTGCACCTGGCCGCGCCGCTGGACCAGGTGATGGGCTGGACGGTGGACTTCGGCGATGTGAAGGCGCTGTTCAACCCGATCTTCAAGAGGTTGGATCACCACCCGCTGTACGAGATTGCGGGGCTGCCGGATGGCGATGTGGCGAGCATTGCCGCGTGGGTGCTGCGCGAGGGCGGCGGCGTACTGCCGCAGATCGACCGCGTGGACCTTTATGAGACGCGCGGCTCGGGGGCGATCGTCAGCCGGGCTGACTCTGAAGAATTGATCCCGGTATGACGTATTCGGTCAAAGAGCTGTTCTACACACTGCAAGGCGAAGGCGCCCAGGCCGGTCGTGCGGCGGTGTTCTGCCGCTTTGCCGGCTGCAACCTTTGGACCGGCCGCGAGCAGGACCGTGCGACGGCGGTCTGCACGTTTTGCGACACGGACTTCATTGGCACGGATGGCGAGGGTGGCGGCAAGTTCGCGACGGCCGATGCGCTGGCGGATGCGATTGCTGCGGCTTGGCCAGGCGGGGGCAAACCGTATGTCGTCTGCACCGGCGGCGAACCGCTGCTGCAGTTGGACACGCCGCTGATCGACGCGCTGCACGCACGCGGCTTCGAGATCGCGGTCGAGACCAACGGCACGCAACCCGCGCCGCCTGGGCTGGACTGGATCTGCGTCAGCCCCAAGGCCGACGCACCGCTGGTGCTGACCTCGGGCCATGAGCTGAAGCTCGTCTACCCGCAGCCACTGGCACCACCCGAACGCTTCGCCGGCCTGGACTTCCAGAACTTCTTCCTGCAGCCGATGGACTCGGTGCTGCAGCGCGATCACACCAAAGCGGCGGTGGCTTACTGCATGGCGCATCCGCAGTGGCGGCTGTCAGTGCAGATGCACAAGGTGGTGGGCATTGCGTAGGTTGGGGTGAGTTCACGAACCCCAACATTCAACGAGTCAGTCGTTGGGGTTGCCACCTCAACCTTCAGCGCTAGTTCTGGATATACCGCTCAAACACCCCGCCGAAATCCTTGCGGCTGAGCTTGTCCAGCACCACGCTGTTCACCGTGTTCAGCAGCGACAGGTAGTGGCGGCTGACCTGCTCCTCGCTGACCTCTTGGCCCAGCTTGAACATCTGGCCGGTCACACCCAGGCATTGCATCGCGATGTCGCGCGCCTGGGCATCGCGGTCCTGCAGCTTGCCGATGCTGTGCAGCGCCTTGTAGATGTCCTTCAACTGCTCGATGAAGTTCTTGCGCACATCGATGCTGAACGGCGCGCCGTCGCCAATCTGGAACTTCAGCTCGACGTCCATGTCGATGGTGCCGGCCGTCTCCAGCGTCACGTGGCTGATGCGGTGGCTGAGGTAGTCGTAGCGCTTGATGACGCGCTTGGACGACACCGCCGAGTCGCCGTCGACATGCACCAGCGCGAGGTTGGTGAAGCAGTACTCGTCCTTCTTGGACTTGATGAGGAAGAAGATCTTTTCGCCGTCCTCACTGAACAGGTAGTCGTCGGCATCGACCTTGTTGAAGTCGGCGGCGGGCACGATGACGCCGATATCGCTGAGGCCCAGGGCCTCGGAAGCCAGTCTTTTGAACATTGCTCACTCCACAAAAATGGGTGGCGCGAGTGTGCCCCGGGGTGCGTGCAGTGGCGACGGGTGAACGCCGGGAATATGAACGCCACGCCCATGAAAAAGGGAGCCTGCAGGCTCCCTCTCATCCAGCGACACAGGCCTGTCAGAACCGGTAACCGATGCCGAACTTGATGGTCACCGGGTCCAGCGAGGTCTCGAAGCTCTGCCCGGTGGACAGCGTGCCGGTGGTCTTCAGCAAGGTCTTGCCGACCGACACGCTGGCGGACCAGTCGCGGGTGACGTTGTAGGCCGCGCCGACTTCCACCGTCGGGCCCAGCCGGCTCTTCATGGCCAGCGTCGTCGGCATCGCGGCGGTGCCGCCGGAGATGCCGGACAGCGCCGCCGTGGCCTTGGACCGGGACAGGTGGTGGTAGGTGACGCCCGCGCCGACGAAGGGGCGGAAGCTGCTGCTGGCCTCACCGAAACGGTACTGGGCCAGCAGCGAGATCGGCTGGGACTTGACCGTGGCGAGCCGGCCGGTGCCGGCGATGGCGCCGGCACCGACGACGTCATGCTTGAACGGCGCGGCGACGGACAGGTCGAAGCTGAGGTGGTCGCCCGTGAAGTAGGTGACGCCGCCGACAAAGGCGCTGGCCTTCTTCACGTCGAACCGGGTGCCGACGAAGCTGGGCACGGTCAGGTCCGTGCTGTCGACGTCCGGGCTGACCTGCGCGCCGCCGGCATGGACGATGAAGCTGCCGGCCGACTGCGCGAACGCGCCGCCGCTGGCGAGAAGGACGGCAGCGAAGAGGAACTTGGTTTTCATGGGTGTCTCCGAAGGACGGGCCGCGGCTTAGAGCCAGCCCTTGGCGGCCAGGGACTTGGCGATCAGCTGCTGCGTGAGCTGGTGCAGGTAAGGCGTCGGGTGGAAGCCGTCAGAGAAGGCATAACGCTGCCACCAGTCGGTGCCGGTCACGCCGACAGGGGGGGCGGCAGACAGCGCAGCGGCAGTACAGGTCGGGAAGGTGTAGGTGGGCAGGCCGTCGGCGCCGACGCCGGTGCGTGGGCAGGCCGGGTCCTTCACGTTGGTCAGGCCGTACTGGGCGGGGTTGTTGACCCGATCCTGGAAGCCCTTGTAGAAGTCAATGAGGGCCACGCGCTCGTCGTTGCCGAACTTGGCGGCGAGCTGGGTGTTGTAGGCCGTCATCCAGCCCTGGAAGGTGGCCTGGGCCTGGGCACGTGCGGTGGCGCCTGCCGTGCCGCCGCCGCTGGCGAGCGCGACGCTGTCCAGCACTGTCTGGAAGCGCGGCGTGTAGGTGATGTCGGGGATGTTCAGCACGACGACGTGGGTCGCGCCCTTGTCGAGCACGTTGGCCTTGATGGCGTTGTAGAACTTGTCGGCCAGCGCCGTCATGTAGGTGGCGCCGATCTGCGCCGTCGTCGTCGCGCCACCGCCCAGCGCGGTGCCGATCTGCGTAGGCGTCAGCAGCGTGCCCAGCAGTGCGGAGTAGGCGGCGGCGGTGTCACGCGGGATGTTCAGGTAGGCGCCCACCAGATCGGCCGCGTCATTGCCACCGCCATCGATGATGACCAGGTCGGTCGCTGCGAAGCTGCCCAGCGAAGCATGGGTGGCCAGTTGCACGCCGACGTTGAGCGGGTTGGTCGGGCCGGCACCGGCGCCGGTGTAGGTGATGCGGCCGCCACCGATCGAGAAGTTGGTGCAGCCGGCCTTGGCCGTGTTGGCGACGAAGGTGGTGCCGGTGAAGCTGTAGAAGTTGCACAGCGCCAGGCCGTAGTTGGCGGCGATGCGCTCGGCGTAGATCAGGTTGTCGGCGCCCTGGACGGTGAACTTGTAGCCGAAGGTGCCGCTGTCCTGGATGCTGTCGCCGAAGACCTTGACCGACGTGATCTTGACCTGGGGCGTGGTGTCAGCCGTGGAGCCGCCACCGCCGCAGGCAGCCAGCAACAGGCCGGCGAGCAGTGCCGCCGAGGCAGCAGCGACGCGGTTGAGTTGAGATGTCATCGTTTTCTCCTGGCGACGCTGCCACGCGGCAGCTGCGAATTCGGGAGCGCAACTCTAGCCGCAGCTTTTCCTGGAAGTCTTTTGTTTTTCTGCTTGATGCTGGTCGAGCAAGGCCGCCGAAAGCCCGTCCAGTTTGCCCACAACCCTGTGGATGGCGCTGGGACAACCGCACAGATATCCACAAGCCAACGGACTTCGCCAAAGTTGTTCGCATTGGCGGCGCAACTCATCCGATCCCGGCGCACAGGCTTGTGCGGATTGCAAGTCATTGCTGGAAAAGGATTTTTTCCACTTGTCCACAGCGAGTGGCGCCCTCTATCACTACGACTACCTTTGAACCTTCACTACAGTCTTGAATACATAGGACAACTCCACCATGGACATTTCCGCCCTCCAGCAACGTCTGCGCCGCTTCGCCGACGAGCGCGACTGGCAGCCTTTCCAGACACCCAAGAACCTTGCGATGGCCATGACGGTCGAGGCAGCCGAGCTGCTGGAGATCTTTCAGTGGCTGACCCCCGAGCAGTCGGTCAACCTCAGCGACGACCAGCGCCGCCACCTGGGCGAGGAGCTTTCGGACGTGCTGCTCTACCTGGTGCAGATCGCCGACCACGGCGGCGTGGACCTGGACGCAGCCGTCGAGCGCAAGCTGGCGATGAACGCCGTGAAACATCCGCCGTTGAAGAAGTCTTGATGGAAACCATCGCCGTCATCGACTTCGAAACCACCGGTCTCGGGCCCACCAGCGGCGGGCGCGCGACCGAAGTTGCCGCTGTGCTGGTGCGCGGCGGCGAGGTGGTGGACCGCTGGAGCAGCCTGATGAACAGCGGCACCTGGGTGCCGCCCTACATCCAGGCGCTGACCGGCATCAGCAACGAGATGCTGGCCGGCGCGCCGGACTCGTCGCACGTGATGGGAGAGCTGGCCCGCTTCACGGCCGGCTGCCCGCTGGTGGCGCACAACGCGTCTTTTGACAGGGGCTTCTGGCAGGCCGAGATGGCGCGTGCCCAGGTCGAGCCCGACCCGGCACATGCGTTCGCCTGCACGGTGCTGTTGTCACGCCGGCTCTGGCCCGAGGCCGGGAGCCATTCACTGGGCTCGCTGGTGCGCTTTCACGGCCTGAGCTTCAGCGGCCGCGCGCACCGGGCGATGGCCGATGCCCTGGTGACGGCCGAGCTGTTGCTGAAGGTGCGGGCCGAGATTGCCGGCCGTTTCGCGCTGGATCTGGGCGATGCCGCGGTTGACCATGCACTGCTGGCGCAGTTGCAGCGCACGCCGTTGCGGTGGCTCCGGCGTGGTCTGGTCGAGCATGTCAGGGCGCAGAAGGCAACGGCTTGAGTGCAAGACGCCCAGAAAAAATTCTGTCAAGGCCCCTGCTTGCGACCCTGGGCAATGACAATCCCGCCCTTTCGTCCCCGCGCTACTGCCCAAAAAGTTCCATGTCCGTGATCCAGGTTCGCCCCGCCACCCTGCGCGATGCCAAGGCCATCGCCGAGATCCATGTCGCCGCCAGCCAGGATGCCTACAAGAGCCTGCTGCCTGCCGCCGCCCTGGATGCCATGTCGGTGCAGAAGCGCCAGGCCTTCTGGCGCGAGGCCATCGATCTGTGCGAGCCGCAGGTCATCGTCGCCCATCTGGACAACAAGATCATGGGCTTCGCCGGCTTCGACCGTTCGCGCGACAAGGGCACGCCCGCCACGACCGGCGAGGTCTGGGCCCTCTTTGCCGACCCGGTCCACCTGGACAAGGGAGTCGGTCTGGCGCTGTGGGATGCCACGCGTGATGGCCTTCAGGAAGAAGGCTGCACCAAGGCCACGCTGTGGTGCTACCTGCGCAACGAACGCGCGCTGCGCTTCTTCGAGCTGGCCGGTTTCAAGCGCGAGCTGGGCAGCGCCCGCACGACGGAAGTCGGTGGCGCACGCGTCGAAGAGATCCGCCTGCATCGTTCGCTGGTCTGAACGACAAGGCGCCCCGAAGGGCGCCTGTGTACTGCGTATTTCGGGCCGAGCGCAGGGCCGCTCCCAAGCCGGCCCGCCAGGGTGATTTACTTGCGGCTCAATGCCGCAAGCATCACCGTCCCCTCGGAGGCTGAGGCTGGACACATGGCGCCCAGTGGGCGGCATGTGCGTGCCGAAGGGCTGCGGCGAAAGCCGCAGCGCGGCCTGCAAGGCCGGCCAAGGTACACCTTGGCCGAGGGGCTTAACCGCGACGGCGGCGGGCGATGGCGCCAACGGCCATCAGGCCGGCCAGCATCAGCGCATAGCTCTCGGGTTCCGGCACGGCGCTGACGGCGAAGGCGGTGGTGTCGGGTGTGACGCTGCTGCCATTGCCGCCGACGTTGATGGCCCAGTTGGCGGCGTTGTTCACCATCGGGGCGTAAGCGGCAAAGCTGAGTTCGCCGGTGCGCATGCCGGTGTAGCCCGCGTAGTCGGTGCTGCTGGTCAGCTTGATCGCGTTGACACCCGCCGTGAGGCCCACGGTGGTCAGCGAATTGCTGTTGGCTTCGCTGGACGCGGCCGTCAGCATGGTCGTCACGGCGGTGGCGCTCGTGCCCAGGAAGGCATAGACGGTTTCGGCGGTGGCGCTCATGCCCAGGTTGCTGCTGTTCAGCACGCTGAAGCTGCCGATGGAGGCGCTGCGGCTGGCGACATCGATGGCCGAGAAGCGCACAACGGTGCCAGCCGTGATGACAGCGGCGCCGGTGTTCCACTGGAACGAGGACTCGTTGTTGCCGAGGGTCGTGGCATTGCTGGCCGTGCCGTCGGAGAAGAAGATTTTGGTGTTGGCGGCCAGGTCCACGAAGGTCACGAGAGACCAGCCGTCTTCGTCCGCATTGAACGACGTGAATGCCAGGTCGCCCGTGCTCAGGGCTTGGGCGGACAGCGCGGTGGCCAGGACGGGCAGGGCGAACAGGGTTTTCTTCAGCATGGGGGCTCCGATGGGGTTGCGTCACGCCGGCTGTTCAGCCGGCCGTGTGCGGTGACGCTGGCAACTGTCGGTGCGCCATATGAACCATCGATGACCACCCGCCCAAGCAGGCTCCTGCTCCCCCGATTCAGGGGGCAGGCGGTCTTCACGCGGCGTAACCGCCGGATGCCAGCGCCCAGCCGTCGGTGGCGTCGTCATGGCGCTGCACATGCACCGGGCAGAGCTTGCGGGCGGCCGCGCGTTCGACGAGGTTCTCGGCCTGCTCGGGCGTCAGCTGCAGCGCGAAGCGCAGCCAGCGCTTTTGCACCAGCGGCAGCGCCCAGGCGTCTTCAAGCGCCCAGCGGATCTCGTGTGGCTGCTGAAGCTCAGCAGCCGCCAGCACGCGGGGCGCCAGTGCGAGCAGGAAGCGGTTGAAGTCGGTGCGGAGCTGGTCAGTCGGCAGCAGCGCTTCCAGCCGGCTCAGGCGTGCACTCCAGCCGGGCGTGGCGAGCTGGCGTGTCACCAGCGCCTGCAGCGCCTGGATGGGGTTGAACAGGCGCAGGCGGTTGGGTGGCAGCACGTGCAGCGGGATGTTGGCGGCTTCCTCATGGCTCAGCGGCGTGACGAAGCTGGCCAGCACGGCCAGACGCTGCCAGTCGGCCTCGGCCAGACCGCCGATGCGGGTGATGGGGCCGGCGGCGCAGCTGTCGGCCATGCCGATGAGGGCTTGATGGCCGCGGCTGCCCTTGGCCTGGTTGGCGCGCCGGCTCATGACGGCCAGGTTGCCGGCCGCGTAGCCGGCGTCATCACGGACGCGATCGATGCTGCGGTTGTCTTCGCCCAGCAGCTCGCGGGTGATGGGGCAGTGGCTGGTGTCGAGCTGGGCCAGGTGGTGCGGCGTCAGCTGGATGTCCTCGAAGCTGCGGCCGTGGGCCCAGGCGTGGGTGCGCAGGGCCAGCCACAGCTCGACCTGCGGGCTGGCCGGCGCGCGCACGGCGCGGCCACGCGCCGACATCCAGCCGCGCTGCAGCGGCGACTGTGGGTAGAGGTGGGCGATGGGCGGCGTCAGGCCGTGCAGCGCGTAGTCGCGGCCCAGGGCCAGGCCGACGCGCTCGTGGGCGCTGACGGGCGAAGGGCTGTCGTCCATGTCCAGTGCGAACTGGACGAGGGCGGGGTGGGCGATGACGTTGGCGTTGACGACGGCTTGCATGGCGGAACTCCTGGGTTGAGAGGCACGCCGTTGATTCGCGGGCCTTGCAAGCAGTCTGTGAGCCAGCTGGCTCATGAGATGATCCACCGCAAAACCACTGTGAATATTTTCAGCATGGACCGCACCGAGCGCTTCTACAAGATCGAACACCTGATCCGCACGCGCGGCTGCGTGTCGTTCGCCGAGCTGATCGGCGCGCTGGAGGTGTCGCCGGCCACGCTCAAGCGCGACCTGGCCTACTTGCGTGAGCGGCTGGATGCACCCATCGAGTACGACGCCGGCGCCAATGGCTACCGTTTCGGCGAGCAGTGGCGTGGCGGCAAGCATGAGCTGCCGGGCGTGTGGTTCAACGAGGCAGAGCTGCATGCGCTGCTGACCATGCAGCAGATGCTGGCCGGGCTGGACGAGCAGGGCGTCGTGGGTCGCCACCTGCAGCCCATGTTCGACAAGATCACCGGCATGCTGGGTGTGGACCAGGGCGAGGCGCAGGAGCTGCGCCGGCGCGTCAAGCTCATCGGCACGGCCAGGCGGCGCATTGCCAGCGACAGCTTCGAGACCGTGGGCAGTGCCGTCGTCAAGCGCAAGCGCCTGGCCATCCGCTATCGCAAGAAGACCGGTGCCGGCGAAGTCAGCGAGCGCGAGGTGTCGCCGCAGCGCCTGGTGCACCACCGCCACGCCTGGTACCTGGACGCCTTCTGCCACCGGAGCCGGGGCCTGCGCCGCTTTGCGCTGGACGGCATCGAGGCGGCGACGTTGCTGGACCGCGAGGCGCAGGCGCTGGCGCTTGACGAGCTGGAGGCCGAGCTGGACCGTGGCTACGGCATCTTTGCCGGCGGCACGCCGCGCGAGGCCGAGCTGCTGTTCAGCCCCGAGGCGGCAGCCTGGGTGTCGCGCGAGGAATGGCACCCATCGCAGAAGAGCGAGTTCCTGCCGGACGGCCGCTGGCGGCTGCAACTGCCTTACGTGGATGACACCGAGCTGCTGATGGACCTGCTGCGCCACGCCGGCCAGGTCGAGGTGGTCGCCCCGATGGCGCTGCGTGAGGCCTATGCGGCGCGTCTGCGGCAGGCGGTAGCATCCCTAGAACTAGGGTAGGGATAACGAGGATCGCCGACGGCAACCGCGTTAGGCTGCCGGCCTGTCCCATCTTCAAACTGAGGAGCAAGTCATGAGTGAAACCACCCACGCCAAGGAAAAGCTGGCAGCGGATTTCCGCGCCGTGATGGACGACATCGACGCGCTGATGACAGCCACGACCAACAAGGCAGACGGCGAGGCCCGGGCCTTGCGCGCACGCATCCAGGAGCAGCTGGCCGGTGCCAAGGAGAAGCTGCTGGATGCCCAGCACGAAGCCGTGCAGCGCGCCAAGGACGCCGCCGCCGCTACCGACGACTACGTGCACGCCAAGCCCTGGCAGGCCATCGGCGTGGCGGCCGCAGTGGGCCTGGCTCTCGGTGTGCTGATCGGCCGCCGCTGAAATGAAGCCTCTCGCCCAAGGATTACCTTGGTCGGTCTCCCGAGGAGACGTCGATGCGCGCGGCATTGAGCCCCGCGCACATCGCCAGGGCGGGCCGGCTTGGGAGCGGCCCGGCGCTCGTCCCGCAAACCCTTTGCACCGGATATGAGCGACGCCAAGGAACCCGTCTCCGGGCCGCTGCGGCGGCTCGGCACGTCGCTGCTGACGATGGGCCGCATCCGGCTCGAACTGCTGGCCATCGAGGCGCAGGAGGAGAAGGAGCGCATTGCCGGCGTGGCCTTGTGGGCCGTGCTCGCGGCGCTGCTGGCGGGCTTTGGCCTGCTGATGCTGCTGCTGCTCATTGTCGTGGCGCTCTGGGACAGCCATCGCCTGCTGGCCCTGGCCGGTGCCACGGTCGTGCTGCTCGCAGCCGCGGGGGTGGCGCTCGCCAAGCTGAAAGGCCTGTTGGCCCAGCCGACGACACTGTTCCAGTCGAGCATCGCCGAGTTGCGCGAGGACGCCGAAGCCCTGCGCCGCCGGCCATGATTCCGCGCATCCCTCAAGACCCGCACTTGCGCGCCGAGCGCAAGGCCAACCTGCTGCTGGCTTCCGAGCTGCTGCGCGGCCAGGTGCAGCGGGATGTGAACGACCTCGGCCAGCGGGGCGATGGCTTGGTCAACCGCGTGCTGACGGTGCGCAGCTGGCTGTCCGACCCCACGGTGCTGGCAGCGGTGGGCGGCGGCGCGGCCTTCTTTGCCGTAGCGGGCCAGAAGCGGCGCGGCCAGTTCTGGCGCGGGCTGCGCTGGGCCTGGCTGGCCTGGCGGGTACTCCGGCGGCGCTGAGTCAGCCTTCGGTGTCCAGCCGCTTCATCCGCTCGCTCTGCCAATAGACATCGTCCCCGCCCAGCCCGTCGAGGTTGGCGCGGTTGAGCACGCGGCTGAGCACGAAGAGCAGGTCGGACAGGCGGTTCAGGTACTGGCGCGGGGCGGCGCGCACGGTCTCGGTGGCAGCCACGGCGAGGACGGCGCGTTCCGCCCGGCGGGCCACCGTGCGGCAGACATGGGCGATGGCCGCGCTGCGCGTGCCGGCGGGCAGGATGAATTCCATGAGGCGGGGCAGCGCGGCGTTGTAGTGGGCCAGCGCTTCATCCAGCCGCAGCACGGCAGCGTCCTTCAGCAGCTCGCCGCCGGGCCAGGAGAGTTCGCCGCCGAGGTTGAACAGCTCGTGCTGGATCGTCACCAGCAGCTCGCGGATGTCCGCGGGCAGCGGTTCGGCCAGCAGCACGCCCAGGTTGGAGTTCAGTTCGTCGACGTCGCCCATGGCCTGCACGCGCAGGTGGGTCTTGGGCACGCGGCTGCCGTCGCTGAGGCCGGTGGTGCCGTCGTCACCCGTGCGGGTGGCGATTTGGGTAAGGCGGTTGCCCATGTGGGATGTGGTTCGGTTGTTGAGCCAGCATCCTGCCTGAACTCCCGGCTCAGTGTTTGCGGCCTCTGCGGTGGAAGGTAGGTATTTGCAGCGGGTCATCGAGCGGCTTGAAGCCTTCGAGGTAGAAGCGCATGGCGCAGCGGGACGGGGGCTGCAACACAATCTTGACCACCGCCTGTGGAGCCGCCCGTGAACGCGCCCGACCATCACCTGTCTCCCGCCCCGCCGCTGCCCGCTGCCTTGCTGGACGCGCTGCGCGCGGCGTTCGCCGAGCGCTGCTCCACGGCGCTGGCCGTGTGTGAGCAACATGGCCGCGATGAATCCGTCTTCGACGTGCCACCGCCGCAGGCCGTCGTCTTCGCCGAGAGTGAGGCCGAGGTGGCGCGCGTCATCGCGATGTGCGCCGAGCACCGCGTGCCGGTCATTCCCTATGGCGCGGGCTCCTCGCTCGAAGGCCATCTGCTGGCCGTGCAGGGCGGCGTCAGCCTGGACGTGTCGCTCATGAACCGCATCCTGCGTGTCGACGCCGAGGACTTGACCGTGACCGTGCAGCCCGGCGTCACGCGCAAGCAGCTCAACGAGGCGCTCAGGCACGAAGGCTTGTTCTTCCCCATCGACCCCGGCGCGGATGCGTCGCTCGGCGGCATGGCTGCCACGCGGGCGAGCGGGACGAATGCGGTGCGCTACGGCACGATGCGAGAGAACGTGCTGGGCCTGCGTTTCGTCAATGCGAACGGCGAGATCGTGCGCACCGGCTCACGGGCCAAGAAGAGCAGCGCGGGCTACGACCTGACGCGGTTGCTGATCGGCAGCGAGGGCACGCTGGGCGTCATCACCGAGCTGACGGTCAAGGTGCACCCGCTGCCCGAAGCGGTGTCGGCGGCGGTGTGCTTCTTTCCGAGCATCGATGCCGCCGTGCGCACGGCCATGCAGATCATCCAGATCGGTGTGCCCATCGCCCGCTGCGAACTGCTGGACGCCAACGCCATCAAGGCCGTCAACGCGCACGACAAGCTGGGGCTGAAGGAGGCGCCCATGTTGCTGATGGAGTTCCACGGCAGCGAGGCCGGCGTGGCTGAGCAGGCGGCGGTGGTGCAGGACATCGCCGCCGACCACGGTGGCGAAGCCTTTGAGTGGGCCACCACGCCCGAGGCGCGCACGCGGTTGTGGACGGCGCGCCACCATGCCTACTTCTCGGCCCTGCAGACGCGCCCCGGCTGCCGCGCGCTGACGACCGACACCTGCGTGCCCATCTCCCGCCTGGCCGAGATCATCAATGCCAGCGTCGCGGAGGTCGACGCCACGGGCCTGCCCTACTTCATCGTCGGCCATGTCGGCGACGGCAACTTCCACATGGCCTATCTGCTGGACCCGGCACGGCCCGAGGAACTGGCGACGGCCGAGCGGCTGAGCGCGCAGATGGTGGCGCGGGCCCTCGCGCTGGAGGGCACCTGCACCGGCGAGCATGGCATCGGGCTGCACAAGCAGGGCTTCCTGCTCGACGAGACCGGGCCGGAGGCGGTGGCGGTGATGCGGGCGGTGAAGGCGGCGCTGGACCCGCTGGGGATCATGAACCCCGGCAAGATATTCCCGCGCCAGACCTGCCGCGCGAGCGCCTGATTGCCGAAGGCACAGGCGGTCAATAGCTGATTTGGTATCGATCCCACGAAAATTTTCATCGCCAGCGATTCTGTCGGCGTTTCATGGGAGAGGGCGGCGGGCTAGACGCAAGCGGGCATCGCGTCAATCCGGGAAAGGACAGTGTCAGTTTGATTGCGCTACCAGAGAATGCGGCGCAACGATAAGAACTGGAGACACGCTTGAAAAAGCTTTCCATCGCCTGCCTCGCATGGGGCCTGGCATTCCAAGGCCTTGCCACGGCCTCCCCTGCAACCGAGGCCGACGCCCAGGCCCGCCAGATCGTCGCCAAGCTGACGCTCGCCGAAAAGACCGAGCAACTGCTCAACGGCGCGCCGGCCATCCCGCGCTTGAACATCCCGGCCTACAACTGGTGGACGGAGTCGCTGCACGGCGCGTTCGGCCCGGGCGCGACGACCAACTTCCCGCAGCCCGTCGGCCTGGCCGCGAGCTTCAACGACAAGCTCATGCATGACGTGGCGGCCGCCATCAGCACGGAGGTGCGGGCCGTCTACGCGCTGGGGCGCCACAAGCCCAACCCGAACAAGATCGGCGGCGCGCTGAACACCTGGTCGCCCAACATCAACATCTTCCTTGACCCGCGCTGGGGCCGGGGCCAGGAGACCTATGGCGAGGACCCGTTCCTGACCGCCGAGCTTGGCAAGGCCTTCGTGCACGGCATGCAGGGGCCGGATCCGGTGCGGCCGCTGGTCACCGCCGCGCCCAAGCACTTCGCGGTGCACAGCGGGCCGGAGTCGACGCGGCATTCGGTGGATGTCTGGGTGTCGATGCAGGACCTGGAGGACACCTACCTGCCCGCCTTCCGCGCCGCGATGGTGGACGCGCAGGCCGGCTCCATCATGTGCGCCTACAACCGCGTCAACAGCGAGCCCGCCTGCGCCAGCCACAGCCTGCTGGTGAAGACGCTGCGCGAGGACTGGAAGTTCACCGGCTACGTGGTGTCGGACTGCGATGCCGTCACCGACATCCATGCCAATCACAAATACGCCCCCGATGCCGCGGCGGGCGCGGCCTTGGCGTTGAAGGCGGGCGTGGACAGCGAATGCAACGGCGCGACGCTGTCCAACACGCCGGGCCTGGGCGAGCGCTACAAGGAGGCGCTGGCGCGCGGCTACATCCGCGAGGCCGACATCGACACGGCGCTGGTGCGCTTGTTCTCGGCGCGCATCCGCGTCGGCGACCTGCCGGGCCTGGCCGAGCGCCAGTTCCCTGCCGGCAACAGCATCAGCTCGACCGAGCACCGTGCGCTGGCGCTGCGCTCGGCCATCGAGGGCCTGGTGCTGCTGAAGAACGACGGCGCGCTGCCGCTGAAGGCCTCGACCCGCATCGCCGTCGTTGGCCCGTTGGCCGATGCGCGCCGCGTGATGCGGGGCAACTATTCGTCCGGCATGACCGGGCCGACGCTGACCGTCCTTGAGGGCCTGCGCCAGCAGTTCACGCCGGCACAAGTGACGCTGGTCCCGTTCAGCCCGTCGATCACCGACGGCGACTCGGTGCCGCGCGACGCCTTCGTCGCGCCGGACGGCAGTGCTGGCCTGAAGGCCAGCTACTTCAAGCTGCAGGCTGGTTCGCGGAAGGACCTGGGCAAGCGCCGCTTCGAAGCTCAGCCGATCGGCAGCCACGCGGTCCCGCAGATCGAATCGCGCCCGCAGGCCTTCACCGAGGTGGGCATGGTGGTGAGGACGGTCTGGCAGGGCGCCCTCGTCGCGCCCGAGACCGGCAGCTACCGCCTCGGCATCGCCGGCATGAAGGGCCAAGTGCGCATTGCCGGCCGCAACGTGGTGCTGGCCAGCAAGCCCACGCGCTGGGCCGAACCCGTCGCGCTGACGCAGGTGGACCTGAAGAAGGGAGAGCGCTACGCACTGCAGTTCGAGACGGAGTCGGGCGTCAGCGCCCCGCCCACCATGATCTGGAAGCGCGTCTCGCGCCAGCCGCTGGCCGACCTGCGCGTGGGCACCCAGGGCGCCGATGTGATCGTGGCCGTCGTCGGCCTCACGTCCGACCTGGAAGGTGAGGAGATGCCGGTCAAGATCGACGGTTTCTCGGGCGGTGACCGCACCAACATCGACCTGCCAGCCGACCAGCGCGCCTACCTGCAGGAAGTGGCCAAATTGGCCAAGCCGGTGGTGGTGGTGAACCTCAGCGGCAGCGCCAT
>Ga0114942_1000049_pt1 | contig 30826 bp, 32 predicted proteins | sample LowerColdCreek_FD_88674 | JGI IMG/M metagenome (GOLD analysis project Ga0114942, IMG submission 88674) | Groundwater microbial communities from Cold Creek, Nevada to study Microbial Dark Matter (Phase II) - Lower Cold Creek | ecosystem: Environmental > Aquatic > Deep subsurface > Groundwater ... | reverse complement strand
CCGCCAACAGGGTGTGGCGGATTGCAGCTGCGCTCTGCGTGGGCAGCTCGATCCTTTGTTCCAGCGACTTGCGTTCCAGCCACACCAGGTTCTCTGGCGCGAGCTTGGTCTCCAGCACCGCCAAGTCGACCGACAGCGCGATCAGTTCGATCCCTCCGACGTAGATCGCGTCGTGCTGTGACCGGCTGTCAAATACCGCCAGAGAGTTGCGTGCTATGGGCCGGCCGTTGAATGCCGAACCCGGTTCAACCTCCAGGGCCATTGCAAACACCACGTGGCCGTGCGGCGGCACGAACTGCTGGCGATGCTGCCGATTGCTGTTCTCCCGCAGCAACACGCCGTCGCGCATCACCAGTTGCCAAACGCTGCCTCGAAAGCGCCCGCAGCCCAACTGCTCGTAAGACTGCTCCCAGCCGGCCAGCGACCTGGCCTGATCGTCAATGTCGCGTGATTCGTGTTTGACCAAGGTGGCCATGGCGGCAGACCTCCTGCATATGCGACGTTAGCGCGGAACCACAAAACGCGCGAGGCTTCCAGGGCGTTCGCAGGGCGGCCATTGGGCCATTGTCGAGGCTCTGTTCGGGGTCTTTGTGGTTCTGAACTGGGTTGAACGCGCACATCAGATGCCTGTGCGAGGGTTTACGCTGGCGACTCGGCCGCTTTGCCTCGGACCTGGGTCGCCCGGGAGCGCCCAATCCGCGCGACCATGGGCGCCGGGTCGCATGGACGGCGATGGATCGGGGTGACGGATGGGGATCCTCAGGCCGCTTGCAGTGCCTGTCCTCGGGCTGGCGCCCGCGGCGGCGCACGGGGCTGCAATCCCAGGTGGGTGAGACCAAGACCCCCCGACGGGTAAGCACCGTCATCGTAAGGGTGATGATCCCTTGCAACACCACCAGCAGCGCTTCATCGGTTCGCGCAGGTACCTCGACGAATACAGGCGCGCCGTCAATGCCTCGCCGGTACACCCCGTCCAGCACCAGGCAGTGCAGGTGGACGCTGAGCTTGGCCGCTGACCCGAAGCGCTGGATCAGCGTGACCGCGCCGCTGTCGGCCTCGTCGGCCTCGAGACCGGCCTGACCGAGCAGGTGGCGCGTGATCACGCGGTGCACCACCTGCAGCACGGGCGTCACCAGCTCGGGCTGTGCAGCCAGCAGCAGGCGCAGCGGGATCGGCAGCGACAGTACACACTGGCGCACCGGCACGTGCGGGAAGACATGGTCCACCAGGTGTGCCGCCGTCTGCGCCATGCGCCGGGCGCCACACGACGGGCAGCAAGCCGCGCCGCTTGCAGCTGAACGCGACCAGCTTATCGTGGCCGCAGTCGCCGCAGTCGCCGCAGCGCAACCGCAGGAAGCCGTGGGCCAGGATGCCGCATTCGAGGAAGGCGTCGAACTCGTCCTTCACGAACTGCGGCAGTTCAGCGCCGGCCGCGACTTCGGCCTGCGCGAAGAAGGTCGCAGCGTGCTGCTGCAGCCGGCGGTACAGCGTGGTCTCGTCTGTGCGGTGGCACTCGTAGTAGACCGGGGCGCCGTTTAGCGCCCGCGTCGCGAACACATCGACAGCGGCACGGTACGGGCGCGCTGCGCTTCGGCCGCGCGGACAAGGCAGGCCACCGCAGGCGTAGGCGGGGCCACCAGAACCAAACCCTTATGCGATGGAACCCATGGGCCCGGGGTAGCTGACCTCCTCGAGCATCCCGGTATCTACGTCATAGACGAAGCCGCGTACCGTGACCGCATCAGGCCCACTGTTGGGAAGCCAGGGATGATTCAGGATCGTGGACATGCCCCGCCGCACATCCCATTGCAGACGTTCCATGTTCTTCACATCACGCGGCGCATCGAGCGGCTCGATCGCACCGCGAAAGGCGTGAAACTGAGCCGGCGTCGACGCACACTTCCGACAGCTCATGAACGCACGATTCGTTGCTTGGCCAAGCAGCTTCTCAGCTGCGGGATCGCCCTCCAGCCCTGCCTTGAGCAGGTCATCGGTGAACGCGAGCATGCCGCAGCGGGTATGGTGAATCAGGATGAACTCGTTGGTGTCGAGCAGGTGATGCGAAATGATGAGACAACGGATCGCGTCGTCGGTCACCACGCCGCCGGCATTGCGGATGACGTGGGCTTCACCGGTCTGCATGCCCAGCAGATCCTCGATGTCCAGGCGTGCGTCCATGCACGCGACAACCGCAACCCGCTTGGACGGTTGGATCGCTTGCTTGCCGGGATGCGAAGGCTTGTGTATCGCCTGCCCGCTGGCGTACTGCCTGTTGTTCGCCAGGAACTGGTCGGTCATCGAACTGGCCATGCCCTTGTCTCCTTCGTCGAATGAGGACAGCACACGTAGGTACGAGATCCAGGCTGTCACGGAGCTGGATCAATTTGGGCTCCGCAGAGTCCAAATTGCTACGGACTTGATGTTCGCCAAGCAGCCAAGGGACGAATAGCACGTTTGTGCAAATACGAGTGCATGCAGACGCCCTTGCCCGGAAGTCGCTTGCGCTGCGCTCGGTCAAGGAGTGACACTGCCAAAAGTCAAGCAGCAACCACAGGAGTGGTCCATGAAGATCAGGCAGATTAGAAGCGCAACGCTCGTCATCGAATACGGCGGCGTAAAGTTCCTGATCGATCCTTGGCTGGCTGCCAAGGACTCGATGCCGGGCTTTCCCGGATGTGCGAATCCTGAGCTTCGGCAACCCATCACGCCGCTTCCTCTTCCGATCGATGAAATCGTGGACGTGGACGCCGTCATCGTCACGCACGTGCATACGGACCACTGGGATCACACGGCTGCCGAGCGCATTCCCGCTGACATGCCGATTTTTGTACAACACGCCGCAGACAAAGCGTTCATCAGGCAGGCCGGTTCGATTGACCTCGAGAACGGCATCCACCCCAGGTATGTCGAGGGCAAGACCTTCACCGATGTACGCGTGCTGACCGGAAATCCGATCTTCAAGGGCGTCAAGCTCAAGAAGGTGGCGGGCCAGCACGGCTCTGACGACGCATTGAGCGTTGCCTACGATGCGCTGCTGGAAGTCTGTGGGGTTGTGTTCAGCCACCCCTCAGAAAAGACCCTCTACCTGGCCGGTGACACGGTCTGGAACGAGTACGTCGAAGCCAATATTCGCCAGTACAAGCCTGATGCCATTGTGTTGAACGCCGGCGATGCGCAGGTGATCGGCCTGGGCAACATCATCATGAACAACGAAGACGTGTGCCGCGTGTGTGCGGCCGCACCCGCAGCGACGATCATCGCAAGCCACTTCGAGGCGGCTCACCACGCGCTGAACACCCGTGCAGAACTTCGCCGGCATCTCGCCCAAGCCGGTCTCTCCGGCAGGGTTCTCATCCCAGAGGATGGCGAAACCTGCACTGTCTGACCCACTTGACGAGATGAAAGCTGAAGCGATGTCAATCGAAGATAACAAGCGACTTGTTCGAGCGTTCTATGCAGCGCTGGATGCGCAAGATTACGGCGCGCTCGATGGTTTCTGCCACGACGACTTCGTGTTCTATTCGCAAGTCGACAAGCCGAAACCCGGAGTTGCGGGCCTCGTCGCGTCAGAGAAGGCGAGCTTTGAAGCATTCGAGAGCTTCCGGTTCACCCTCGAGCAGATGGTTGCCGAGGAGAATAAGGTAGCGGCGTATTTGATCTTTGAAGGCAAGAATCACATACGGCCTGTCATGGGTGTCGAGCCGCGCAACAAGAACACGCGGTTGTCTGTGTTCTGCCTCCTGACCATCAAGGACGGCAAGATCATCGAGAAGCGGGCGCATTTCGATGTGGCCGATAGCACCGCCCAATTGACAGCGAATTGACAACAACGGATTGGCCATCCCCGCTGTCAGGAAATCAACTTCTCACGGGCGCGCAGCGCTGAACGACATCGAGCAGAGCCATCGTCGCTGGACGTCCAGGGAAGAAGATATGAGCAAGCTGGAAGAGTGCGACGTCGTTGTCGTCGGGGCAGGGATGTCAGGTCTTGCTGCGGCCCGAGCGTTGACGCAGGCTGGCAAGCGCGTGGTGGTCCTTGAAGCGCGTGACCGCGTGGGCGGTCGGACACTGTCGAAGACCTTGTCCAACGGTGTCGTGGTCGACTTGGGCGGCCAGTGGGTCGGGCCGAGTCAACATCGGGTGCTGAAACTGGTGTCGGACCTGGGCCTCGGCCTCTTCAAGACCTTCGACATCGGCGACTCCCTGACACTGCGCAAAGGTGCGCTCTCCCGCTATGAGGGCATTCTGTCGAACCTCGATGCACAGGTGGCTGCGGACATCCAGCAAGGCATGGAGAAGATCGGAACGCTGGCGGCGGGCATTCCGCTGGACACGCCGTGGACCCACTCCGAGGCCATCGAACTGGATCAGTTGACCTACGCAGGCTGGATTGAGCAGAACCTTGAAACTGAAGGCGGCCGCTGGACATTCAAGCTCATGGCTTCGAGCGTGTTCTCCGTCGACGCGTCGGAGCTGTCTGTCCTGCATGTGGCGTTCTACTTCGGTGCTGCCGGAGGGCCGGACATGCTCACGTCCACGGCTGGCGGCGGCCAGGACAGCCGCTTCAAGGATGGCATGCAAAGTCTGGCCACCGGATTGGCGGCGGGGCTTCAGGAAAGCTTGCGCTTGAGTCAACCGGTCGAGGCGATCCATCAGGACGATCAAGGCGTGACGGTCCGCTGTGCAACGCTGTGTGTTCGGGCAAAGCAGGTGATCGTCGCGCTCCCGCCGACCCTTGCCGGCCGGATCCGCTACAGCCCGCCCATGCCCCCCTTGCGGGATTCGCTGACGCAGCGTATGCCGATGGGCACGGCGCTCAAGATGATGTTTGTCTATGACAAGCCCTTCTGGCGCGACGCAGGTCTTTCAGGTTTTGCTTTCACGGATCAGGACGTTCCTCAACTCATCTATGACAACTCGCCGGACGATGGTTCTTGCGGAATCCTGCTCGGGTTTACCGAGGGCATTCCCGCCCGCGAATGGATGCAGGCCACGCCCGATGCAAGGCAAGCGGCCGGCGTACAAACCTTGACGCAGGTGTTCGGCCGGAAGGCCTGCGACCTTCGGGAGTATGTGGAGCACTCTTGGGTTGCGGAGGAATTCTCACGCGGTTGTTACGCGGGGACCATGCCCCCAGGGGCATGGACTTCCTTCGGCAAAGCGCTCAGAGCGCCGGTCGACCGCGTCCATTGGGCCGGAACCGAGACCGCCACAGCCTGGAGCGGCTATGTAGAGGGCGCCATGCAGGCCGGCGAACGTGCCGCAGCTGAGACGTTGGAAGCCCTCACGCGATCGAAGTCAGCCGTGGAATGACCCACTTGGCGTCACGCGCCCGGCCTCACCCGACCTTGTCGCCACGGCAGCACCGTGGTGGTGATCAAGGTCGCCTGGCACGGCCTGAACGCGGCGCGGAAGCAGCCGCTGCAGGCGGTTCTCGATCTTCCTCATGGCAGGGCGAGGAGGACCGTTTGGTGACTCGACATGAATCACCGCATCGACCGCGGGCCCGTCATCGCAACGGGTTGCCTATCGCTGTAGGTCGGCGTGAAAGGACCGCCGAAGTTGCGCCGCCATGTGATTGGCGACACGCTGAACGCCCGGCGAAAGTGATGGCGCAGCGATACGACTGAACCGAATCCGGCCAAGTCGCTCACGTTCTCGACCGACTGGTCCGTTTTCTCCAGCAGGCGCTGAGACAACGCGAGCCGCTCGGCCAGCAACCAAGCCTGAACGCTGGTCCCGGTCAAGGCCTTGAAATGGCGCGTGAATGTGCGGCGACTCATCTTCGCGTCACGGGCCAAGCTGTCCAGAGTGTGCTGCTGCCGCAGACGCTTGCGCACGTCGTCGATGAGGTGCGCCAGTCGCGCGCCTCCGGCGGTCCTGGGAAGCGGTTGCTCGATGAACTGGGCTTGGCCGCCTTCGCGGTGGGGAGACATGACGAGTCTGCGCGCAATGCGGTTGGCTTCCGTCGCACCGAGTTGCTTGCGCAGCAGGTACAGGCATGCGTCGATACCCGCCGCCGTACCTGCGGAGGTCAGCACATTGCCGTCTTCCACATAGAGAACGTCAGCATCGACGTCGATGCTCGGAAAGCGTTGCGCAAACGACTTGGCGTACTCCCAATGTGTGGTCGCTCGGCGCCCGTTCAGCAACCCTGCTTCGGCCAGCACATGAGCCCCCAGGCACAAGCCGACGATTTGCGCACCGCGTGCATGCGCCTCGCGCAGAGCCTTGAGCAGGGGCACAGGGGCCGCTTCATCCACGTCCCGCCAACTGGGCACCACGATCGCATCGGCCCTTTTCAGCACCAAGAGGGGCGCGAGATCGGTGAGGCCGAACCCGGTACGGGTGCGCACCGTGCCCTTTTCGGCCGCACACACGACGACTTCAAAGGGACTGCCTTCGGGCAGCGCGTCCGCAAACACCATGCAGGGAACCGAAAGGTGGAACGCGCTGATGCCGTCGAAAGCGACCACGGCGACAAGTCGTTTGTAGGCATGGGACTTCATGATGGGTCGACCGGCAAAGAATGGCCCGATCTTATCGTAACCCAGCGTTTGGGCCACTGGGAGAAACGGGCACCAACACGAACAATCCTGTCGTTCGCAACCCGCTCTTCACGGAGGAATTCATGAGCAAGCCAGCACTCGTCGTCATCGACGTTCAAAACGACTACTTTGAAGGCGGCGCGTTCCCGCTGTGGAACGCCGAGCCGACGCTCGCGGCGACCGAGCAGGCCGTTCGCAAGGCCCGCGCCAAGGGAATGCCGGTCGTGTTCGTCCAGCACATTGCCAATGGCCCGTCGCCGTTTTTCATTCCTGAAACAGAAGGCGTGAAACTGCATGAGCGGGTGCGCGCGGCTGTCGGCGATGCGCCGATCGTCGTCAAGCAACATGCCGACGCGTTCGAGGGCACCAAGCTCCACGAAACGTTGCAAGGCCTCGGGGCAGACGAGTTGATCGTCTGCGGCATGATGACCCACAACTGCGTCACGCATACCGCCATCTCACGTCGGGCCGACGACTACCGCAAGGTGACGGTGCTGGCGGACGCGAGCACCACCGTCAGCGAGATGCTGCACCTGATCGCCGTGGCCGGGCTCTCCCCGCGGGTGGCGATTTCCACCGTCGATGCGGCTCTCGCCTGAGGCGTTGACAGACGCGGGCGCAGCGAGCCGGTTCATCCCGCGCGCGCGTGCGCGACTCGCTTGACACTGCTGCACCCGTAGACGCCGTGGCGACAGTGGGTTCCGCCTTGGCGCCGACCGGCCCTTGCGCTGGTCGCAGCCCTCGTCTTCGTGGGTCGGCTATTTAGCGACGCAGCGGCGGTGGCAGGTGAGACGGGCGTTCGCAAGGGCATCTAACCATTGCGCGAGGAAGTCTCGCGAAGCTCGATCGACCGCCTCACCGACTCCTACCTCGGATGCGGTGCCACGCGCGCCACTGAGACGCGGCTCGACTGCACAAACAATCCCGCTTTCGTGGTCATCCCGTCTTCCGATCTGCGCCCGGCGCTATTCCGAACCGCCTTTGATAAGCGCGGCTGAATCCTGTTTCTGACTGGTAGCCGACTTCTTCAGCGATCTGGGCGAGCGACGCGCGCGACGCGAGAATGCGGTGCTTGGCCAGAGTCAGTCGCAGCTCCGCAAGGAATGTGAGCGGCGGCATGTTGACAGCCGACTGAAATGCACGCACGAGCGTGGCGCGAGAGGTATTGGCCCGCGCTGCCAATTCGTCAAGCGTCCAGTTTCTCCCGGGATCCGCGAGCAGTCCACCGAGAGCCGCAGCAGTCATTTTTCGCCCCAGCAAGGCCAGGATGCCTTGGCCTTGTGGCTCGCTCTCAAAGTGAGCTCGCAGCACAAACATCATCAGTGAACCCGCGAGAACCGATGCGATGGGTGCGGCGCCAAGCCTGTCTTCGTTGAGTTCCGACTGGATGATCTCGACCACGCCTCGAAGCCGCGCAGCATCGCAGCGGTCTTCAGCGCGAAGGAGGACGACGGGAGGCAGGGCTGCAAGGATGGTGTTGGTATGAGCGTCTTCGAAACACAGCCGGCCACATATCAATCTTGTGTCGGGTTCACCCTCGACGTTGCTCTTCACCACGAGATCGTCGTGCAAGCGCCGGGACGCTTTCAGCGCCGAACTCGGTCCCGTCGCGGACGGCAGCGCCCGGACGATGTGCGGTCCGCCATGTGGAAGAACCGCCGCATCTCCTGCCTTGAGAATGACGGAGGGGCGGTCTGCCAGTTCGAGCAGGCATGCGCCGAAGGTGACGATGTGGAAGGGGGCCCAACCCGTGGCCTCCGGGCCGTGCACGGAGGCCCATTGAGCCCCGAACCGGCAGATTTGCTGCAACTCGGGACGCACTCGCAGCAGCGGCGCGAGCCCCCGGAACACTTCCGCTTCATCACGCATGGCTGCCTCCGTAACGATCGTAAGCCTGCGGCAGTTCAGACTTTGATCCGCACGGCTAGGTGTCTGCGCCGACCAGATAGAAGCCCTGCCGTTGCTGGCTCCTATATTAGGTCAGCGGCGTAACGCAGGACTACAACGCGAGGACAAGACGCATGAATGAGACCGAGAAGTTTCCCACCGAAGCCTTGAACAGCAAGAGTTCCTCCCGGCGCAAGTTCTTTTCTGCCTCAGCAGGTATTGCAGGCGCTGCCTTCGCCGGCCGAGTACACGGGCAGACCCTCGGCGACGTACCGCCGCGAGGTCTGGGCGACCCGTTGAGTGGTTCTAGCAAGCGTTCAGCGCACGTTCAGCTCAGTCGCATTCCGGAGGCGGGGCCAGGTCGGCGCAACGTCGACCCGAGCGCTGCCATCAATTCCAAGACGCCGCTCGACAAGCTCGTCGGCACCATCACGCCTGCAGACCTGCACTATGAACGCAGCCATTCAGGCATACCCAACATCGATCCGGCAAAACACCAGCTTTTGATCCACGGTATGACAAGGAACGCCCGAGTCCTGACCATGGACGATATTCGGGCAATGCCATCGGTTTCGCGCATCCTCTTCATCGAGTGCACGGGCAACGGCTGGGAGAACTGGAAGAAGGCCGATGCGAACCTGACGGTGCAGAACACGCATGGGCTCATCAGCACCAACGAGTGGACCGGCGTATCGCTCGCGTCCCTGCTGGATTTGGCAGGAGTGGACCGCAAGTCCACGTGGATGCTGGCGGAAGGAAGCGACGGGGCTGGGGTTGCGCGGAGCATCCCGCTCACCGACGAGGTCATCAACGAAGCTTTCATCGCCTATGGGCAGAACGGTGAGCCCCTGAGGCCGGCGCACGGTTTTCCGTTGCGCGTGATCGTTCCTGGTCTCGAAGGCAACCTACACATCAAGTGGCTCCGCCGCTTGAAATTCGGCGACCAGCCGTTCATGACCCGCTGGGAGACGGCGCGTTACACGCAAGTGCTGCCCGACGGCAAAGCCCGGCAATTTCAGCTCAGGCAGGAAGTCAACTCAGTCATCACCACGCCCTCCGGAACGATGCAGATTGCCCCTGGATACCAGCGTGTGACTGGCCTCGCCTGGAGCGGCAATGGCCGCATCACGCGCGTCGAGGTCAGCACCGACGGCGCCAAGAGCTGGAAAGATGCACGGCTGAATATGCCCGTGCTGCCGAAGGCGCAGGCGCGCTTCGAGACGGAATGGGTCTGGGATGGAAAACCCACCAAGATTGTCAGCCGAGCGACGGACGAAAAAGGTCAGGTCCAGCCGGATCGAGAGTCGTTCATCGCCCGCATGGGAACGAACGCGCTGTTTCACTACAACGCGCAGCAGACCTGGAGCATCGACGCAGGTGGGAGGGTCAGCAATGCGCTCGCATAACAAGCTCTTGATGGCGGCTGTCGCTGCGGGGGCAGTTGCATTCTCGGCGGGCGCCCATGATTTTGGGCGGGCTCCGACGGCGGCTGAGATCAAGCTGTGGGACATCGATGTCCGCCCCGACGGCGCGGGCCTGCCCGAAGGCCGCGGTAGCGTGACGCAGGGCAAGGTCGTGTTTGCCAACAACTGCGCAGCCTGCCATGGCGCCAATGGTCAAGGCGGTCTCAATGATCGCCTCTTTGGTGGTCAAGGCACGCTCGCCTCGGCCAGCCCTGTGAAGACGGTGGGCAGCTACTGGCCCTACGCGACCACGTTGTTCGACTATGTTCGCAGAGCGATGCCGCACCATGCGCCGGGATCGCTCGGCCACGATGAGACCTATGCGGTCGTCGCCTACATCCTGAATCTCAACGAACTCGTGCCCGACAACGCAACGCTCGACAAGGCCAGCTTGCCGAAGGTGTTGATGCCCAATCGCGATGGCTTCATACCGGAGCCGGAGTTTCAAAACATCAAGAACTCGAGGTAGCAGCCTCGCATGCCTTCCCAACCCATCGACCCAAGCCGCCGCCGTGTGCTGGCCGCCGGGGCGCAAGTGTTGCCGCTGCCGGCCTGGCGCGCGCCGCAGCCGCACACCCCGCCGCGCCGGCAGCTGCGCCTACTCTGCCGGTACCCGTGGCCTGGAAGAGGCCCGTTCACATGATCGTGCACACGGCGCTCATGCGTTCGCTCGGGGCACCGATGCTGATGGCCGCTACCGCCTGTCCGCTCGCATCGAAGACAGGCGCCGCGATGCCGTTTACGCTCTCGTTCCATTCGCCATGACTGACCGCGAAACCGCGTCTACGCACTTCGTCGAGTTCTTGTTCCAGATCTGCGCGCGTGGTGATCGTTCGGGCGGTGAATCTGCGTAGATTTCTGGAGTTTGAGCCGATGACTGTCGACTATTCCCCAATCCTGAGCTGGAGCACTGATCAGTTCGCAACGCATGGCGCGCCCGGATAGAACGTACTACTTCGACAGGCATGCAGCTGCGACGTCAGGCTGACAGGCGCCTCAACGAAACGAGCACGGCCAGAAAGGCCGCGACGCCGGCACGTGATTCGTTCACTGGCACCAGCACACCGGTCGGCTCGAAAGGCAGCGTCCTGTCGAAAGACAGTTCGACCAGTTCTCCGGCGTCGATGAACTGCCGGGCCACGCTGACCGGAATCAGCGCCAGCACCGGCTGCGACTTCAACATGGCCCACAGCACCGAAGGCACACGGCTGCTGACCAGACACATCGGCGGCTGGGCACCGCTATCGCCAAAGAGTGTGTCGAATGCCAGGCGAGCGGCTGAACCGGAAGGCAGCGCCAGCCAGGTCTCGCGCCGAAGTTGCGCCAGGCTGAGCTTGCGCCGGGCCGCCAGCGGGTGTCCGGCTGCAGCCACCACGGCGAACCGATCCCCCAGCAGCGGCTCGAACCGCCAACCTTCTGGCACCACGCGCGGCGCGCGGCACAGCGCCAGGTCGATGTCGCCGCGGGCGATCATCTGGTCGAGCCGTGACGCATCGGCTTCCAGCAACTGAACGAGCAGCTCAGGATGTTTCCGAGCCAGCAAGGGAAGCGCCTGTGACAGCAGCCCCGAAATGGCGCCGCCAATGGCGCCGACCCGAACCACGCCCTGTGCCTGGGACTGCAGCGCAGCCGCCTGCTCGGCGGCATCGTCAATCGCTGACAGCAGGCGGCGTGCCGTCGGCAGCAGTTCGGCACCGATGGCGTTCAGGCGCATGCCGCGGGCATGGCGCTCGAACAGCGGTGTTTGCAGCAAGGTTTCCAGGTCGGCCAACAGGCCCGTCAACGCCGGCTGCGCGATGCCGATCGCGTCGGCTGCCTTGCGCACACTGCCAAGCTCGGCCACGCGGGCAAAACCCAGCCAGTGGCGCAAGCGGCTTCGCGCCAGCAGGCGCTGGCGCAAAACTTCGGGCGATGCGTTCAAGCGATATGCATACCGAATCGGTAGAGTCCAGATTGTATTGGTCGCCAATCACTTTGTTGGCGACACTGCCGCGGCAGACCGGGCGCATGTGACGCTGCGGCGCATTGATGGAGACCAGACATGACCTCACCCTTTTCCAGGAGCCTGCCGATACGGCTGTTGGCTCTGGCCTGCCTTGCCATGGGGTCGTTCGCTGCACAGGCCTACCCTGACAAGCCGATCACGCTGGTGGTGCCCAACCCGGCCGGCGGCGCAGCGGACAACCTGGCGCGCAGCTTTGCCGAGGAGATGGGCAAACGGTTGAAGCAAGCGGTCGTCGTCGAAAACGTCGGTGGTGCGTCTGGCGCCTTGGGCGCGCTGAAGGTGCTGCGTGCCGCACCTGATGGCTACACGCTGCTCTTCGGCAACACCAGTGACATGGTGGTCACGCCCATCGCAAATCTGAACGCCGGGTACGCCACCAAGGACTTCACGCCCGTCGCGCTGGTGGGCCTGACACCGATGGCCCTGGTGGCTCGCAACAACCTCGGCGTGGCAGGGATCGACCAGCTCATCGCGATGGCCAAGGCCAAGCCCAACGGGCTGTCTGTCGGCACCACCGGCAACAACTCGTTCCAGGCCTTTTCGACCGTAGCTCTACAGAAAGCTGCGGGCATTGACCTGCTCGCCGTGCCGTACAAGGGCGGCGCGCCCCTGACCACCGACTTGCTGGGCGGCCAGATCGACCTGGCTGTGATGGCCATGCCCGGCGCGATGCCCCATGTGCGTGCCGGCAAACTCACGCTGCTGGGTCTTCTGGTCGACAAGCGGCTGCCGTCTGCGCCCGACGTCCCTACCGTCAACGAAGGCAGCGTGGTCAAAGGCGTGTCCATGCAGATCTGGGCCGGCATCGGCGGCCCCGCCGGGTTGCCGGCCGACATCGTTGAAAAACTCAACGCGGCGGTGCGCGACATCCTGGTCGACAAGGACTTCAACGAGCGACGACTGAAGAACGGCGACCTGCCCGTGACCCCCCTGTCGGCAGCCGAGTTTGGCAAGTTCCTGACTGCGGAAACCGACAAGTTCCAAAAGCTGGCCACCGGCATGAAGCTGGAGTGAGTGTGAGCAGCACACCGACCACCGTGGGTGGGCTGGAACAACTGCCCCTGGTTCGCACCGCATTGGCCAATGGCCTGGTGTTCCACCACGCCGAGGCGGGGGCGGGCGCGCCGCTGGTCTTCTTGCACGGCGTTCTGGGCGACTGGCGGACCTGGGCTCCGCAGTGGGCAGCTTTCACGCAGCACTTTCGCTGCATCAGCTACAGCCGCCGCTACAGCGTGCCCAATGGCAACCGCCAGGCGTCACCCCATCACTCGGCGCTCGACGAAGCCGTTGACCTTCAGGAACTGCTCGGCGCTTGGCGTGCTGCGCCGGCCATTCTGGTCGGTGCCAGCTATGGGGCCTACACGGCGCTGGCATTCGCGGCCGCCCAGCCCGAAAGGGTGCGAGCACTCGTGCTGGTGGAGCCGCCCTTGATGCGGCTGGCCGACGCATCGCCGCAGGGCCGTCAGGTACGCGAAGACTTTGACCGTTCGATCCGCATCCCTGCGCGCGAAGCCTTTGCTCTGGGCGATGACGTGCGCGCCGTGTGGCTGCTGACCGAAGGCATCCTGGGCGGCGCCGACCTGACCCAACTGCCACCCTCAGCCATGGCCCGTCGCCTGGAAAACGCGGAATCCTTGCGCCGCTTGACGCTGTCCAGCGACGAGTTCCCTGCGCTGGACATGGCCCGGCTGGCTGCCCTGCAGATGCCGACGCTGCTGCTGTCGGGCGAGCGCACGCCCCCGATCCACGACGTCGTGTTCCGCGCGCTGTCGCAGGCTCTGCCACGCGCTGAAAGCCACAAGGTGTCCGACACCGGCCATGGCGTCGCCCGGGACGCGCCGCAGCGCTTCAATGCACTGGCGCTCGACTTCCTGGCCCGTCACGGGCTGTTGCAGTGACGCCCGCGCTGCGCCTGGCCTGGACGGCCGAGGTCGACATTGGCGACAAGCAGGACCTGGGAGTCGGCCCGCTGGGTCAGCGGTTTCTGGTACCCATCCTCGGTGGCTGGTTCAGCGGCCCGCGGCTGGCCGGGCGGGTGCTGCCCGGCGGCGCAGACCGCCAGCTGCTGCGGCCCGACGGCGTGCGCGAACTGCACGCGCTGTACGAAATGCAGACCGAAGACGGCACCGTCATCACCGTGCAAAACCAGGTGCTGGTGGATGAGACCGGGCCGGGTCCGCGCTACGCGCGCTCGGTGGTGCGCGCCAGCGTGGCGCGGGGCGCGCACGACTGGCTGTCAAGGCGCATTTTTGTCGGCACGCTGGAAAGCCTGCGCCCCGCCCGAGCCGCTGTCCGTGTGACGGTCTACGAACTTGCTGACAAAGAGGTCTGAACCATGAAACCCAACGCCCTGCCCTTCGCCGCACTGATCAGCCTGGCATGGCTGCCGCAGCCAGCATCAGCACAACCCGTCGACGGTACTGTTGCGCGCCTTTGCCTGACTGCGCCAGCCTGCCGTGCCGAGGCCGACCGCCTGTTGGCCCAACCCGCACGCGACGCGACCAGCGCGCTGGCGCGCGAGCAGGACCTGTTCTACTGGTTTGGCCGCATCAACATGGCCAGCACGGTGGCCAATGTCGAACTCGGCATCATCCCTAAGGAACTGGCCGGCTCCATTGCGCGTGGGGTTGCGCACAGCATCGACCAAGCCGCGCGGCCTGGCGGCAAGCGGCCCAGTGACGTGCTGCAGACTGAGAAGATCATCACCGACGTGGCCGGCCCCGAGGCCACGCTGATCCACACCGGGCGCAGCCGCCAGGACATGCACTCCACCTTGACGATGGCGCAGCTGCGCACTGAGCTGCTGGACTATACCGACGCATTGAACCAGATGCGCTCGCAGATGCTCGACATGGCCGAGCAGCACCGCGAGACTTTCGTGCCGGCTTACACCAACGGCGTGCAGGCACAGCCCATCAGCCTGGCCTTCTACCTGCTGGCCTTTGCCGACAGCTTCGAACGTGACGTTGAACGGCTGCGCCAGGCCTGGCCACGGGTGGACCGCAGCGCACTGGGCACGGCCGTGCTCGCCAACTCCAGCTGGCCGCTGAACCGCCCGAGGCTGGCCGACCTGTTGGGCTTCACCGGTGTGGCCGTCAACGGCTACGACGCGACGCAGATCGCGCCCGGGGACGTGGGGCTGGAGGCAGCCCAGATCGCCGGCTCGACCGCGCTACGCATCGGCTCGCTGATGCAGGACATCCACGTCCAGTACCACCAGACGCGCCCCTGGATGCTGCTGGCGCCGGGCCGCACCTACACCAGCAGCGCCATGCCCCAGAAGGCCAACCCCGGGGTGATACAGAACGCGCGCGGCCTGGCCAGCGATGTGGTGTCCTCGGTGCAGCAAGTGGTAATGCGGGCGCACAACGTGACCACCGGCATGACCGACTACAAGTACTCGTGGACCACGCCGCGCGGCGCGCGCACCTTTTCGCAGGCGGTGCAGCTGCTGCGCGACAGCACCGATGTCATGGTGTCGCTGCGGATCGATAAGGCCCGTGCACTCCAAGAGCTGGAGAGCGAGTGGACCACCTCGATGGAGCTGGCCGAAACACTGCAGCGCGAACATCGCGTGCCGTTCCGCATCGGGCACCACTTCGCCAGCGAAGTGGTGCTCTACGCGCGCAAGAACGGCCTGTCGCCGATGGAGTTCCCCTACGCACAGGCTCAGCAGCTCTACGCCGAAGCCATGAAGCACGACAAACAGGCCGAGACCCGGCTACCGCTGGACGAAGCGACCTTTCGCCGCACCTTGTCGCCGGCGGACATGGTTCGCACGCGCGTGGGTCTGGGTGGGCCTCAGCCGGCGGAGACCGCCCGCATGCTTGCTGAATCGCGCAAGGTCCATGTTGCCGACAGGGCCTGGGTTGGCGCGCGTCGCGACCACTTGGCCGCCGCTGAAGCGCGGCTCAACAATGCATTTGCGGACCTGTTGAAGCGCTGAGCGCGCCTCTGGAGTTGCTCAGTGACCAGCATCTGCGAGGCAGCGACCTGCACTTCGACGACTGGACGCCGAGCGGTGAGGTATCGCAGTGCTCGCGAGCAACGCCGACGCGGCGCAAGGGGGCAAGACGATTGGATGCCTCGCCGCATCGCTTGTTTCATTCGAGCCGGAACCCCTGCTTTCGCACGTAGGCCCCAAAGCCGGCGCACTGAGGCACGCCGAACTGGCGGGCTTTGTCCTCGGACCACCCGTAGAAGTCGGCCGTGCCCCAGAGTGCCGGATCGCGCTGGGTCAGTGCGTGGGTCAAAGCGCGTCTGTGGTCGAACGCATCGATCGACTGTGCGAGGTTGCCTTCGGAGTAACGGTTCTCGTGCAAAGTGGTAGCAAGCGAGAGCCGTGGGCTAACGCTGTTTGCCGCGGCAGGCCAACCGACACACATGCCGGCGACGGGAATCACGCGTTGCGGTAGTTCCAACATCTCACTTATGCGCTCCGAATGATCGCGAACGACGCTGATCGGACAGCAGCCGAGCCCCACTGCGTCGGCCGCGCGCATGAAGCTCGCAAGCACAATTCCGCTATCAACGGTTGCATTGAAAAGCAGGTCGAGATGGTCGTTTGGGAAAGGCTTTTCGCGCAGCTTCGAAATTTCTACCAACCGTCGCCCGTTCGCTAGAAACATCAGGAATGCAGGAGCTGTGCGTATCCAGGCTTGATCGGGAACTAGGTCAGCGAGGACACGGCGCTTCTGGGGATCGCTGATGATCAGAATGTCCGCCTGTTGCAGGTCGCTCTTTGATGGCGCAGAGAGCGCGCAAGCGCACAACAAGCGCAAGAGATCAGGATCAACTTCGCGATCGAGATAGCGTCGGTGGACGCTGCGGCCGGCTATGCGTGCAAGCTCATCGACGCCAGCGAGATTTTCATCGACTGAGAACTCCTCACCGAAACGTGCATGCAGGGCATTGAGAAGGGGTTTGGTATGGAGAGAACTTCGCATGTTCAGGCGATTCGCCATTCCTGGCGCTCCGTGCATTGAGATCTACCGTTGTAACGGGCGCCCACCCAGGCAGCACGCGGAAGGACGCCCTTGGCCGGCGATACGCGAAAGGCCAAGATCGAGAGGCATCAGTTTTCCGCAGTGAATCCAACGGTCTTGACGATCGGTCCCCAGCGTTCGGTGTCGGCCTTGAGCACCCGCACCAGGGAATCGGGTGACGAAGGGACGCACTCAAGTCCGAAGGGCGCCAAGCCCTCCGCTACGCCAGGTGCGTTCAGAGCCAAACGGATGGCCTTGTTCAAGTTTTGAACTACTTCGTCGGGAGCTTTCGCAGGAAGGTAAAAGGCGAACCATTCGCTGAATGCAAAGTCGCGGAACCCCTGCTCTACCAAGGTAGGGACGTTGGGTGTGAAGCGGCTGCGATTGGCGCCAGATGTTGCCAACACCCTGACCTTGCCTCCCGGAATGTGGCGAATGAGTTCGCCAAGAGGGCAGACCAATGCGGGCAACTGCCCACCGATGAGATCCTGAGCAGCTGCCTGGGATCCACGGTAGCCGACATGCGTGATGTCTACGCCGGCGGCACGGCCCAGCATGATGCCGGTGAAGTGCAGGGTCGAGCCAGTCGCTGGAGAGCCGATGCTTGCCCCAGCAGGGTTGGCCTTGCACCATGACATGAACTCAGGAACCGTCTTAACGACCTCTGGCACCGCAGTGCCCACGGCGAAACCATAGTCGAAAATCACCCCCTGTGAGACCGGCGTCAGATCGGCGATGGGGTCATAGGGGAGTTTGCGGTACGTGTGCGGATAGACGCCCAGGATTGACATCGGCGTGATCAGCAATGCCGATCCGTCAGCCGGCAGCGATTTCATCGCAGTCACCGCGAGCTGTCCGCCCGCGCCCACCCGGTTCTCCACGATAACGACTCGCGCATAGTCCGGCGTCAGTTTTTCAGCCACGCGGCGCGCCGCAGCGTCAATTGCGCTGCCCCCCGGAAAGCCCACGATGATTTTTGTAAGTTCCTGGGTGCGCGCCGTCGCCGAGCCGAAGCCGCCTCCGGCCAGAAGCGTTGCACCCAGGGTCTGAACCAGTCTGCGGCGTTGGGAATTCATATTGATCGGTCCTCTTGTGTGTTGTGTGTTGCCGTCAATTCCTGACGAGCGGATGAGGGCAGGGACGATCGTGATTCCGCGCTGGGAGGCCGGCTCACCCGTGTGCGCGTTCAGTCACTGCGACCCAATGGCTGGCGCAGCGGGCGCCACGACCACGCCCAGAACCGCTTGCCGATCGAGCATCTGCTGTACCCGTCCGGAACGTTTCGCCTGCTCGACAAAGTCGCGCAGATACTTGTGCCCACTCTCGCGAGTTGCAGGCACACCGATCCCGTGCCCCACAGCACGAAACCAACCGTCGAGCACCCGTGCATCTGGCCAACGCGATGCGTGTTCGAGCAACAGGCCGCGCCCAGTCGCTAGGACGTCAGCCTGACTTGTTCGAAGCGCATCCAAGGCTGCGCTTTCGCTGCCGACGCGCACCAGCGTCGCATACCGCAGATTTCGTGACAGGAACAGATCGGTCGCGTTTCGTTCGTGCACGGCGACTCGGATGCCCGGTTGGTCCACGTCGGCATTCTTTTGTATCGCAGATCCCGGCGGAACCATGTAGGAGTTATGCACCTCCATGTAGGCGGGCGCGAACGCGATGTCCTGCGACCGGGCAGGGTCGATGGCCAGGAAAGCGATGTCCCATTGTCCCGCCCGCGCTCCTTCCGCCAATTTGCCGGACGTTGGATAAAGCACGGGCTCGAACTTTGCGCCCAGCGATTGCGCCAATGCGCGGCTCAGCTCCACTGCCACGCCGCGCAACTCTCCCGTGGTCGGATCCTTGGTGACCGTCGCGGTGTTGGTCAGGTTCAGCCCAACACGCAGGCTGCCGCCCGGCGACAGCTCTGATCGGACCGCAGCCGATGCTTCTTGCGCCACAGATACTGGCGCAATGCACATTCCCAAAAGGAAGGCAACGTAGGTCAACCTGCTCATGCGTGTCTCCCGAGCCTTGCCAACGCGACGGCCTTACGTTTGCGGCGTCAGTTGACGAACGATGTCGCCGACGTCGAAGTGGGCTCGCTTCTCGATGAGCTTTCCGTCGGCGATCCTCAAGAGCGCGAAGAGGGAGAACTTCAGTCTGGCGCCTCTGGCCGCAATACCGTGCCATTCGCTCGATTGGCGCCCCTCGAAGACAAGATAGGCAGCCACCTGATCGCCTTCAGCGACCATGCGCTCGAGCGGAAACTTGAATCCCTTGAAGGCTTCGAAGTTCTTCCGCTCCGAGGCTATGAACTCCGCGCCACCAGGATGAGGTGTGTCGACCTGCGAATAGAACACGAAGTCCTTGTGGAACATCTTCGCCATCTCTTCGTAGTCTTCGCGGCCGAGGGCGTCGTAGAAGCGTCGAACCAGGGCCTTGTTTTCCTCAATTGACATCGGTCTCTCCTATCCAGTGGATTGAAATCAGTGCTCAGGAATACCCATTTGCCGATCGAAACAAGCAGGCCGCAAGGTGTGGCGTATGCCAGGCTGTATGGTGGCCGCGTGTAGGTACAGCGACTATCACCTTTGTGCAAAATTCCCCTGCAGGGCCCCTGGCGCCTTCCTGTCGTCGCGCAGTCGGTCTGTGCAATCCCAGGCGGGGTTCAATCACCACCGCAAGATCGGAATGGGGTTGAGCGGATGGCGCAGCATCCACCTGAAGGTCGCCTTGTAAACGTGGCTCGGGTAGAAGGGATCGAGCGGGAACGCGGCTCGCACCTCGTCAATGAAGCCTTTCGGCAACCCGAAACGCATCGTCGCGAACGACACGTCGCACCAGTCGGCGCGGCGGATCGGCTCCACCCATTCCCGGCTCTGACCTTTGTAGGCCGTAATCTTGTGGTGCGACTCGATCATGAGTCGCATCTCCGGCTTCCACGCGCTGCGGCCAACCTGTTCGAGGTACGCCTCGGCCTGGTCGGCCGATGGACTCAGGTATTCAAGGTTCCCGCCTGGCCAGGCTGCGATGTCGTGGAACACGGCAGCGATGGCGATCTTCTCCTCCCGCTCAGGGCTGGGATCAACCCACTGACGGGCGAAATTGAGCAGGTGGTACGCGTGGTTGCGGTATCCGACGAAGACGGGCTCGGACTCCGCCCCCCCGAAGACACCGCGACGCGCGTCGAGAAGTTCGTCGATCAAGGGGAACTTGTGGATGATCGGGTGGATAGGCCCATTCAGACCGCAGCGGTGACCGGGCTGGCCGTGATCCCGCGAATCGCACTCGCTGTCGGTCTTCATCGCACTCGCACTTTGGGCGTGGGCATGGAGCGCACATGAATGCCCGAAGATGGACCCTACAGCTTCGGCCACCTCTGCGCTTGAGCCGGTCCTGTCGGTTCTCGAACTCGTTGTCGTATTCATACCGTCCTTGAGATCTGCGAATCGTCGCTGCTGCCTGAAAACAGCCTTTGCGTTCACTGAGGTTCAGGGGGTTTTACGGAAGACCTCTTTTCCCTCAAAGACGGTCGTCGTCGGCCCGATGGCCCCAATCGCCGACGTTGGAACCTGAAACGGATCCGCGCTCAGGATGACAAAATCGGCCGACTTGCCCTTCTCGATACTGCCAATGCGGTTTGACAGCCCAAAGTGGGCAGCAGCTGCTCCGGTCATGGTGTGCATCGCGATGCGGAGATCTACGCGCTGATGCTCTCCGATGCTGCGATCGATCATGGATTGAAGGTGCGGCCAAGGATTGAACGTGGAAGCGATGGCGGGCCAGTCTGATCCGTAAACGACGAGCGCGCCCGCTTTGACCAAATCAGCCACAGGGATGAAGTTCTCGTATCGCACCTTTCCCAAGGCTGCTGTCATCGATGCACTGTAGGGTCCAGGGATCCAGATAGGCGGAGCGATGTCGGCAGCCACGTTGAGCGCCTTGAAGCGGCCAAGGTCCTCCGGCGCGACCAGCCCCACATGGGCGATCGAGTGCTGGACTCCGGGTAGGCCATTCGCTCGCCGGGCCCGCTCTATCGCGTCCAGCGCTGCACGGACCGAGCCGTCCCCGGTGGCGTGCATCTTGACGGAGACACCGGCCTTGTCCATGGACACCACGATTTCATCGATCCGACTCTGCGGCATCTGCAGGTGGCCCTTGAAATCGGCGCCGTGGTTGTGTCCGGTGCCTGTATATGGCGTCAGGAGAGCGGCGCTATAGATCGGCGGTACACCATCGAGGTAGAGTTTGATGAAGTCCACAGACACGTGCTTGGTTCGCATTGAACCTCGAATCCGAAACGTTTCGCGCTCTCGCTCGTGTGGCTCGAATTCTGTCTCGTACTGCAGGTACGCCACGACGTTTGCAGTAAGCTCCCCGGCCATATCGACGGTGTTGTATGCAGCGAGCGTCCTGCGATCGACGCGGCCTTCCCCGTACGTCGTCAAGCCAAAGCTGTTGGCCTGCTTGGCGCCCCACAGTACCGCTTTCGTGTACTCCTCGTCCGTTGGCGGCGGCAGCTTTGCGGTGACCGCTCTCGACGTAGTTCCTGTCAATACCCCGGTAGGCTGCCCGGCGGAATCCTTCAGCACTTCAGGATTTGATGCTGCCGCAGCTCCCACAATGCCCAACAGCTCCAACGCGCGCGAGTTCGCAAGCGCACCATGGCCCGTATCTTCCAGAAGAAGCACAGGGTTGTTTGGCGCCGCTCGGTCAAGCGCCTGCCTCGACAGATGGTCGCCGGTCATTTGTCCCTTGCTCCACGCTCCGCCCGTCACCCATTCCCCCGCACGCCGCGCATCGGCACAGGCCTTTACCCTGGCGGGCACCTGCTCGGCCGGCAAGGTACTTCGGAACTCGCAGCTGTACAGAACGCGCAGCGCCCCCCTGACGTGATGCGCGTGGGCATCGATCAGGCCCGGAACTACAGCCTGGCCCTGCAGGTCGACCACCTTTGTGCTGGGACCGATCAACTGCCGAATCGAGGCGCTGTCGCCGACGGCGGAAAATTGATCTCCACTGACCGCAAAGGCTTCGACGCTGCGACCTTCAAGCGGTACCGCGTAAACCTTGCCGTTCAAATAGACCTTCTCCGCGTACCCACCGCCCGCTGGAGCCGAGGTACACGCCGCGAGTAGAACTGCGGTTGCGGCGCCACACGCTCTGGCTGCCCACGCTGTCGGCAGCCGGCCCTTTGTACCAAGCGGAAGCAGGTGTCTCGCCAGCGCATTTTGATTGAATGGGTTCATGTAGGACGAGCACTTTCGTTTTTGCAGAAGTATTGACAGCTGGTTCATTGGGACTCCTTGTGCGGCACGGCGTGCCCATCCGCTTGTCTGGCGGGGATTGCATCATTGAGCGCGCGCCAACTCTTCGATAGCGCATTTGCGCAAAGACGCACGGCCGCTGCAAGCACTGAAACAAGGTGCCCATCGTCGCGGCGGTGCAGACCGCGGAGGACGGCCGTTCCCTCTATGTAACGCAGCTATGCGGTGGCGACTATGCAGTCGGCGGTGTCGACGCCCGTCCCTTCGCCACCGGACGACCGTCGGCCGATCCTGCTGTGCGCCGCGGCACTGGGGCGCCGCACCAACCGCGCCCCTACATCAGCCCTGTGACCAACGACCAACCGGCTGGCACAGCTGGCAGCAGCAGCCGAGCGCAAAGGCATCAGGCTGCACAGCAGCACCGACGCCACAAAGCTTCGGCGCCTGCGCGATCCTGCTCATCAGGAATATCGCGTGGAGTTCGGCGAGGCGTTCACCTGTGCCGATAGCGCCGGGGTAACGCGCGCGGGCTCGGCGGCGGCGCCGAATCTTCAGGCATCGCGGTCACCGGCACTACGGCTTGGTTCGGACGAAAGATCGGCACGCGAGGCCACTGGCCGCACTGCCAGGTCTGTCCCTACGCCCGAATTCGTAGATGTTGACGCTCTTGCCGCAGAGCGCAGCCCGGCCAACTGACCCGTCGCGGGTGTCTATGCCGCCTCGGCGGGCGCCCCGACAGCAGGCGCCGGCCCCTCGTCACGGACGAAGGAAACAGGCCGCTTCTTCCGCATGTCGACAGAGAAGGTGAATATGTCGGGCCTGCTGTAGTGACCGGCAGGGTCAGTGAGGTAGTTGGTGATGTCGATCTCGGCCATGTTGAGGTCTGCGTAAACGATGCCCTCCTGTCCCGGCGGGAGGGGTTCGGTCAGCCTCGTGGACGTCGGCGAAAAAATAGACGCGCCACCGCCTCCCTCGAACGCAGGGATCTCGACGCCATATCGGTTGAATGCGGCGCGGCCCTGCGCGGAAAGGATCTGTGTCGACATCAGGACGAAGGCACCGCACTCGAGTGCGTAGGTCTGGTTCAGCGCCGTGATCGACCCGCACGCCATCATGGGTCCACCATAAAAATCGAGTTGCGGCCACGACGCGACGTGGATCTGCTCACCGAGGCCAAGCATTGCCATCTTGTTGAGGGGCTGCAGGTGCTCCCAGCACATCAGAGCACCCACTCGTCCGAGTGGCGTATCCACCGCGCGTAGGTCGCTGCCGTCGCCCTGGCCGAACAGCGTGCGCTCTCGGTAGGTGGGCTTCAGCTTGCGTCGGTGAATCAGAACCTCTCCGGTCTGCGAGATGACGGCTTGGGACATGTACAGGGATCGTCCGCCGCGCTCGGCAAAGCCGACCGCGACCATGATGTTGTGCTCTCGCGCTGCTTCGCAGAGGGCCTCAATCTCGGGTCCGTCGATGCTGATGGCACTGTTCCAGTACTCCGCCACGAACGGAATCTCGGCATTGATGTCCGTGTAGTGGAGGAATATGGGGTACCCGGGCAGCCACGTCTCTGGGAAAGCAATGATGTTGGCTCCGTGAGATGACGCTTCGCGGATCAACTTGACGGTCTTGACCGCAGTGGCCCCACTGTCGAACCATACGGGCTCAGCCTGTACTGCAGCTGCACGCACGCTCTTGCTCATGTTGCACCTCGGCTTTGTTTCGTTCGCCGGAATCAGGCGAACAGGGTTCTTGAACGCTCCTTCTCGCCCGCCAACCATCTATGGTCAACTTGGCGAAGCGCCGATCGTACGGAGACTCCAGGACAATCGCGTATGCAAGGCATTCATTTGCGCAAACGTGCTATGCGCTCCTTGGCTGCTTGACGACGATCGACATCGTTGCAATCCGGGACCTGCCGCACCCTTGGTGTTGAAGTTCCACCTTGCCCAAGAAGACCGCATGCCTTGCTAACTGATCCATTTCAATCTCGCGTTCCAGCGTGCGCTGGCGGAGACCAGCATCGCCACTCAGTTCACAGCGATCATGGTGGTGCCGGCGCAGGCGACAACTTTGGACACGAGGATGCTGCGGCGTGGGCCGGTGCACCAGACCATCTTGGCCCATTGAGGGCGACGACGATGCAGCGCCGCCTGTTCACTGCTGGCGCCGCGACGCCGTGCGCCGCTACGGGCATCGTGCGCGCGGCGGCCTACAACGCCGATGGCCCGACGAATCAGCGCGCCGATGCGCTCAAGGCTGCTCTGCTCATTCTCGTCGTCGCCAGCAAACGTCAGGCTGACCGCCGGGACGTCGGCAAGCGGTGCGGGTGCGGTTCTTGCTCATCACATTCGCGTTTACCCGAGTATGGGTCGAGTCGTTTTCCGATGCCGCTGCGTGGACCCGAGTTGTACGATCAGTACAGCGAACGCCACTTACGCGGCGCCAAAGTTCCCGCTGCATGAGCCCTCCGACACTCTCACTGCACTGACAATGGCCCTTGTCACGCAACGATCCTGCACTGACGCCGACGATCAGGCGCAGTGCCTTTCTGGCTATCACCAGATCTACGAGCAGCTCGGCCGCGGTCGTTTCCATGGTTCGGTTTGGCAACTGGTGATGAGCGACGGCGTGCTGTTGCACGAATGCACCAACCGCCAACTTCGCCAGCGAGTCAAACCGCCGATGGACCACATCGCGTTGGCCGTGCCGCTGGCTGTGGACACGGGTTCGAAATTCGCTGGGCGCCCGTTCGGACGCGAAACGCTGATGGTGCTGAGCGGCCGGGAGGAGCATGACATTGCCGTCGCCGGCGAGATGGACCTGATCGGGGTGAGCGTCTCGCGCGAGATGCTGCAGGCGCTCGCACCGGCCGAGCAGGAGTGGTTGGACCATGCCGAGCGCGAGCGCAACCTCGCGCTGGCGCCCGAGTGCGCGGCGGCAATCCGGCGCATGCTGCAGTTAACGTGCAGCGATGCCAAGGCCGCCGTCTCGACGCTGGCTGACCGGGACCACGAACGCTCGTTGATCGCGGCCACGCTGACGCGCACGCTGAGCCTCGCCATGGCCGGCTGCGACCACCCGAGCCACATTCCACGCCGCGCGGAGACGCGCCAGAAGGTCGTTACGCGCGCCATAGCCTACATGCGAGAGCGCATCAACGACGATATCGGCATCGCCGAGATCTGCAGTGCCGCATGCGCCAGCCGGCGCAGCCTGCAGTATTGCTTCGAAGAGTTCCTGCACACGACTCCACAGGCCTACCTACGGGCACTGCGCCTGAACGAGGCGCGGCGGCTGCTCAAGACCAGGGACTCGATGCCGATCACCACCATCGCCGTCGACTTCGGCTTCGCAAGCGCAAGCCACTTCACACGCCACTACAAGCTGATGTTCGGTGAGCTGCCATCGCAGACAGCGCGCTCGCGATCGGACAGTGCGCCTGCGGACTTGCACGCCTTGCTTGCATAGCGCCAGTCGGGTCATTGGTCGGATGGCACGACGCGCACCGCCGACACTGGATTACTCCAAGGCGAGGCCCATGCTCTTTGCCTGCTGAACAAGTCGCCGCCGTTCCGCCGCCACATCGACGATAGGCTGCAGACGCGCGCGCGCCACTTCGGGAGCATCGAACGACACCGTGCCTTCTGGGACCGAGTCGCGCGCCCACGTGCGTAAAAGCCAGTTGGTGACGTCGGCGATCTGTTGATCGTTCAAACCGGAGGCCATTACGCCAGGCACTTTGATGATGAACTCGCGGCCGCCCGGCACGCGCAGAAATTCGCCCATGCGGCGCATGTCCGGCACCCCCGCGCCCGGTGAGCCGGCAGCGTTGAATCCATGGCAGCCCGCGCAATGCAACACGTAGTGCGCACGAGCATGCGTTGTGGTGGCCGCCGAAGGCGCGTCGGGCCGGGCCTGCGACATCCGCCCAAGCACCATGTTCTGCCCGCCCAGAGCCAGCGCCGCCGCAGCGGAAGCTGCCGAAATAGTGCCCAGCCCGATTCGCAGCACCCACCTCACCAGGCAATCTGCTCGCCGAGAGCACTCAGGGGTGAGCGCTTTGGAGCGGCCCTGCGCGATCACGGCAGCAGCTTTTGACGCAGCGCGCGAGTTTGTGAAGGGCCGCCGGGGGCAGCGCGCACGGCCTTGATATCGGCGGCCGTATAGGCGGCTTCGTCCCTCGCGCCCTGCAGTTGGCGCACATGAGTGGCGATGGCAGCGAGACTTGCGTCGTCGAGCTGGGGCCCAAGACCCGGCATCGCGCCGACGAAGGTCTGCCCGCCAAGCTTGATCGGCCCCGCCAGGCCGTGCACGATCACTTGCACGAGGTAACTGCGATCAGCTCCAAGCTTGACCCAGTGGTCCCCCTTGAGCGACGGGGCCAGTCCTACAGTGCCACCTCCTTCGACCTGGTGGCATATGGCGCAGTGCTGGGCGTAGAGCGCCGCGCCCGCAGACTGCGCGGCAGCGATCAGTGGCACCAGCGCCACCGCGATCAAGGCGGGAACACGGAACACGCTCAGGCCACCCCGACGACCAGCGCCGTCGTGCAATGGAACATCTGGCTTGTGTTGGCCATGCACCAGTTGATGTCGTTGTGCACCCCCAGGCGGTAGCCCGGCCGCTCTCGCTCGTTGTTGTTGCACAGGCAGTTCCCGCATGAATTGTGCCCGCAGCAGTCGTTGTAGGAGATCAGGTATTGGCGCTTGTCCTTCGGGTTCAGACAAGTGCCAACCCACGATACCTTGGAGGCTTCGGTACCGGGCGGGCAACTGGTCAGGGTCCCCCCGCAGCAGCTGCAAAGGAAACCGTCGATGGCGCAATAGCGCCAGTACTCGCATTGGGTGGCGTCGTCGGTGGGGCCACCCTTGGTTGCGCTGCCGCCGGCGGCCTGCGCGCTGCGGTCAAAGGGCAACATCGGCAGCAACGCGCCGCCGACGAGTCCCTTGCCCAGCTTTGCAAGCATGCTGCGGCGGCCGTACTGTTGAGCCGCTCCGCGCACGGCGCGCTCGGTGCGGCGATCGATGAAGTCGAGGAACCAACGCATGGATATGCTCCGAATCAGGCAGCCGAGCCGCCAAGGTAGTGCTGGATCGACGGTGCGCGCAGATCGTGCGCGTTGAGCAGACTGTCGAGCTGCTCGCGCGAATTGACCAGGCCCTTCGCGGCGACCACGCCATTGCCGTCCAGAAGCACCGCGTAGGGCAGGCGGGAGACGCGGTAGGCTATGCCCAGCTCGCTCGACAGCACATAAGGCATGGCCTCGAGCTGTTGTTCGCGTACGAAGCGCAGGTGGTCGGCCTCCTCGCCGTCACTGGCCAGCACGATCGACAAACCCTTCTTCTCGTCGCGCCGCAATGCCTTGAGGACCGGGATCAGCTTCTTGCACACGGGGCAGGTCGGCGAGAGGAAGAACACCAGGGTCGGTCGGGCACTCAGGCCACCGAGCTCGACCGTCTCCGACTGGATGCCGGTCAGTGAGAAAGTCGGCGAAGACTGCCCCACCGCGGGGCCGGAATCGGTGATCAGCGCACCCATCGGCGCCACACGCTCGAACAGGATGCCGACCTGACGCGACAGCGCCCACAGCAGCAGCGCGAGCACAACCACGGCCGCCCAGAGCAGCACGATCGAAACGGTCATCAGGTCCATCAGGTTCTCCACAGAGTGGGGGTTGAGTCTCGGCGCTGGCGCAGCACCTGGTGCAGGGCAGCGTAGAGGCACGCCGCGAGCATCAATGCGGCCGCAGCGACGCCGAAATCTGCCACGCCGAGCGGTCGATCTGTCGCGGGCAGGCTTGCGATCGCGGCGATCGACGCGAGAAACAGGTTGCGCGCCACCAGCCACCACGACAGCCGGATCGGCTCGCCACCACAGCCGCAGTCGGGGCGGTGGCCGCGCGCGAGATGCCAGGCCATCACTGCGGCATACAGCAACAGCAACCCCAGCGCCACGGCCGCGCCCGCGCCGCGCCAGGGTGTCAGCATGGCCACCACGGCAGCAGCCTCTGCGATCGGCAAGAGCCAGCTCGCGGCGAGTTGCAAGGCTGGCGACACGCCATAGGCCGCAAGATGCTGCTCGAACAGCACCCGGTCGGCGAGCTTGGTTGCCGCAGCATGAATCAACAGCGCCGCAATCAAGGCAACGGCGATGACGATGAACAAGGGATCCACAGCAGGGCCCATCGTTTCAGTCGTGCGACTCGAGCTGCAAGGCTGCGGCACCCGCGGGCGACACCGTGGTCAGCAGCTTCATCGGCTTGCCGTCGGCCCAACGCCAGACCCGCATCGCGCCAGTCGTGCCGTCGAGTGCCTGCAAGCGCTGGCCGTTGCGCGAGAACGTGATGGACGCAGTGCCGAAGCCTGGCATGCTGCCCATGCGCTTGCCGCTGGCCACGTCGACGAACCACAGCCGCTTGGCAGGCAGCTTGTGCGTGCCCTCGCTGCCCTTGTCGTGCATCGCGACGACGGCCCACCGCCCGTTCGGGTGCACCGCAAAAAGTTGGTAGCCGCCCGGACGCCAACCCTGTTTCGCCGAGTCGGCGTCGACCATGTTCTTGGATGACTTCAGTTCGGCTTTGCCACCGCCCACGTCGACTTCGTGCAGCATGCCCTTGAAGGAGACAAACCAGTAGCGGTCGGCGCTGCGTTCGGCGTGCAGAAACCATGCGTCCTGATCGGCGTCGAAGAGTTTGTCGGTGACTTGCCGGTCGGCTACCTGGCCGTTGTCGTCGAAGCTGATCGTGGCAATCTTGCCGTCGCCGCAGAGCATGGCGATTCGCGCCGGGTGGCTCGCCGCGGGCAGCGTGCCCCAGCAGCCGGGTGTGGCCACCTCGGTCGCGACCTTGCGCTCCTTCAGGTCCACAACGGTGATCGAAGTCGCCGGTGTTGCGTTCTGCACGAAGGCGAAGCGGCCGTTGCCGCTGAGGGTCAACAAGCCGCGGTAGTTCAGCGCCTGCGCGCGCCGCGGCGGCAGAAGCACCTCGTACTTGAGCTTGAGTGTGTTGCTGTCCCAGACCTCGAGCACCTCGCTGCGCTCGCCGCGCGTGCCGCGGCTCATGTAGCTGGTGGCGATGTAAACCTCGTCGGCCTTGGCGCCGAGCGTGAACATGCCGGCATAGCCAGTGTGCAGCTGACCCAGCACCTTGCCGCTGGTGGCATCGAAGATGCGCAGCCGGCCGTCGATGATGTTGTTGATCGCGAAGTCCGCGACGTAGATGCGCTCGGCAGTGGCACTGGCCAGCGTCGACTCCACCAGCGTCTCAGCCGGCAGTTCAGGCGGCTGTGCAGCGGCCTTGGGAGTTGCGGCGTGCGCCGCCGCCATGGCCATCAGCGCAGCCAGCGCCATCGTTCCGCCAGCCCAACGATCAAGCGCACGAACAAAGCTCATCGGTGTCTCCTGCAAGCCGGCGCTAGCCGGCCCATGTTCAGAGCAGATTGTGCAAAGCGGCCGGGGCGGCCGATATCACGCATGCGCAAAGTCGGCCGCCAGGCCGCCGTTGCGCGGGCAAACCTCTGCCGAGGCTCACTTCTTGATGCTGATGACCTGCGGCTGCGTCACCGCCTTCAGCCCATCGACGCCGAATTCGACGCCCCAGCCCGAGCCCTTGACGCCGCCGAAGGGGACCATCGGATGGATCGCGCCATGCTGGTTGATCCACACCGTGCCAGCCTGGATGCGCGAAGCCACGGCCTTAGCACCATCGAGATTGCTCGACCAGACACTGGCGCCGAGGCCTGCATCGAGCCGGTTGGCGCTGGCGATGGCGTCATCGACGCTGCGGTACTTGATGATAGGCAGCACCGGGCCGAATTGCTCCTCGTCGACCAGCGCCGCGCCATCGGCAATGTCGGTGACCAGGGTCAGCGGGTAAAAATTGCCAGGACCCTGTGGCGCCTCACCGCCGCAGACGATGGTCGCGCCGCCGGCCTTAGCCTTCTCGACCAGCGAGACCACCTTGTCGTACTGCATGCGGTTCTGGATCGGCCCCATCGCCACGCCAGGCTGCATGCCGTCACCCATCGGCATGGCGGTGGCCAGTGCCTTCAGCTCGTCAACCACGGCGTCGTGCAGGCTCTCGTGTACATAGAGGCGCTTGGCGCAGGCGCAGGTCTGGCCCATGTTCAGGAATGCGCCCCAGAACAGACCCATCGCCATGGCCTTCGGGTCGGCGTCGGGCAGCACGATCGCCGCGTCGTTGCCACCCAGTTCGAGCGTCACCGGGGTCACATTCTTCGCTGCCGCGGCGGCGATGCGTGCCCCGGTGGTGACTGAGCCGGTGAACATGATCTTGTCGACATCGGGGTTCTCGACCAGCCAGGCGCCGACTTCACCCGGGCCGCTGACGGTATTGATCACGCCGCGGGGCAGCACCTCGGCGATCAAGCGCACCATTTCAAGCGTGCCGATGCTGGTGTACTCAGAGGGCTTGATGACCACGGTGTTGCCGGCGCGGATCGCGGGAATCATCTGCCACACCGCGATCAATAGCGGCCAGTTCCACGGAGCGATTGCGGCGACCACGCCGAACGGCTTGCGGTGCATCTCGTCACGCCGCGTCGCATCCTCGAACACCACCTCGACCGGCAGCTCCAGGCTCGCCGGCACCTGGGTCCAGACCTCGCAGCCCCAGATTTCGAAGCGCGCGCCAGGCACTTGATCGGGCCCCAAGCCACCCAGCGGTTTG
>Ga0114942_1000048_pt1 | contig 30873 bp, 20 predicted proteins | sample LowerColdCreek_FD_88674 | JGI IMG/M metagenome (GOLD analysis project Ga0114942, IMG submission 88674) | Groundwater microbial communities from Cold Creek, Nevada to study Microbial Dark Matter (Phase II) - Lower Cold Creek | ecosystem: Environmental > Aquatic > Deep subsurface > Groundwater ... | reverse complement strand
TGGCCCAGTGGTGCTTCACATGCTGCAGAAACTTGCTGTTCCAGGACGTATGCGCCTGGTTGCTGTCTTTCCAGTATACGATGAACTCCGGTAACAGTGAGCGCGCGAATGAGGTGTCGATGTGCGACAAGCGCAATATATCAAATACATCCTCGGTAGGTTGCCACTGCTCGGTAATGCGTTTGGGCTCTGTGCTGTGTTCCAGGCTGGATGTGTATTTGGCCCACTGGATGCGGATGTGCTGAATAAATCTGGAATTGAGTTCCTTGGGATTGGTGCCGCGCTCGCGCCAGTACAGGATAAACTCAGGAATCGCCTCCTCGATGAAATCGCGCTCTATTTCGCTGCGCTCCATGATTTCCAGCGCGTCCGCGCTGGGGCGCCAGTTGTTATCCAAGGTGGTTGTCTGCGGGACTCGGAACGCCTCGGCCTGGTTTTGCTGGTGACGCCGCCACAGACTGATGACATGCTGGCGAAACTTGTTTTCCCAGGCGTGGCTGGTTTCGCCGCGCTCGCGCCAGTAAAAGACGAAATCTTCCAGTTGGTCCAGGGCGAACTGGCGCGGTATGTTGTGGTTCATAGCCATCAATTGCAACAAGTCCGCGCTGGGCGACCAGCGCAGCGGCAATAGACCCGCGCTGCGCGTGGTCGGCAGGGTCGGGGGCGTGGTGGGAGTAGTGGGCGCGGCTGTCGTGTTGGCTGCCGGGGCGGGCTCGTTCACGGCAAACACCAGAAGCTGCGCGGTGTGCGGCGGCTCAGAGTCGAGTAGCAGCACGCCCTTGTCCGCCAGGCTGCGGCTGATGCGCTGCAGGTCCTCGGAGCTCCAGAAGGGCAGGGTGCGTAGCAGGAAGGCGCGTTCGATGCTGAGCCAAGCATAGCCATTGCGAACCTGCGGGTTGTGGTGCTCGAACAGTTGCTGCAGGTGTTGCAGCAGAATGGCCTCCTCCAGACCGATGGTCGCCGCCAGCAGCGGGGAGAACAGCAGCTGGCGCTCGGGAGTCAGGGAGAAATCTGCCATCGTGGTACCGGAATTGTGTCGCAAGTTTGGTAGGATACCGCAGCCCGGGGCTTTTCGCCCGCTTGGAAAACCAATGGCAAAGCAAAAAACAGCCTTCGTATGCAATGACTGCGGCTCGGACTATGTGAAGTGGCAGGGCCAGTGCAGCGACTGCGGCGCCTGGAACACGCTGGTCGAGGTCAAACTTGGACTTGAACGAGGCTCCGGCCGCGCCGGCGCGCAAGGGGCGGGTCGGCGGGCTGGTGCGCTCTCTGGTGCCAGTATCCTCAAGGATATCGACTTACACGACCTGCCGCGTTTTTCCTCCGGGGCGGAAGAGTTCGACCGCGTGTTGGGCGGCGGGCTGGTGCCGGGTTCGGCGATTCTGATTGGCGGTAACCCGGGGGCCGGCAAAAGCACACTGCTGCTGCAGACCATGTGCCATCTGGCGCGCACGATGGAAGCGTTGTACGTCACCGGGGAGGAATCCCTGCAACAGGTCGCGATGCGCGCAGGGCGCCTGCAACTTCCCACGGACCGGCTGCGACTGATGTCGGAAACCAATGTGGAAGCGATTGTCGCCGCTGCTCAGGAACTCAAGCCCAAGGTGTTAGTGGTGGACTCTATCCAGGTGGTGCACACCGATGAAATTGCCTCCGCCGCGGGCAGCGTCTCACAGGTGCGCGAATGCGCCGCGTACCTGATCCGTTATGCCAAGCAGACCGGGACAGTATTGTTACTGGTGGGCCACGTCACCAAGGATGGCTCCCTCGCTGGCCCCAAGGTGCTCGAGCACATGATCGACTGCTCGATCCTGCTCGAAGGCAGCGATGACGCGCGCTTTCGCACCCTGCGCGGGCAAAAGAACCGCTTCGGCGCGGTCAACGAGTTGGGCATCTTCGCGATGACGGAGCAGGGCATGCGCGAGGTCAAGAATCCGTCGGCTATTTTTCTCGATCGCGGTAGCGAACAGGCGTCGGGCAGTGCCGTCATGGTCGTATGGGAGGGCACGCGGCCGCTGCTGGTGGAAATTCAAGCGCTGGTGGACGACAGCCAATTGGGCAATCCGCGCCGGGTGGCGGTGGGCCTGGAACAAAACCGTCTGGCTATGCTGCTGGCCGTGCTGCACCGTCACGGTGGCCTGCAGGTCGGCGACCAGGACGTGTTTGCAAACGTCGTCGGCGGAGTCAAGGTGTTGGAGACGAGTGCCGATCTCGCACTGCTCCTGGCCATTGTCTCCAGTTACCGGGACAGGATCCTGCCACGGGACATGGTGATTTTCGGCGAGGTGGGGTTATCCGGTGAGATACGCCCGGTACCCAACGGCCAGGAGCGCCTCGCTGAGGCCGCCAAACACGGATTCACCCGCGCCATCGTGCCCAGGGGCAATGCGCCCAAGGGACAGATCAGGGGAATGCAGGTAACGGCCGTCGCCAAACTGGCCGACGCGCTGGAGGCGCTGGACTAGCTAAGGGGTTTTTTGCGGTCCTACCACGCCCTCAGTCAAACACTTCGTCACCGGTCGGCTCGAGATGGCTGGTGCTGTTCATCGCCTGTCGGAAGCGGGATAACTCCAGGTACATGCGTCTTCGAGCGCGGCTCTGGTTGCCCAGCGGCCGGTGTTCATGTAAGCAGTGCCAGGGATTGAAGGAGAGTCGCCGGGTAAAATCAAACTGGTTGGGGTAATCAAATTTTTGCCTCGGAATATGGATGTGCGCTACGGGAATGAAAGGCGACAATCTCTCGGGCCAGCGCACTGCCGCATTTTCTACCGGCATGCGATGAGGATCTGTTTGCAACTGTACGAGCAGATCGAATTCCACGTTTTTTTCGGCCAGGGTTTTGACCATATTTTCGCGCAGGTAATTGTCCGGGACTGCACCAAACGGTACGCCGGGGATGCGCCGCTCCACTGCAGTTCTGGAAGCAAAAGAATACTGCATGGCCTGCCCTTCACCGAGCAGGTAGGGTACACAGCTGAAATAGCGATGGCCGAGTGGGTTGTACTGGGTTTCGTTCCACAGGGCCTGCATCAGAAAATCTAGTACGTGGGAGTCGAACGGGTTGAGGAAGTAGTATATGGGCATATCCCGCAGGCTCCAGTCCTGCAGTCGGGCATTGCAGCGGATGTCTGGCGTAACGAAAGTCGGCGTGCAGACGCAGATCATGTCCTGGGTGAACGCTTCCTCCTCCATCATTTTGGCGCCGGGCACGTCCATCATCTTTATTGCCATGCTCGAAAATCCGACGTCCTGGATGTCCCGCGGAACATCCGGGCCCGGGCCGGAAAACCGGATCCACGCCGGGTAGGTCCGTACCATGGCAAAAATGCCCTTTTTCATTCGCTCCGGGATATCTTCCCGTATGCTGACAGTACCGCGCACAAGGCCGTGGGTTTTGGTGTTCCCCCCCCGCTCGTACCGACCCGGCTGGAAGCGGCCGCGCATCTGCTCAGACATGAGGCGGATAATCTCGTCCAGACTCTGCTCCTCCCAGGAGAATACCTTCTCCTGGGCAAGGTCCAGATGCTCATCGGGTCGCCGCAAGTTGATCAGGTATTGCAGCAACGCTGCGGAGGGTTCACGCAGGAGATAGTTCAGAGTGGGCCGGAAGAGCGGTTCCAGTCGACGTTCTGCCTGCATGATTTTGACCAGCAGCCTGTGGATTGTTTGCAACACCATACCCGGTACCTGCTCGCTGTTCCGTTCGCGGGAACGTGCTATTTTTGTTGCAGAATGAACGTCAGTGCCCGCAACCCCGGCATGAAGAAATAGGCGCCGCCGCATACCGTAACAAACTGCGGCAGGTCGTGGACGCAGTGCGCCGGTTCGCCCGCGCGCGGTTGGCTGAAACAGTTGGTGGCCGCGCCGCTGGCCAGTGGCTCACGATTGCCCAGCAGCGGATCGGATTCTGTGGGAAGGCCGGCAAATTTTGCGTTAACGATCCAGGCGTTCTGCACAAACTCGAATTGCCGCGCGATATTGGCGCCGAGGCACACAAAATACAGGCCGCGCTCTTCCTGCGCTTCTTGTAAGGGCGGTTTGCTCAGGGCCTGTTCTGGCGTCAGCCTGGAGCCAAAGGCACGGCCCCGACGGAGGATGCGGTGAAAACGACTGGCGGCGATCAAGTCCTCGGCAGCGTTTTCGCGGTCGAAACCGACCGTGCGCAGCAGTCTCTTCACTGCACTATTGACACCTGGTGGGAAATCCCCTGTCCTGGGATTTGCGCGCCTGATATGGGCGCCCAGCGGACATTGCCGGCCACGTGGATCGTCGTCAAAATTGAACACGTTGTCTGCCTGCAGACCGGCAATGGGTCGGGTTGCGAGAGTGGCCAGTGGTGTGCCATCGCGGCGCCTCCCTACCATGGCCGCTGCGAGCTGGTCCCGGCGCCCGGCGTCCGAGCCGGATTGCTCATCGATAAACCGCCAGAACGCCGGAACGTCCTGTAGCAGTTGCCGCAGTACCACATAGCTGCCATTGCGGCCGAGGTCTTTTTGCAGGGGCTGATCGATGGCTGTCGGGAGTAGCTGTGAGCCAGGCGCTTCACTGGGGTGCAGCAGGGGGCGGTCGGTGTATAAGCCATATTCGTTGGGATATCCCAGTAGCACTTCGCCTGGCGCGAGCAGATTGTTGTAGTGATCGCGCGCACGCGGGTCGTTACGCATGGACTGCTTCCAGTCGATCATCGGCTGGCTGATACCGTCGACAAAACCAAAGGGCTCTTCCGGCCCGGGTGATGTCGCGTGGAGCGTGTGCTGGACTTCAAAGGCGGCAGCGAAGTTACTCGCAAGCATTTGTTGCAGATAATCCCCGAGCTTGCCAGGCAGGGTATAAATCATCAGCAGCACATGTGGCGTGTTCGCCGCGGCGCCACCCCAGCGCCAATGCCGGGGGTGATTGCTACCGGTGTCGCCCAGGCGGCGGGAGAGATTCTCATCGCCACTCATACCTGTAGTAAATGCCTCGGAGAAGGCCATCAACGTAGATTGTGCGACACCAAGTGCCCCGAGGCCTGAGGCGGTAAATGCGACCTGGACTGCCAATTCAGGTAACCGGGATTGTGATCTGGCGCTGGTTACCGGTGTCTGCGCCAACCACTCGCGTGCAGCACCGGGATCCCTGATCGCAAGTAACAGGAAGGCCGATTCGCTGAGGTGGCCATGGCCGAAACGCACCAGTCCCTGGACGTCATCCATGTCGATGTCAGGATGGCTTGTTTGCGCGTTCATAACAGGCTTAACCATTCTTGTAACTCCTGATCGCTGGGATTGTCGCGTTCCAGTAGCTGGCGTATGCGGCTGTTACGCGCCAAATCGATGGCAGTTAAATCGGGATAGGCCTTGTACCAGGATTCTGAAGGCAGTTGATTGCGGCGCAGTGTGTGCTTGTATTTCATTTCGTTGCGCGCCCCCGCTTTGAGCAGCCAGTGGGTCCTGGGATAGCCCACCCCATTGCTGAACACGAGATTCAGGCCCCAGGCGACCTTGTTGATAAAGTCGTCCATATAACTGCCGGCGCTACCATCGTAATTTGAGGCGAAAAAGACACGGCGATTGTTGTCGATCAGCACCCAGCGGGCGAAGTGGATAGTTTGTATGCGCGTCAGGTAGCCGCGTGTATAGATGTGCCTCGCGACATAGTCAAGCAATAACAGTCCCAGGCGAATGGTGAACAAGCGCAGGCGTCCGGGTTTGATTTGCCCAAAGACGTTGAACTGGTTGGTGACGTCGATATCTTCCTGTGCTGACAAAGCCTGTAGATGTGCTGGATCGGCACGCAGCGCATTTTCGGGATCGCTTAGCTCCAGTTGGCGCAGGCGACGCAGGTAGAAAGGTAATGCCAACACGATCAGGGGAGCGAGGCAGAGCGCTGCCAGGGGTATTAGGACCAGATGCAGGAGGTCGCGAATACGCCACATTATCGGGGTCGGGGCGGGCGCAGTCAGGCTGCTGCGGCCGGCCGCTACTTCCTCCTGCATAAACTGTTGCAGCCGATGCCACAATTGCCGGGCATTCGGATGATTGCCGTTGGCAGCAAGCAAGCTCCGGATTTCACTGGCAAGCACCTGACTAAGCACGGATTCTTCCCTGATCTGTTGTACCGTGCGACCGCGCCAGTTCACGTAGTTGGCGTCGGGCCTGTGGCTGTGTCGCACCAGCCATTCAAGTAAATCAGTCCCGGGATCAAAGCCCTCACAAAAAGAAAATATTCTGCGCAGGCCAGGTTCGGCGCGAATCACCATTTCTGCGAGAAACGTCTCCGGGTCGCCATCAATATCGCCGATAAAGCACAGTGCCGGTCGCCAGATTTCAGGCGGTACACCGTGGCTCCTGATGTCTTCATTCGTGTTGGCCTGCAGTATAGTAAAGCGCGCGACATGCAGGTTGTTGAACTGCCAATAGGGAATCAATGTGTTGCGAGGGTTTGCAAACCCGGGGGCGCTGTTCATGGTGGCAAGCAGCGTGCGCAGTTCGTCTAACCGGTCGTGCCCGATTGTGGCGGTAATCATGAACGTGGACTGGGGCGTCATGGCGCGCGGGTTACTGCTTCTGCGTCAGCGCGAAATCCAGAATGCGTGTCCTGCCCCACCACACCTTGCCCAGATACACACCGGGCTCGATTTCGCGTATCTCATCGCGTATTTTTCTGGCAACGAAGGATGTTTTTGAATAGTCGATCACGATGGTCTCAGCGCCATCCAGCCAGCTCGCGTCCTTGTAGACCTTGGCAACGATAAAGGTGAGGCTGAACGGCGAGATCTTGTTGAGGAGAATACCGTTTTCCCGATTCGGCGGAAACAAGTCGAAGACCTTTCCCTGCCAGGCAAACAACCGGGCGAAGCGGGCATACCAGCGGGCGAGCAAACTCCCGGTGACGATGGCGGTACCACGGGTGTCGCCGCTGGGAATATTGCCAGCAGTGGCTGCTGTGTAAATGGCATCCAGTTCGTCCCGTTCCTTCTTCAGCCATCCTGCCACAGTCGGATGTATAGCCATCGCTCTATCCTCACGTGAGTAACGCCAGTGCAGAATTAACGCTGATTGCGCAGGCGATTCTGCTGCTCCCGGAACTCGCCAATCTCGGCATAAATCGGTTTGCGTGTCCGGTTGATCCCGCCCAGTGGCTGGTGTGCCGCAATGCTCTGCCATGGGTTAAAGCGCATGGCTTCGCAATTCCCCGCGGTGGCCGCTGAGGTCGAATCATTCTCAATACGGATTTTTGCAACCTTGATAAACGGCGATTCCGCTTCATCCCAAATGACAGCGGCGTTTTCAATCGGCATCGTGTCGGGATCGGTTTGGAACTGGACAATGAAGTCGAAACAGGCGCCACCTCGCCGCAACTGATCCTGCATCGCTTCCGCCAGAAAGTCTTTGTGCCGGGCCACTGCAACAGCGGGCGCGGAGGATTCACACGGGCGCACCGAGTATTTGACGGCGCTGGTAGCGTCAGCGCCGAAGCGATAGGGTGTGGTACTCCAGTACTGTATGGCGAAGGGGTTGTCGATCTTCTCGCGTCCCCTGAGAACAACGGTCAGTGAGTAGAAATGCGCCGGGTTGATAAAGTATCGCCACAACTTTCCGTCCCGCGTGGCATTGATAAAGTCGAGAAAATCACCGGGGTTCGCGGCAAAGAGCGCCGGATAGCTGTTCAACAGAAAGTCCTGTATACCGGCTTCGCCCCACAATGGAGCGCCTGTTATGTTGTGCAGTTTGATGGAAAGACCGCGAAAGTCCTTTTCACGATCATCCTCCTCGGTAGCGTTCGCAAAGCGCAGCTGCACGGGGTAGCGGGCGCCGGGAATAAAAATGCCCTGTTGCAACCCCGGGTCCAGGTGTTCCGCCACCGTGAAGCTTGCGTCGAAACATCCCAGCGTCTTGGATTGATTAAAGCGTTGGACGGTTCCTGTCGGATAACGCTGCAGACTGGCAGCTTCAATCGCGGCGATCATGGCGGCGGTGATCTCAGCTTCTTTCGGCGACAGACGTTCTTCCCCTAATTGCAATCCGCCGTCGGCGGGACTACAGGCAAGTAGCGCGGGGTACAGGCAAAGCAGAAACCAATACGCTGCGCGCTTCATCAGGCTAATTCGCAAAGGCCGGGTCGGTTTGGGCGTCGGGCCGGGGTCGCCACTCCAGCGAATAGTAATCACCGCGATCCCTCGCCCAGGGATCAAACACATTCACGACGTGTTTCAGCTCTTCCCGCAACTCTGGAATATTGCGCATTAGCAGGCGTTTCATGGGTGACACCATGACGACGTGACCGTTCGATTCCTCCGGTTCATTGCAGACCAGGGAATCATCCTTCATCTGCGACAGCGGGTACGGGCAGTCATCAGGGGGGCCATTGTCGATCACCCAGCGGTATCCCAAGTGAGAATAAAATTCCGGGCGGAAGCTGGACGTAAAGAAGCGGTCACTGAACAGGCGCCGGGAGGCGTTGAGTATAAAGACGTGAAACTGGGTCTCGGAGATCGCAAACCCGTGCGGGCGTGTGTACTCAGCGAGCCAGCCCACAACCATATCCACGTCCTCGATATTGTCGACCCGGCTGCCATCAGGTTGTCCCAGGCAGTCGTTGATGAATGCACCCTCGTCATTTTTCTGCACTTGCGTGATGATCTTGCTGGAATCACAGGTGTGGGTACCGTAGATCTCGCGCAAATTCCTGACCACCTTCTGCTGTGCCAAAGCGGTGGCGGAGTCAGCGGGCAGCCGCTGGTCGGCAAAGTCGTCAAAGCTGGTGAGGGTCTTCAGGCCAATTTGCCGGCGAAATTCGTTGAATCGCGGGATACCCCGTTCACGGTCGCGGATGATGTCCAGCGCCACGATATCCAGCGTTCCCGACGGCGAATTGAGATGGGGCATTGGGAGGTTCTGTAGGAACAGCGGATGGTTTTCCAGATGCAATAAACCCAGCCGCTGGCGACCCATGCTCAGTCCCCAGTTGGCCAAGGTGCCTTTGCGCATCTCGTTAGAGCTTCCGGCCCGCACGGTATCGACCACCGGCACCATGGTCTGAATCGCGTTGGGGTCGTTGTAATTGCGAAATTCAACCAGATCAGGGACCAATGGGTGCAGCCGATAAACGGTGGTGAACTCCTCGGGAAAATTAAAGGGTGAGCCGAAGTGGTTGACGCCGCCATTCACATCGCCCGGATTAGTGATGTCCCAGGCATCGTGCTTCCACCAGAGGTGGCCCTCCGGTCGTGAGTTATTGAGGCCGAAAATGCCCGCGCCGGATGCCAGGATGGAGTAGAGGGTATTGCCGCTGTCGCCCTCGACACTCTGGTCAAACAGCCGAGCCAGTCGGGCGGACGAGCGGCTCAGAATATTGTCTTCGCGTTCGAAGATTTTCCGCAGCACCTGGGAAACGCTGTCCTCCTCCACGTTGAACAGGCCGAACCAGTTGGAGTTCATGCCCAGGAACAGCGGCTCGTCGTATAGCAATTGAGTGGTCCATTCGATGGTGTGGATTTTGGCAATTTCTGCTGACACCACCAGCCTTGCGACCTGATAGATTTCCTCGTCACTGGCATCGCGGTAGCTGATCACCTGTTGCGGGTGCAGCGGATTTCTCAGGCCGGAATCCCGGTCAGGCGTTTCTTTCTGCAGACCTCGAAAGGCGTCTACCACGGCGTTGTGTTCCCGCACGAACAGGTTGTGATAAAAGCTCATGCCAATGTTCCAGTTATCCGGGAAGGCCGCGACTTCCTGGTCGAGCCATTGCCGCTGTACCGGGCAATCGGGCACACACTCCGAGAACAGTGGCAAGTAACCGCCAGGCTGCCACAACTTCGCCGGGTCATTGCGATCGCGTATCACGCGTTTGACAGAGATGTCATCAAAGCCGTAAATCTGCGAGGCGTCCCACCAGGCAGTCACGGTGTTCGGTGTGGTTTTGTAGGCGCGTTGCAGATACTGCCTGCCGTCGTGGCTGAAGCTTGCGGGCTCTCCCTCGTCGGCGACCAGGACTGCCTCACGGCGGTCTCCAGGACGACAGCCCAGGGACTGTGCCTGCTCGCCACAACCCACTTCAGCGAGGCCGGGGGCGTTGCGCCCTTCCCGCAGGTGTGAGAACCAGTCGTGGGTCATGAATTGAATCCAGAAAGCCGCCAGCACATTGAAAAACGGCGCTTTCTGGTAATCACAATGGGATTGCCTGGGGTCGGCTAGATAGCCCATGCCTTGATTGCACTTGTCAGGCTGAGTCTGTGCGCGAGTCAATAACACCCGACTGATCAACTGTGGGTCGGGTTTAAGCAAACCCAGACGATTGCCGTGCTCCTTATCGCTGTGACGGGCCACACTCAACGGGTTCTTCTGCAGGTCCGGGAAAGTGGATTCAAACTGGACATTGCGGGCGAAGAGGGTGCCGGTAGAGCCCATTTTGGGATTTAAAATATCGTTACAGATGCCGGTCAGGGTGCGGTAACGAATCAAGTCGCCGCTACAGAGTTGTTGGTCTTCGCCGCCAACCTCGGTAAAGAATGGACTGCCTGAATCAAGTCGCATTTCGTCCCACTGTTTACGCGTGGAGCCGGGCTTGCCGCCAATGCCTTTGATATAGGTTTCGTAGGTGTAATTGTCGAACAGGTTGAACTTGATCAGTTCGATGCGCTGGTACTCCAGATCCATGAGCGCACCGTCGATACCGCGGCCATTGGGTTTGACGTGGTCACCCAGAGGCGTTTTTGCTTCCGCTCCCTCCCTTTTCGTGTTCGCGTCGCCGGCAGCCCAGTAATTTGCCCAGTCTACCCAGGGTGTAGCGCGTTGCGCTGTAGCTTTGTCTCCGCCGCGGCACAGGGCGGTATCGGCTTGGACTTTGCCGAGGAAGCGATCCTCACGCTGATCGGCAACCTCCCGCAGGCCCTCCTTGACCAGACTGGCGCAGCTTGCCAGTTCGTCGTTCGGGGAGTCGGTACAGGCGGCGAGGAGCAATACGGCGCCGCAAATCCATACTGCTGGCAGGTGCCGGATGTGCGGTTTCGATTCGATACCCTCAGGTGGAACTGAAGAAGTTCTATACAACACGCTGCGTCCCCGCTCTATTTAATTTAGCCAAAAAATGATATAGCACTGGGGCTCAGGTTTTATAGGCCCTTTTCCCGGTGCCGACGTCGCGCTGGACAGTGGTGGACTAAAGGGACGACTCCTGTCGCGGTTCTCGCTTCATCGACAGGATTAAGTCTAGAGCTGATATGCGGTATAGCCAATGCGATTTGGTTATATGCCTATGGGAGATTTCACTGTATTAGTCATGAGTCAACAACTCGGTGCCGTGCACTCCCCCTACTTAAATGACGCACGGGTGAACGCGCAGATACCGAAATGGGTAAAAGTAGACCCACAATTATTCAGAGTTTTGCGCCTCGTACGATCCCGCACTTCTATTTAGAGAGGATGCAATCAGCACAGAGCGCCGCTCGCCGCAGTACTGCAGGGCAACGCCAGATTGAGGTGCTGTCAAAAATTCATGGTAAGCAATGAAGATGCTGGACGGGTGACCCAGCCTAACCCGTTACTGCAAGCATCGCTCCCTGATCAAATCCCTTTCAGCTTTGTTTCAGGCGTTGACATCATTTACTGGGCGGACCCGGATCGAAGTCGCTGTGCATCTCGTGCCAACACGGATTTTCCTCGAGATTGACCCCGGAACTCGCGCTGAGTGCACCCGGCGCGATCCCGTGGTTGGCGGTCGCGCCGCAGTCGGGGAGGAAGCTGAGCAGATCCGGTGGCAAGTGCGCAGCAACGCCGCAGGCCGACTGCAACTGCGCGGCGGTCAGGTTGCGCGCAGCGCTGAGGTTCGCACCCAGGAACTGCGCGCCGGTGAGGTCGGCACCTTTGAGGTTCGCATTGCTCAGGTCAGCGCATTGTACTTGGGGAGTCTTCCTTGGGTCGTGCCGATGGTAAGCGTAGCAGTTGAAAATCGCACCGCGAAGGTCCGCTCCCGTGAAGTCGGTGCCAATCATGCGTGCGCCCTGCAGATTGGCATACTGCATCCGGCTGCGGCCGAGGTAGGCATAGCTGAGGTCCGCGCCCCCGAGATAGGCGCCGCTGAAAACGCTGTCCTCGAGATCCGAGCGGACAAGGTCGGCCCGTCGCAGGCAGGCGTTCTGGAAGCGCGCGGAGTCGAGGTTCGAGTTTGACAGGTCGACATCCTCCAGCAGGGCGCGGGTGAAGTCGGCGCGCTGGAAGTCCGAACCTGCGAGTATGCTGTCCTTGAGGTTGACGGACACCAGGCTCGCGCGGTGCGCGTAGGCGTAACGCAAATCACTGTTGGTCATCGCTGTGTCATCCAGGTCGCCATCCTCGAGGTCAGCGGTCAGCCAGAGTACATTTTTTGGCTTGATACCCAGCACCTCGGGATAGGCGGATCCGTCGCCCGGCGGAGGTTGCACAAACTGATCGAGAATCCATGGGAGGCCATGGCAGAAGGCGCTGATCGTGAACATCGCGCCACCCAAAGTCCACAGGATTTGCCGTTCCCGCGGCACGCGCCAGTGTTGCCGGCGCAGCTGCGTGACAGCGTCGGCGAGAAGTCGCATTGAGCCCCAGGCAGCGAGCAGCACGATGGCGATATGGCTGGCCGTAACCGGCAAGTCCCTGACTGGCAGATAGCGCCACCAGATCGCCAGCAAGGTTGCGGGCACGGCACCCCATATCAGGAAGATGACCACTGCTGCGCGCAGGCCTACTGCGGGTCGCCCTCCGCGCAGCCGGACCAGGTCGATGAACAGCCAGGGATGGGCGCTGCGCTCGATCGAGGAGCCGTCCGGCAGCACGTCTGGCAGGCCCGCGAGGTCCCGCCAGAGTTGCGTCATATAGTACTGTTGGTAGGCGTATAGCAACACCAGGATCAGCGGCGCTATCCAGAACAGGGAGGTGGCCGGGATGCTCGTCGAGAGGTTGGGCATCACGGCAGAGGAGGCGTTGGTGAAGATTGCAACGTCGGGCGTCGAGAATACCGTCAACAGGATGAACGCGGTAACAAGGAGCACGAACAGGTAGAGCGGACGCGCGATACCGGCGACATCCGCCAGATGCTTCAGGCGATCGAAGCCGGCGAGCGCGGCTGGCAAGCGTACTCCGGTCAGATCCGCGCCGGCAAGATTGTCGGCGGTAAGGCCTGCCACAGCTTCAAGGTCCGCGTCCCGGAGCTGCGCCTGGGGGAGACCCTGTACACCCTGCAACCGCGCGCCCTTGAGCCGGGCGCGGACGAATAGCGCGCCGCTGACTGCGGCATCTTCCAGCACGGCGCCCTCCAACATGGCGTCACTAAGGTCTGCGCCGTGCAAGTCGGCACCCTTTAGATCGGCCCCTGCCAGGTTCGCGCCATGCAGGCGTGCCCAGCGCAAATCCGCACCGGCGAGATCGGCTTTTTGCAGCATGCGCCCTGCTAGATCACAGCGCGCCAGTGCGACATCTGCCAGTACCGCACGGCGGCCGTCACAGCCTTCGCTGTCGATCCAACGGGCGTGTTCCTCCAGTAGGGACTCAAGGCCATCGTCTGGAGGGACGAGGGTACCCGGGGCTTCGGCGCTTTCCATGGGATTCAGTTAAGACAAGTGGGTGACAGGGGTCAAGGAATTACTGTGCTAATAAACTACCTGACAATTGAGCGCAGTCTCGAAGCTGCACTGTGTAAACACTGCAATCGATACCCTGTATAGTGGCCTGCGGTAGCAATGTTCGTAACTATCTAGCGCGGCCTTTCATCTCTACACAGGATTCGTCCCATATGACAGAAGCAAGCGCGTACACCCCGCCCAACGTGTGGCAGTGGGACCCCAACGCTAACCAGGCATTCGGCAATATCAACCGGCCGACTGCCGGCGCTCAGCATGACAAGGCGCTGCCGGTCGGCAAGCACGCGTTGCAACTTTACTCGCTGGGCACACCCAACGGGGTCAAGGTTACCGTCATGTTGGAGGAATTGCTGGCCAAGGGACATGCGGGCGCCGAGTACGACGCCTGGTTGATCAATATTGGCGACGGCTCCCAGTTCGGCAGTGGCTTTGTCAGCGTGAATCCAAATTCCAAGATTCCCGCGCTGATGGATTACAGCATGCCCAAGCCTACACGGGTGTTTGAATCCGGTGCCATATTGCTCTATCTCGCGGATAAGTTTCGCGAGTTCGTGCCCACCGATCTGACTGACCGCGCGGAATGTCTGTCGTGGTTGTTCTGGCAAATGGGCGCGACACCTTTGCTCGGCGGTGGATTTGGCCATTTCTATGCGTATGCGCCGATTAAAATCCAGTACGCCATTGACCGCTACTCGATGGAAGCGAAACGGCAACTGGACCTGTTGGACAAGAATCTCGCGCAGCGAAAATACATTTGTGGTGATGAGTACACCATTGCCGATATGGCAATCTGGCCCTGGTACGGCGCGGTGGTGCGCAACCTGGCCTATAATGCGGCGGAATTCCTGGAGACACACACCTATACCAACCTCAATCGCTGGATTGATGACGTGGGGGCGCGCCCGGCAGTGAAGCGCGGCCAGATGGTGAACCGGCCCTTCGGCGATAAGTCCAGACAGTTATTGGAGCGCCACGACGCCAGTGATTTTCAATTACGCACGCAGAATGTTCTCGATCCTGACCCTGAAACCGAAGGGGAAGGTACGTAACGCTTTCTTTTCGCCATCGCCCGCAACGCTGACAGCTTGAGTGTTCTGGTCGCTGAACTGGGTATCCACAAAGACCTGGCAGAGCGCATTCCTGCCGACCGCCCGACGCCACCCCCGCCCGGATCGAAAACCGCCTTCAGAGAGCTGGTCGACGCGCCGGATTAACTGCCCAACTGGGCGAGTTCTTCCTCCAGTGTGGCGAGGTCCATGTGAGCCTGCAACACCTCCAGCAATGGTTCCATATTTTCCCGATCCACGTGCTGCACGGAAAATCCGAGTCGGCCCGCCTCCACGTGTGCCAGGTAGGCGTGCAGTTCCAGCGCGCTGTCCTCGTCGAGCTTGATGATCAGCGTGAAGAGCTCGTTGTACTGCGCGTCCCAGTGCCGGGGTTGGTCGGTCGTGATGCCGGAGAGAGAAATATCGATCAGGCGTTGATGCCAGACACTACCGCCCTGGTGTACCTCAACTGGCAGAGCCAGCTCAACACGGGTGAAGCGACGTTTCTCAGCATGGTACTTGGACATGGCAATACTCTAGCGACACAGGGGCCCTGTCACTATAACGCCCCGAGGGCTTTTATGCGAGTTCACGAACCGTGATTAAAGTTTCAAAACTACTCGCCAATAAAATTGGGCTCACGTTTTTCCACAAACGCGCGCGGACCTTCACGCGCATCTTTTGACATCATCACCTCGCCGGAAATGGCGTCCTCGATCGAGAACGCCTCATTGATCGGCACGCCACTGGTCCTGATCACGCACTCCTTGATTTTCCTGATCGCAAAGGGCCCGTTTCGCGAGAGTCGATCAGCGAACTCCCCGGCGCGCTCCAGCACTGCGTTCTGGGGAACAACGTCATTGACAAAGCCCCACGTCAGCGCTTCCTGCGCCGACATATGATCGCCCGTCAATAGTATTTCCATCGCCTTCGCATAGGGGATTTGCCGGACGAGGCGCGTCATGGAGCCGCCACCGGGCACCAAACCGCGCTGGGCTTCGGCAAGGCCGAAGCGCGCGGTTGCCGAAGCCACGCGAATATCTGTCGCCTGCAGTAATTCCATGCCGCCGGCAATGGCGTCGCCGTTGACCGCCGCCACAATCGGCTTGTAGAACTCAAACGGACGCAGCAACGCGACCAGTATCTGGTTCATATCATTCACGATACTTTTTTCGTACTCCGTTTCGGGCAGCCTTGAACCCGTCAGGAAGGGGATGAAGTATTTCAGGTCACCGCCGGCACAAAATGCTTCCGTGCCCGCACCGGTCAGCAGGACGACGCGCATGTCCTTGTCGTCGCGGATTTCCTGCCAGGCCTGGGCCAGCAGCACCATCATTTCGCAGCTGAAGGTGTTGCGCCGTTCGGGGCGATTCAGTGTCAGGTAGGCGATGTGGTTGCGCTTTTCAAAAACCAGGTCGGGCATACGATTCTACTTCAGCTTGCGATACTTCAGTCGGTGCGGTTGCCCAGCGGCAGCCCCCAGGCGTGACTTACGCGCCTCTTCATAGTCGGTGAAGTTACCTTCGTGGAATACCACGCCGCCATCATCCTCGTATGCCAGGATGTGCGTGGCGATGCGGTCCAGGAACCAGCGGTCGTGGGAGATGACCATCGCGGCGCCTGGAAAGGCCAGCAGTGCTTCCTCCAGCGCACGCAGTGTTTCCACATCGAGGTCATTGGTCGGTTCGTCCAGCAGCAGCACGTTGGCGCCCTGCTTGAGCAGCTTGGCCAGGTGTAGGCGATTACGCTCGCCGCCTGACAGGTCTTTGACGAATTTCTGCTGGTCCGCACCCTTGAAGTTGAAACGCCCGACATAGGAGCGCGATTGCACTTCGTAATTGCCGATGCGAATGATATCCAGCCCGTCGGAGAGTAGCTCCCACACGGTCTTGCTGCCGTCGAGGTCGTCGCGGGACTGATCCACATAACCCAGCTTCACGGTTTCGCCCACGGTGACTTCACCGCCATCCGGTTTTTCCACGCCCATCAGGATCTTGAACAGCGTGGACTTGCCCATGCCATTGGCGCCGATGATGCCGACGATGCTGCCCTTGGGTACAGTAAAGCTGACGTTGTCGAACAGCAGGCGGTCGCCGTAACTCTTGGACAGGTTCTTCACCTCGATCACTTTGTCGCCAAGGCGCGGTCCCGGCGGGATATAAATCTCGTTGGTCTCGTTGCGGCTCTGGAATTCCTGCGACTGCAATTCCTCGAAACGTTGCAGTCGCGCCTTGCTCTTGGCCTGCCGGCCCTTGGGATTGCTGCGCACCCACTCCAGCTCCGCCTTGATCGACTTCTGGTGCGAGGCTTCCTGCCGCTTTTCCTGTTCCAGGCGCTGTTCCTTGGCATCCAGCCAGTCCGAGTAATTGCCCTCATAGGGAATGCCGCGGCCGCGGTCCAGCTCCAGGATCCAGCCGGCGGCGTTGTCCAGGAAGTAGCGGTCGTGGGTGATCGCCACCACGGTGCCGGGAAAGTCGTGCAGGAAGCGTTCCAGCCAGGCGACACTCTCCGCGTCCAGGTGGTTGGTCGGCTCATCCAGCAACAGCATGTCGGGGTTGGAGAGTAGCAGGCGGCACAGCGCGACCCGGCGGCGCTCCCCACCTGACAGCGTGGAGACATCCGCATCCCAGGGCGGCAGGCGCAGGGCGTCGGCGGCCACTTCCAGCTTGTGATCCAGGTTGTGGGCTTCGGTCGCCTGGATGATGTCCTCCAGCCGCGCCTGCTCTTTGGCCAGCGCATCGAAGTCGGCCTCGGGTTCCGCGTAATCAGCGTAGACTTTCTCCAGTGCGGCCAGTGCGTCGATGGCCTCCTGCACACCTTCCTCCACATTGCCGCGCACGTTTTTGTCCGGATTGAGTTGAGGCTCCTGTGGCAGGTAACCGATCTTGATGCCGGGCTGCGGTCGGGCCTCGCCCAGGATGTCGCTGTCAATGCCCGCCATAATGCGCAGCAGGGTGGATTTGCCCGAGCCGTTCAGGCCCAGTACGCCGATCTTGGCGCCGGGAAAGAATGACAGCGAGATATCCTGCAGGATGGTTTTTTTGGGTGGCACGACTTTGCCGACCCGGTTCATCGTGTAAACGTACTGCGCCATGGGTCCTACTCGATTTGTAGTCAGAAGGGGCGGATTCTAGCAGCAAACTCGTCGGCAGCCAGCCGTTATGAGAGCCCCACTGTCGGTTGGAACCCCACGCCCTCCAGTGGGGCTCCCATAACGGCCAGCGTGCGTGCTAAAAGACAGCCACGAGAGGGCGTGGGGTATCAACCGAACGTGGCTGTCTTTTAGTGCGCAACGCTTGCAGTGTGAGGGGTGTATCGATCGAACGCGGCGCGGAATTAGCTCGCAATTACCCGACTGACATCCACCGAAACACTGAGAATGGGCGATTCGCCACCGCCGAAGATCACGCCCTTGACCGGCGTTACATCGTAATAGTCCCGGCCGAAGGCCGTAACGATATGCTGCCCGTCACTGTGAGCCAGAACATCATTGGTGGGGTCGAATTCGATCCAGCCTTCCTCGGGACAAAAATAGGCTATCCATGCATGGGTGGCATCGGCCCCTATAAGCTTTTCCTCGCCGGGCTTGGGCATTGTCTCAATATAGCCTGAGACATATTTGGCCGGTATGCCCATGGAGCGCAGGCAGCCCACCTGCAGGTGGGCAAAATCCTGGCACACGCCTTTTTTATGCTGCAATACCTCCGTCAGCGGCGTGGCGATCGTACTGAATTTTGGGTCGTAGGAAAACTCCTTGTAAATACGAGTGGTCAACTCACTGACGCAGGATTTCAGTGAGCGGTCGCTGGTGAAGGAAGGCCTGGCATACACGGCCAGCGCTTCGCTGCATTCAATCATCGGCGAGTTGAGAAGGAACTCGCGGGCTTCAATGGTTTCAGGTTTGTTGGCCTTGGCCAGATATTCCAGAGCGTCACGATAGGAGGCGCCCAGGTCAAGATTCGATTCCTGCGGCCTGTCGCTGATCTGGACTTCACTTTCGGCGGTGATGATCAATTCCGTGTGTGCTTTCTGTATCTCAAAATGAAATGTCTGGTTGCCGAAATAGTCGGTGCGCTTGTGCGTGGTGGCGGGCAAGGGTGACAAGACAATCCGGTTTTTCAGGCAGCGTTGTCGTGCGGTATCCCTGGGTATCACATTCGCCAGATTGTAGCAGCGCGTCACGCGGTCAGAGTATCTGTAGTGTGTAGTATGCCTGACCAGAAATTGAATCATTGCGCGCTCCTGAAGCTGCTGACCAATTGCTGCGCATCCGAGCGATGGTCAAAATGCTTGTCGCTGATCAGGCGGTCGAACTCATGTAACAATTTTTCCAGTTGCTCCAGCAAGCGGCCCATGTCTGCGCGGGTGCCTGATGTGCTTTCCAGCAACTGCGGCAAACGAGACAGCCGCAGGGTGGTCACTGCTTCGAGCAGGGCGCGGTCTTCTTCGTCCAGTTCGCTGCTTTTTGTTTCCGCTTTGGGTAATGCCGCAAGGTGTTGTTGTAGACGTTCCAGCTGGAACAGCAACGAGCGCGGATTGCTGCCTTCGAGCATGACCAGTTCCAGGCCCAGTTCGATGCCCCTGCGCTGGCGGCCGCGGCGTCGATACGTAATCAGGACCTCCATGGACACGAGCAAGGCGGTGAGCAAGGTGGATTGGTCACCTTCCCCGGTGACCGGCGTCACCAGGCAGCGCACCGTCTCGATGATTTGCAATGCGCGTTCAATGCGTTTTCCGAGTTCCATGAAGCGCCAGCCGATGCCGCGAATCATGCTTTCCTGCATCAGTCCTGATAAGGCGGCCAGGGCAGTCACCAGCGGGGACAGCGCTTCTTCCGGTGCCGACGCCACGCCACTGGCCAGGGCAACATCCAGTACTTTCATGGCATCGTGCAAGTCATTGATCACACGCATGGTGTCGGTGGAAAGCAATTCTTTCGATTCGTCCGCACTTGCCAGCATGGAATTCAAGGTCGACTTGATGCTGCCGGAGCGATTGCCATCGGTGATGATTCGCACCAGTTCGTCGTCGGGGTCTGCAAACAGTTCCTCCGACGCCGCCATAAACCCGGGCAGGGTCGAGGTGACCCGGCTGACAGTCTGCAGCAGAATTTTCCGGGCATCGGGGCCAATGGGGTCTTCGCTGTGCAGCAGTACGAAAACAGTGCGCAGCACGCGCAGAGAGGCTTCGGCTCGCTCTGCGTAACGCCCCATCCAGTACAGGTTTTCGACCACGCGACTGGGCAGACTCACCAATGGCGAATCCATCGCATTGCGTGCGCTATCCAACGCGCTATCGATCTTGGCGATACGCTCAGGTTCCGTTGCCGTAACCCAAGTGTCCTTGCTGGGGCAACCCGATTGCATACTGATGACCCCGCTGCCGCTGGCGTTGCCGATGCGCGTCAGGCCGCCGGGCAGTATTTTATACGAGCTGTCCGTGGCGACGGAGAACGTGCGCAGCAGGCATGGTCGTGGTTCGAGTTCGCCCTCGGCAAAGGCGGGAATGTGCGGCTTTTCCAGGCGTTCCTGCGCCACATACTGGTAGCGCTTGCTGTACAGGACGGCCAGCAACTGCGTTATCTGCTCGTCGCTCAGGTCGCCGCCCCAGACGCTGACGATACCTGTGCCGCGATAAATGGGCTTGACAATTAGCTCGCGGATGTTGGCTGTGACGAACTGTAAATCATCGTCATCACCACACCAGTAGGTCTTCACTGATGCCAAACGCGGCTCGCGACCGAGCAGGCTTTTGCTCAATTCCGGCAGGTATTTGAGAAGCACCGGATTCTCCAGCACACCAGAACCCAGGGGGTTGGCCACGACCACATGACCCAGGCGCACGACTTCCAGTAGTCCGGGTACCCCGAGCCGGGAATCACTGCGCAACTCCACCGGGTCGCAGTAGATATCATCCACCCAGCGCATCAACACATCGACGCGCTTCAGCCCATCCATGGATTTCATCCACAGGAAGCCGTTTCTTACCACGAGGTCTCCTGCCTGCACCAGCGGGAAGCCGAGGTAACCGGCCAGGTAGGTGTGTTCAAAATAGGCCTCGTTTTGCCCCCCGGGTGTCAGCAAGGTGATGAGCGGCGCTTCATCGGACCGCGATAGCGAGATCAGCTTCAAACGCAGCCGCTGGTAAAAGCTGGCGATGCGATGTACATGGCTGTCGCGGTAGAGACTGGGAAACACGCGCGACATGACCGTGCGGTTCTCCAGCACATAGCCGGCGCCGCTGGGTGCCTGGGTGCGATCCGACAGTACGCACATGCTGCCGTCGCGGCGGCGCACCATATCCACCGCGTGCAGTATCAGCTCATGTTCACCCGGAAGCTGGATGCCCTGGCAGGCTCGCAGAAACCCGCCGTGACTGAATAATGCCTCCGGCGGCAGCAGGCCGTGGCGCAACAGTGTTCGTGGGCCGTACAGGTCCCGCAGTATCAGGTTGAACAATTCCGAGCGTTCCAGCAGACCCGCTTCAATGCGCGCCCAGTCTTCGCTGCCGATAATGTAGGGCACGGGATCAAGGTCCCAGGGGCTGCCATCACCGCCATAAATATTGTAGGTGGCACCGTCGTCGCGCAGGATGCGCCGGACTTTTTGTTCGCGCTCGCGCAATACGCCCGCGCCCAGGTTGTGCAGACTACCCAGCATATACTCCCACTCGGGCTTGACGCGGCCTTGCGTTGTGCAGGCATCATCCAGCAGGCCACTGTGACTTTTGTACGTCAATGGCTTGAGCGGGGTGACCTGGCTTTGGCTCTGGGTCTGTGACTGACCTGGCTCTGGTGAAGTTCCGGTGTTGGGCAAAGCGTATTCCTGTTGCGAGTTCTATAGCAGCAATGGCAAGCCAAGCTGGCCAGTAGTTCTCGGATGTTTGCCGCGCAGTATAACCGTATTCCGGCACAGCTGAGCAAAGAAGGCCACGACAATCACTGACGCGGACTGCGCAGATCCAGCAGGTAGGGGTATTCTCCGGAAGACTCCTCAGGCGGCGGCTCCATGGGTCTGGGCAGGTGCTCGTTGGGGAAAAACTCCCGCAGCGCAATCACCTCGGGCTGCGGAATGAAGGGTCCCTGGGTATGGCTCAGCGCGTCAAAGCGGTTGATACGCCGCGATTCGGCTTCAAAGGCGTTGACCGGGAAGGCCTCATAGCTGCGGCCTCCCGGGTGCGACACATGATAGCTGCAGCCACCGAGGGAGCGCCCGTTCCAGGTGTCGATCAGATCGAAAGTCAGCGGTACATGTACGCCTATCATCGGATGTAGGGCGGAGGGTGGCTGCCAGGCGCGATAGCGCACGCCACCGACATACTCGCCGTGCCGGCCGGTGCTGCGCATGGGCACGCGCCGACCGTTGCAGGCGAGCACATAACGTCCCTCGACCAGGCCGGTCACGCGTAACTGCAGGCGCTCGACCGAGGAATCCACGTAACGGGAAGTTCCGAAACTGGTGGTTTCCTCTCCCAGCACATGCCACGGCTCTACCGCCCAGCGCAATTCCAGTTCGATGTCGTCTATGCGCACGCGGCCGTAGTGTGGAAAGCGAAACTCCTCGAATGCCCCCAGCCACTCCAATTCGAAAGGGTAGCCGTGTTCGCGCAGGTCCTCAACCACATGTTTCATATCCTGCCAGAGGTAATGGGGCAGCATGAAGCGGTCGTGCAACTCGGTGCCCCAGCGGACCAGCGGTTTGTGGTAGGGCTTGCGCCAGAACCGTGCCACCAGGCAGCGCAACAGCAGCGCCTGCACCAGCGCCATGCGACTGTGCGGGGGCATTTCAAAACCGCGAAACTCCAGCAGCCCTAAGCGCCCCGTGGCACTGTAGGGTGAATACAGTTTGTCGATGCAAAACTCTGCCCGGTGGGTGTTGCCGGTGACATCGATCAGCAGGTTACGCAACAGGCGATCTACCAGCCAGGGCTGTGGCACTTCCCCTTCGGACATCTGGGCGAACGCCACTTCCAGTTCATACAACATTTCATCGCGGCCTTCATCGACGCGCGGCGCCTGGCTGGTTGGTCCGATAAACATACCCGAGAACAGGTAGGAGAGACTCGGGTGGTGTTGCCAGAAGGTGATCAGGCTGCGCAGCAGGTCGGGCCTGCGCAGTAGCGGGCTGTCGGCAGGCGTCGCACCGCCAAGTGTAATGTGGTTGCCGCCGCCGGTGCCGGTATGGCGGCCATCCAGCATGAATTTCTCGGTGGACAGGCGCGAGAGTCGGGCTTCCTCATACAGTGAGGTAGTCGTGGCCACCAGTTCTTCCCAATTGTTGGCCGGGTGTACGTTGACTTCGATCACGCCGGGGTCGGGGGTGACCAGCAATTTTTGCATTCGCGGATCGCGTGGAGGCTCATATCCCTCGATGATGACTTTCAGTTTCAGCGCCGCGGTGGTGTCCTCGACGGCAGCAATCAGCTCGACGTAGTCTTCCAGGTACTCCAGCGGCGGCATGAAAATGTAGAGTCGGCCCCCGCGCACCTCGATGCACATGGCGGTACGCACTACCCGCTCGTACTCTACGGGTTCGGCGAGGTCCTCGTCGGCATCCACCTGCGGCGTGGCAAAATGCATATCCGCGCGTTTTGCCAGCGGCTCCCGCGGTTCGAAAGGGTCGCGCTCAGGCCGCACCCGGTCGGCTTTTTTCGCCAATTCCGGTAACTGAGCAAGCGGCAGGCGCAGTCCCATGGGCGAGTCGCCCGGAATCAATGTGATGCGCTCACGCCGCAACGGCCACAGGCTGCTGCGCCAGCTTTTCTGGTCTTCGGCCACGGGCCAACCGGTGCTGCGCTGCAGGGGAAGCACCACGCCTGACGGGACGCCAAAGCTGCGCTCGATCAAGCGCGCCAACCGGCGGCGATCCAGGTCGCCTTTGAGCTTCTGTGCCAGGATGTCCAGGTTTTTCGGCAGGTTCTGCTCCTGCATCAGGTAGTAGAGGCCATCCTCAAAGGCCGGCTGACAACAGGCGCGCGGTAGCGCCAGCAGGTCGCACAGGTGGCGGCCGAAGCGCCCAGCCACATTGACATCGTAGCCGTAGTCCTGATCCACACGGGCCAGCAGCGCGGGATTATTCCACAGGGGCTCGCCGTCCTTGCGCCAGAATACGCCCAGTGCCCAGCGCGGGATCTCTTCCCCGGGATACCATTTGCCCTGGCCGTAGTGCAGCAATCCCTTCGGCGCAAAATGGTCGCGCAGGCGCAGCAGCAATGTTTTGGCCAGGCTGAGTTTTTTCTCCCCCAGCGCCTCGGTGTTCCACTGCGCGGATTCCATATCGTCGATCGACACAAACGTCGGTTCGCCGCCCATGGTCAGGCGCACGTCCTGTTGCTCGAATTCCTTGTCCACCGCCTTGCCCAGCGCCATGATGTGCTGCCACTGGTCCTCGCTATAGGGTTTGGTGACGCGCGGGTCCTCCAGCACGCGCTCCACCGTATTGCTAAAGCTGAATTCCACTTCACACTTGTCAGTCGCCCCGGCAATGGGCGCCGCTGATACCGGGTGGGGCGTGCAGGCCAGCGGTATGTGTCCCTCGCTGGCGAAGAGGCCGGAGGTGGGGTCCAGCCCCACCCAGCCGGCGCCTGGCAGGAACACCTCGCACCAGGCGTGTAGGTCGGTAAAGTCCTCGGCCGCGCCGGAGGGGCCATCCAGGGATTTCTCATCCGGTTTCAGCTGTACCAGGTAGCCGGACGCGAAGCGGGCCGCGAGGCCGAGGTGGCGCAGGAGCTGCACCAGCAGCCACGCCGAATCGCGACAGGAACCCTTGGCCAGCTGTAGCGTTTCTTCAGGGGTTTGCACACCCGGTTCCAGGCGCACCAGGTATTCAATGTCGCCCTGCACCTGTTGGTTGAGGTCCACCAGAAAATCGTTCATGGGGCGCTTTTTGGTATTCACCGCGGCCAGGAATTGCTTGAACAGAGGCCCGCCCTCGAGTGTTTCAAGATAGGGCGTGAGCTCTTTTTTCACCTGCCCTTCATAGGCAAACGGGTAGTTCTGGGCGTACTCCTCCACAAAAAAGTCGAAGGGGTTGATGACTGTCATCTCGGCAATCACTTCCACATCGACTTCGAATTCGCTGCACTTTTCCTGGAACACCAGCCGCGCCAGGTAGTTACCAAATGCATCCTGCTGCCAGTTAATAAAATGGTTTGCGGGTTTGATCTTCAGGCTGTAACTGTGGATCGGCGTGCGCGAGTGCGGGGCGGGGCGCAGGCGTACCGTGTGCGGCGATAGGCTTACCGCCCGGTCGAACTTATATGTGGTGCGATGATTGATCGCGACACGGATGGTCATCGCTGTGTACCGTCTCTGTGGGCCATCAGGGGGCTGCCTGTTCAGTGCCTGCAGTCATCAATCTTTGGTCTGTCATGAACCAGGTACGGTCGATGCTGCTGTATATGCGCGTCAGCATATGCTGGAACTGGTCGATAAAAATATGTAACTCCTCGCGGGTGCAGACCTGTGAGTCGAACAGTGACAGCTCGCGCCGCGCCTTGTTGACCAGCCTGAGGGTCTCCTTGTTGTTTTTCAGCGGCAGCAATTCCTCGCGGATACCGTCGAGGCAAAATTTTACCGAGCGCGGTAACGAGCTCTGGCGCAGGACGAAGTCGACCATGGCACCGGCCTCAACGTGCGGGCCGATTTCACGGCGATAGGCGCCCATGGCGGACAGAGAATTCAGCAGGCTGGCCCAGATCAGTGGATCGACCGTACTGCGCAGGCGCTCATCGCCGAGCAGGGCTGCGGCACCGACATCGATCACGCGCGTGGTCATATCGGCTCGTTCCAGCAGTTGACCCAGCTTGATAAAGCGGTAGGAGTGACCCCGCGGCAGGGTTGAAATGACCATGCCGTTGATCATCTGGCAGCGCGCGATCACTGTTTCCAGAAACTGGTAGCGATTGCGCCGGCCGATACATTTTTCGGCATGCTCCTGGGCATACAGGTAGAGTTCGTTCACGCATTCCCAGATTTCGCTGGGCAGTACGTCCCGTGTGGTGCGCACATTTTCGCGCGCGGCGCGGATCGAACGCAGGATACTGCTGACGTTGTCCTGGTCAGCCAGCAGGAACTTTATGACATTGGCTTCGCTATAGACCCGGTGGTGCTCTTCATAGTGTGGTTCGGCGTCCAGGATTCTCACCAGGATGTCCCAACCGGGTTCAGACCCCTTGGGAATATCCATCACCAGGTGCGTGTACGCATGCACGAGTCGAGCGGAGTCTTCTGCCCGCTCCAGATAGCGCGCCAACCAGAAGAGCCGATCCGCGACTCGCGACAACATGGTCACGGGTTGTTCTCCACAATCCAGGTGTCCTTGCTGCCGCCGCCCTGGGAGGAGTTCACCACCAGTGAGCCCTTCGTCAATGCGACACGCGTCAGGCCGCCTGGCGTTACCCAGGTTTCTTTCCCCTGCAGGATGAAGGGCCGCAGGTCCAGGTGCCTGGGCGCTACGGTATCATCGATGTAGGTGGGAGCGGTCGACAGTGCGAGCGTGGGCTGGGCAATATAATTGCGCGGATTCTGCTCTATCAGCCTCGCGAACTCTGCGCGCTTGGCTTTGGTGGCGTGGGGTCCCACCATGAGGCCGTAGCCCCCCGATTCATTCGCCGGCTTGACCACCAGTTTGTCCAGATTGGCGAGGACGTACTCCCTATCCTTTTTGTTCACACACAGGTAGGTTTTGACGCTGGCCAGCAGCGGCTTTTCATTCAGGTAGTAGCGGATCATTTGCGGTACGAAAGCGTAGACGACCTTGTCGTCCGCCACGCCGGCACCAGGGGCATTGGCGATGGCGACGTTACCCGCTTTCCAGGCGCGCATGATACCGGGGACACCCAGCGTGGAATCCTCCCGGAACACTTCCGGGTCCAGAAAATTATCGTCGATGCGACGGTATACCACATCGACCCGGACGGGTCCGTCGACAGTACGCATGTAGACACAGTCGTCGTCGCCGGTGAACAGGTCGCTGCCCTCGACCAGTTCTGCACCCATGCGCTGGGCCAGAAACGCGTGTTCAAAATACGCCGAGTTATAGATGCCCGGGGTGAGCACCACAATGCAGGGGCGGCGCAGCATCCGGGGTGACAGGGAAGCCAGTGTGCTGTGTAGTTGCGAGGGGTAATCGTCCACGGGTTGAATGCTGTAGTTTTCAAACAGTTCCGGCAGCACCCGCTTGGTGATTTCCCTGTTCTCCAGCATGTACGAAACACCCGAGGGTACGCGCAGGTTGTCCTCCAGCACGTAGAACCTTCCGTTTTTGTCACGCACCAGGTCGGTGCCGCAGATATGAGCCCACGCACCATATCGGGGCGACACGCCCGCGCATTGGGCATTGTAATTGCCGGAATCGAGTACGAACTCGGCGGGCACGATGCCTGCGGCGAGGATAGTTTGCCTGTTGTAGATGTCGTCGATGAAGCAATTCAATGCGCGGCTGCGCTGTGCCAACCCCAAACTCACCCTCGCCCAGTCCCTGGCGGGGATGACGCGGGGGATGATGTCGAATGGCCAGGCCCGATCGATGTTTCGCCCTTCACTGTAAATCGTGAAGGAAATGCCCATTTCACGGATTGCCAACTCGGCCGCGGCGCGCCGACTGGCCATGTCTTCATCGGACAGACTCTGCAACAGTTTCACGACCCGGCGCGAGGCAACGCGCGGTTGGCCCGAGCCTGCAATCACCTCGTCGAAGAATAAGCCTGCGTCGTAGGATTTCCAGCTGTTGTTCATCATCGCCCTTGCGGATGGGTCTCCGCTAACCTACGCAAAGGCCGTGCCAGCTTGCCAGTGCACCAGACTACCACTATTTACCACGGCGTGATGGAGCGTCGACTTGCTTGGGATTTGTGTCGCTTCTTTGTCCGCGCGGTTTTAGGGTAAAATGCGCCGCTTTGCGCAGAGCTGCTCAGCTCACCATCAACCAGGGGACCAACATGTTTGATATCAACATGACCATTGAAGGATTCGACGATGAGATCTTTGCCGCTATTGGCGAGGAGGAACGTCGCCAAGAAGAGCATATCGAGCTGATTGCATCCGAGAACTACACCAGCCCGCGCGTGATGCAGGCTCAGGGTACGGCACTGACCAACAAATACGCTGAGGGCTATCCTGGCAAGCGCTACTATGGCGGCTGCGAATATGTCGACAAGGCCGAGATACTGGCCATCGCGCGGGCGAAAGCGCTGTTCGGCGCGGATTATGCCAATGTCCAACCCCACTCGGGCTCCCAGGCCAATGCCGCTGTGTACCTGGCCTTGTGCAATGCTGGCGACACGGTCCTGGGCATGAGCCTGGCGGATGGCGGACACCTGACCCACGGCGCCAAACCCAATTTTTCTGGCAAGATCTACAACGCCGTGCAGTACGGCCTGGACGCCGCGACTGGCGAGGTGGACTATGCACAAGTCGAAGCACTGGCTCTGGAACACAAACCTAAGATGATCGTGGCCGGCTTTTCGGCTTACTCGCAGATCATGGACTGGGCGCGATTTCGCGCCATCGCCGACAAAGTCGGCGCCTACCTGCTGGTGGATATGGCCCATGTGGCTGGCCTGGTTGCCGCCGGGATCTACCCCAACCCGGTGCCTCACGCCGATGTGGTAACGTCCACGACCCACAAAACCTTGCGCGGCCCCCGCGGCGGCATCATCCTGGCCCGCGCCAATGAGGAGCTGGAGAAGAAATTCAACTCGGCGGTGTTTCCCGGAGGCCAGGGCGGCCCGCTGATGCACGTGATTGCCGCCAAGGCGGTCAGTTTCAAGGAGGCCCAGAGTCCCGAGTTCATCACCTACCAGAAGCAGGTGGTGAAGAATGCCAAGGCGATGGCGGCGGCCTTTATCAAACGGGGCATCAAGATCGTCTCCGGTGGCACCGAGAATCACCTCATGCTGGTGGACCTGATCGGCAAACCCTACACCGGTAAGGATGCGGATGCGGCGCTCGGTGAGGCCAACATTACCGTCAATAAAAACGCGGTGCCCAACGACCCTCGTTCGCCGTTTATTACCTCAGGCCTCCGTGTCGGCACGCCGGCTATCACGACCCGCGGTTTTGGTGTTGCGGAGACAGTCGAGCTGACCGGCTGGATGTGCGATGTGCTGGAGTCGCTGGAAAACGGCACTTCTGAGTCTGTGATCGCTGCAGTTAAGGTTAAAGTACTGGATATCTGTAAACGGTTTCCAGTCTACGGCTGAATCATTGGTGGTTGCTTCGAAGCCCGGTCGATGCCGGCGGGGGTGCTCGAAAAAGGCCACAGCACAGACCACCCATTTGGCTGCTGCGGAACTCGACAATTTTTGCTGCGCAAAAATCTGGACTCGTACAGTCCTCCGGGGTGCCGGACCAGCAGAAAGCCCCAAATGGGTGGTATGCGCTAAGCGAGGCCTGATTTTTTCGAGCACCCCCGCACTCCCGGTTTCATAGCAAGCAGGCAAGATTCCTGTACCTCAAATGAGTGACACCCGTCACAGCGGAAATATGTTAATCTTCAGTCACTTAGATTAACGAGACACGCCCATGCACTGTCCGTTTTGCGCTGCGGAGGATACCAAGGTGATCGACTCAAGGCTGGTGGCCGAGGGCGACCAGGTGCGCCGTCGCAGGGAGTGCCTCAGTTGCGCTGAGCGTTTCACCACCTACGAGATGGCGGAGCTGGTCATGCCGCGGGTGATCAAGCAAAACGGCAGCCGCGAACCCTTCGATGAAGACAAGTTGCGTGCCGGCCTCCAGCGTGCCCTGCAGAAACGACCGGTGTCGGTGGAAGAGATCGAGGCGAACATCAACCACATCAAACACGCCCTGCGCGCGACTGGTGAGCGTGAGGTCAAGTCACTGGTGGTGGGCGAGTTGGTGATGGAAACCCTGAAGAGGCTGGATCAGGTGGCCTATGTGCGCTTCGCCTCGGTCTATCGCAGCTTCCAGGATATCGCCGAGTTCCGCGATGAAATCGAACGCCTGGAAGCTGAACCGGCGGCCGACTGACCCTGCTATTGATCCCCATGTATACCGAGTTTGATATCCGCATGATGACCCGCGCGCTGCAGTTGGCGCGGCGCAGTCAATATTCCGCCATGCCCAATCCGCACGTCGGATGTGTGCTGGCGCGTGAAAGTCATGTGATTGGCGAGGGTTTTACCCGCCCCGTCGGGGGCAATCACGCCGAGATCGAGGCCCTGCTCGCCGCTGGCGACGCGGCTGGCGCCACCGTGTATGTGACACTGGAGCCGTGTAGTCACCAGGGTAAAACCGGGCCCTGCGCCGAAGCCCTGGTGCGCGCCGGGGTGGTGCGGGTGGTGATCGCCCTGCTGGACCCCAACCCCCTGGTGGCGGGGCGGGGCGTTGAAAAACTGCGCGACGCTGGTGTCACCGTGGAATGCGGCCTGCTGGAAAGCGAGGCGCGCCGCATCATTCCCGGTTTTATCTCGCGCATGACCCGGGGCCGCGGCCGTGTGCGGGTCAAGATGGCCATGTCGCTGGACGGGCGCACAGCGATGGCCGAGGGAGAGAGCCAGTGGATAACCGGTGAGGCAGCGCGGCACGATGTGCAGCGCCTGCGCGCCCTGAGCTGCGCCATCGTCACCGGTGTGAATACCGTCCTGGCTGACGACTGTGCCCTTACAGTGCGACCGCAGGAGTTGGGCCTGTCGCAGGAGGCCGCGACACTGATTGGCAGCCGCCAGCCGTTACGCGTGGTACTGGATTCGCGCCTGCAAACACCGGCTGACGCAAAAGTGCTCAAGGGCGGAGCGCCCACGTTGTTGTGCCACGACACCACGGCGGTGGTGCCGGCAGCGATCGCCGAGACCACCGCCCGGCGACTGGCGCTGCCACGCGGCGAGCACGGACTCGATTTGGGGGCATTAATGGCTTACCTCGCGGCGCAGCAGTGCAATGAAATTCTGGTAGAATCGGGCCCCCGTTTGGCCGGCGCCCTGTTGCGGGCGGGTTTGGTGGATGAGCTGATTGTCTATGTCGCACCCACCCTGCTGGGCGACCAGGCACGCCCCCTGCTGGAGTTGCCGCTGGCGCACATGGCGGAGAAGATTCAGCTGCAGTGGCAGGACGTGCGCAAAGTCGGGACTGACTGGCGTTTTACCGCCATTCCCGTATCCGCCTGAGGCGGCGAGTTCATCAGGCACACTGGAGTCAGCGAGACACTGCTATGTTCACAGGAATCATCCAGGCCGTCGGCAGTGTGGTCGCCATGCAGTCCCGCGACGGCGACATGC
>Ga0114942_1000047_pt1 | contig 31076 bp, 27 predicted proteins | sample LowerColdCreek_FD_88674 | JGI IMG/M metagenome (GOLD analysis project Ga0114942, IMG submission 88674) | Groundwater microbial communities from Cold Creek, Nevada to study Microbial Dark Matter (Phase II) - Lower Cold Creek | ecosystem: Environmental > Aquatic > Deep subsurface > Groundwater ... | reverse complement strand
TTGAGGTCCATCGGGTTCATGCCGGCGGCCACGTACTTCATGCCTTCGCGGACGATGGCTTGAGCCAGGACCGTGGCGGTCGTGGTGCCGTCACCGGCGTTGTCAGACGTCTTGGAAGCGACTTCCTTGACCATCTGCGCGCCCATGTTCTGGAGCTTGTCCTTCAGCTCGATTTCCTTGGCCACGGACACGCCGTCCTTGGTCACGGTCGGGGCGCCGAACGAGCGCTCGAGCACGACATTGCGGCCCTTGGGGCCCAGGGTCACCTTGACCGCATTGGCCAGGATGTTCACGCCTTCAACCATGCGAGCACGAGCTTCGCCGCCAAAGATCACGTCTTTTGCTGCCATTTGATTCTCCGAATTCTTAAAGTGGGGTCAGAGTCGATTTATCGACGCTGTGATTAGCGTTGGACGACGGCGAAGAGGTCTTCTTCGCGCATGACCAGCAACTCCTCGCCATCGACCTTGACGGTCTGGCCGGAGTACTTGCCGAACAGGACGCGGTCGCCGACGGCGACGTTCAGGGCGATGAAGTCGCCCTTGTCATTGCGCTTGCCGGGGCCGACGGCCAGGACTTCGCCCTGGTCGGGCTTCTCGGCGGCGTTGTCGGGGATGACGATGCCGGAGGCGGTCTTGGTTTCTTGTTCCAGGCGGCGAACGATCACGCGATCGTGCAGGGGGCGCAGCTTCATGGGGTCTCCTTCAGAGAGTTTCTAACCGCAGCGGCCGCAGGCTCATCGAGTTGCGGCGCGCCGAGAACATGGGGCCGAAAACTCGGCCCGATCCGTTAGCACTCGGGTGTGGTGAGTGCTAGCAGTCAGCATTATAGGGACGCAATGTGGCGATTCAAGAGGCCTGCGCCAATGCGATGGTGGAGCGCCGTAGACACCCCCGGACACACAGTCGATCTGACGCGGAAGCTAAAGCGTCACTTCGCAATATCGGGCCAAGTGCTTATTTATGAACAACTTTTTCCGTTGGGCTGGATATTTCAACAGTCAGTGCTAAGTGCTTGATTTCATTGAAAAAAACCGTAGCGAACCTTGACCCTGGTCATTCCAGGGCTTAAAGTGGGGAGAAGTGTTCTTTCGTGGTGAAAAGTGTCGGAAATCGTCTTTCAGGGAGCCTCCAACTTGGCGTTAGACGCCAAGGGGCGCCTGGGCGTGCCTGCTCGACACCGCGAGGTGCTGCAGCTGCTCTGCGAGGGGCGGCTGACGATCACCAAGCATCCAGACGGCTGTCTGATGCTGTTCCCGCGCCCGACCTGGGAGGCGTTCCGCGACAAGGTCGCTGCGCTGCCGATGTCAGCCGCCGGCTGGAAGCGCGTCTTCCTCGGCAACGCGATGGATGTCGAGATCGACTCGGCGGCGCGTGTGCTGATCTCCCCCGAGCTGCGCGAGAGCGCCGGCCTGGACAAGGAGGTGGTGCTGCTGGGCATGGGCAGCCATTTCGAGCTGTGGGACAAGAAGGCCCGCCTCGCCGAGGAGGCTGAGACCATGGCTGGCCCGCTGCCGGATTCGCTCAAGGATTTCAGCTTCTGATGAGCGCTGACGTGACCGAACCCGCCGAGTTCCGCCACACCACCGTGCTGCTGGACGAGGCGGTCGACGGCGTGCTCGCACGGCCGGACGGCGTCTACGTGGACGGCACCTTCGGCCGCGGCGGCCATTCGCGCGCGCTGCTGGCCAGGCTGGCGCCCGAGGGCCGGCTGATCGGCATCGACCGCGACCCCGAAGCGATTGCGGCGGCGGCGGCCATCACGGACCCGCGCTTTTCCATCGTCCACGCCGGCTTTGCCGACATGGTGGAGGAGTTGGCGGCCATCGGTGTGCATCAGGTGGATGGTGTGCTGCTGGACCTGGGCGTGTCCAGCCCGCAGATCGACAACCCGGAGCGCGGCTTCAGCTTTCGCTTCGTCGGGCCGCTGGACATGCGCATGGACACCACGCGTGGACAGAGCGCGGCGGATTTCCTCGCGCGGGCCGACGAGCGCGAGATTGCACGGGTCATCAAGGACTATGGCGAAGAACGGTTTGCTGGCCAGATTGCAAAGGCGGTTGTTGCTCGCCGAGAAGCCGGTACGCCGCTCACGCGCACCGACGAACTGCGCGAACTCGTGGCTCGCACGGTCAAGACCCGTGAGCCCGGCCAAGACCCGGCCACGCGCACCTTTCAAGCTCTTCGGATTCACGTCAATGGAGAGCTGGAACAGCTTGATCAAGGACTGAAATCTGCGCTGCGGCTGCTCGCCGCCGGCGGGCGGCTGAGCATCATCAGTTTCCACTCGCTGGAGGACCGGCGCGTGAAGCAGTTCATCGCCGCGCACAGCAAGGCCGAGTTCGACCGCCGCGCGCCGTTCGCGCCGCCGCCGGAGCTGGCGCTGGTGGCCCTGGGCCGCGTGAAGCCGAGCGAGACCGAGGTGCGGGCCAACCCCCGTTCGCGCTCCGCCGTGCTTCGCGTCGCCGAGCGCACCGACGCGCCCTTGAAGGGCGGCTGAAGCCGTGGCCAAGCTCAATCTCGTGCTCATCCTCGCGGTGCTGGCCAGCGGCCTGGTGCTGGTGCACAACGCCTACGAGTCGCGTCGCCTGTTTGCTGAGCGCGAGCGCACCCATGCCGAGGGCCAGCGCCTGGCCGCAGACGCCGAGCGGCTGAAGGCCGAGCGCCATGCGCAGGCGACCAATCTGCGCGTCGAGCAGGTGGCGCGCGAGCGTCTGGGCATGCAGTTGATCTCGCCGGCCGTCGTCGCGTCGGGGGTGGCTCGGTGATCGGTTCCGGCAAGGCCAACAAGTCCGGCGCCCGCGCCCTGGGCTCGGGCCGCGGCGTCAGCTATTCCACCAGCCCGCTGCTCGCGTCCAAGACGCCGCCGTGGCGTTCGCGCTTCCTGGTCGCCCTCGTCGGCCTGGCCTTCGCCGGGCTGCTGGGCCGCGCCGTGTACGTGCAGGTGTTGCACAACGAGTTCTTCCAGAAGCAGGGCGAGGCGCGCTACGCGCACACGCTGGAGCTGCCGGCCAGCCGCGGCCGCATCAACGACCGCGCCGGCCAGACGCTGGCCGCGAGCGTGGCCGTGCCGTCGATCTGGGCAATCCCGAAGGAAGTCGACGCCGACGCGGGCAAGCGCCGCGCGCTGGCCGAGGCGCTGGGCCTGTCCAACAAGGAGCTGGCCGCCAAGCTCAACCCCGAGGCACGCTTCGTCTGGCTCAAGCGGCTGGCCGACGACGACACGGCCGCCAAGGTCAAGGCCATCGGCCTGAAGGGCGTGTTCCAGGACCGCGAGTACCGCCGCAAGTACCCGGAAGGCGAGGCGGCGGCGCATGTCGTGGGCTTCACGAACGTGAATGATCGCGGCCAGGAGGGCATCGAGCTGGCCTTCCAGAAGGAGCTGCAGGGCCGCGACGGCTCGCGCTCCGTCGTGCGCGACCGCCTGGGCCGCGTCGTCGAGGACTTCGGCGACATCGTGCCCGCCGCCAACGGCCGTGACATCGACCTGTCCGTCGACTCCAAGGTGCAGTTCTTCGCCTACCAGCGCATCCGCGACGCGGTGGCCGCCAACAAGGCCAAGGCGGGCTCGGTCGTTGTGCTGGACGTGCAGACCGGCGAAGTGCTGGCGCTGGCCAACTTCCCGAGCTACGACCCGGGCAACCGCCAGAACCTGTCCGGCGAGCAGCTGCGCAACCGCGCGCTGACCGATGTCTTCGAGCCCGGCTCGACGATGAAGCCCTTCATCGCCGGCCTGGCACTGGAAACCGGACGGGTGAAGCCGGACACGCTGGTGGACACCGGCAACGGCCGCTACCCCTTCCAGGGCGCCGTCATCAGCGACACCAAGCCGCACGGGCTCATCACCGTGCACGAGGTCATCCAGATGTCCAGCAACATCGGCACGACCAAGCTGGCCATGCAGATGCCGGCGCGCGAGATGCACGAGCTGTTCACCGCCATCGGCCTGGGCCAGCGGCCGCAGATCAGCTTCCCCGGCGCGGTGGCCGGCAAGCTGCGGCCCTACAAGACCTGGCGGCCCATCGAGCAGGCGACGATGAGCTACGGCTACGGCTTGTCGGCATCGCTGTTCCAGCTGGCGCGCGCCTACACGGTGTTCGCGCGCGACGGCGAGATCATCCCGGTCAGCATGCTGCGGCAGCCGCAGGATGTGCCGGTGGCCGGCATCCGCGTGTTCAGCCCCGAGGTCACGCGCGAGCTGCGCAGCATGCTGCAGGACGCTGCCGGCCCCGGCGGCACGGCGCGCCTGGCCCAGGTGCCCGGCTACAGCGTGGGCGGCAAGAGCGGCACGGCCCACAAGCAGGAGGGCCGCGGCTACGTCAACAAGTACCGCTCGTGGTTCGTCGGCCTGGCGCCCATCAACAAGCCGCGCATCGTCGTCGCCGTCATGGTCGACGAGCCCAGCACGGGTGTCTATTACGGCGGCGCCGTGGCGGGCCCGGTGTTCAGCCAGGTCACCGCGCAGACGCTGCGCCTGCTGGGCGTGCAGCCCGACCTGGATGTGAAGAGCCAGATCGTCGCCAACCAGAAGGCCGAGCCCGTGGAAGAGAGCTTCTGAATGTTGACGCGACTGAAATCCCCCGACGCCGCCGCCCGCTGGCTCACCGAGTGGTGCACAGGCACGCTGCGCACCGACAGTCGTCAGGTGCAGCCGGGTGACGCCTTCATCGCCTGGCCCGGCTATGCACGCGACGGCCGCGAGTACGTGGCTGCGGCGTTGGCGGCAGGCGCGGCGACCTGCCTGGTGGAAGACGGCGATGTGGAGCGCTTCGGCTTCGTCGATGCGCGCGTCGCCTCGCTGCCCGGCCTGAAGGCGCGCACCGGCGAGATCGCCGCTGCCTTCTTCGGCAAGCCCACCGACGCGCTGGACGTCATCGCCATCACCGGCACCAATGGCAAGACCTCGTCGGCCTGGTGGATCGCGCAGGCCTCGGCGGCATTGGGCAAGCGCTGTGGCGTTGTCGGCACGCTGGGCATCGGCGAGCCGCCCAAGCTGGACTACAACGGCCTGACCACGCCCGACCCGGTGCTGCTGCAGGCCGCGTTTGCGCGCATGCACAGGGAAGACTTCGCCGCCTGCGCCATCGAGGCGAGCAGCATCGGCATCGTCGAAGGACGCCTGGCCGGCAGCGCCGTGCGCGTGGCCGTGTTCACCAACTTCACGCAGGACCACCTCGACTACCACGGCGACATGGGCGCCTACTGGGCGGCCAAGCGGGCGCTGTTTGGCTTCCCCGGCCTGCGCGCAGCGGTCATCAACCTGGACGATGCCAAGGGCGACAGCCTGGCCAAGGAGCTGGCGTCGCTGGATGTCTGGACCACCGGCGTTGAGCGCCTGGATGCCCGCCTGACGGCCCGGGACCTGCACTACACCGGCGAGGGCCTGGCCTTCACGCTGCACGAGGGCGGCGCGGCCGTCGCCTTGCAGACCAGCCTCATCGGTGACTACAACGCCGCCAACCTGCTGGGCGTGGCCGGCGCGCTGCGCGCCCAGGGCCATGTTTTGGCCGACGTGGCGGCCGCGCTGGCCCGCGTCACGCCGGTGCCCGGGCGCATGCAGCGCGTCGGCAACGGCCGCGAGCTGCCGCAGGTGGTCATCGACTACGCCCACACGCCGGACGCGCTGGAGAAGGCGCTGGCGGCGCTGCAGGGCCTGGCGAAGGCGCGCGGTGGCGAGCTGGTCTGCGTGTTCGGCTGTGGCGGCGACCGCGACCGCGGCAAGCGGCCGCAGATGGGCGCCATCGCCGCGCGGCTGGCGGCCCATGTCGTCGTCACGACGGACAACCCGCGCACCGAGGTGCCGGCGCAGATCCTGGCCGACATCACTGCCGGCGCGCCGGCGGCCATCGTCATCGAGGCCCGCGAGGAAGCCATCCGCGCGGCCATCACCCAGGCTGGCGCCCGCGACATCGTGCTCGTCGCCGGCAAGGGCCATGAGGACTACCAGGAGGTGAACGGCGTGCGCCGGCCCTTCTCCGACGTGGCCGAGGCGCGCGCGGCGCTGCTGGAAAGGGCGGGGCTGTGAGTGGTTTCATGACGCTCGCGCAAGCGCAGGCCTTGCTGCCCGGCTCGGCGCTGGTCGGTGATGGCGCGACCCGCTTTGCCCGCGTGCACAGCGACACCCGCACGCTGCGCGACGGCGACCTGTTCGTCGCGCTGCGCGGCGAGCGCTTCGACGCGAACGACTTCCTCGCGCAAGCCAAGGCCTCGGGCGCCGTGGCTGCATTGGCCGAGCGTGGCCTGGCGGACGCCGGCCTGCCGGGCCTGCTGGTGCCCGACGCCAAGGCCGCGCTGGGCCAGCTGGCCGCCGCCTGGCGCCGCCTGCAGCAGCTGCCCGTCATCGCCGTCACGGGCAGCAACGGCAAGACGACGACGACGCAGATGATCGCGGCCATCCTGCGCGCCTGGGTCGGCGAGGCTGCCCTTGCCACCGAAGGCAACTACAACAACGACATCGGCGTGCCGCTGACGCTGATGCGCCTGCGCCATGACGACGAGCTGAGCCACCGCGCCGCTGTCGTCGAGCTGGGCATGAACCACCCCGGCGAGATCGCGCCGCTGGCCGCGATGACGCAGCCGACCGTGGCGCTGGTCAACAACGCGCAGCGCGAGCATCAGGAGTTCATGGCCACCGTCGAGGCCGTGGCGCGCGAGAACGGTGCCGTGCTGGAAGCGCTGTCCAGCAGCGGCTGCGCCGTCTTCCCGGCCGAGGACGCCTGCGCGCCGATCTTGTTCGAGATGGCTGGTGCCCGTCCGCACCTGACCTTTGCGCTGCGCGGCGAGGCCGATGTCACCGGCGAAGCCGCGTGGCAAGGAACGCACTGGGCGCTGGAACTGCACACGCCGGCCGGCACCGTGCCCGTGGCGCTGCACATGGCCGGCGAGCACAACCTGCGCAACGCGCTGGCTGCTGCCGCCTGCGCGCTGGCGGCCGGCGCGCCGCTGTCGGCCATCCAGCAGGGCCTGGAGGCCTTCCGCGCCGTGAAGGGCCGCAGCGAGCTCAAGCGCGACGCGCAAGGCCGCACGCTCATCGACGACAGCTACAACGCCAACCCCGACAGCGTGCGCGCCGCCATCGACGTGCTGGCCGGCCTGCCTGGCGAGAGCTGGCTCATCCTCGGCGACATGGGCGAGGTGGGCAACGAGGGCCCGGCCTTCCACCGCGAGGTGGGCGCCTATGCGGCCGAGCGCGGCATCGCCCACCTCTGGACGGCGGGGGCTGCCGCCCGCGACGCCGCCGCCGCCTACGGCCCGGGCGCCCGCGCCTTCGACAACACGGCCGCGCTCATCGCGGCCCTCGACGAACAACCCGGCGTGAGCCAGACCCTGGTCAAGGGCTCGCGCTTCATGAAGATGGAACAAGTGGTCGCTGCATTGCAGAAGAACTCAGCAGGAGACAACCATGCTGCTTAGCCTCGCCCAGTGGCTGCAGGGTCTCTACCCCGACCTGGGCTTCCTGCGCGTCTTTCAGTACATCACCTTCCGCGCCGTGATGGCGGCGATGACGGCGCTGCTGATCGGCCTGGCCTTCGGGCCGTGGGTCATCCGGCGCCTGACGGCGATGAAGATCGGCCAGCCGGTGCGCGCCTATGGCGTGCAGGCCCATCTGGCCAAGAGCGGCACGCCGACGATGGGCGGCGTGCTCGTGCTGATCGGCATCGGCGTGTCGACGCTGCTGTGGTTCGACTGGAGCAACCGCTTCGTCTGGGTCGTCATGCTGGTGACCATGGGCTTCGGCGCCGTGGGCTGGGTGGACGACTGGCGCAAGGTCGTCGACAAGAACCCGGAAGGCATGCGCAGCCGCGAGAAGTTCTTCTGGCAGTCGCTGATCGGCCTGTTCGCCGCGCTCTACCTGGCGTTCAGCGTGTCGGAGACGAGCTTCCTCGGCGTCGTGCAGTTGTTCTTCCGCTGGGTGTCCAGTGGCTTCTCCACCGAGCTGCCGCCCAAGGCCGACCTGCTGATCCCGTTCTTCAAGACCATCTCGATGCCGCTGGGCGTATGGGGCTTCGTGGCGCTGGCCTTCTTCGTCATCGTCGGCACCAGCAACGCGGTCAACTTCACCGACGGCCTGGACGGCCTGGCCATCATGCCCGTCGTCATGGTGGGCTCCGCTTTAGGCGTGTTCGCCTACGTGACCGGCTCGTCGGTGTTCTCCAAGTACCTGCTGCTGCCCTACATCCCGGGTGCCGGCGAGCTGTTGATCTTCTGCGCCGCAATGGCCGGCGCGGGGCTGGCCTTCCTGTGGTTCAACGCGCATCCGGCGCAGGTCTTCATGGGCGACGTCGGCGCGCTGGCGCTGGGCGGCGGCCTGGGTACGCTGGCCGTCATCACGCGCCAGGAAATCCTGCTCGGCATCATGGGCGGCATCTTCGTGGCCGAAGTGCTGAGCGTGATGATCCAGGTCAGCTGGTTCAAGTTCACGAAGAAGAAGTTCGGCACCGGCCGGCGCATCTTCAAGATGGCGCCGCTGCACCACCACTTCGAGAAGAGCGGCTGGAACGAGACGCAAGTCGTCATCCGTTTCTGGATCATCACGATGCTGCTGTGCCTGGTCGGCCTGGCCAGCCTGAAGCTGCGGTGAGCCGATGAAGCTGAGCCTGCCGCAACTCGTCGACCAGCGCGTGCTGGTGCTGGGCCTGGGTGACTCCGGCCTGGCGATGGCGCGTTGGTGCGCGGGCTTTGGTGCGCAGGTCACGGTGTGGGATTCGCGGGCGCAGCCGCCGCAGCTGGAGGCGTTGGGTGACACCGCTGCATTCATCACCGGCGAGCTGACGGCCGAGATCGCCGCCAGCTTCAACGCGGTGCTCAAGAGCCCCGGCCTGTCGCCGCTGGACGCGCGCCTGGCAGCCGTCTATTCCCATGGCCCTGCCGTGCGCGGCGAGCTGGACCTGTTTGCGGATGCGCTGGCCGCGCTGAAAGCCCAGCATGGCTACGCGCCCGCCGTGCTGGCCATCACCGGTACCAACGGCAAGACCACCACCACCTGCATGACCGGCCTGCTGGTCGAGCGCGCCGGCAAGCGCGTGGCCATCGCCGGCAACATCGGCCCGACGCTGTTGGACACGCTGACCGAGGCGCTGGCGAAGGAGCCCGAGCCGGCGCCGGTCGAACTGCCGGCCGAAGTGATCGTCGCCGAGATGGAGGACGCGCCCGCCGAAGAAGCCGCCGAGCAGGCCCCGGTGCTGCCTGACGAGGACGCGCCGCTGCAGTCGCTGCCCATCGCGCCACCGCCGCCGCGCGGCCCGGTGTTCGAGACGCTGCCCGAGGTCTGGGTGCTGGAGCTGTCGAGCTTCCAGCTCGACAACGTCGCCAACTTCGAGCCCACCGCCGGGGCCGTGCTGAACCTGACGCAGGACCACCTCGACTGGCACGGCGACATGGCTGCCTACGGCCGCGCCAAGGCGCGCATCTTCGGCCGTGAGTCCGTCATCGTCGCCAACCGCGACGACGCCGAGGTCGAGAGCCTGGTGCCCGCGCCGGTGTTCGTCAAGGGCAGCCGCAGCAAGCCCGGCCGCACGGTGTCGCGCCATGTCGTGCGCTTCGGCCTGAACCCGCCGCGCGTGGCCGGCGACTTCGGCCTCGTCGATGAAGGCGGCCTGACCTGGCTGGTGCGCGCGCTGGAGCTGGACCCGACGATCAAGCGCAAGAAGAACGATGACGCCGAGCCGCTGATCATCCAGCGCCTCATGCCCGCCGACGCGCTGCGCGTGCGCGGCCGACACAACACCGCCAACGGGCTGGCCGCGCTGGCGCTGGCCTGCGCCGCCGGCTGCGAGTTGGCGCCCATGCTGCATGCGCTGCGCGAGTACCGCGGCGAGCCGCATCGCGTGGAGCCCATCGGCAGCATCGACGGCGTCGAGTTCTACGACGACAGCAAGGGCACCAACGTTGGCGCCACCGTCGCCGCCATCTCGGGCCTGGGCGCCGACCGCGCGCCGGCCAAGCTGGTGCTCATCCTCGGTGGCGACGGCAAGGGGCAGGACTTCGCGCCGCTGGCCGACGGTGTGGCCCGCCACGCCCGCGCCGTCGCGCTGATCGGCCGCGACGCCGCGCAGATCGAAGCCGCGCTGGCCACCACCGGGGTGCCGCTGCAGCACCACGCCACGCTCGAAGCCGCCACGGCTTGGTGCCTGCAACAGGCGCAATCCGGCGACAGCGTGCTGCTGTCCCCGGCCTGCGCCAGCCTGGACATGTTCCGCAACTACGCGCACCGCGCCGAGGTCTTCGTCGCGACGGTGCAGCAACTGGCTGACGAGCGCGGGGTGGCGCTGTGATTGCGGCGTTCACCCAGCGCCTGCAGGGCCTGTGGAAGCGCGGCGACGACGAGTCCGGCCCGGTGCCGGTGCGCGACTGGGTCTCCACGTCCGCCGGCCGGCCGACGCAGTTGCAGGGCTTCGACATCACCCTGGTCTGGGTCGTGGTGGCACTGATGGCGCTGGGCCTGTTGATGGTCTATTCGGCGTCCATCGCGATGCCGGACAACCCGCGCTTCTCGCGCTACCAGCCGACGCACTTTCTGACGCGCCACCTGATCGCCATCGGCTTCGCGCTGACGGCCGCCTTCATCACGGTGCAGATCCCCGTGGCGCTGTGGGAGCGCTACGCGCCCTGGGTCTTCGTGATCTCGCTGGTGCTGCTGGTTGCCGTGCTCATTCCCGGCATCGGCAAGGTCGTCTACGGCGCACGCCGCTGGATCCCGCTGGGCGTCATGAACTTCCAGCCGTCGGAGCTGGCCAAGTTCGGCATCGCGCTGTACGCGGCCAACTACATGATGCGCAAGATGGACGCGCGGGAGAACTTCTTCCGCGCCGTCACGCCGATGGCGATCTCGCTGGCCGTCGTCGGCGTGCTGCTGCTGGCCGAGCCGGACATGGGCGCCTTCATCGTCATCGCGGCGATCACGATGAGCATCCTGTTCCTGGGTGGCGTCAACGGCCGCATGTTCCTGCTGATCACGCTGGTGCTGGTGGGCGCCTTCGTGCTGATGATCACGTTGATCGACTTCCGCCGCGAGCGCATCTTTGCCTACCTCAACCCCTGGGACGAGAAGTACGCGCAGGGCAAGGCCTACCAGCTGACGCACAGCCTGATCGCCTTCGGCCGCGGCGAGTGGTTCGGCCAGGGCCTGGGCAGCAGTGTCGAGAAGCTGCACTACCTGCCCGAGGCGCACACCGACTTCCTGCTCGCCGTCATCGGCGAGGAGCTGGGCTTTGCGGGCGTGGCCGTGGTGATCCTTGCGTTCTTCTGGTTGACCCGCCGCTGCTTCCTCATCGGCCGTCAGGCCATCGCGCTGGACCGCGTGTTCGCGGGCTTGTACGCGCAAGGCATCGGCATCTGGATGGGCGGCCAGGCCTTCATCAACATGGGCGTGAACCTGGGCGCATTGCCGACCAAGGGGCTGACGCTGCCGTTGATGAGCTTTGGTGGTTCGGCGATTCTGATGAACTGTGTGGCGTTGGCCGTCGTGCTGCGGATTGATCTTGAGAACCGGCAATTGATGAGAGGGGGCAGGTCATGACGCGCCACCTCGTCGTCATGGCCGCCGGGACCGGCGGCCACGTCATTCCCGGCCTAGCGGTCGCGGAAGAAATGCAGCGACGCGGCTGGACCGTGTCGTGGATCGGCACGCCGCATGGCATGGAAAACCGCCTCGTGCCCGCACGCGGCATCGAGCTGGACGCACTGCCGTTCGCCGGCCTGCGCGGCAAGGGGCTCAAGCACACGCTGCGCGGCATCGTCGGCTTCTTCAAGTCGCTGGGCGCGGCGCGGCGCGTCTACGCCGAGCGCAAGGCGACGGCCGTGCTGGGCATGGGTGGCTACGTCTGCGTGCCGGCCGGCCTGACGGCCGCGCTGACCGGCCGGCCGCTGATGCTGGTCAACGCGGACGCGGCCATGCTGAAGAGCAATGCGGCGCTGAAGCCGTTCGCGCGCCGCATCGCCTTCGGCTTCGACGGCGCGGCGGCCGCCTCCACGCCCGGCGCGGTCGTCAGCGGCAACCCGGTGCGTGCCGAGATCGAGGCCTTGCCTGCACCTGCCGAGCGCATGGCCGATCGCATCGGGCCGCTGCGCCTGCTGGTGCTGGGCGGCTCGCTGGGCGCCCGCGCGCTGAACACGGCGCTGCCGCAAGCCCTGGCGCTCTGGCCCGAAGACCAGCGCCCGCAGGTGCTGCACCAGTCCGGCCAGGACCACCTCGGCGCCGTCTGGCAGGCCTACACGGATGCCGGGCTGACGGCCGAAGTGCGCCCCTTCATCGACGACATGGCCGCCGCACTTGCCTGGGCCGATGTGGTCGTCTGCCGCGCCGGGGCCATCACCGTCAGCGAACTCTGCGCGGCCGGTTGCGCAGCGGTGCTGGTGCCGCTGGTCGTGAGCACCACCTCGCACCAGCGCGACAACGCCATCTTCATGACCCAGCACGGCGCGGCCATCCACCTGCCGCAGACGGAGCTGACGCCGGCCAAGCTGCACGGCCTGTTGAGCGGTCTGGACCGAGGCGCGCTGCTGGCGATGGGCGAAAAGGCCCGCGCCTTGGCGCGCCCTCGCGCAGCTGCCCGCGTGGCCGACGAAATCGAAGGAATGTTGAAGTGAAGCACGCGGTTCAACGGCTGCATTTCGTGGGCATCGGCGGCGCCGGCATGAGCGGCATTGCCGAGATCCTGCACAACCTGGGCTTCACGGTCAGCGGCTCGGACGCGGCCGAGAGCGCCACGACCGAGCGCCTGCGCGCGCTGGGCCTGCGCGTGGAGATCGGCCACTCGGCGCCGCACATCGGCGACGCGCAGGCGCTGGTCACCAGCACGGCCGTCGCGGCCGACAACCCGGAGGTCATGGCCGCCCGCGCGCGCCAGGTGCCCGTCGTGCCACGCGCCGTCATGCTGGCCGAGCTGATGCGGCTGCGCCGCGGCATCGCCATCGCCGGCACGCATGGCAAGACAACGACGACCTCGCTGGTCACGGCCATCCTCGTCGAGGCCGGCATGGACCCGACCTTCGTCATCGGCGGCAAGCTCAACGCGGCCGGCGCCAACTCGCGCCTGGGCCAGGGCGAGTTCATCGTCGTGGAGGCCGACGAGAGCGACGCCTCCTTCCTGAAGCTGAGCCCCGTGCTGGCCGTCGTCACCAACATCGACGAAGACCACATGGACACCTACGGGCATTCGGTGGAGAAGCTGCACGCGGCCTTCATCGAGTTCCTGCACCGCATGCCGTTCTATGGCGCCGCCGTGGTCTGCGCCGACGACCCCGGCGTGCAGGCCATCCTGGGCCGCGTCGAGCGGCCGGTCGTCAGCTACGGCCTGTCGGCTGGCGTCAGCGTGCGCGCGGTCGACGTGCAGGCGCTGGCCGGCGCACAGATGCGCTTCACCTGCGAGCGCGAAGGCGCCGAGCCGCTGGAGGTGCTGCTGAACCTGGCGGGCGAGCACAACGTGCGCAATGCGCTGGCGGCGATCGCCATCGCCACCGAGCTGGGCTGTGCCGACGCCGACATCCAGAAGGCGCTGGCCAGCTTCTCCGGCGTGGGCCGCCGCTTCGAGAAGCATGGTGACTGGCCGTCTGCGGATGGCGGTCGCTTCGAGCTGGTCGACGACTACGGCCATCACCCGGTCGAGATGGCCGCCGTGCTCGCTGCCGCGCGCGGTGCGTATCCGGGCCGTCGCCTCGTGCTGGCCTTCCAGCCGCACCGCTACACCCGCACGCGCGACTGCTTTGTGGACTTCGTGCGCGTGATGAAGGGCGCCGATGTCGTGCTGCTGACCGAGGTGTATTCGGCGGGCGAAGCAGCCATCGCCGGGGCCACCGGAGCGGCACTCGCCCAGGCCGTCGGCACGCCGAACTTCGTCGCGACGGTGGCCGACATGCCCGCGGCGCTGGCCGCATTGACGCGTGACGGCGATGTGGTCATCGGCATGGGCGCGGGCTCGATGAGCAGCCTGCCCGGTCGTGTGGCCGCCCATTTCCAAGGAGGCGCTGCATGACCTCTCCGATTGATCTGAACATCGACGCCCGCTCGCTGGGCAAGGTCGCCGTGCTGTTCGGTGGCAACAGTGCCGAGCGGCCGGTGTCGCTGATGAGCGGCCATGGCGTGCTGGCCGCGCTGCAGTCCGTCGGCGTCGACGCCCATGCCTTCGACCCGGCCGAGCGCCCGCTGCAGTCGCTCAAGGACGAAGGCTTCGCGCGCGCCTTCATCGCACTGCATGGCCGGGGCGGCGAAGACGGCACGCTGCAGGGCGCGCTGGAATGGCTGGGCATTCCCTACACCGGCTCCGGCGTGACGGCTTCCGGCGTGGCGATGGACAAGACCATGACCAAGCGGCTGTGGTCCGTCGACGCGCTGCCGACGCCGCAATACCTGGCCCTGTCGCGTGCGGAGCTGACGCGCGAACGCATCCGCCAGATCCCCGACACGCTGGGCCTGCCGGTCGTCGTCAAGCCGCCGCACGAAGGCAGCAGCATCGGCATCACCAAGGCGGCCGGCTATTCGGACATGCAGGCAGCGGTCGAGCTGGCGCTGGGCTTCGACGATGAGCTGCTGTTCGAGCAATGCATCGAGGGCCCGGAGCTGACCTGCGCCGTGCTGGGTGAAGGCGAGGGCGCCGTCGCGCTGCCGGTCATCGAGATCCGCGCCGAGGCCGGCAACTACGACTTCGCCAACAAGTACGAGACCGACACGACGCAATACCTGTTCGGCTCCCTGCCCGCCGCGCTCGAAGCTGAGATCCAGCAACTCGTGCTGCACGCCTACCGGCTGCTCGGCTGCCGGGGCTGGGGCCGGGCGGACCTGATGCTGCGCAAGGCCGACATGAAGCCCTTCCTGCTGGAGATGAACACCAGCCCGGGCATGACCTCGCACTCGCTGGTGCCCAAGGCGGCGCAGGCGGTCGGCATCGACTACCCGCACCTGTGCCTGTGGCTGCTGTCGCAGGCCCGCCTTGACCGCGCTTGAATTCATGAATTCCGCCGCCGCGACCGCCGCGCTGCCCGCCGACATCCGCCTGATGAATGCGGTGTCGGCGCTGCTCGTCGCGGCCCTGCTGGTGACGGCGGCCTGGGGGCTGATGCGATGGGTGGTGCGGCTGCCGGTGTTCAACCTGCGTGCCATCCAGGTCGAAGGCGATGTCAGCCGCAACAGCGTCGCGTCGCTGCGCGCCAATGCGCTGCCGCACCTGCACGGCTCCTTCCTCAGCATGAACCTGCAGCAAGGCCGCGCCGCCTTCGAGGCCGTGCCCTGGGTGCGGCACGCGCAGTTGCAACGCGTCTGGCCGATGCGGCTCAAGGTCAACCTGGAAGAGCACCGCGCCGCCGCCTACTGGGAGGCGCGCACCGACGGTGCCGACTCCGCCACCGAAGCGACGGCCGAGCGTGCGCTGGTGAACAGCTTCGGCGAGGTCTTCCAGGCCAACCTGGGCGACGTCGAGGACGAGAACCTGCCCGTGCTGGCCGGTCCGGCGCACGCCGCAGGCGACATGCTGCAGATGTGGCGGGCGCTGTCGCCCGCCGCCGAGAAGCTGGGCGAGGCCATCGACCGGCTCGACCTGTCCGGCCGTGGCTCCTGGCGCGTCACCTTCGGCAGCAGTGCGGTCATCGAACTGGGGCGCGGCAGCCAGGCCGAGGTCGCCGAGCGCTTCGGCCGCTTCGCCCACTCCGTCACCCAGGTCACTGGCACCTACCGCAGTCCGCTGCTGTCCGCCGACCTGCGCCATGCCGACGGCTATGCGGTCAGGCTGCGCGGTGTGACGACCACACAGACTCCGGGCAAACCCGTAAATAGAAAACGCTGAGGACGCAAATGGCCAAGGAATACAAGGATTTGGTCGTCGGGCTGGATATCGGAACCGCCAAGATCATGGCCGTCGTGGCCGAGGTTTTGCCGGGCGGTGAATTGCGCATTGCCGGCCTCGGGGTGGCACCGTCGCACGGCCTCAAGCGCGGCGTCGTCGTCAATATCGATGCCACCGTGCAGTCCATTCAACAGGCCTTGAAAGAGGCCGAGATGATGGCCGACTGCAAAATCTCCCGGGTTTATACGGGGATCACTGGCAGCCATATCCGCGGTCAGAACTCCACCGGCATGGTGATCGTGCGTGACAAGGAGGTCACGCCGGTCGATGTGACGCGGGTCGTGGAAACCGCCAAGGCCATCAATATCCCGAACGACCAGCGCTTGTTGCTGGTCGAGCCGCAGGAATTCGTCATCGACGGCCATGAGGTGAAGGAACCCATCGGCATGAGCGGCGGACGGCTGGAGGTCAAGGTCCATATCGTCACCGGCGCCCAAAGTGCCGCCGAAAACATCGTCAAATGCGTGCGGCGCTGCGGCCTGGAGGTCGATCAGCTGGTTTTGAACCCGAGCGCTTCCAGCCATGCCGCACTGACCGCCGACGAACGCGACCTCGGGGTGGCACTGGTGGATATCGGCGCCGGCACCACCGATGTGGCGATATTCACCGGCGGCTCCATCCGCCATACCGCCGTCATACCCATCGCCGGCGACCTGATCACCAGCGATATCGCCATGGCGCTGCGCACGCCGACCAAGGATGCCGAGGAAATCAAGGTCGAGTATGGGGTCGCCAAGCAGCTGCTGGCCGACCCGTCCGACCAGGTGGAAGTGCCCGGCCTGGGTGACCGCAGCCCGCGGATGCTGTCCAAGCAGGCGCTGGCTGGCGTCATCGAGCCGCGCGTCGAGGAAATCTTCTCGCTGGTGCACCAGGTCATTCGCGAGAGCGGGTATGAGGAATTGCTGTCCTCCGGGATTGTCCTGACCGGCGGGTCGGCGGTCATGCCGGGCATGGTGGAACTCGCCGAGGATATTTTCCTGAAACCCGTCCGGCGCGGCCTGCCCACCTATTCAGGGGCGCTCTACGACATGGTTGCCAACCCGCGTTCGGCAACTGTCATGGGCCTGCTCGAAGAAGCCCGGCTGTCGCGCAGCCGAGGTTTCAAGGCGGCCCAGCAGGCCGGCTCGGTGCAAACCCTGCTCGGCCGCATCAAGGACTGGTTCATGGGGAATTTTTGACCCCCCACAACCATGGCTTTGCGTGAAAAAAGTGTTTCAGCAACTGGTTATTTTTTTTGTGCCACGGCACAATTGCCGAAGTTAGGAGATTGATATGCCCATCGAGATGATCGAAGAGTTTGACCAAGGCACCCAAATCAAGGTGATCGGGGTCGGTGGCGGCGGCGGCAATGCCGTCGAGCACATGATCGCCCAGGGCGTGCAAGGCGTTGAATTCATCTGCGCCAATACCGACGCGCAAGCGCTGAACCGCTCCAAGGCGGATCAGCTGCTGCAACTCGGCACCTCCGGCCTCGGCGCCGGCGCCAAACCCGAAATGGGCCGCGCCGCCGCTGAAGAAGCCGAAAACCGAATTCGCGAATCCATCGCCGGTGCCAATATGCTGTTCATCACCGCCGGCATGGGCGGCGGTACCGGCACGGGCGCTGCGCCGGTGATTGCCCGCGTCGCCAAGGAAATGGGCATCCTGACGGTCGGCGTAGTCACCAAGCCCTTCGAATTCGAAGGCGGCCGGCGTGCCAAGGCGGCCGATGCCGGCCTGGCCGAACTCGAAGCCAATGTCGACTCGCTGATCGTCGTGCTGAACGACAAGCTGCTCGACGTGCTGGGCGATGACGTCACGCAGGATCAGGCCTTCGCGCACGCCAATGACGTGCTGAAGAACGCTGTTGGCGGCATTTCCGACATCATTCACATCCCCGGCCTGGTCAACGTCGACTTCGAAGACGTCAAGACGGTGATGAGCGAACCCGGCAAGGCCATGATGGGCACGGCCCAGGCCGGCGGCCCGGACCGCGCGACGAAGGCTGCCGAAGCTGCCGTCGCCTGCCCGCTGCTGGAGGGCATCGACCTGTCCGGCGCGCGTGGCGTGCTGGTGCTGATTGCCGCGAGCCGCGCCAACTTCAAGCTGAGCGAATCGCGCAACGCGATGAACGCCATCAAGCGTTATGCGTCGGAAGAAGCCCACATCATCTACGGCACGGCCTACGACGAATCGCTGGGCGACCAGCTGCGCGTGACCGTCATCGCCACCGGCCTGACCGCCGGCCGCGCGCGCCAGCAGGCGCCGCTGCAGGTCGTGCAGACCCACCAGGTCGTGCGCAACGGCACCGACGGCGTGGCCATGCCGGTGCTGACGCAGGCGGTCGCGATGGCGGCGCCGACGGCGCAGCACGCCAACGTGGGCCTGGGCCTGGGCGACTTCGCGAATGCCAATGTGCCCAGCGTCTGGCGCCATGGCCGTTCGGGCAGCGCCGCCGCCAAGGTCGAGGCGCTGTCGTCCAACGGCATGGACGAGATCGAGATCCCGGCCTTCCTGCGCAAGCAGGCTGACTGAGTAGCGACCGAGGACAGGCGCTGCGGCCTGTCCGACGCGCTACGAAGGACGGCGCCATGCAGGGCGCCGGCATGATTGATCCCTGCGTGATGAAAAAGGGCGAGTCGTGAGACTCGCCCTTTTGCTTTGTCAGAGGGCGCGCGCCGCTGTGGTCGCAGGCTTCGCTGTGCCGCAGAGCAGCGCAAGCAAACCGCCACCCGCCAGCACCAGCCCTAACGCATCCACGCGCGCACCCGGCAGCGTCGCAGCGGTCGTGGTCAGCAGCGCCGCGGCAGCCATCTGCAGGAAGCCCAGCAGCGCCGAGGCCTGGCCGGCCTGAGTCGCAAACGGTGTCAGCGCCAGCGCCGTGCCGGTGGGCGAGACCAGGCCCATGCCGAACAGGAAGATGCAGCCCGACACGGCGAAGCCGATGAGGCCCGCGGCGGGGCTGGCCAGCATCGCCAGCCCACCGAGCACCGCCAACGCCGCGCCCAGACGCAGCACGGCAGGCGCACCCCAGCGGGCCGTCCAGCGCGGTGCCGTTCGCCCGGCCGCGAACACGACGAAGACGGTCGCCGCAAAGAACAGCCCCACCTGCAGCGCCGAGAAGCCGAAGCTGCCCGACAGCACCAGCGGCGCCGCGCCGAAGAAGGCGAACAGCGCGCCGAGGATGGCCGCCGTGGCCAGCGCCGGGCGCATGAAGCGGGGGGCGGCCAGCAGCGTCACATAGCCCCGCGCCAACGCGCCCACAGGCTGATGGTGGCGGCGCTCGGCGGGCAGCGTCTCGCCGACTATGCGCGAATAGGCGAAGGCCAGCGCCAGTCCGGCCAGCACCAGCACGACGAACAGCGCCCGCCAGCCCCAGGCCGCCTGCACCAGGCCACCCAAAAGCGGCGAGAAGCCCGGCGCCGCCGCCATGACGACCATGATGCGGCCCAGCAGCGCCGCGAGCTGCGGGCCCTCGAAGCGGTCGCGCGCGGCGGCCCGTGCCAGCACGGAGGCCGCAGCCGCGCCGAGCGCCTGCAGCACGCGGCTGGCCAGCAGCAGCGGCAGCGTGCCGGCGAACGCGCCCACGAGACTGCCAGTCACAAACAATGCCAGGCCGCCGAGCACGACAGGCCGGCGGCCGATGCGATCCGACAGCGGGCCGACGATGAGCTGGGCGAGCGCGAACACCGCGAGAAACAGCCCCAGCACGCCCGCCGTCAGTCGCGCTTCATTGACCCCCAGCGACTGCGCGATGACGGGCAGCGACGGCAGCAGGATGTTGGTGGACAGCGTCGCCAGTGCCGACAGTGCGCCCAGCGTCAGCAGCCAGGGGCGGGGCACCGCGTTCATGTGGGAGCGCCGTCCGCGACGAAGGCCACGCTGCGGGCGATGACATCGGCATCGGCCAGCAGGCGGCGGTGGCCGAGGCCGGCCAGGGGTTCGAGGCGCGAGCCGGGCCAGGCCTCGTGCAGCGCCTGCGACGCCGCGAACGGCACGGTGCGGTCCTCGCGGTCGTGGAAGATGAGTCCGGCGTGGCGCAGGCCGTGCTGCAGCCGTTCCAGGTCCACGTTCGCGACGGGTGTGCCGATGAAGCGCTCCACCCAGCCCGCGAACGCGGCCGCATCCGCCGGCCCCAGGCCTTGCGCCTTCGCAATGCCCCGGACCATGGGCGTCAGCGATGACGGCCCGGCCAGGTGCACGCTGCGCCGCACTTGCAGACCGTGCGCAAAGGCCAGCAGCGCCGCCGCCGAACCCATCGAGTGGCCGATGACGGCGTGCACATGGCCGATGTCGGCCAACACCGAGCGCAGCGCCCGGCCGGCATGCACGACGCTGGACGCATCGCCGCCGGAATCGCCGTGGCCGGGCAGGTCGAACAGCGTCACCGAGAAGCCGGCGGCGACCAGCGGCTGCGCAAACCCGAGCAGGTGCGCGCCGCGGCTGTTCCAGCCATGCACGAGCACGACGCGCGGCCCGGCGCCCAGCGTCCAGCGAGCGAGCTTCAGGCCTTCGTGGCGCAGCGGCGCCTTGGCGGCACCGGCGAGGGCGGCCTTCTCCGTGCTGCTCAACGCGATGCGCTCGGGCGTCGAGAAGGCATGGCGTGCGGCCGCGAGGCGGCTGTCGTCGGGGGCCGGGCCGAAGTCGCGGTTGTCGCCAGTGGCGAAGCCGGCGGCGTTGCTGGTCTGCATGGTCGTTCCTCTGCGACGTTTCATGTCAACTGACATGATTGTTATAAATGTCGACCAACATATAAACTTGGTCAAGTCCCAGATCAGGAGGCGTCATGAAGGTCACCCGGGCCCAGGCCGAAGAGAACCGCGAACGCATCCTCGACAACGCCGCCCAGCTGTTCCGCGAGCGCGGCTTCGACGGCATCGGCCTGAACGACCTGATGCAGGCTGCGGGTCTCACGCGCGGCGGCTTCTACGGCCATTTCGAGTCCAAGGACGACCTGGCCGCCCAGGCCACGCGCCGTGCGTTGCAGGTCAACCGCGAACAGTGGCGAAAGCAGACCGAACGCAGCCTGGCGGCCTGGGTCAAGGCCTATCTGTCCGACGCGCACCGCGACCACATCGGCGCAGGTTGCGGGCTGGTGGCCCTGGCCGGCGACGCGGCGCGCGGCGGGCCGGCGGTGAAGGAGGTGTTTGCCGAAGGCGTCGGCGGCCTCGTCGATGCGCTGCAGGCCCAGATGCCGGGCGGCACGCCGGGCGAGCAGCGCGAGCAGGCGCTGGCCATGCTGTCGACGCTGGTCGGTGCGCTGCTGCTGTCCCGTGCCGTGGGCGACGCCGGCCTGTCGCGCGAGCTGCGCGACGCCGCGCGCAAGCACCTGCCGACCGGCGGCGGCTGAGGTCCGATCGGCGCAGCGACCGCGCCGGGGCCCTGTGGCATGCTCGCGGCCCATGCCAAAGCCTAGAAATCGCCGCGATGTCGGAGAGGGTGAGCGCCTGTCATCCATGCCGGCCTTGCACGACAAGACACCCTCGCCCGTCGTTGCGGATGCTCGCCATCGCTCGCGATGGCTGCGATTTGCGCCGGGTTCGAGGGCGCTTTGACGCGCCTCTCGGGCATGTCTGAAAAGCGCGCACCCTCTGAGTGGCCCGCCGTGCTGCGCGGCTGGCTGCTGCTGCTGGCCCTGAGCTGCGCGCTGCCTGCGCTGGCTCAGCGCCTGCCACAGCCCAGCCCGCGCCATGCCGCCGACGAAGCCGCGCCGACCCAGATCGCCACGACGCCCCTGAGCCGCGACCAGCTCGACGCCTGGTGGGCCGCCTTGCGCCATCAGGCGCTGGCTGCCAGCGGGCCGCTGCAGCTGCCGGCCGAGCTGCTGCCGCCGTCGGACGCCGCCGCCTGGCAGCCAGTGGACATGCCCGACGTGCGCGCCCGCCCTGGCGCGGCTGTCGTCAGCGATGCGCTTGGCTACGAGATGCGCTGGTACCGCGTGCATGTGCCGGCCGATGTCGACGAGCCGCAGGCCTTGTACCTGCCCCGGCTGGTGACCCTGTCCGCTGCGGTGCTGGCACGCACCGAAGATGGCGGCTGGCGGCTGCTGCTGGACAACCAGCACGCCGAGCGCGAGCAATGGGTGCAGCCGCTGTGGCTGCCTCTGCCCGGCAGTGGCGCCCAGGGGCTGGAGCTGGTCGTCGCGCTGCCCGTGCCGGCAGGCAGCTACCACGCGGTGGCGCGCATCTGGGTCGGCTCGCGTGACGTGCTGGAGAAGCGCTGGCAATGGCGGGTGCGCATGCAGAACGGCCTGCCGCAGGCGGTGAGCCTGACGCTGGCCGTGCTCGGCTTCTTCGCCCTGACGCTCTGGCTGCGCCGCCCGGGCGAGGCCATCTACGGCCTGTTTGCCCTCGCCGCCGCCGCCTGGCTGGTGCGCAACCTGCACTACTACGCCAGCCTGCCGGCATCGACGGTCGGGCAGGACTGGTTCTGGTGGGCCACCCATGCGTCCATGGCCTGGGTCATGTTGACCGCGCTGCTGTACGCGCTGCGCTTTGCCCGCCGCCGCTCGCTGCCGCTCGAGCGGGCGCTGATCGCGGCCGTCGTGGCGGTCAGCGTCGTCAGCATGCCGCTGTGGCTGCGCCAGCTGGACATGGTGGTGCTGCAGTACGGGGTGACGGCCTTTGTTGCCGGCGTCGGCACGGCCTGGCTGGTCTTTCTGGCCTGGCGCGAGCGTCTGCCGGAGCTGCGCGTCATGGCGCTGGCCCTGGTCATCGGCTGCCTCATCGGCGCGCATGACCTGGCCGTGCTGGCCGGCTGGGCCTGGCCTGAGCACTCCTTCTGGATGCCGCTCGCGACGCTGACCGTCATGCTGAGCTTCCTGTATGCCGTGCAGCGCCGCTACGTCGGCACCGTCGAGCAGGTGCAGGCCGAGAACAGCCAGCTGCAGGAAGACCTCGACGAGCAGGTCTCGGTGCTGCAGGCGCAGAACGCGCAGCTGCGCGAGGTGGAGCGCCAGCAGTCGCTGCTGCTGGAGCGCCAGCGCATCATGGCCGACATGCACGACGGCCTGGGCTCGTCGCTGCTGTCGGCGCTGGTGGCGATGGAGCAGGGCAGCATGTCGCACGAGCAGTGCGTGGAGGTGCTGCGCGAATGCGTGGACGACCTGCGCCTGGTCATCGACTCGCTGGAGCCGGTCGGCCACGACCTGGTCTCGCTGCTGGCGACGATGCGCTACCGCCTCGGCAAGCGCCTGCAGATCGGCGGCCTCAAGCTCGACTGGGACGTGCAGGACCTGCCCCCGCTGGCCTGGCTGGAGCCGCCCGACGCGCTGCATGTGCTGCGGCTCATGCAGGAGGCGCTGAACAACGTGCTCAAGCACGCCCGCGCCAGCCGTGTGCGCATGGTCACGCGCCACCACGGCAGCTATGTCGAGATCCGTGTCGAGGACGACGGCGCCGGCTTCGACCTGCAGAACATCCGGCACGGCCGCGGCCTGAAGAGCCAGATCAAGCGCGCCCAGCGGCTGGGCGGCAAGCTGCGTGTCGACTCGTCGCCAGGCATGGGGACGAGGCTATCGCTGCGATTGCCCGTTGAACGCAAGACCCCGACCTGATGCTGGGACAATCCCGGGCATGGTGAAGCAACGCACATTGAAGTCGATCACGCGCGCCGTTGGCGTGGGCATCCACAGCGGCCAGAAGGTCGAGCTGACACTGCGCCCCGCGCCCGCCGACACCGGCATCGTCTTTCGCCGTGTCGACTTGTGCCCCCCGGTGGACATCCCGGTCAGCGTCATGTCGGTCAGCGACACGCGCATGGCCACCACCATCAGCCCTGGCGGCGACCCCGGCGGCCCGAAGGTGCAGACCATCGAGCACCTGCTGTCCGCCTGCGCCGGCCTGGGCCTGGACAACCTCTACGTCGACATCAACGCCGACGAGGTGCCCGTGCTGGACGGTTCGGCCGCGAGCTTCGTGTTCCTGCTGCAGTCCGCCGGCATCGCGATGCAGGACGCGCCCAAGCGCTTTCTGAAGGTCAAGAAGCCCGTCGAGGTGCGCCATGGCGAGGGCAAGAAGCTGATGTGGGCGCGGCTGGAGCCGCACCATGGCTACACGTTGAGCTTCGAGATCGAGTTCGACAACCCGGCCGTGGCCGCCACCGGCAGCCAGTTCGTGTTCGACATGGGTTCGGGCAGCTACAAGAAGGAGATCGCCCGCGCGCGCACCTTCGGCATGACAGCTGACATCGACCTGATGCGCTCGCGCGGCCTGACGCTGGGCGGCTCCATGGACAACGCCATCGTCGTGGACGACTACAAGGTGCTGAACGCCGACGGCCTGCGCTACGACGACGAGTTCGTGAAGCACAAGATCCTCGACGCCATCGGCGACATGCAGGTCGCCGGCATGCCGCTGCTGGCGGCCTACACGTCGTTCAAGGGCGGTCACGCGCTGAACAACAAGCTGCTGCGGGCGCTGCTGGCGGACGAGGAGGCCTACGAGATCGTCTACTTCAGCGATGTGCGTGAGGCGCCCAAGGGGTTTGCCGAGCTGGCGCCGGCGTGGTGAGCACCGTCAGATGCTGATCGCCCGCCTCCTCATCGGCCTGCTGCTGTTCTCGGCCGTCGTCTGCTTTGCGTTTTCAATCGCCACGGGCCAGCCGCGCTGGCGGCGCATGGGCCTGGTCATCCTCAAGTGGACGCTGGTCGCCGGCCTGGCCTTCTTCGCCGTGCTGATCCTGGAGCGCCTGGCGTTGATGCTGTGACGCCGTTCACGGCCCGCCGCCGGCACCCCTGGGCTTGCGGGGATGGCAGCGAGCGTGGAGCTGCACAGAATGCATCCACGGTCGCTGCCCCGGTTGCAGCGGCCCAGCCCGCAGACCAGAACAAGGCGGGGCGCGACGCGCGGAGAAGGCCGGGGGGCCGGGGAAGCGCGGCGGATTTGGAAGAGAGAACGTTCGAACCGAACTTGGGCCGCTCGCATCGAGCGGCCCTATTTTTTGTTCAGTCGCGCAGATAGCGCTGACGCAGGTGGGTTTCGAAATGAGCCGGGTTCAGCGCCTCGCCGCTGGCGCGCTGGACCAGCTCGGGCGTCTCGTAGCGGCTCGCGTTCTGCCACACGTTCATGGCCAGCCAGTCGAACACGCCGCCCAGCTGACCCCGCGCGATCTGCGCGTCCAGGTCGGGCTGCTGCACGCGCATGGCAGCAAACCATTGCGCCGCGTACATCGCGCCCAGCGTGTAGCAGGGGAAGTAGCCGAACAGCCCGGCCGGCCAGTGCACGTCCTGCATCGGGCCGTCCTTGAAATTGCCGCGCGTGTCCAGGCCCAGCAGCTCCGCCATCTTGGCGTCCCACAGCGCGGGGATGTCGTCCACCTCGGCGTCGCCCTCTATCAGCGCGCGCTCGATGTCGAAGCGCAGCAGGATGTGGGCGGGGTAGGTCACCTCGTCGGCGTCCACGCGGATGAGGCCGGGCTGAACGCGCGTCAGCAGCTTGTGCAGGTTGCCGGGCTCGAAGGCGGGTTGGTCGCCGAAGTGCTTCACCAGCAGCGGCGCCAGCAAGCCGGCGAAGGCCGGGTGGCTGCCCAGCTGCATCTCGAAGGACAGGCTCTGGCTCTCGTGGATGCCCATGGAGCGGGCGCGGGCGATGGGCTGGCCCAGCAGCTCGCGCGGCAGCCCCTGCTCGTAGCGGCCGTGCCCGGTTTCGTGGATGACGCCCATCAGCGCCGGCAGGAAGTCGTCCTCGCGGTAGCGCGTCGTCATGCGCACGTCCTCGGGCACGCCGCCGCAGAAGGGGTGGGTGCTCTCGTCCAGCCGGCCGGCGGCGAAGTCGAAGCCCATCAGCTTCATCGCGTCCAGGCCCAGCGCCTTCTGCGCGGCGGTGGGGAAGGGGCCGACGGGCGCGATGACGGTCTCGCGCGCCTGCCTGGCCGTGACGTCGCGGATCAGCCCCGGCAGCCACTGGCGCAGCGGCGCGAAGGCGCGTTCGATGTCGGCCGAGCGCATGCCCGGCTCGTACTGGTCCAGCAGCGCGTCGTACTTGGAGAGCCCCGCGCTTTGCGACAGCAGTTCGGCCTCCTGCCGGGCGATGGCCAACACCTCGCGCAGGTTGGGCGCAAAGCCCGCCCAGTCGTTGGCCGGGCGCTGCGTGCGCCAGGCGTGTTCGCAGCGGTTGTTGGCCAGGCTCTTGGCCTCCACCAGCGCCTGCGGCAGCGCGTTGGCGGCCCGCCAGGCGCGGCGGATCTCGCGCAGGTTGGCGCGCTGCGTGTCGTCCAGCGGCTCGGCTGCGGCGGCGTCGAGCAGGCCTGCAAGTGCCGGGTCGGTCGCCATTTGATGCAGCAGGCCATCCATTTCCGCGAGCGCCAGGCTGCGCGCGTCATTGCCCTTGGCGGGCATGTTGGCGGCCTGGTCCCACTGCGCGATGGACTGCAGGTGGGCCAGCCGGTACAGGCGCTGCTGGCGAGTGCTCAGGTCTTGATAGGCAGGGGTCATGACAGCCAACTTTCGGGAACGAGCCACAACAAGGCGGCGGTGTAGAACAGGAAGCGCAGGAACTTGCCGGCGGCCATGTAGCCCACGCAAGGCCAGAACGGCATCTTCAGCCAGCCGGCGACGGCGCACAGCGGGTCGCCGACGATGGGCAGCCAGCTCAGCAGGCAGGCCTTGGGGCCGAAGCGTTGCAGCCAGCGCGTGGCGCGCGAATGCGAAGGCTCGCGGTGCTTGACGGCCTCGACCGCCTTCTCGGCGCCATAGCCCATCCACCACGAGACCACGCCGCCCAGCGTGTTGCCGACGGTGGCGACGAGGATGGCGGGCCAGAACATGCCGGGGTCCGCCTTGACGACGAGAAACACGGCGGGCTCCGAACCCATGGGCAGCAGCGTGGCCGAGATGAAGGCGACGACGAAGACCGCCACCAGCCCGACCTGGGGCAGGGCCAGCGCGGCGAGCAGATCTTGAACGAGTTGACCGAGCCAGACTTCCATGCCGGCATTGTCGGGTTGGGCGGGTCGTTACAATGCCGCCTCATTTTTAAGCAGACCCCCTCGTGCAAATCGGCCCCCACCCACTCCCCAACGCGCTGTTTGTCGCGCCGATGGCCGGGGTCACGGACCGCCCATTCCGCCAGCTGTGCCGGCGCCTGGGCGCGGGCTATGCGGTCAGCGAGATGGTGACGTCGCGCAAGGAGCTGTGGGGGAGCCTGAAGACCTCGCGCCGCGCCGACCATACCGGCGAGCCCGGGCCGATCGCCGTGCAGATCGCCGGCACCGACGCAGCCATGATGGCCGAGGCTGCCGCCTACAACATCGACCGCGGCGCGCAGATCATCGACATCAACATGGGCTGCCCGGCCAAGAAGGTCTGCAACAAGTGGGCGGGCTCGGCGCTGATGCGCAACGAGGCGCTGGCGCTGGAGATCGTCGAGGCGGTCGTCGCCGTGTGCGCGCCCCGCGGCGTGCCCGTCACGCTGAAGATGCGCACCGGCTGGAGCGCCGATGAACGCAACGCGCTGCGCCTGGCCCGCATCTTCGAAGCTGCCGGCATCGCCATGCTCACCATCCACGGCCGCACACGCGAGCAGGGCTACAAGGGCCTGGCCGAGTACGACACGGTGGCGGCCGTGAAGGCAGCGTTGACCATCCCCGTCGTCGCCAATGGTGACATCGACAGCCCGGAGAAGGCCCGCGACGTGTTGGCCTACACCGGCGCCGACGCACTGATGATCGGCCGCGCGGCGCAGGGGCGGCCCTGGATATTCAGAGAGGTGTCGCACTTTCTGGCGACGGGCGAGCACCTGGCTGCGCCCACCGTCACCGAGGCGCGCGACGTGCTCACCGAGCACCTGCACGACCACTACAGCCTGTACGGCGAGCGCAGCGGCGTGCGCAGCGCGCGCAAGCACATCGGCTGGGCCGTGCGCGGCCTGCCGGGCGGCGAAGACTTTCGCCAGCACATGAACACCCTGGAGCGCTGCGAAGAGCAGTTGCAGGCGCTCCGCGACTGGTTCGATGACCTCGGCCAGACCCACGACCGGCTGCCTCCCACCGAGGCGGCCCCCGACGAAGAGGACCAGGCCGACGAAGCCTGTGCTGCTTGAACATGAGTGCCCAGAAGAACACCCCGCCCAACCCCATCGACGCCTGCGTGCGCGACAACCTCGAAGCCTTCTTCCGTGACCTCGACGGCCAGGAGCCGCATTCGATGCACGAGATGCTCGTCAAGCTGGTCGAAAAGCCGCTGTTCGAGATCGTCATGCGCGAAGCCGGTGGCAACCAGAGCAAGGCCGCGCAATGGCTGGGCATCAACCGCAACACGCTGCGCCGCAAGCTGACTGACCATAACCTCTGAGCCGCCAAATGACGACCCAACTCACCGCACTGCTGTCCGTCTCCGACAAGACCGGCATCCTCGAATTCGCCAAGGAGCTTCACGCCCTCGGCACCAAGCTGCTGTCCACCGGCGGCACCGCCAAGCTGCTGGCCGACGCCGGCCTGCCGGTGACGGAAGTGGCCGAGCACACCGGCTTCCCCGAGATGATGGACGGCCGCGTGAAGACGCTGCACCCCAAGATCCATGGCGGCCTGCTGGCTCGCAGCGACACGCCTGAGCATGTCGCCGCGATGGCCCAGCACGGCATCACCCGCATCGACATCCTGGCCGTCAATCTCTACCCGTTTGAAGCGACCGTCGCCAAGCCTGGCTGCACGCTGGAAGATGCCATCGAGAACATCGACATCGGCGGCCCGGCCATGGTGCGCAGCGCAGCCAAGAACTGGAAGGACGTGACGGTGTTGACCGACGCGGCCCAGTACGCCGCTGTGCTGGAAGAGCTGAAGGCGAATGGCAAGACCAGCGACAAGACCCGCTTCGCCGCCTCCGTCGCCGCCTTCAACCGCATCGCCCAGTACGACGCGGCCATCAGCAACTACCTGTCCGCGCTGCAGGAAGACGGCGGCAAGGTCGCCAAGTCTGAATACCCGGCGCAGATGAATTCGACCTTCGTCAAGGTGCAGGACCTGCGATACGGCGAGAACTCGCACCAGACCGCCGCGCTGTACCGCGACCTGTTCCCGGCGCCCGGCTCGCTCGTGACCGGCAAGCAGCTGCAAGGCAAGGAGCTGAGCTACAACAACATCGCCGATGCCGACGCGGCCTGGGAGTGCGTGAAGAGCTTCGACGTGCCGGCCTGTGTCATCGTCAAGCACGCCAACCCTTGCGGCGTGGCTGTCGGCGCCGGCCCGGCCGAGGCCTACAGCAAGGCCTTCAAGACCGACCCGACCAGCGCCTTCGGCGGCATCATCGCCTTCAACCGCGAAGTGGATGGCGCCGCAGCCCAACTCGTCGCCAAGCAGTTCGTCGAGGTGCTGATGGCGCCCAGCTTCAGCGCCGAGGCGCTGGAAGCCTTCAAGGGCAAGGTCAATGTGCGCCTGCTGCAGATCGCGCTGCCGAGCCTGGAAGGCTCCCTTCAGTCGCGTGGCGGCCCGCGCCCCTGGGACCAAGGTCGCAACGCGCAGGACGTCAAGCGCGTCGGCTCCGGCCTGCTGGTGCAGACGGCCGACAACCACTTCCTGAAGCGTGAAGACCTCAAGGTCGTCACGACGCTGCAGCCTACCGCCCAGCAGCTCGACGACCTGATGTTCGCGTGGACCGTGGCCCAGTACGTGAAGAGCAATGCCATCGTCTTCTGCGGTGGTGGCATGACGCTGGGCGTCGGCGCCGGCCAGATGAGCCGCCTGGACTCGGCCCGCATCGCCTCCATCAAGGCCGGGCACGCCGGGCTGACGCTGACCGGCTCGGCCGTCGCCAGCGACGCGTTCTTCCCGTTCCGCGACGGCCTCGACGTGCTGGCCGATGCGGGTGCCACCTGCGTCATCCAGCCGGGTGGCTCCATGCGTGATGACGAAGTGATCGCCGCCGCGAACGAACGTGGCATCGCGATGGTGCTCACTGGCGTGCGCCACTTCCGTCACTGATCCGGTGTCGCCTGCGGGACTAGACGTAGGCCTCTAGTCAAGGGCCGCCCCGGTTGGGCGGCCCGCCACTTGCGGTTAGCCTCCCTGGATTCGATCAAGAACCGGAGACAGGCCATGGACACCGCGCTGCAGGAACGTCTGCACCTGGCGCTGCTGAGCCAGCGCCGCGCCTTCGAGGCCGAGCGCATGCCGACCTACGACGTGCGCCGCGACCGCCTGGAGCGGCTGCTGAAGATGACGCGCCAGCACGGCGAGGCGCTTGCTAGCGCGATGGCGCAGGACTTCGGCCACCGCTCTCGGCAGGAGTCGCTGCTGGCCGACATCTTCACCGTCGAGTCCGGCGCCCGCCATGCGCTCAAGCACTTGCGCGGCTGGATGAAGTCACGTCGCGTCGCCACGCCGCTGCACTTCCTGCCCGGCCGCAACGTGCTGATGCGCCAGCCTCTGGGCATCGTCGGCATCGTCGCGCCCTGGAATTACCCCTACTACCTGGCGATGGAGCCGGCCATCGCCGCGCTGGCCGCCGGCAACCGCGTGCTGATCAAGCCGTCGGAGCTGACGCCGGCCACGTCCGAGTTGATGGCGCGCATCGTCGCCGAGCACTTCAAGCCCGAGGAGATGTTGGTCATCACCGGCGATACCGAGGTCGGCAAGGCCTTCACGGCGCTGCCCTTCGACCATCTCTTCTTCACCGGCTCCACCGCCGTCGGCCGCCATGTGGCGCAGGCCGCCGCGAAGAACCTGACGCCGGTCACGCTGGAGCTGGGCGGCAAGTCACCGGCCATCGTCGACCGCAGCTGCAACCTGCAGCTCACTGCGTCCCGCCTGGCCTTTGGCAAGCTCTTCAACGCCGGCCAGACCTGCGTGGCGCCCGACTACCTGCTGGTGCCGCGCGAACTGGTCGAGCCGCTGAGCCAGCAGATCCTGGCCGAGATGCGCCGCATGTACCCGCGCATCGCCGGCAATGCCGACTACACCAGCATCGCCACGCCGCGCCATCATGCGCGGCTGCAGGGACTGATTGCCGATGCGGCCGAACGCGGTGCGCGCGTGCTGCGCAGCCATGACGAGCAGCCCGACGATCGACGTATCGTGCCGACGCTGCTGCTGGATGTGCCTGCCGACGCCACCGTCATGCAGGAGGAAATCTTCGGCCCGCTGCTGCCCATCGTCGGCTATGACCAAGTGGGTGAAGCGCTGGCCCACGTCAACCGTGGTGACCGCCCGCTGGCGCTGTATTGGTTTGGCCAGGACAGCGCGGCACGCGACCACGTGATGCGTGAAACCCACGCCGGCGGCGTGACCGTCAACGACTGCCTGTGGCACCTGGGCCAGGAAGACCAACCCT
>Ga0114942_1000046_pt1 | contig 31632 bp, 27 predicted proteins | sample LowerColdCreek_FD_88674 | JGI IMG/M metagenome (GOLD analysis project Ga0114942, IMG submission 88674) | Groundwater microbial communities from Cold Creek, Nevada to study Microbial Dark Matter (Phase II) - Lower Cold Creek | ecosystem: Environmental > Aquatic > Deep subsurface > Groundwater ... | reverse complement strand
GTGCCCGCGCAGCTGCCCGGCGACGGCGGCTACCTGGACTTCTGGCAGGCCTATCTGCAGGGCGGCAAGTACTGCCGAGGCGACGACTGCATGGGCGTGCCGACCTGGAACCACCTGTGGTTCCTGCCGTATCTGTGGCTCTACGCCGTGCTGGGCGCCGGGCTGGCCGCGCTGCACCTGAAGCCGCGCGCGCTGCGCTTGCCCACCTGGGCCTGGCTGCTGCTGCCCGCCGTGCCGCTGGCGCTGCTGCGCATCTTCGTCATGCCGCATTGGCCAACGACGCACGACCTCGTGCACGACCTCTACAACCACCTGCAGTACGGCCTGGTCTTCGCCATCGGCTGGGCCAGCCGCACGCCGCTGGCCGAGGGCCTGTGGCCAGCGGCGCTGCGGCTGCGCTGGTGGGCGCTGGGCCTGTCGCTCGCGAGCTGGGGGGTGCTGCTTGTCTTCAGCAGCCACTACGCCAACGCAGCGCCGCCTGACGCCGCCCTCGCTGCGGCCCGCATGCTGCGTGGCACGCTGACCTGGTGGGCCATCGTCGCTGCCTGCGGCTGGGCCCAGCGCGCCTTCAAACGCGAGTCGCCGCTGCTGCGGCAGGCGGGTGCGGCGGTGTTCTGCCTCTACATCCTGCACCAGAGCGTCATCGTGCTGCTGAGCCAGGCCCTGAAGCCGCTGGCGCTGCCCTGGGGATTGGAGGCGCTGCTGCTGATCCCGCTGACCTTCGGCCTGTGCGCGCTGGCCTACCTCGCCGCCCGCCGCGTGCCAGGTCTTGCGCTGCTGCTGGGCATCCAGCGTCGCGCCGGCAGCGCGGGCCTGGGCATCAGTTCGCCTGCACGGGCGTGAACAGCGGGCTGGCCATGCGCACCGGCGTCACGTCCAGCCGAGCCTTCAGCACCGTGTAGTCCTCGCCGCCCAGCGCGCCGCTGAACCAGCCCACCAGGCCCGGCCCCTTGTAGAGGCGGAACTCGAAGCCCAGATCGGGTGACAGGTCGCCCGGGCGCGGCTTGGCGCGGTAGGCCAGGCCGCGCACCTCGGGCGCCGGGCCGTCCAGCAACTGGGCCATCGCCGTGACGATGCTGTTGTCGGCCAGGATGTCGAGGAAGTAGTGGTCGTGCCGGAACGGCGGCTTGTAGTCGCTCGCGGCCGGGTCGATCCTGGGCTCGCGCAGCTTGTGCGCAGCGGGTGTCGTCACGCCGGTCCTCAGGTCGTGCCGGTCGCCGCGGTCCAGGTAGCTGAGCTGGGCACCGCGCAGGTTGAAGGCGGGCAGCCGGGCATCCGAAGTGGCCTCGCTCAGGTCCACCAGCAGCGCGCCGCGGGCGCCGACGATCTCGATCTCGCTGCCCTTGACGATGGCCGCCGAGTTTTCCTCCACGCCCAGGCCCAGCGTGTAGCCCAGCGCGCGCATGGCCGGCAGCATGCGGCCGATGCGGCCACGCTTGAGGAAATGCTGGTCGACGAACAGGCCGGCATCAACGAAGCCCAGGCCGCGGTCGAACTCCTTGCCGGCGCGCCACTGGCCCTTGAGCACCTGCATGTTGTCCGGTGCGTCGCGGAACATCATGCGGCTCATGATGGCCGCGCCGGCACTGGTGCCGGCCACGACGCCGCCGCCGTCATAGACCTGGCGGATGGCCTTCAGCATGGCCGTGGGTTCACCGCCGGGCTGCAGCGTGTCGACGATGAACTCCTGCGCCCCGCCAGAGAAGAACACCGCCTTGGCCGCCGCGACCTTGGCGATCAGCGCCGGGTCGTTGAGCTGGGCCTGCACGTCGACATCCTTCAGGCGCGGCGTGACGGGGATGGCCTCGGCATTCGCACCCCGGCGGTTCAGCGCCGCGACGATGAGGCCGGCGCTGCGCTCCGGGTTGGCGGCAGCCGTCGCAAACACGGCGATGCGCGCCCCGGCGCCCCCGGCCTCGTCGACGACGCGCTGCCAGACCGCATCGTTGTCGCTCTTGGTCCCACCACCGATGACGATGGCGGTGCCGGCGTGGGCGGCGGCATGGAGCAGGAAGGCCGCAGCAAAGGCGGCAAGGCGCAGCGAGAAGGCAGTCATGCCCGCATGTTCGCAGCCGGCGCGTCAGGCCGCAGCTTGCGCGGCAATGCCTTCGCTCAGGTAGACGCAGTCACCCTGCTCAAACACCCGCACCTCGCCGGGCTGGAAGGCCTGCCAGGCTTCGTCATGCGTCAGCGGCTCGGTGGCCACCAGCGTCATGCGGTCACGTGGCCCGTTCAGCAGCGCGAGGTCGACGCTCAGGTCGCCGTCGCGCAGGCGCACATGGCCGAAGGGCGCCTGGCGGCGCAGCCAGTGCAGCCGCGTGGACGCATGCGCCAGCATCGCGCGGCCGTCGGTCAGCAGCAGGTTGAAGCGGCCGTGCCCGGCGATCTCGCGCAGCCAGGGCGTCAGCGTCGCGGCCAGCTCGGGCCAGGCCGGGGCCTGGTGCCCGAAGCGCTGTTGCAGGCGCTGCATCAGCCAGCAGAAGGCGCGCTCGCTGTCGGTCTGGCCGCTGGGGCGGAAGCTGCCGTCCAGCGCGGGGTGGAAGTCCTGCAGGTCGCCGTTGTGCGCGAACACCCAGGTGCGGCCGGCCCAGTCGCGCCGGAACGGGTGGCAGTTCTCGACGGCGCGCTCACCCTGCGTGGCCTTGCGGATGTGGGCCAGGATGTTGCGGGCCGGCACCGGATGCTGGCCGTAGTGCGAGGCCAGGTCGGACTCGGCGGCCGGCCGGTCCTCGACGACGACCTCGCAGCGCTCGCCCTCGTGGAAGGCCACGCCCCAGCCGTCGACATGGTCTGCCGTGCGCCCGCCGCGGGCGGCGAAGCCGCGCAACGAGAAGTTGGCGGCGGCCGGCAGATGGCTGTTGAGGGCGAAAAGCTCACACATCGAAGGTCTCGGGGCAGCGCTGTGAAGGACTGAACGCAGCAAGTCTGCAGGCCGATGACAGAAACCACAACGAAGCTTCCGTCATGAGCTCATGCCGTCGTGCTTTGTGCACGCATGGCAGCGTGAATGCTGCGCAATCCCTAATATCCACTGTCGTTTTTGCAAGATGACAGCTCCCTGTAATTCGTTCACAAACACACCCAGCAACATTTACGCCCAGGTCGAAACGTGCTCTCCTACTCTGAAAGGGTGGTCACGATGACCGGCCGAGGAGTGCTGCGATGTGGATGAACGAGTTTGTTCTGCCGGAGCCCGGCCCCCGCAACCGCCAGGAACGGCGTGCGGCGGCCTCTTTGTCCAACCAGTGGCTGGGGCTGGTGCTCGAAGAGCTGGACCATGGCGTCGTGCTGCTCAACGGCGCCGGCCGCGTGCTGCACACCAACCTGGCGGCCCGCGCGGCGCTGGACGACAACCATCCGCTGGAGATGGTCGGGCCCCATTTGCGTGCGCGCCTGCTCACCGATGCGGTGCCTCTGGCCGAGGCGCTCGAGGGCGCCGAGGCGAGCGGCCGGCGCTGCCTGCTGCGCCTGGGCGACGACCGCGCCGAATGCGGCCGCACCAACGTCGTCGTCGTGCCTCTGAACCGCGACGTCAGCCAGGCGGCCGTGCTGCTCATCCTGGAGCGCCGCCAGCTCTGCGGTGATCTGGCCGCGCAATGGTTTGCGCTGCGCTACCAGCTGACGCCGGCCGAGACCGAGGTGCTCAAGGCCTTGTCCAACGGCGTCAAGCCCACCGACGTGGCGCAGCGCCAGGGTGTGGCCATCTCCACCGTACGCAGCCAGATCCAGAGCATCCGCGCCAAGAGCGGCGCCGACAGCATCGGCGAGCTGATGCGCCAGCTCGCGCTGCTGCCGCCACTGGTGTCGTCGTTGCGGCCACCCAAGCTGGTCAACTGAGGGCGCGCGGCCCCGCGGGTCATTTGATTCGACTTGCGCGACCGGCGCCGCCCAGGCCAGTTTCTGGACGAGCGGCTTCATCTCTTAACATTCCGGCGCGCCGGCGGGCCTCATGCCCGCAGCGTTGACGAATGTCCGACGCCGCCATCGAAGACGAACTCCTGGCCTTGCCCCCCTCGCTGAGGCTGCTGGCCGCGCGCGGTATTGCGCGCAGTTACCGCAAGGGCGTGGTGCTGATCGAGGAGGGCTCGATCGGTGACAACCTCTACCTCATCGTTGCCGGCTCGCTGCGCGCCTTCAGCAGCGACGTGCGTGGCCGCGAGATCACCTACGGCGTCTACGGGCCCGGCGAATACGTTGGCGAGATGAGCCTGGACGGCGGGCCGCGCTCGGCCAGTGTCATCACCGAGGCGGGCAGCCGCCTCGTCATGGTCACGCGCGCCAGCCTGCTGACCCACATCAGCGAGCACCCGGAGTTCGCCTTCGAGCTGCTGACCAAGGTCATCCGCCGCGCCCGTGCGGCCACGCTGTCGACCAAGCAGCTGGCGTTGAACGACGTCTACGGCCGGCTGAAGAATCTCGTCGACGAGCTCACCGGCGACGGCCGCCACCTTGGGCTGACCCATCAAGGCATGGCCCAGCGCCTGGGCTGCTCGCGCGAGATGGTGTCCAAGCTGGTCAAGGACCTGGAGCTGGGCGGCTATCTGAAGCGCGTCGCCGCTGGCGAATACCAGCGCCTGAAGACGCTGCCCGCCCGCTGGTGAGGCGGGCGTTCAGCCCGGTGCGGACCTGAGCGGCGGCGCGACCGGGAAGCGCTGCGGCGGCCGGGGCGCGCGGTCGTAGAGACCGGCCACCTTGGGCAGGTTGGCCTGGATGTCGCGGATGCGCGTGCCGCTGGCCGGGTGGGTGGACAGCCACTGCGGCGGCGCGCCCTTGTTGGCGGCCATCATCTTTTCCCACAGCCGCACGGCGGCGCTCGGGTCGTAGCCGGCGCGGGCGGCCAGTTCGATGCCGACGAGATCGGCCTCGGTCTCGTCCTCGCGGCTGAACCTCAGGCTCAGCAGCTGCGCGCCCATGCCGGCGGCGTAGCGGCCCAGGTTGCCCAGGCCCAGCAAGGCGGAGCCGAGTTCGATGACGACGTTGGTCGCGGTGGACTTGCCGACGCGCTCGCGCGCATGCTCGCGAAGCGCATGGGCCACCTCGTGACCCATGATGGCAGCGACCTCGTCATCGTCCAGGTTGAGCTTTTCGAGGATGCCGTAATAGAAGGCGATCTTGCCGCCGGGGATGCAGAAGGCATTCAGCTGCGCGTCGCCGAGCAGGTTGACCTCCCACTTCCACTGCCGCGCGCGGTCGTTCCATTCATAGCTGAACGGGATGATGCGCTGGGCGATGGCGCGCAGCCGCTTCAACTGCGGGTGCTCCATCGGCGCCAGGCCGCGCTGCTGTTGGGCCTGCTGCATCATCTGCGCGTACTGCTGGCCGCCAACCTTCTCCAGCTCCTCGGCCGACACGAAGCCGGCGAACTTGCTCTTCGGGCCCACGTCAACGCCCTCACGCGCCCACGCCGGCATGAAGGCGGCGGCGCCCGTGGCGGCCAGCAGGCCCGTGAAGAGGCGGCGCCCACGTTGGCGGGGCGGCGAGCAGCGGCCGGTGGCGCAGTCGGCGCAGGCGCCGAACTGGCGCAGGGGCGGGTTGGTGAACTGCAGGTCGTCGCGGACCTGGAAGTCGTCGGCATGCATGGCCGACATTGTGCGACGCCGCCGGCAGGGTCTTCGTAGGACTGGCGACAATCAGGCGAATGAAACTACCCCCACGCTCGCGCTGCTCGCTGCCCCCCGAGGGGGCGCGTCAGTGGCTTCGGACGGCCGGGCCCCACTGAAATGGACAGCCAGCAATTCCGCGCCGCTCTCGGCATGTTCGCCACCGGCGTGACCGTCATCACCGTGCGCTCGCCGGACGGCGGTCTCGTCGGCCTGACCGCCAATTCCTTCAACTCGGTGTCACTGGACCCGCCGCTCGTGCTGTGGAGCCTGGCGCGGCGCGCCGGCTCCCTGCCGACGTTCACGCATGGTTCTCACTACGCCATCAACATCCTCGCGGCCGACCAGAAGGACTTGGCGCAGCGCTTCGCCACGCGCGACATCGACCGCTTTGCCGGTGTCGCCTGGAGCGAGGGGGCGGGCGGCGCGCCGGTGCTGGAGGGGGCGGTCGCCGTGTTCGAGTGCGCCAACCGCAGCCGCTACGAGGAGGGCGACCATGTCATCTTCGTCGGTGAGGTCGAGCGCTGCACCTCGCGCCCGGGCGCGCAGCCGCTGATCTTCCACGGCGGGCGGTATTTCACCGAGCTTCCGATCTGATGCCTGTCGATCAGGCGCTGCGCTGATCGTCGTGTCTCTGTGCCCACCGAGGAAGCGCTCATGACCCAGACCATCACCCTGCACCGCGTGCTGCGCTGCCCGCCCGACCGCATCTACCGCGCCTTCACGACGCCGGCCGCGATGGCCAAGTGGCTGCCGCCGCATGGCTTCACCGGCACCGTGCACGCGATGGACGCGGTGGTGGGTGGCGAGTGGCGCATGTCCTTCACCAACCTCACCACCGGCCACAGCCATGCCTTCGGCGGCCGCTACCTGGCGCTGGAGCCGGGCCGGCTGCTGCGCTACACCGCCATCTTCGACGACCCCAACCTGCCCGGCGAGATGCAGACCACGGTGACGCTGGAGCCGGTGTTCTGCGGCACCGAGATGCGCGTCGAGCAGACGGGCATCCCGGACGTCATCCCGGTCCAGGCTTGCCATATGGGCTGGCAGGAGTCGCTGACGCTGCTGGCGCAGTTGGCCGAGCCGGAGATCAACCAGTAGGGTCAGGTCATGCCAGGCGCCCGGCCGGCAAGGCGGTCGGTGCGGCAGCCAGCCGGCGCCAGCGCCAGGCCAGCAGGGGCGCCGACACCGCGAGGGTGACGAGGCCGTTCAGCCACAGCGGCACGCCCAGGTCCCGCGCGAGCACGTAGAGCAGGCCGGCCAGCGCCAGAAAGAGGAAGCTCGGCGCCACCATGATCATGGCGGTCGGTGCGCGCATCAGCGCCGGCCGCCGCGTCAGCGTCAGCGCGGCGATGGGCAGCGCGGCCAGCGACAGGCACAGCAGCAACTGGTTGCCAATGGCCACGCCCAGGGCCACCAGCAGCAGGGTCGTCAGCAGCCAGCCGGCGATGAAGTCACGCCAGTGCAGCCGCGCCAGCGCCACGTTGAGGGCGCGGCCCTGGGGCATGCCCGGCAGCAACTGCAGCAAGGCCTGTTCGCGACGGCTCTGCCACAGCATGTTGGGCGTCGTGAAGCCGGGGTTGAGGCCCGCGCTGGCGATGCCGATGCCCATGCCGACGCCGCCGTGTTTCAGCACCAGGGCCAGGCTGACGCCGGTGGTGGTCAGCACGACGGTGAAGAGCATCACCACGGCGGCCGCGATGACGCCGATCGTCAGCACATAGCGCAGCCAGTGCTGCTGGCCGTGCAGCACGATCTCGGCACGCGCCATGACGCTGCGCAGGCGGGTGTTGTCGGCACGGTCCAGCACATGCCGCAGCCACGCCGAGAGGATGCGCACGAAGGGGCGAGTCAGCGGCTCGAACGGCGCCCAGGCGTTCATGGCCGGTGCCTTGCCTTCCAGCTGCATCTGCATGGAGCGGCGCATCAGCGCCTGTGTGGCGTAGCGGGCCTGGTGCCTGGCGCCGCCGTCGGCGAAGGCACGCACCACCAGCCAGGCCTGGAAGAGCAGGCAGGCCAGCAGCACCTCGTAGGTGTGGCTCTCCCACAGGGCCGCGAGTGCCCGCCGGGCAGGCGCGAGCGACGCGCCGAAGGCCAGGCTCAGTGGCGACACCAGGATGGTCAGCAGCCACAGCCACACCAGCCGCGTCGTCCACAGCAGGAAGGCGGACAGGAAGCCGCTGCACAGCAGCAGGACGGGCCAGAGGCCGGTGGCGGGCATCAGGGCCCAGGCCAGCAGCGTGAACAGCACCGTGCACAGCGCCCACCCCAGCAGTGCGGCGCGCTTGAGCGTGCGCGCATGGCCGGGCACCGTGCGGGCGGCGGTCGGGTGGTTCTGCTCCAGCAGGTTGGCGGCAACCGCCATCCACAGGCCCAGCACGACGACGATCAGCTCGACCAGCGGCACCCGCCACGCGGCTTCGCGGGGCAGCCAGATCAGGCCAGCGACGGCGCTGAGCACCAGCAGCGCAGCGATCACGCGGCGCCCCCAGGGCGAGGACAGGTCGCGCTGGCGCCAGACGGCCAGCAGCACTTGCGAGTAGCGGGGGGCGTGCGTCATGTCAGCTCCGCGAACAGGTCGTCGAGGTTGACGCGGTCCACCGCCACACCGACGGGCACGGTGGCTGCCGCCGGCAGCCGGGCCAGCACGCGCTCGCGGCCGGCTTCCAGCGGCGTGCGCTTGAGCGGCTGGGCATTCAGCCGCGTCATCAGCGTGGCCATCTCGGTGACGGTGCCGGTGAAGGCGCGCACCTGCTCCAGCAGATCGTCCAGCGGCGCCTGCAGCGCGATGCGGCCCTCGCTCATGAAGGCCAGGTTGAAGGCCACGCGCTCCAGGTCGGACAGGATGTGGGTGGAGAACACCACCGTGGCGCCGCGGTCCAGCACTTCGCCCACCAGCTCGCGCAGGAAGTCGCGCCGGCCGGCCGGGTCCAGGCTGGCGACGGGCTCGTCCAGCACCAGCAGGTCGGGCTCGTGGGCCAGCGCGCGGATGATGGACAGGCGCTGCTTCTGCCCGCCCGAGAGCTTGCGGATGGGCTTGTCGCGGGCGATGTCCCAGCGCGACAGCAGGCCCTCGACCTTGGCCTCGTTCCAGCGCGGGTAGAAGCTGCGGAAGTAGGCCAGCAACTGCGCCGGCGTGAAGCCTTCGAACAGGTCGCTGTGCTGCGGCACGTAGCCGATGCGGGCGCGGGTGGCGTCGTCCAGCAGCTGGGCGTCCTGGCCGAACAGCTGGACCGTGCCGGCCTGCGGCTCGCGCAGGCCCAGCAGGGCTTCCAGCAGCGTCGTCTTGCCGGCGCCGTTGCGGCCCAGCAGGCCGACCACCTGGCCGGGCAGCAGTTGCCAATCCAGGCCCTTGAGCACCAGGTCGCCCTTGGGGTAGGCCAGGCTCACGCCGTGCAGTTCGGCGCTGGGGGTCTCGGTGTGGGGGAAGTGAGGGCTCGTCATGGGGCTTCTTCCAGAATCGATTTGAAGAGTTGCAAGGCCTGGGTCTTGGAGAGTTCGAGCTGGCGCGCTTCGGCGGCGGCCTTCTCCAGCGTCGGGCGCAGCAGCTCGACCCGGTCAGCCGTGGACTGCGCGCGTTGGTGCTGGGCCGCGACGACCATGGACAGGCCGCGCCGGCGCTCCAGCACGCCTTCCGTCTCCAACAGCGAATAGGCCTTGGAGATGGTCATCGGGTGCACGGCCAGCGCCTGGGCCAGCTCGCGCACCGACGGGATCTCGTCGCCCGCCTTCAGCTGCCCGGCCGCCACGCGCCGCTTCACCTGCTCGATCAGCTGGCGGTAGATGGGCTCGGGCGAGCCGGTGTTGATGTGAACGAAGTGGGTGGGGTCCATGAGTACTGCCAACGTGTACTAGTACGATAGTACACGTAGACAGCGCCCGTCAAGCCCGACGCCAGCTCGCGCCGTGACTGCCCCGCAATCAGCGCACAACGGTAAGGCTTTGTTGAGCCCGGTTAACGGCGCAAGGATTGCTCACAGCTCGGTACGTTTGTCCGTGGAGGACTGCCTAGAGTCGCTTCACCTTGTTCCACCACGAGACCACCGATGTCGAGACTTTCGCCCCTGATCGTTGCCTGCAGCGCCCTGTTGCTGAGCGCTTGCGCCACCAAGGAGTTCGTCAAGGAGACCGTCGCGCCAGTGCAGACCAGCGTGGACAGCTTGGGCACGCGTGTGCAGGCGCATGACGATGGCCTCAAGGCGCTGGACGGCCGTCTGCAGAGCAGCGAGGCGCGCATGATGGCCCTGCTGCAGCAGGAGGCTGCGGCGCGAACCCAGGCCTTCAACAACCTGCCCAAGCCGCCCGGCCTGCTGATGAGCACCGTGCTGACCGATGACAAGATCAAGTTCACCTCGGGCCGCGCCCAGCTCACCGGGCAGGCCGGCCAGGAACTCGATCAACTCGTCGCCAAGCTCAAGGCCGACAACCAGCCGGTGTTCATCGAAATCCAGGGTCACACCGACGCGACCGGCAGCGACGCGGGCAACGAGCAGCTGGGCCTGAAGCGGGCCGAAGCCGTGCGCACGCACCTGGCCCGCGCCGGCCTGCCGCTGGCGCGCATGGCAACGATCAGCTACGGCGAATCCGCGCCCCTGGCCGACAACAACAGCCGCGAAGGCCGCAGCACGAACCGGCGCGTGCAGCTGATCGTGATGCGCTGAGCTGGCGGGGGCGGCCGGGCCAGTCAGCTCGAATGCCCGGCAAGCCATGTGGCGCTGCGGAAAGCGGCCGCACTGCGCACAATGCAGTCTTCGTCGTTGAAACCCACCGCCATGCGCCGCCTGCTGCTTGCCTCCGCCCTGTTTGTGTCCCTTGCCGCCCAGGCTCAGGTCAAGGTCGACGACCCCTGGGTGCGCGCCACCGTCGCGCCGCAAAAGGCGACCGGCGCCTTCATGCAGCTGACCGCCACGAAGGCGGCCAAGGTGGTTGCGGCCAGTTCGCCGGTGGCGGCGATGGTCGAGATCCACGAGATGAAGATGGACGACGGCGTCATGAAGATGCGCGCCGTCGACGCACTGCCGCTGCCCGCCGGCCAGGCCGTGGCGCTGAAGCCGGGCGGCTATCACGTCATGCTGATGGGGCTGAAAGGCCAGATCAAGGCCGGCGATGCGGTGCCGCTGACGCTCACCGTCGAAGGCGAGGACGGCAAGCGCATGACGGTTGAGGTGCAGGCGCAAGCGCGCAGGTGAAGCTGGCGTAAAGCCGGTTCAGCCCTTGCCTGGTCAGCCGAAATCGAGGGAAATCATTTCGGAACCTGACCATGATCACCGCCGTCAACAACCAGGCTCTGGCCAGCTCAGCGACCAGCAGCACGACGGCCCGCCGGGTCGAGCGCGCGGACGCCGAGCAGGCGTCAGCGACGCCGGACAGCAGCGACACCCCACCGTCCGTCGTCGTCAGCATCTCGGCCCAGGGCGCCAGGCCTGCAGGCGGGCCGCCGCCGGCGGGCGGTGGCAGCCAGGCTGCCAGCACCACCGGCGGCGGTGCCGAGACTTACGAACCCGCCGATGCCAACGAGGACGGCAAGGTCTCCGCCCAGGAGCAACAGGCCTATGACGCCCGGCTGGCAGCCGAGCGGGCGGCAGCGCAGGGCGCGGCAGCAGGCGCACCGCCGAGGCCGACGCGGCAGTCAAGGCCTATGAGGCCGTCGAGCAGCTCGGTCAGGCCAGCAGCGGCAGGTGATGCCGACGCCGGCCAGTGCGGCCGGCACCAGGGCTGAGCCCCCCGCCGCTCGCATCAGGCGTGCCGCAGACTGCGCAGGCGCCGTGCTGGTGCGGCGGCAGATGCAAAGCGCGCCGCTGCGCTCAGCCGCGCCTGGCGAGGGCTGCGACCTCGGCCGCAAGCCGCGGCCACAGCGCCTCGGGCAAGTCATGACCCCAGCCGGCAATGACCTCCAGCCGCGCACCGGGGATGCGCCGTGCCAGGTCATGCGCCGCCGCCACCGGGATCAGCGCGTCCGCCTCGCCGTGGATGACCAGCGTGGGCGCGGTGATGCGCGGCAGACGCTCGGCGCGATGGCTGTCGGCTGCGATGGCGACGATCTGCCGGGCAACAGCCTGGGGGCGAAAGGAGCGCCGCACACCGCCGGCAATGCGCTCGCGCAGCTGATGCCGCTGCGTCGGGTAGCCGGGGCTGCCGATGACGCCGTAGAGGTGCACGAAATGGTCGAGGATGTTGTCCAGCGCCTGCTCGGGCGTGGCGCCTCGCCTGGGGCGTGACATCAGCACGCGCCGCACCTTGAAGCTCTCGCGCGGCAGGCTGCGCGCGCCGCTGCTGGTCATCATCAGCGTCAGGCTCTTGAGCCGCTCGGCATGGGCAAAGCCCAGGTGCTGGGCAATCATGCCGCCCATGGAGGCGCCGCAGACATGGGCCTTGGCGATGCCCAGCGCGTCCAGCACGCCGACGGCGTCGCGCGCCAGGTCGGCCAGCTGGTAGGGCGCCTTCACCGGCAGGCGCAGCGTGTGCAGCAACGCCGCCAGCGGCACGCTGGGCACGCCCAGGTCGTCGAAGGGCTGGGACAGGCCGACGTCGCGGTTGTCGAAGCGGATGACGCGAAAGCCATGCTTCACCAGCTCATCGACAAGGCCATCGGGCCAGGCCACGAGCTGCATGCCCAGGCCCATGATCATCAGCAGCGGCTCGCCGCTGTCAGGGCCCCGGATGTCGACTTCGATGTGGACGCCGTTGGCGCTGACCTGCATCGCTGCGCAGCGACCGTCAGCCGAGGTCCGTCTGGCGCTCGATGACGCGCGACACCAGGCCGTAGTCGATGGCTTCGCTGGTGTTCATCCAGAAGTCGCGCTCGATGTCGATGCGCACGCGCTCCAGCGGCTGGCCGGTTTCCTTGGCGATGACGGCGGCAATGCGCTCGCGGGTGCGGATGATTTCCTTGGCCTGGATGGCGATGTCGCTGGCCTGGCCACCGGCGCCGCCGGCCGGCTGGTGGATCATGAAGCGCGTGTTGGGCAGCGCGAAGCGGCGCTCCTTGGGCACGGACAGGTAGATGTGCGTGCCGGCGCTGGCGACCCAGCCGGTGCCAACGACGTTCACCGGCGCGCGCACGAAGCGGATCATGTCGTGGATGGCGTCGCCGCTCTCCACATGGCCGCCGGGCGAGGAGATCAGCAGCGTGATCGGCGCGTCGGAATCCTGGCTCAGGGCCAGCAGGCGGCGGCAGGTGGTCAGCGCCATCTTGTCGTCGATCTCGCCAAAGATCATGACGAAGCGGCCCTTGAAGAGCAACTGCTCTTCCTGCTTCTCGGGGGCGTCTTTCTTGGCGGCCTTGTCTTCGGCGGCGAGGGTGTGGTGTTGCATGGAATGGGTCCGGTTAAGGGCGATACCTTACCGCGAGACGAGCATGACCGTCGCAGAGGGACCTATCGCCTTGAGCGATGCGTTGACCAACAACAAACTTGTGGCTCAATAAATCTCAGTACAGGTGCTGAGCGTTGGCGTAAGCCTCGCAGCGGTCACCGATCTTCTCGTCGTCCCGCCAGAAGGCTCGGTCAAGTTCGTCAAGCCCAGGAGGAGATGCGTCTTGTATTCGCAAGAGCCTTCTTCGTTCACCTGTATCTGCCGGAACTGGGGCGTTCCCGAAGAGCAGCTCCTTTGCCTGGATGACCAGCCCTGCAGTCTGAGCGGCTTCCAGTTCGTAGAGCCCGGCAAGCGCTGCGCCGTACATCGATCCGGAATGATTGAAGAAGAATTGATGAAGACCGCCGTTGTAGACCTCTCCAATCAAACAGCTGACTGCGTAGTAGATCTTCTCCGTTGGTGGCAACTGCGCAAAACCTTCCGAGGAGCTGTGAACTCTCGCAACCAAGCGTCTCCAGTACTGGGCTTCGGCGCTCTGTTGATACAGCTTCTCTTCTTCGCGCCTGCGCTTTCCCGCTTCGATGTTCTCGCGATACCCGCCTTTGCACGGCATACAGAGGCCTTCGTTCTTGGCGGCTGTGTCGGGATGAATTGACTCTCCGCATTGACGGCAAGGTACACGCGACATGTGACGATCTACTCCGGCTGCCGCGGCGTCTTGTAGAACCACCGCCTCGCCCCCTTCGGCTCGAAGTGTTTCCAGTCCCCTTCCGGCTGCGCCAGCCGGTCCGCCAGCGCGTACAGCGCGATCGGGTTCACGCCCAGGCCGATGTGGCTGGCCTGCACCTCGATGTTCTCGGCCAGCGGCGACGGCTCGTTGACGCTGCAGCGCCAGGCGACGACGCCGTCGCTCCTGGAGTAGATGGAGGTCGTCGGCACCGGCGGCGCGGTGCGGATCTGTGCCATCAGGTCGGCGTCGTTGGACGTGTGGCCGCTGACCATCTCGAAGAAGCGCCAGGCGTTGGTCGCGCGCGGGTGGCCGGTGAAGGGCGTGCCCAGCGTGACGACGCAGCGGGTCAGCGCCGGGCATTCCTTGGCCAGCTCGCGGGCGTAGATGCCGCCCAGGCTCCAGCCGATCAGGCTGACCTTGCGGTGGTGGCGGCGGTGCAGGGCCTGCAGGTCGGCCTTGGCGCGCTCCAGCACGCCGGTGCGCGGGCCGAAGTTGAAGCCCTGACCCCAGGGCTGGGTGGCGTAGCCCAGCGAGTCCAGCATGGCGCGCAGCGGCGCCGTCGTCAGGTCGTTGGCGCCCAGGCCGGGGAAGACCAGCACCGGGTGGCCGTCGCCGGGTGGCAGCTTCTTCATCCACGGCAGCGAGGCCAGCAGCGCGGCGTACTCCCACGGCGCGCGGCCTTCGAGCATCAGCAGCCAGGCGTTGGGGGCGCGCAGGTCGTGCCCGTCGGGGTGTGCGGCAGCAGGCGCGGCGGGCGAGGAGGGCCGGCGCGAGGGGCGCGGCGAGCGGGATGCGGGCATGCGAAAGGCGAGGTCGGCGAGGCCCCGCGATTGTCAGCCGGCGCTCGCCTTCTTCCGGGCCGTGCTTGCCCGGGGCCTGGGTGTCGCCGGCGAGACGGGCTTCTTTGTTGTCTTTTTGGCCGGAGCGCGCTTCTTGACCACCGGCGGCGGCTCTGTCGCCACCTCGGCCACCGGCAACGTCTGGAACTCCATGAATGCCGCCTCCACATGGGCCGCCAGTTCGCTGGTCTGCGGCAGCGCCTCGCCGCAGGCCATCAGGCCGATGTCCAGCGACTGGTGGTAGGTCTGCACCGTCACGTTGAGCGCCAGACCGTGCACGGCGATGGACGCGGGGTAGTTGGTCAGCATCCGCGCGCCGGCCAGGTACAGCGGCAGCTGCGGCCCGGGCACGTTGGAGATGACGAGGTTGGCCACCACCGGCAGCTTCTCGGCCACCTTGGCGCGGCCGTAGAGCATGGCGCCGGCCTGCATCAGCCAGGGCAGCCCCAGGCTGGGGAAGTCCGTCGGCATGAGGCTCTTCACCTGGTTCATCTGCGCCTTCATCGCCTGGCTGGACGACATGACGTGGGCGAGCCGTTCGGCGGGGTCGGCCAGGTGGGTGCCCAGGCTCATGAGGCTCATGGTCGCCTGGGTGTTGGACGTGGTGTCGCCGACCGCCCGGGTGGACACCGGCACGGCGGCGATCAGGGGCTTGCGCGGCAGCGGGCCGTGGCGCGTGAGGAAGCGCCGCAGCGCGCCGCCGATGACGAAGAGCACCGCGTCGTTGAGGCTGGCGCCGTGGCGCTTGCGCGTGCGGTTCAGCTCGGCCAGCGGCAGCGACACGCCGGCGAAGGACCGCGTGGCCGAGAGGCTGACGTTGAAGCGCGTGCGCGGCGCCGGGCCGAGGCTGGAGACGGCGGTCTTGCCGCGCACGACGGCGGTGGTCTGCGCGGCGGCGGTGGCAACGCTGGCCAGCAGCGTGCGCAGCTTGTCGACGGCCGAGCCACCTGCCGAGCCCGCCACGGTCGCGCCGACATAGTCCGCCGCCATGCCGCCCAGGATGCCGGCCGCGCCGGGCAGCGCGCGGGCGAGCTTGGTGGTCTGCTGCCATTGCTGCGCGACGGCGGCGCGCAGCAGGCCCACGGTGCCGAGCCGGCCGCGCTTGTTGCCGCGCGTGGCGGTGGCCTCGACGGGGCGCGGCTCGGGGCCGAGGTCCAGGATGACCTGGGCCAGCGCGACGGCGGCCTGGCCATCGACAGCGGCGTGGTGCAGCTGGGTGTAGACGGCCACGCGCACCTGGCCTTCATGCCCAGGCTCTTGGCCGGGCGCCAGGCCGGGCGCCAGGCCGGTGAAGACGTGGAACTTCCACAGCGGCCTGCTGCGGTCAAGCAGCACCGGATGCAGCGCGCCGACCTGCGCCTCCAGCTCGGCCATGCCGCTGTCTGCGGGCAGTTCGATCTCGACGATGTGCTCTGCGAGATCGGGGTCAGCGTCCACCCAGACGGGGTTGGACAGGCCCAGCGGCATCGTCAGCAGCTTGCGCCGCAGCGCGGGCAGCAGCGGCAGGCGCAGGCGCATGTGTTCGCGCAGGTCCTGGACGTAGTCGCCGCCGTAGCCGGCCGGCAGCTCCAGCAGGTGCAGCGCGCCGACATGCATCGGCATCTGCGGCGTCTCCAGGTACAGGAAGCTGGCGTCCAGGCCGGCGAGCTGTTTCATGGGGGGTCTCCTGGGCGTTTTCAGCCCAGGATAACCGTGCCGCTCACTCTTCCGGTACGAAGATCCAGAGCAGGATGTACAGCAGGATGCCGCCGCCGAAGGCCAGCGTCAGCGCGGTGAACAGCAGGCGCCAGATCCACGAATCCACATTCGTCACACGGGCGATGCCGCCGCAGACGCCGCCGAGCCAGCGGTCCGTGCGGTCGCGGCGCAGGCCGTTGACGGGGCCCAGGTTGGGCGAGGCGGGGCGGTGCCCGGCAGGAGCGGCCTGGCCGTCCAGCACCCGGGCCTTGGCCTTGGCGAACTCCTCGTCGCTGAGCACGCCCCGGGCGTGCAGGTCGGCCAGCTTGTTGAGTTCTTCTGCGTCGGTCATTTCGGGGCTCCTCGTGGTGTTGATGGTGCGAAGCCTAGCGGCAGGCCGCGTGCCTGCCAGCGCCGTGCGACAGGCCGTCGAATCTGCGGGACGGTGCCGCCGAATTCAACGGACAGGCTGTTGCTGTTTGGCCGGGTCGATGTCCACGTACTCCCACCAGTTCTGGATGAACATCGGCCGGCGGTAGCCGCGCAGCTGGGCGCGCTCGATGTCCAGCAGGAAGCGGTGGCCCTTGATCTTGTAGGGCATGTAGGCCACGCCGATGCGGCGCAGCTGGTCCAGCTTGGCCATGCGCTCCGGGCCATCGGGCATGGCGCCGATGTCTTCCACCAGGCGGTCGGCTTCGGGCAGGCTGAAGCGGGCGATGTTGTTGCCGCCGGCATGCGTGCTGGACAGCCGCGTGGCGGCGCTATAGGCGTCGGGCTGGGCCGAGGAGTAGGCCACCATCCACATCTGCACCTTGCCGGCGCGGGCGGCCTTCAGCTGCTCGGGCCACTTGGCCGTCTTGAAGGGAATGCACAGGCCGATGCGGCGCATGTCCTTGTTGAACAGGTCGTCGATGGGGCGCTGGATGCCCTCCGGCGTGGTCGCCATCTCCAGCTTCAGCGGGCCGCCGTCGGGGGCGTCGCGGCAGCCGTCACCGTTGCGGTCGACATAGCCGTACAGGTCCAGCAGGGCCTTGGCCTTGATCGGGTCATAGTCGCCGTTCTCGCTCTTGAAGGCGGGGTCGTAGCCGAGGGTGTGCGGCGGGAAGTTGCCCTGCGCCGGGATGGCCTGGCCGCCGCGCACGAGGCGGATCTCGCGCTCGACGTTCTGGCCCAGTGCGATGGCGCGGCGCAGCGCGACCTGGTGCGGCGCCAGCCCGCCGACGACTTCGTCCTCCATGTTGAAGAACATCAGGAAAATGTCCGAGCCCAGCGTGCGGTGCAGCTTCATGCCCTGCTTGGCGAGGTTGGGCGCCAGCTGGCTGTTGGGCGCGGCGATGCCGACGAAGGGCTCGGGAATGCGCTCCAGGAAGTCGTGCTCGCCGCCGACGAAGCTCAGCCAGCGCGGCTGGTCCTCGGCGAGGATGCTGATCTCCACGCGGTCGATCATGGGGATGCGCCGGCCCTTGAAGCGAGCCAGCAAGGCCTGACCCTCGGCGTCGTCGGGCAGCGGGTTGGCCTCGTAGGTGCGCTCACGGTAGGTCGGGTTCTTCTCCAGCACGATGAGGCTGCCGCGCCGCCACTGCTTGAGCACGAAGGGGCCGGTGCCCACGGGGCGCGCCATGGTCTGGTCGCCCGCGGCCTCGATGACCTCGCGCGCGACGGCGCCAAACAGGTCGGACGGCGCGATTTCCTGCAGGAAGCGCGGGTTGGGCTTGTCGAGCTGGAAGCGCAGCGTGTAGCGGTCCAGCAGCTGCAGGCCGGCGATGGGCTTGTCGTAGTCGAAATCCTGCTTGGACTTCAGTGCCGCCTCGCGCGCCGCCTTCAGGCCGGTGACGTGCCAGCCCTCCACCGTGCTCCAGGCCGGGCTGGCCACCTTGGGGTCGGCGAAGCGCTTGTAGCTGTAGATGTAGTCGGCGGCGGTCAGCTCGCGCTTCTTGCCGCCGAAGGCCGGGTCATCCTGGAAGTAGATGCCCGGCTGCAAGCGTGCCGTCCATTGCGTGTAGTCGGCGTTGGGCGTGGGCAGCTCGACGGCGGTCAGGGGTTTGAGCTGGACCGGCCGCTGCAGGTAGTCGTAGGTGACCAGCGCTTCGAACATATGCCCCGTGACCGTGCGCGAGTACAGGTCGAGGATCTTGGCGGGGTCGAAGCCAGTCTCGGCGACGCGGAAGGCGTAGCGCAGCGTCTTGGGCGCGGGCGCCGCGGTGTCGGCCTGCGCTGCGCTAACTGTCAGAGAAAGTGCAAGCAGCAAGCCGCGCATGGTCAGCCCCCGGCCGCGCGGCGCGCAGTCATGTCGACATCGATGTACTGCCAGAAGTCGCGCCGGAAGATGTTGCGCTCCGCGCCGATCACCCAGGGGTGGCTCAGGTCGGTCCAGATGCGGTGGCCGCTGATCTTGTAGGGCATGTAGGCAACGACGAGTTTGTTGGCCTGGTCCATGGCCTGCTGGCGCTCGGGGCCGTTGGGCAGCACGGCCTGCAGTTCGTACAGGCGGTTGAACTCCGGCAGGTCAAACCGGCTGTGGTTGGACTGCCCGGCGTTGGGGCCGTAGCCCAGGGCCAGGTGGTAGGCGGCGTCGGGCATGGTGGCCACCCAGGCCAGGTTCCACATCTGCAGCTTGCCGCTGCGGCTGGCCTTGACGTTCTCGGGGAACTTGGCCTGCTTGAAGCCGATGCGGATGCCGACCGCGCGCAGCGCCTTCTCCATCAGCTCGTCGAGCACGCGGTAGTCGGCCGTCGGCTGGGTGGCGCGCACCAGGCTGAGCGGGCTGCCGTCGGGGCGTTCGCGCCAGCCGTCGCCGTCGCGGTCCTTGAAGCCGTGCAGGTCGAGCAGCGCCTTGGCCTTGGCGATGCTGTGCTCGCTCATCTCAGTCTTCAGGTCGGCCCGGTAGCCCCAGGTGCCGGGCGGCATCAGGCCCTGGGCCGGCACCATCTGGCCCTTGCGCGCCAGGCGGATCTCGCGGTCCACGTCATAGGCCAGGCCGATGGCGCGGCGCAGCGCCACCTGGGCCGGCTCGTAGCCGCCCACGACCGGGTCGGTCATGTTGAAGAAGGTGAAGCCGATGTCGGCGGAGGGGTAGCGGTTCATGCGGATGTTGCGCTTGGCCAGGTTGGGGGCCAGCTGGCCGTTGGGCACCGCGACGCTGGTGAATTCGAGCGGCACCTCCTGCATGTAGTCGGCCTCCTCGTTCAGGAAGGACAGCCAGCGCGGCTGCGGCTCCTCGATGATGGCCACTTCGAGCCGGTCGATCATCGGCAGCTTGCGGCCCTTGAACTTGGCCGCCACCTCCTGCAGGTGCGGTCGGTCGGCGGGGGCTTCCTCGTTGTAGAACTCGTCGCGGTAGGTCGGGTTCTTCACCAGCACGATGCGGCTGGAGCGCCGCCATTCGTCGCGCTTGAGCATGAAGGCCGCCGTGCCCACCGGATGCTCGCCGACGCGGTCGCCGTAGAACTCGGCCACCTCGCGGGCCAGGGCCGCCGCCATCGGGTTGGCGAGGTTGTTGACGAAGCGCGGGTCGGGCTTGGCGAGCTTGATCTGCCAGGTGTACTTGTCCAGCACCTTCAGCCCCTCGACGACGGTGTCGTAGTCGAAGGCGGTCTTGTTCTTCAACGCCTTCTGGCGCAGCTCGCTCAGGCCCAGCAGGCCGGCGTTCTCCAGGATGTAGAGGTTGGGGCTCTTGGTCTGCGGGTCGTAGTGGCGCTTGAGCGAGTAGACGTAGTCGGCCGCCACCAGCTCGCGCTTGGCGCCCTTGAAGGCCGGGTCGTCGTGGAAGTACAGCCCGGGGCGCACCTTGATGGTGAGCGTCTTGAAGTCGGCCGAGATCTCCGGCAGCTCGCAGCCCGAGGGCTCCAGCTTGTAGGGCCGGGCCAGGTAGGCCCAGCGCACGGGCGCGTCGAACATGCCGGTGATCAGCGTGTTGGAGTAGCTGTCGGAGACCTTGGCGGGGTCGAAGCTGGTGATGTCGCTGCGGAAGGCATAGCGCAACACCTTGACCTCGGTGCTCGACTGCACCGGTGACACCGCCAGCAAACCCGCGGCCAGCGCCGCAACCATGACCTTTTTCATCCCGACTCCAGAACCAAGCAAACGCGCCGCAGCCCGGTGGGCCTGCGGCGCAGCGGGGCAGAGTGTAGGCAAGTGCGGCCAGGCTTCGCCGCCGGAATAGCCCGGGTGCCTGGCTCGCGCATTGACAAAATCCGCCGCATCGCTGGCTAACCCCAGACAAGGGAGGCCGCGAGGTCGCCTAGACTCCGGTACCGCGTGCCCTGCGTTACGCATTCATGAACCCCGCCCAGGCGGGGTTTGCTTTGTAGGTTGTTTGAAGAAGGGGCCGCCCGATGACGGCTTATCTGATCCGGCGCCTGTGGCAAATGGTTCCCACCTTGTTGGGGGTCGTGCTGCTGGTGTTCTTCCTGTTCAAGTTCTTCGGTGGCGACCCCGCCGAGATCCTGGGCGGCCTGGCTGCCACCGAGGAGCAGATCAACGCGATCCGCGACCAACTCGGTCTGAACGAGCCCTGGTGGGTGCAGCTGGGGATCTTCCTCAAGCAGATCGTCACCTTCGACTGGGGCAAGAGCTGGGCCACCAACGAGCCGGTCGCGCAGCTCTTCATGAGCCGCATGCCGGCCACGCTGACGGTGATGGTCCCCATCCTGCTGCTGGAAGTGCTGCTGGCCATCCCGCTGGCCATGGGCGTGGCCTATGTGCGCGGCAGCCTGACCGACCGCGCGGTGATGATCTCCACCACCATCGCGGTGTCGATCTCGCTGCTGGTCTACGTCATCGTCTTCCAGTACTTCTTCGCCTTCCGGCTGGGCTGGTTCCCGGTGCAGGGCTGGAGCGACTCGTTCTGGACCAACCTGACGACCTACACGCCGCTGCCGGTGATCGTCGTCTCGCTGGTGGCGCTGGCGCCTCAGACGCGGCTGTACCGCAGCTTCTTCCTGGATGAGCTGGGCCACGACTACGTGCGCACCGCCCGCGCCAAGGGCCTGCCCGAGAAGACCGTGCTGATGAAGCACGTGCTGCGCAATGCGCTGATCCCCATCATGACCAACGTCTCGGTGCTGCTGCCCGGCGTGTTCGTCGGCAGCGTCCTGATCGAGGTGTTCTTCTCCATCCCGGGCCTCGGCCGCGAGATCCTGCTGGCCGTTAACCGCAGCGACTACCCCGTCATCCAGGCCTTCGCCATCTACCTTGCCGCCATCACGATGCTGGTGAACCTGATCACCGACCTGCTCTACAGCCTGGTCGATCCTCGCGTGGTGCTGAAGTGAGCGCCGCCGCCAAGCAATCCCGGGGCGTCTGGGCCCTGGCCTGGACGCGGCTCAAGGCCGACCGCGTCGGCATGGTCTGCCTGTGGATCGTTGCCGCCTTCATGGTGCTGGTCGTGCTGACGGCCATGGACGTCATTGCCGGCAACTGGCAGAAGGAGATCGGCGTGCCGAACGCACCGCCGCATATCGTCGGCCCCATGCCGCCCGAGGCGGTCGGTGCCATCGAGGTGCCCAAGGGCCCGAATGTGGACCTGTCCGACATCGACCCGCTGGCGCCCCGCTACGCCGAGTGGGAGGCCGCCGCCAGCAAGTACAAGACCGAGGAGATCACCCGCGCCGAGACGCTGCCGCTGGGCGCTGACCGCCTGGGCCGCGACATCCTGCAGAAGGTGCTCAAGGGCGCCGAGGTCAGCATCGTCGTGGGCCTGCTGGCTGCCCTGGTGGCCACCTTCATCGGCACGCTGCTGGGCGCCGTCTCCGGCTTCTTCGGCGGCAAGATCGGCGACTTGCTGGAGTGGGTCTACAACGTCTTCACCGCCATCCCGTCCATCCTGCTGATCTTCGCCTTCGCGGTGATCTTCGGCCGCGGCGTGATGTCGGTGGTGCTCATCCTCGGCCTGACCGGCTGGACCGGCATCTACCGCCTGGTGCGCGCCGAGTTCATGAAGCACCGCCAGCGCGACTACGTGCGCTCCGCCGAGGCCATCGGCGCCAGCAGCGCGTCGCGCATGTTCAAGCACATCCTGCCCAACGTCTCGCACGTGGCGCTGGTGCAGCTCAGCCTGCACGTGGTGAGCTTCATCAAGAGCGAGGTCATCCTGAGCTACCTGGGCCTGGGCGTCAGCGTCGACCAGGTCAGCTGGGGAACCATGCTGTCGGAGGCGCAGAGCGAGCTGATCCTCGGCTACTGGTGGCAGCTGGCTGCGGTGACGGTGACGATGGCGGTGTTCGTGACGGCGTTCGCGCTGTTCACCGATGCGTTGCGCGATGCGCTGGACCCGAAGTTGAGAGGCCTGGAGTAAGCCATGCTGTTGAGCATCCAAGACCTCAAGGTCGCCTTCCGCCTCGGCAAGGAACACGGCGAGCAGCAGCGTGCGCTGGCCGTCAAGGGCGTGAGCTTCGACATTCCCGAGAACAGCACGGTCGCCCTGGTGGGCGAGTCGGGCTCGGGCAAGTCGGTGACGGCCATGTCCATCCTCAACCTGCTGCCGACCAATGCCGAGCGCAGCGGCCGCATCCTGTTCCAGGGCCGTGACCTGCTGCAGGCGTCCCAGAGCGAGCTGCTGGCCGTGCGCGGCAAGGAGATCGCCTGCGTCTTCCAGGACCCGATGAGCTCGCTGAACCCGGTCTTCACCGTGGGCCAGCAGCTGGTGGAGCCGCTGATCACCCACCTGCGCATGTCGGCAAAACAAGCGCTGGTGCGCGCCGAGGAACTGCTGCACGAGGTCGGCATTCCCGAGCCCAAGCGGCGGCTGAAGGCCTACCCGCACGAGATGAGCGGCGGCCAGCAGCAGCGCGTGATGATCGCCATGGCGCTGGCCTGCGAGCCCAAGCTGCTGATCGCCGACGAGCCCACCACGGCGCTGGACGTGACCATCCAGCGCCAGGTTATGGAGCTGATGGGCAAGCTCAAGGACAAGCACCGCATGTCCATGCTGTTCATCAGCCACGACCTGGGCGTGGTGGGTGAGATCTCCGACCATGTGGTCGTCATGCGCCACGGCGAGATTCGCGAGAAGGCGCCGGTCGCCGACATCTTCAACGCGCCGCAGGACGGCTACACCAAGGCCTTGCTCGCCTGCCGCCCGTCGCTCAGCGAGAACCCGGCGCGGCTGATGGTCATCGACGACCACATCGCCGGCAAGGCGGCCGACATGGATCACAAGGCCAAGGACCCGGACGCGCCGGTGGTGCTGGAGGTCAGCGGCCTGAAGAAGAGCTTCTGGCTGAAGCAGGGCTTGTTCGGCAAGCGCGAGTTCCAGGCCGTCAAGGGCGTGAACTTCAAGCTGCGCAAGGGCTACACGCTGGGCGTGGTGGGCGAGTCCGGCTCGGGCAAGACGACCATGGGCCTCGCGCTGCTGCGCCTGCACGAACAGAGCAATGGAACTCAGGGCGGCCAGGTGATGTTCGACGGCCGCGACCTGCTGACCCTGGGCCGCGCCGAATGGCTGCAGATGCGCCGGCGCATCCAGGTCGTGTTCCAGAACCCCTATGCCTCGCTGAACCCGCGCTTCACCATCGGCCAGACGCTGCGTGAGCCGATGGAGATCCACGGCATCGGCAGCAGCACCGCCGACCGCGAGGCGCGTGCCGTCGCGCTGCTGGTCAAGGTGGGCCTGGACGAGACCGCGATGCACAAGTACCCGCACGAGTTCTCCGGCGGCCAGCGCCAGCGCATCGCCATCGCGCGCTGCTTGACACTGCAGCCCGAGGTGCTCGTGCTGGATGAGGCCGTGTCGGCGCTGGACGTGTCGGTGCAGGCGCAGGTGCTGAACCTGCTGAAGGACTTGCAGGACGAATTCGGCCTGAGCTACATCTTCATCAGCCACGACCTGGCAGTCGTCAAGTTCATCTCCGACGAGGTGCTGGTCATGCAGAACGGCGACGTCGTCGAGCAGGCCGCCACGGCCGAGCTGATCGCGGCGCCGCGTGAGGACTACACGCGCCGGCTGCTCGGCGCCGTGCCGCGCGGCTACCAGGGCGCATGAAACAGCCCCTGGCCCAGCCCGGCGCCGCTGAACGCGGGCGTGCCTGGTGCTGCGACGTGTAATCTGACCGCTCCGGCTGGGTCCGGGGACAGGGCGGGGCCCCGGACGACCCGAACCGCGCTGAAATGAGCGGTTCGGGACCACGAACTCCCGTGATTGCCGCTGTGATGCACCCCCTTCCGGCCCTTCGCCCCCTGCTCTGCTCGACCCTGGCGGTGCTGTGGCTGGCCGCCTGCTCGCCGGGGGGCGACGGCGGCGCGGCGGCGCCCCATGCGACGGCCGGTGCGACGGCAGACGACGAGCTGGCCCGCGAGCTGGACCGGGTCGAGCGGGCCGCCCGCGCCCGGCCCGCCGAGCTGGAGCGGGCACTGCGCGCGCGCGGCGATGCCTTGCCGCCGGGCAGCGCGGCGCGGCTGGACGTGGTCGCGCTGCGCGGCATCCTGGCCGCGCTGACGCGCGACCGGTCGCTCAGCGACCAGCTGGCCCGGCAGCTGCGCGACTGGCCGGCCCCCGCGCTGCGCGCCAACGCCAGCGTGGCGGCCGCCACCGTCAGCGCCGAGTACCTGCGTTCGCACGGCGACCTGCGCGAGGCCCGCAAGCTGCTGGCCGGGGTCGACGCCGTGCTGCTCAGCACCGCCAGCCCGGTACACCGCTGGCGCCACCATCTGCTGCTGGGCGCCATCCACAGCGACGCCGGCGAGCTGGATGCCGCGCTGACCGAGGGCCATCTCGCGCTGCGGCTGGCGCAGCAGACCCGCCAGCCCTGGCGCATCGCACTGACCCTCATCGACCTGTCCTTCACGACGCTGCGTGCCGACACGCCCGCCCGCGCGCGCCAGCTTGCCGCCCAGGCACTGGCCGAGGCCGAGAAGGACCCCGACCCGATGACGCTGAACCAGGTCCACACGATGCGCGGCATCGCCCATTCGGACGAGCCGGACAGCGGCATCACGCTGCAGGCCTATGCCGACGCGCTGGACCAGGCCGCCAAGGCCGGCGCCGACTCGGTGCGCGCGGTGGGCCTGGTGAACTTTGCCGACTACCACCTGCGCCAGGGCCGCGCCGCCCGCGCGCTGGAACTGGCCGAGCAGGCGCTGCCGCTGGCGCGCGCCGCCCGCAACACCAGCGCCGAGAGTGGCGCGCAGCTCAACATCGGCCTGTCCAAGATCGCCCTGGGCCGCGTCCCCGAGGGCCGCACCCAGGCGCGCATCGCCATCGTGCGGGACGAGCAGCAGGGCGCCGCCGCCTACGCCTCCGACGGCTGGAAGGAGCTGGCGGGCTACCTGGAGCGCGCGGGCGACCTGGGCGGCGCCGTGGCGGCCTGGCGCGAGCACCGCCGGCTGGTCGACCGCGTGCTGCGCGACGAGACACGCCAGCTGCTGCTGGAGGCCCAGGAACGCCAGGACGCCGAGCAGCGCGCTCGCGACATCGAGCTGCTCAACCGCGACAACGCGCTGAAGGCCGAGCAAGTCCACCAGCGCAATCTCGCGCTGACGCTGTGGGCGGCGCTGGGCGGCTGCGCCGCCGTGTCGCTGGCGCTGCTCTACCAGGCCTTCCGCCGCGTGCGCCGCACCAACCAGGCGCTGGCCCGCAGCAACGCCTCGCTGAAGCGCCAGAGCGAGACCGACACGCTGACCGGCCTGTCCAACCGGCGCCACTTCCTCAGCGCCATCGGGCGGCTGAGCGGCCCGCAGGGGCTGTCGGCCACCGTGCTGCTCATCGACGTCGACCACTTCAAGCGCATCAACGACAGCCTGGGCCATGCGGCCGGCGACGCCGTGCTCGTCGAGCTGTCGCGGCGGCTGCGCGAGGCCGTGCGCGACGACGACCTGGTCGTGCGCTGGGGTGGCGAAGAGTTCCTGATCGTCGCCCAGGCGCGTGAGGGCCTGGCCGCGTCGCAGCTGGCCCGCCGGCTGCTGGACCTCGCCGGCAGCGCACCCGTCGTCCACGAGGGCCGCCGCATCCCCGTCACCGTGTCCATCGGCTTCGTCAGCCTGCCGCTGCCGCCGCACGGCCTGTGCCTGCCGTGGGAGCGCGCCATCGACCTGGTCGACACCGTGCTGTACCTCGCCAAGGCGCATGGCCGCAACAAGGCCTATGGGGTGGAACGCCTCGATGCCGGCGATGTGCTGGCCGCTGCCGAGCTGACGGCCCGCCTGGAGGCCGCGTGGAGCGACGGCCTGGTCGGCCTGACGGCGATCGCCGGCCCGGGCGCCGGCGCTGGCGCCACCGTTGACGGCCCGCTGCGGCCCGCCCCGGCATGATGGCGGCGGTGCGGGCATGCCTGCTGGCGGCGCTGCTGGGGGCGGGCGCGGTCACCGCCGAGCCGGCTTCCGAAGCGGTCAGCGAGGACGCGCTGCTGCACAACATCAGCCGCCGCGCCTTCGACGAACCCGGCGCGATGCTGGCCGAGCTGGCGCGGCACCGGCAGGCCGCGCCGACGCCGCCACGCGAGGCGGCCTGGCTGTTTGCCCGCGGCCGCGTGCTGCTGGCCGCCGGCCAGGTCGAGGCGGCTGATGCCGTGGCCGTGCAGCTCGCGACGCACGCCGAGGGCGCGGACCTCGGCTGGCTGCTGCGCGCCTTCATCCAGGAGCGCGCGGGCAAGCCCGCCGGCTCGCTGGCCACGCGCGCGCTGGAGGGGCTGGACAAGCGCTGCCCTGCCGGCGACGAGGCCCGCGCCGTGCGCGAGCTGGACTGCGACTTCCGCGCCACCTGGGAGGCGCTGCGCCTGCTGCAGCGCGAGCAGGCGGGCCAGGGCGCCCTGTTCGACGCCGAGGCCGTCGCGCGCCGCGCGCTGGCGCTGGCCCGCGCCGGTGGCGACCGGCACATCGCCGCGCTCAGTCTGGGCCAGCTGGCCGTGCTGCAGCAGGCGCTGGACCGGCCCGACGAGGCCCGCGCCACGCTGCGTGCCGCGCTGGCCGAGGCCGAGGGCGACCCCGTGGCCGGCGCGCGCGTGCGCAACAACGAGGCGGTCGTCGAGCGCCGCGCCGGCAACCTGCCGGCCGCGCGCGCCGCGCTGGAGGCCGGCCTGGTGCTGGCCGGCCAGGCCGACGCGCCGCACCTGATGGCCTTGCTGCGCTCCAACCTGGTCGACGCCTACATGCACCAGGGCCTGCTGCAGGAGGCCCTGGCCGCCGGCCGGCTGGCGCTGCCGGCGCTGCAGCGTTTCGGCGACCGCACCTACGAGCGCAGCCTGCACCACAACTTTGCCGTCGCCTACATCAAGCTGCGCCAGTTCGATGCCGCCCGGCAGGAGCTGGCCAGGGTGGCCGAGCTCACCGTGGACCCGTCCGAGCTGGTGCCGCGAGCGCGCGAGCTGCGCGAGCTGGGCGACACCTGGGCCGAGGCGGGCCAGCACAAGGAGGCGCTGGCCGCCTTCTACGGTGAGCGCGACCTGCATGCCCGCGCCAACGAGCGCAACCGCGCCAGCGCGCTGGAGGAGCTGCGCCGCAAGTACGACAGCGCCGCCAAGCAGCGCGACCTGGAGCTGCTGGCCCGCGACGGCCAGCTCAAGGACCGCCAGCTCGACAACCGCCGGCTGGCGCAGCAGGCTGGCCTGGCCATCGGCGGGCTGTTGCTGCTGTCCGCGGTGTTGATCGGCGTCACGCTGCTGCGCATGCGCCGCGCCCAGTCGCAGCTCACCGCCAGCCAGCGGCTGCTGCGCGCGCAGAGTGAGCGCGACCCGCTGACCGATCTGTCCAACCGGCGCCACTTCCTGGCCGTCATGGACCAGCGCGCCCGCGAGACCGGCCTGGCGGGCTTTCGCGGTGCGCTGCTGATGATCGACGTGGACCACTTCAAGAACGTCAACGACCGCTTCGGCCATGTCGCCGGCGATGCCGTGCTGCTGGAGGTGGGCCGGCGCATCCGCGCGGCCGTGCGCGCCAGCGACCTGGTCGTGCGCTGGGGCGGCGAAGAGTTCCTGGTCTACGCGCCCGAGCTGACCGGCCCCGAGCTGACCGAGCGCGCCGCGCTCGTGCTGCAGGCCATCGGCAGCGACCCCATCCAGACCGCCGAGGGCCCGCTGCGCGTCACCGTCTCCATCGGCTTTGCCAGCTTCCCGCTCGGCGGCGCGGCCGCACTGCGCCTGCACTGGGAGCAGGCCGTCAACTGGGTCGACATGGCGCTCTACAAGGCCAAGGCCGAGGGCCGCAACCGCGGCGTCGGCATCGCCGCCGTCGAGGCGCCCGCCGCCGACACGCTGGCCGCCATCCTGCAGGACTTCGATGCCGCCTGCCTGCAGGGACAGGTCACACTGCATTCGCTCCCGGGGCCGACGGCATGAAGCGGCGTGCCGCCATCATCGGCCTGGCCAGCCTGCCTGCGATGGCGCAGCCAGCCTGGCCGGGCAAGCCGCTGCGCATCGTCGTGCCCTATGCGCCGGGCGGCGCGTCGGACATCGCCTCACGGCTGCTCGCGCCCGAGCTGCACAAGCGCCTGGGCCAGGCCGTGGTCGTCGACAACCGGCCCGGCGCCGACGGCAACATCGGCAGCGCCGAGGTGGCCAGTGCTGGCGACGGCCACACGCTGCTGATGGGCAGCGTGGGCACCCATGTCATCAACCCGCTGCTGGCGCGCCGCCTGCCCTACGACGCGGTGAAGGACTTCGCGCCGGTCAGCCTGGTCGCGACGGTGCCGCTGGTGCTGGTCGCCAACCCGGCCGTCGCGCAGCGGCTGGGCATCCGCCGGCTGGCCGACCTCGTCCAGGCCGCCGCCGCCCGGCCCGGCCGGCTGCACATCGCGTCTGGCGGCAACGGCACGCCCACCCACCTGGCCGGCGAACTGTTCAAGCGGCTGAGCCAGACCTACCTGCTGCATTTCCCCTACCGCAGCACGATGTCGGCGCAGCAGGACGTCATCGCTGGCAACATGGACCTCATGTTCGACTCCCTTCCCGCCGCGCTGCCGCAGATCCGTGCCGGCCGCCTGCTGCCGCTGGCCGTCACCACGGCGCGGCGCAGCACCAGCCTGCCCGAGCTGCCCACGGTGGAGGAGGCCGGCGGCGGCCTGCTGCAAGGCTACGAGGCGAGTGCGTGGACCGGCCTGTTCGCGCCCGCCAGCCTGGCCGCCGAGCCGCTGGCCCGGCTGCAGCGCGACACGGTGGCCGCACTGGCCGGCCCGGCGCTGCGCGAGCGCATGACGGCGCGCGGCCTGCTCGTGCACGGCAGTGGCGGCCCCGAGTTCGCCGCGTTGATCGCTGCCGAGACCGCCAAGTGGGCGCGCGTCCTGCAACTGTCCGGCGTCAAACTTGATCGATAAGGGCATGCTGAAGACCTGGCGCGCCGACCTCATTGCCGGCGCCGTCGTCGCCGTGCTGCTGATCCCGCAGAGCCTGGCCTACGCGATGCTGGCCGGCCTGCCGCCGCAGGTGGGCCTGTACGCCAGCCTGTTGCCCTTGCTGGCCTACGCGGCGCTGGGCTCCAGCCCGGTGCTGGGCCTGGGGCCGGTGGCCGTGCTGGCGCTGATGATCGCGCAGGCGCTGGCGGGGCTGCCGGCCGGTGTGTCGGCCGAGGCCGGCGCGCTGGTGCTGGCGGCCGAGGTGGGCCTGCTGCTCGCGGCGGCGGCGCTGCTGCGGCTGGATGCGCTGTCCAGCCTGCTATCGGTGCCGGCGCTGCGCGGCTTCGAAAACGGCGCCACGCTGATGATCGCGGCCAGCCAGCTGCCGGTGCTGCTGGGCAGCGCGGCGGCCGGCTTCACGCTGCCGGCGCTGGCCTTGTCGGCCGTGCAGGGCGGCATCGGCTTGACGAGCGCGGCCTGGGGCGCGGCGGCCATCGCGCTGCTGCTGCTGTCGCGCCGGGCCGGCTCGCGGCAGCTGGCCCGGCTGGCGCCGCTGGTGCTGCTGGTCGTGGCGATGGCGCTGGCGGCCTTCACGCCGGCGGCCGACGGTGTCGCCCAGGTCGGCGCGCTGCCGGCGCTGGCCTTGCCGCTGGCGCTGCCGCCGCTGGGCGCCGAGTTGTGGCTGCACCTGCTGCCCCACGCCGCGCTGGTCGCGCTGATGGCCTTCGTGTCCAGCCTGGCGGTGTCGGAGTCGCTGGCCCAGCGCCGCGGCGAGAAGCTGCTGCCGGCGGCCGAGCTGCGCGGCCTGGCGGCGGCCAATGTCATCGCGTCGCTGAGCGGCGGCATGCCGGTGGCGGGCAGCTTCTCGCGCAGCATCCTGCTGCACGAGGCCGGTTCGCAAAGCCGCTGGACGCTGGTCTTCGTCGCCGGCTTCATGGCACTGGCCCTGCTGCTGCTGGCCGCGCCGCTGGCGCACCTGCCCAAGCCGGTGCTGGCCGCGACCATCGTGGTCGCCGTCATGGGCGGCTTCACGCTGCGCCACTACGGCGAGGCCTGGCGCTACGCCCGCGCCGAGGGCCTGCTGATGGCGGCGGTCACGGCGGCGGTGCTGCTGTGGAGCGTCGGCGCGGCGCTGGCCATCGGCGTGGCGGGTTCGGTCGCGCTGCTGATCCAGCGCACGGCGCAGCCGCACGTTGCCCGCCTCGGCCGCGTGCCGGGCACGCAGCACTACCGCAACGTCGAGCGCTACGCCGTCGAATGCCAGCCCGAGGTCGTCGGCCTGCGCATCGACGAGAGCCTGGTCTTCACCAACGCCCGCGGCCTGGCCGACGCGGTGCTGGCCCGCGTGCGCGAGCACCGCGCCAGCGTCGGCCAGCCGCGGCGCGTGCTGCTGCTGATGGCGCCGGTCAACCACATCGACGTCTCCGGCCTAGTGGCGCTGCAGGCGCTGCACGCGGCGCTCGCCGCCGAGGGCCTGCGGCTCGAACTCTCCGAGGTCAAGGGCCCGGTGCTGGACCGGCTCAAGGCCATCGGCTGGCTGGAGCGCCACGATGTCTCGCTGTACCTCAGCCACCATGACGGCATCCAGGCCGGGCAGCATGACCTGAGGCCAAGCCAGGCCGACTACGACGCGCCAGGGCAGCTGTAGGGTCTTTCTGCTACCGTCTCGGCCCAGCTAGCGGTCCCCGGACGCCATGAACGACAAAGAGACTCTGCTCGGCATCCGCCGGGGCATCGAGAAAGAAAGCCTGCGCGCCCTGCCCGGGGGCGGCCTGGCCCTGACGCCGCATCCGATCGCGCTCGGCTCGGCGCTGACGCACCCGCACATCACGACGGACTACAGCGAGTCACAGCTGGAGCTGATCACCGGCGTGCATGCCGGCGTCGACGACTGCCTGCGCGAGCTGACCGAGATCCACCAGGCCGTCTACCGCGCCCTCGCCGACGAGCGCCTGTGGGTCAGCTCCATGCCCTGCGGCCTGCCGACCGACGAGACCATTCCGCTGGGCCGCTACGGCAGCAGCAACGTGGGCCGCGCCAAGAGCGTCTACCGCATGGGGCTGGGCCATCGCTACGGTCGGCGCATGCAGACCATCTCGGGCATCCACTACAACTGGTCGCTGCCCGGCGTGGACAACGACGGCTACTTTGCGCTCATCCGCAATTTCCGCCGCCACGCCTTCCTGCTGCTGACCCTGTTCGGGGCGTCGCCGG